>UOFG01000101.1_pt1 | contig 21110 bp, 21 predicted proteins | sample 1988411 | NCBI WGS metagenome assembly UOFG01 (sample SAMEA4712194, study PRJEB27164) | hydrothermal vent metagenome | biome: marine basaltic hydrothermal vent biome; feature: marine hydrothermal vent; material: mineral | place: Pacific Ocean | collected 2011-06-14/2011-07-23 | depth 1689 m
CTTAAGCCTTTTTCTTTTGCGGATATTGAAAACACCTGTCTAATTTCTTCCAGCAAATACTTTATATGCACTTCTGCATACTGAATTTTCATTTTGCCCGCTTCAATTTTTGACAAATCCAGGATATCATTTATCAAGCTAAGCAAGTTTCGACTGCCTGACTGTATTGACTTAACATACTTCATTTGTTTATCATTCAAACCACTTGACGACAGCACATCCGTAAACCCTATAACCACATTCATTGGCGTGCGAATTTCATGGCTCATATTAGCCAGAAAAAGACTTTTCGCATGATTGGCCGCCTCGGCTTTTTCTTTTGCAACTGACAGTTCAATATTTGCACTTCTTAACTCCCGAGTCCGCTCATTTACCTTTGCCTCTAGCATATCATTCGCCTGTTGAAGTTTTTCCTGGGCCAGTTTTCTTTCAGTAATATCTCTGGCCGATGCGAGAACAAAACTACCGCCTTCAATATTAACAAGGCCTAACCTTATTTCTACTGGAAATTTCAGACCATTTTTTCTTATATGTTCACTATCAATCGTCTGATGACTATCAATTTTTAATTTTTTTAATAACGCATCCAGCTTTTCTGTTTCATTATATTTATTATCCACATCCCTCATATTTAATTTAAACAATTCCTCTCGCTCATAACCTAACGACTGACACGCTGCATAATTAACATCCACAAAATCCCATGCATCATTTATTATAAAAAGCGAGTCTACAGATTGCTCAACAACTTCTCTAAACTTGTTCTCGCTCTCAATTAGCTCTTTGTTTCTTATTTCCAGCTGGGTTAACATTTTATTAAATTCATCCGTGAGAACGCCAATCTCGTCTTCGCTTTCCTTCTCTGCGCGCAAGCCATAGTTTTGTTGCGCAGTTATTTTTGAAGCGGTCTCGGTTAAATGCTCAATAGGCTCTGAAATTATCCTCTGCAATCGTGAAGCCAGCATATAGGTTATTAACGCTGCAACCGTCATAATAAGCAACAGGCCTACTATGGTAGATGTAATAAACTCATTAATTAGCGAATCATCGGATTCCAGATAGAGATATCCTGCAAGATTTCCATCAACTACGATATCTTTCCACGCATAAAATACGCCTGTACGCGCATTCTTTATTTTGCGTATTTTATTATAGCTAACCCCTCTATCATCTCTATTTCTTGTATGTATAACGAAAATTTGTTTCTTTCTGTCAAATAGAATAGCTCTGGTTATCTGCTTTTTTGCATGTAACGATGCCAGCGACGCAGCAGCGCCATCAGCATCATTAAAAATTAGAAAACCGGAGGATGTTTCCGCCACTATATCGGCCATAACACGAAGATCTATTCTCTGTATATCATTCAAACTGCCCAGTTCATTAATGAGTATGCTTGACCCGGCTGTACCAAGACCAATCAGACTAACAGACATTATAATAACCATCAGCTTATGCTTGATTGACATCGACATAAACAGTCGAAAAATCGCATTTTTGCGCGTATTTCCAGGCCCTTTCTTCATCTGTTTTTGCTTTTGTCTTCTGAATATTATATAGCCACCTGAGTATAGGCTATTTTTTTACCTCCGCTTGCTCTACAATCTACTGTTTTTTTTACCGGGTTAACTCCTTATGCTCCCTCTCGAAGCCCTTATTTTTGATGTAGATGGCACACTTGCCGACACTGAGCGCGATGGTCACCGTGTTGCTTTTAACCGGGCGTTTGAACAGGCAGGGCTCGACTGGCACTGGTCTGTCGAGCTCTACGCAGAGCTACTCGCGGTTACCGGCGGCAAGGAGCGCATGGCATATTATCTGGAGAAATTTAATACCCGTTTCACCCACAACAGCAATACACCTCAGCTCATTCGGGACTTACATAAGTCCAAAACAGCCTTCTACACCGAATTGCTCTCCACAGGTGCTATTCCTCTGCGCCCTGGCGTTAAACGGCTTATTGAAGAGGCGCGTGCCCAGGGCCTGCGTATTGCTATATCAACGACCACAACCCCCGCCAATGTAAGCGCCCTGCTGGAGCATGCCCTGGCCGCAGGCTCAGATGACTGGTTTGAGGTGATCGCGGCGGGTGACATCGTTCCAGCCAAAAAACCCGCCGCTGATATTTATCTGTGGGCACTTGAGAGGCTAAAGTTGAAACCATCATCCTGCCTCGCCCTTGAAGACTCTGAAAATGGCATAAAATCATCTCTGGGAGCCAGTTTAAAGACGGTGATAACCATTAATGATTACACCAGAACCCATGATTTCAGTGGTGCTGCACTGGTGCTCAGCGATATGGGGGAGCCCGACAGACCTTTTAAAACACTCGCTGGCGATAACTTTGGCTCAGACTACCTTGACCTTAATCTGCTCAGAAAAATACACGCGGCACAGGCCCTTTAACCTGAAATCATCAGTTGACCACGCAATAGTACGATAAGTTATTGAGAATACTGGATATTCTATAATCTTGCTGCTCACCCGTTCGGTTTTGTGCAAGGATGCACTTATGTCGCGGATGCACACTTTGAGGCGTTCAACTGATGATTTCAGGTTAAAGTATCGAGCACCTCCTTTAGAGCATTAATTATGTGGTTACAGAAAGAACTTGTCCTCCCCGCAAAGAAAAGGGGGTTTCACCTGGTGACGCATGAGATTGTGAGTCCACTCTCTGAGCTAAGCACCGTTGAAACCGGCCTGCTCCACCTTTTTATAAAGCACACCTCAGCTTCATTATCAATTAACGAGAATGCAGACCCGGATGTGCGCCTCGACCTTGAGAGTCATTTCAATAATTTTGTTCCCGAAAATGCCGCTTATTACCTGCACACACAGGAAGGCGGTGATGATATGCCGGCCCACATTAAAAACTGTATCCTGGGCACCAGCCTTACAATACCCATTAGTCATGGAGCACTGAATATGGGCATCTGGCAGGGCATCTATTTATGCGAACACCGCGACCATGCCTCGGGCAGACATATTGTGGCGACAATACAGGCATAAGTTAAGTTATTAGTCTTTGCTCATTGAGCCGTTAGTCTTCCATTTTTCAGGTTGTATCCAGTAATTAAAGAGCAAATGAATCACAGGCAGCCAAACCTTACTACAGGCTGTAAATATCAACTACAACCCGTATCAATGATCATTTCAGGGTGCCGCACAGAGCCCGTCAGGTGCGAAGGCCCGACTTCTGCCTTTACCACTCAGACCCGTCCTTTCGCATCTTTTTCACGCTCAGCTAATTTTTCCAGGATAATTATGATATGTAACTATTCAGCCCGTCTGCGTATGGTTATACTATAATAAGCATAAACAATAAAGGGCACAGACAATGGCCACAACAACACCCCAAATTAAAGACCATGAGCTATACCGCCTGCTACGCAGTGGAAAGATAGACGACTTTAATCAACGCAAAGCCAGTGGCGAAAGCTGCGACCTGACGGGCGCTGACTTTCGCAGCGTTGATCTGACCGGGCTGGATGCGGATGGGCTGGATTTAAGCAATTGCTATTTCAGAATGTGTAACCTGAGAGGGGTTGATTTTTCAACCACTCGGCTACAGGGCGCGAGCATTCATGGTGCCAGAATCTCTGGCACCTATTTTCCTCTCGCGCTACCCGCAGCAGAGATTACACTGTCACTGGAACACGGCACCCGGATGAGATACACAACAGACTAAGCACACAGGATAATAACAGATACCACTATGCCAGATATTGCCAATATAACTGCATTTGAAAAACTGCTAAACCTGCCAGACCAGGATATTAATCTGGCAGAAGCCGCATTAATGATCGCACGTATAGAATACCCTGAACTGGATATAAACAACTATTTGTCCAAAATTCAGGCCATCGCGGAAGAGATCAATAACCGGCTGCCTGAAACCGCTAACGCTGCCGAGGTTTTACAGCAACTGAACCATGTACTGTTTATTGAAAAAGGCTACGAGGGCAATTCAGACTCATATTATGACCCACGTAACAGCTTTTTGAATGATGTTATAGAGCGTAAACTTGGCATCCCGATTAGCCTCTCCATTCTCTATATTGAACTGGGCCATGCACTTGGTCTGCCGTTGTGCGGCGTGCAGTTTCCAGGGCATTTTCTGGTTAAACTTGAAATAAGCGACGGCGCAATCGTAATAGACCCTTATTTTGGCGGTATTTCACTTAATGAGGAAGACATCGAGGAGCGACTGCAGGAATATTATGGCCCACAGACCAGTAAGTCACATTCTCATGGCGTTTTAGCCAGCAGCAGCAATAAGGATATTATCCTGCGGGTATTACGTAATCTACGCAACCTTTATATGCAGGACGGCAAATGGGAGAAATCACTCCCCATTGCCAATGTGATGACCAATATTGATAATGACGACCCCGCCGATGCATTCAAGGCGCGAGCCGCAATTTATGACCAGCTGGAGTGTCACGCACCTGCCCTGGCCGATTACACCGCTTATTTAAATATATCCGCACAGACACAAAGCGATCAGTTCATACGTGCCAGAGTCATTGAGCTTGCCCGCATCGTGCAAAAAATTTGCTGAGTACTAATGAACCTGAAAAAACCAGTTGAACGCATAAAACTAGCATAAACTATTGAAAAATATGAATTAATTTTTCGCCGCTAACTCACGCTCTTATGCTCCTGCATCCGCGACATAAGTGCATCCCTGCACAAAACCAGGGGGGTGCGTGGTGCTTCACCCAGAATTACGCCCTCATGCGCTCACCTGAAGGCATACTTCTGGGTGCTCAACTGATCTTTTCAGGATGAATCACCTGGAATGCCCGGCCTGCTCCAGCACTAAAAATATTTTTAACCGCACACAGTTCATAGGTATTTTTAAATAGAATATCCTGCCTGAAACATTTAGAATGGGACTTTTAAAACAGTTTACCCTCTGCACCCTGATGCCGATATTATCCAGGTTTAATGTGAAATCACCCTATTTATCATCAAGTTATGTATTCTCGTTCGCAACTCAGCCAGCCGCCACTGGAACCCCGGTGCTACAGACATTTCGGGTCTATCACATATGATACCGAGCAAACCCCCTGTCGTTCTATGTTTTTCAGGGCTTGATCCCACCGGGGGCGCAGGTATTCAGGCCGATATTGAAGCCATTGGGCGGCATGGCTGCCATGCCGCAGCGATTATTACCGCAAACACGTTACAGGACACACATAATGTTATCGACTTTACGACGCTCGACCCCACCTTTATACTTAAACAGGCGCGCGCCCTGCTAAAAGACATGCCCGTGAGTGTGATTAAAATTGGTATGCTTGGCTCCGGGAGCGTCGCTGAAGCGGTCTATACCCTGCTGCGAGAACACAGAGACATCCCTGTTATCTACGACCCGATTTTATCCGCCAGTGGCGGCTCAAGCCTGGCGCATAAGGATCTGATTGATGCCGTTAAATCGCTGATTATCCCTCACACCCATATTCTAACACCGAATATCCCGGAAGCACTGCACCTGACCAGCACAAAAACCACACCAGAAACCGCCGCACAGCATCTAAACAATATGGGGGCAAAGTATGTGCTGCTAACGGGTACCCATGCTAACAGCCCCAGCGTTATCCATAAGCTTTATACAAAAATGAGGTGTGAGCACAGCTTCACATACAAACGTCTTGAAAACGAATTTCATGGCTCAGGCTGTACACTTGCAGCCAGCCTTGCAGCACTAACGGCTCAGAAAATTGAACCCATAAACGCCTGCCAGAACGCACTGGACTTCACCTTTAAAGCATTGAGTCATGCACAGGCACTTGGCACCGGGCAGCTCATTCCAGATCGGCACCACGTGTAATCTAAATTAAAAATGAGACGCACACTTCACGGACTTTATGTCATCACCCATGAGCCGCTCATGCCCATTGAGCACTTCGCGCCGATGGCAGAAGCCGCACTTTGCGCAGGCGCATCAATATTGCAGTACCGCGACAAAAGCGCCAACACAGACAAAAGACTTGAACAGGCTAAAAACCTTAAAAAACTATGCCTTAAATACAACGCCACTTTCATTATTAATGATGACATCTCACTGGCTAAAGAAGTCAATGCAGATGGTGTCCATCTGGGGCGAAATGACCCTCCTGTTAAAGAGGCAAGGGAACAGTTAGGCCCTGATAAAATAATTGGTATAAGCTGTTATAACCAGCTATCTTTAGCCATAGAAGCTATACAGCAGGACGCTGATTATATTGCTTTCGGAAGTTTTTTCAACTCATCCATAAAACCGGATGCACCGGTAGCATCTGCAAATTTAATAGCCGAACTTAAACAAACATCAAACATTCCCATTTGCTGTATTGGCGGCATTAATATAGATAACTGCACACCGCTATTAAGTTCCGGCGCAGATATGCTGGCAGTGATTAGCGAGGTATTTTCAAGCACCGATGAGAAGCATATCCAGCACCGATGCAAACAATTTTCTCTGCTCTTTTGATTTCTGCTACATCCCTTATGATTTATAATTTTTTGCATTCATTATACCGAAAACAATCCGTAGTATGATCATTCACCATACCCACCGACTGCATATAAGCATAGCAGATCGTTGAACCAATAAATTTAAATCCTCGTTTTTTCAGGTCTTTGCTCATCGCATCAGACTCTTTTGTAGACACTGGCATATCTGCCAGTTTTTTCCATTTATTGGTAATAACCTTACCATTCACAAACTGCCAGATATATGCCGAAAAACGCCCATACTCTTTCTGCACTTCAAGAAAAGCTTTTGCATTAATCACTGCTGATCTCACTTTCAGTCTGTTTCTGATAATCTCCGGGTTTTGCAATAATCGATCTATTTTTTTCTCTGTGTAGCGCGACATTTTAACAGCATCAAAATTATTAAACGCCTTTCTATAGCCTTCTCGCTTTTTCAAAACCGTTATCCAGCTTAATCCCGCCTGCGCACCTTCCAGCATTAACATTTCAAACAGGTGGTGATCATCATAGCTGGGTACCCCCCATTCCGTATCATGATACTGCTGATAAATTTCACTCTCTGTACACCATTCACACCTTCTTATTTTCTTCGTCATCACATACCTTTGATAAAAAATACTCTAATGTCTGTTTATCGTCTGTTTTAAATTCGTTTTCAGATATTTCACAGGCTTCAATTCTGTCCAGACGAAACTGTCGAAAATCATTTCGAGCCTCGCACCAGGCAACCATCGTCCACACCTTGCCCCAGAAAAAAAGCCCTAATGGCCATACTGTTCGTGTCGATTTTTTCCCATCTGCACGCTGATAATGCAGATGATTTTTTTTATGCTGCTTAATGCTCTGCCGTATCCCGGGCATAATATTGGCCACACCCCTGTGAATATTAAACTCAGGCACCAGTATATCCTTTCTTTGCAATGCATGTTTCAGGTTGTGTGGCAATATACACTCAATTTTTTCTATCGCACGAGTCGCTTCTGCTGCCATATGCCGATCACTCCAGGCCTGCACCATACGCGCACCCAGCAATAACGATTCAAGCTCATTTTCATTAAATGTAATCGGCGGCAGGCTATAAGATGAGTCAATCGAGTAGCCGCTGCCGGTTTCAGAGATAATGGGCACCGATGAAAGCGATAAATCCTGCATATCCCTGTAAATTGTTCGCTCAGACACCTCCAGCCGTTCAGATAACTGCCGAGCGGTTATGCATTTATGCGTTCTTAGCAACTGAACAATCTGAAATAATCGATCTCCTCGCCTCATCGTATGCCTTTTTCCGAGTTACTCTTTATGCGAGTGAAGCGCTATTTTATTACCCTCACTGTCGCTAATATGCGCAATATAGCCCGGGTCGCCGATATGGGTTTTCGCTAAAAACACACTAGAACCCTGTGACTGCGCGCGCTCAATCACCCCATCCATCATACCCTCAACATTCAGATATACCAGACAGCCCTGTTCACCAGGCTGCAAAAAATCGACTTTTACAAGCGCTCCCGCTATCGCCTCTTCATCAGCAGGAAAAATCGCCAGATTAATTCCATCCATTTTCTCCCTCTTTAACTGAATATCCAGCACCTTTTCATAAAATTTAATCGCTCTCTCAAAATCACTTACAGGTATTTCGAACCAGTTAATGGCGTTTTTTAGTTTCATTTTCGTTTCCATTAGTTTGTTGTATGAGCCTCCAGTCTACCCACCCCTTACTGACAGCCTCCTGTCAGTAAGGGGTGGATCAGGTCGGATGTCTGATGCCCCACCCACGTATTTGATTTTCTCTACCGGGTGCGCCGTGTTTCTCCTGTTGAAGAGGCGTACCCACTGGATTGAGTAATTCATCTGATATTTAAATGTACCGAGGGTTTGCTTTTGACATAGGACACAGGTCTTTATAACTCTGAACACAACAGCATTTTGATGTAAAATACCGCCCTTGTGAAATTCGCACTACCAGGAACCCAACCATGTCGCAGAACAAATCACAGGCCGAACTCTTTCAACAGGCTCAATCCGTCATCCCCGGTGGCGTAAATTCCCCGGTCAGGGCCTTTAAGGGCGTTGGTGGCAACCCTGTTTTTATTGATCGCGCCAGTGGTTCCTACGTCTGGGACACCGATAACAAACGCTACATTGACTATGTGGGCTCATGGGGACCAATGGTTCTGGGGCACGCACACCCGCAGGTTATCCAGGCGGTCAGAGACAGCGCAGAAAGAGGCCTGAGCTTTGGTGCCCCCACCGCCATTGAAACACAGATGGCAGAGCGTATCTGCCAGCTAATACCCTCTATTGAGTCCGTTCGTATGGTGAGTTCTGGCACTGAGGCCACCATGAGCGCAATCAGACTGGCTCGCGGCTTCACCGGACGCGATACCATTGTCAAGTTTGAAGGCTGTTATCACGGGCACTCAGACTCTCTGCTGGTTAAAGCCGGCTCAGGTGCACTCACCCTTGGCGTGCCCAGCTCACCTGGCGTGCCCGCCTGCCTGGCAGAACACACCACAACACTCAATTTTAACGACATCGATCAGGTGCGAGCCACATTTAAAGCCTCTGGCGATAAAATAGCCTGCATTATCGTTGAGCCTGTTGCGGGCAATATGAACTGCATTCCTCCCGTACCGGGCTTTCTCGAAGCGCTGCGCGAAATATGCGATGCGCACGGATCTGTACTTATTTTTGATGAGGTCATGACCGGCTTTCGCACCGCACTGGGTGGCGCGCAGTCGATATATCACATAAAACCGGATTTAACCACCCTGGGCAAGGTCATTGGCGGCGGCATGCCTGTAGGGGCCTTCGGCGGGCGCAAGGACATTATGCAACACATTGCCCCCACCGGCCCTGTCTATCAGGCGGGTACCTTATCTGGCAATCCAGTGGCAATGGCCGCAGGGCTTAAAACGCTGGAGCTCATCTCCGCTGACAACTTTTTTGAAAATTTGAATGCCCGGGTCAACGCACTGGTAAAGGGCATTATGGAAAAGGCTGCAACAAATAATATTCCCATGACACAAAATATGCTAGGCGGCATGTTTGGGCTGTTTTTCACCGAAACAGAAAAGGTGACGAATTTCTCTCAGGCAACGCAATGCAATGTAGAGCGGTTTCAGAAATTCTTCCACGGCATGCTAAAACAGGGGGTTTATCTGGCACCTTCCGCCTATGAAGCTGGTTTTGTTAGCGCGATGCACAGTGATGAAGATATCCAGAATACCATCAATGCCGCCGACGAAGTGTTGCAGACACTCTAATGCACTGCTTTATTTACCGCTGCTCAACGAGGCAGGACATGTATATTTACCTGGCAGAGAAAAATAATTTTGATGGCATTGATGCTGCTCTAAAAAATAAACTCGGTGAACTCCACTTTACCATGCCTTTGCAGCTAAATAAAAACACCACACTGGCCAGGGAAGATCCGCAAAAAGTTATTGCCAATCTTCAGAGCAAAGGTTTTCACTTACAGTTACCCGCCGCTGTAACCATCGAAGATTTTTTAAGCACCCTGGTAAACCAGAAATAATATAGACCATTTTTATCAACATTACGGAGAACAATAAGGGTATTACACTAGCCAGTTACAGGTTTAATTAGCACGCACATGTGTATCATAAAATACACATCTTTATAACTGGCCACGAGCCCTGTAAAAACACTATAATAGACTGGATTATGGTACGTAGTTTGTACATTTTTATTAATATATTGCACCACAAATTCATGGTTATTTTATAAGCCATGATCACTTTATAATTTTTATATTCAGGATTTTTTTAATATGAACAAAGCTGTTATTCGTCTTGCTGCTATTAGCATCATTCTTTCTTTAGTTGCAACAGGAATTGCATCACAACTACTAACTCAGGAAAATTTCCCCTCCTCAACCGACATGATAATTCTTACTTTAATAATTTTTACAGCCGCACTTATTTCAGGATTAGCCTCTTCATCAACACTAGCTGCAAAAAGTGCTCGTAAACAACAGGGAAAATCTCCCGATTTTAAGGAAAAAGGCTCAAATTGTAATAATTCTCGTGAATCAGGCATAGTAAAGTGGTTTAATACCAGTAAGGGCTTTGGCTTCATTACTCGCGACAGCGGTGATGATGTTTTTGTCCACTTCCGATCAATTCGTGGCCAGGGCCATCGTGCTCTTTTTGAAGGACAACGAGTTGAGTTTGACATCACCGAAGGTGATAAGGGGCTGCAGGCAGAGGATGTCGCCATTGCCTCATGATATTAAGCTTTCAATGTGCTTATGGACGACATATTGGGCTAAATGAATCTAAAGGTATAAGTATAATGTCTGATCGCGTAACAGGAACCGTTAAATGGTTTAATAACTCTAAAGGCTACGGCTTTATTGAACGTGACACTGGAGACGATGTCTTCGTTCACTTCAGAGCAATTAGAGGAGACGGATTTAGAACACTAAAGGATGGACAGAAAGTTGAGTTCAACCTGATTGATAGCCAGAAAGGCTTACAGGCGGAAGATGTTAGCGATCTGGAACTGGACTCATAAAGACAGGCAACGGAGTCGTTATCTGGAAATTCACCCGATAACAACTCCGTTTTTCTGTGCAGAGCACTCCTGTATTTAATACCGCATTGATGCTTTACCATGATTCAGCAAGCTCTTCCAGAATCACACCACGGGTATCTCTACCCATAACAGCAGCATTCCATAAATTTACTCCCCCCATCTGGGCTGCAAATCCTGCTCTATTTCCAGATGATCGAGTATGCGCGCCACCATAAAAGTCACGATATCATCAACCGATTGTGGCTTATTATAAAACCCGGGGTTCGCCGGTAAAATCACCGCATTCATGCGCGACAGCTTAAGCATATTCGCCAGATGGATTTCAGAAAAAGGTGTCTCCCTTGGCACCAGAACAAGTTTCCTACGCTCTTTTAAAATAACATCTGCGGCTCGCTCCAGCAAATTCGCACTCGCGCCTGTGGCGATTGAAGACAGAGTCCCCATTGAACAGGGACACACCACCATCGCATCAACAGAAGATGATCCACTGGCAATGGGTGAGGCCCACTGTGCTTCCCCACACACCTTTAGCTGCTGCTCATCTGCACCATAACGCACACAAAGCTGCTGATTTAACTCTCGTGTGTTTACCGGCCAGCTTAATTCCGTTTCCATACTGATCACTACATGAGCTGCCCGAGTCACCAGCAGATAAACATTATGCTCATGGGTTAGTAATTGCTCCAGCAGACGGATACCGTACTGCACACCAGAAGCCCCGCTAATTGCCAGCACAACTGTTTTCCTGCCTGTATGACCCTTCATAATAAAACCCCGTATTTAAACTTTCTGATAAGAAGGTGAATTAACCTGAATTCATCTCAGTTGAATGCGCAATAGTTCGGTAAGTTATTGACAATATTTAATACTCTATGAGCCTGTTACTCACCCGTTCGGTTTTGTGCATCCCTGCACGTCCTTCGCGAAGGACTGGGCCGTTTTTGCATGTGAAAATGACACGCTTTATCGCATGCCAAAGGCACACAACCGTGCAACGACTCCTTTTTTGACTACGCCCCATATATAGACAGGATGTTCTCAGAAGTACACTTTAAGGTGTTCAACTGAGATGAATTCAGGATTAAGGGCACCTCTAAAACCTGAAATGGCCCACTGCTACAGAACATCGAGTATTTTCTGATGGATACCCGCAAATGCACCATTGCTCATCACAAGTATATGCTCACCTGGCTGAACCTGCTCAGCTAATAGACCAACCACCTCATCCACCGAGCTCATGAGCCGCGCATTTTCGCCCACCTCACCCACAACAGACTGCATATCCCAGCCTACATCGGCAGGCTGATACAGAATAACCTCATCAGCCTGCTCAAGTGATGCCGCCAGCTGCCCTTTATGCACCCCCATGCGCATGGTATTAGAGCGTGGCTCCAGCACTGCCCATATCCGTGAATCCCCCACCGCATCCCGCAGGCCCTGTAAGGTTTTTTCTATGGCCGTAGGATGGTGTGCAAAATCATCATAAACCGTTTTACCATTAACCTCACCTGCCACCTCCATGCGCCGCCTGACACCTTTGAATGTTTTCAGCGCTTCAACCGACTGCTCTACAGGCACACCCACGTGTCGAGCCGCGATAATCGCGGCCAGCGCATTCATTCGATTGTGCGGCCCCAGCAGATGGCTTTCGACTGTGGCTATTTTTTCCTGCTGGTACAGAACTTCAAAGTTACGCCCATCCGCCGAAACATCACCTGTCGTCCACAGGCTATTGCCACTGTCTGAAAAGGCCGCCTGCTGGCTCCAGCACCCCTGCTGCAATACATCATCAAGGTTTCTCTCATCGCCATTATGCACAACCAGACCTTCACCTGGTACAACTCTCAGCAGATGGTGAAACTGTTTTTTAATCGCCTCCAGGTTTTCAAATATATCTGCATGGTCAAATTCAAGATTATTTAAAATCAGGGTCCTCGCCTGATAGTGAACAAACTTGGAACGTTTATCAAAAAAGGCCGTGTCGTATTCATCCGCCTCAACAACAAAAAAAGAACCTCCACCCAGACGCGCCGAAACACCAAAATTGAGCGGCACCCCGCCAATCAGAAAACCGGGCTGCAGCCCGGCATACTCCAGTATCCAGGCCAGTATTGCACTGGTGGTTGTTTTTCCATGGGTGCCTGCAACCGCCAGCACCCATTTATCTTTCAGAACATTTTCGGCAAGCCACTGCGGGCCCGATGTATAGGCCATATTCTTATTTAACACATGTTCAATGGCCTCATTGCCCCGCGACATGACATTACCGATCACCACCTGATCCTGCTCTGAAAGGTGCCCAGCTTTAAACCCCTGCATCAGCTCAATGCCCTGCGCCTGCAATTGAGTACTCATGGGCGGGTAAACATTCGCATCAGAACCCGATACTTCATGCCCTGCCTGTCTCGCAAGCAGTGCCACCCCACCCATAAAAGTGCCGCAGATTCCCAGAATATGTATATGCAATTGTTAAACTCCCCGTGTCAGATATTAATGAGTCGGCAGGAATGGAGGCTCGTTATTCAGAAGTGTCAGCCGCATGGATGCGGATGCCGAGCCCATAGAGATGGTCTCACGGCGGCTCCTGAATAATCGGGTATCCATTTCATGTATCCGGTAATAGCTTATGGGCACCTCTATTAACTGGTTATGCCCTCTGGCTTTGCTCCCTGTTCAGGGCCAGGGCCTGTTTTTGAAAGCATGCCCACATTTATAACCATGAGCCTGGTGAAAAAACATAACGCAGAGGGCACAAGCAATTAACAGAGGTGCCCTTATAATAATTCAGGCATAAAAATACCGACTGCCAGACGGTTTATCACGATATAGCAAATCGTCAGTATCATCGCCACAGGCAGTTGCACACCAAACACCTGCCTGAAAATGTGCGTACAAACCGCCAGATACCAGCTTAAAAACAGCAGCGCCAGCCCGGCCATGCCGTTTGCCTGATCCTGCGCCTGAGCCGTTTCAAGCGGGGCCAGCAACAGAAATGCGATCATCTGAAACACCACGCTCACTGAAACCAGGGCCGTTGCGCTTTGAACAAAACGCGCTAACTTTGAAAATGCCTGCAAACCAAGGTAAACAAACAACAGCAGCACCAGCACATCCACCACCGCCGCCAGCACAGCATAAGCAAACCCCACCTTACTGAGCAATGCTGGCACACCCGTAACAACGCTCGCCAGTAGACACAGCCACAATAAAACAGAAGAGCAGGCAAAATCCTGTGGCCCCTTGCTCAGCAACAAATTTCCCCATAAGGTTTTAAAAAAATGGTACATCGGGTTTCAACATTCTGAATTCATCATGCTTTGCTGCCAAAATACAGATATAAATTGGCAATCTCTATTAAATAACTGATAATTATAACCTTAGCAGAACAATCAATCAGACAATACTCCACACAACCATGACAAAAATTACTCTTACCCGCCCAGATGACTGGCATTTACATGTGCGCGATGGCGATGCGCTTAACTACACCGTGCCATTCAGCGCCCGCCAGTTTGGCCGTGCAATTATAATGCCTAACCTGTCGCCGCCCAACATCACAACCGCCCAGGCACTGTTCTATCGTGAGCGCATCCTTGCAGCCACACCACCGGAAAGCAACTTTGAGCCCTTAATGACGCTGTATTTAACCGATAATACCTCCGCTAATGAAATTGAAGTCGCAAAAAAAAGCGCTCATGTCGTGGCCGCCAAGTTATATCCTGCGGGTGCCACAACCAACTCCGATGCAGGTGTAACTGACATAAAAAAATGCTACCCGGCATTGCAGGCCCTCCAGCAGCACAATATGCCCCTGCTGGTTCATGGCGAAGTCACCGGTTCAGATATCGATGTTTTCGATCGAGAGAAGGCCTTTATTGACACCGTGCTAATACCGGTACGCCACGCATTCCCTGAACTAAAAATCGTTTTTGAACACATCACCACCCGAGATGCAGTAGATTATGTTCTCAGCGAGGGCCAGCATACTGGCGCAACAATCACCCCTCAGCATTTACTCTATAACCGTAACGCCATTTTTAAAGGCGGCATACGCCCTCATTATTACTGCCTGCCTGTTTTAAAACGCGAAGAACACCGACTGGCTCTCGCGGCAGCCGCTATTTCTGCCAGCCCCAAATTCTTTCTCGGTACTGACAGCGCCCCCCACTCACAGAACAGAAAAGAGAATGCCTGTGGTTGTGCCGGGATTTTTTCTGCGCCGCTGGCCATTGAGCTTTATACCCGTTTTTTTGATGAAAATAATGCGCTCGACAGGCTGGAAGGCTTTGCCAGCTTCTTCGGTGCAGACTTTTATGGGCTGCCGCACAATGCACAAACCATAACATTACAGAAAAAAGACTGGGTTGTACCGGCAAGCTACCCCTTCCCTGATGGACACTCAGACGGGCAAATCGTGCCATTGCATGCCGGTAAAACTGAACGCTGGCAGTTGATATAGCGGAGAATAAGGCCGGGAGAAAGCAAGGGGGGGGAGCTAACAATGTTAGCTCAGCTTTTTTTAGAAGCGCCCCTTAATAAACAGGCGAAACGCGGTACCCCTGCTGTTCAAGCAGATGCAGCACCCCCACCCTGGTTGGCAGATGTAGCGCACCGATGGCAATAAAAGCATTGCCCTTTTCCAGTATTGGCTGCAAACGCTTAACCATACGAATATTTCTTACATCCAGCAATTGATGCATAAACCGATCATCTATCTGCGAATCATCGTACATAAACTGCTGCTGCAACGCCACCAGCTGCGCAAGATCCTGGGCCAGATAGGCTCGCAGCATCTCAGGCATCTGCCTGTCCGTGACCTTAATTTCTCTAACCGCCCGATTTAATAGCCAGAGCTGCTCATCCATTGCCATTGAGTCAAAGACTGAAACCTGCTCCTGTGGCGTTTCCAGCCCCATCACCGGAATATTATGCTGCACTGCCCGCCGGTAAAGCACCATATCCAGCACAGCCCCGCCCTGTGCCTGATCCTCTACCGGCATCAACAACAGCACCAACACCGCCCAGGGCTTCATATGGCGAAGTGCACTTTCTGGCAAAAACAGCCGTTTATTCGCCAGTGAGGCAAGCTTCTGGTAATCTACATTCCCCATAAGCTGCTTAAGCGTACGTCCATCATCAAAAAAACTGGCCCGGGTCACATAACCCACCGCCTTAAAATTAAGCAGCATTTCCATAACGAAATGATCGGCATTAAGGAATGCCTTCTCTGCCGGTGCAGGCAGCCGAATAACGTCGGCATCACTTACATGCATGGTGCCATAAAGATAAACGGGTGACATTCCAGGCTTTTCAATTTTCCATAACAGGCCTTTGGGGTGTAAAATGCCCGTTCTGTCTACTGGCTGCGCAAATAGACTCTGCGACCCAGCAAAAAACAGCAGAAACGCGATGGAAATGATATTGATCGTTTTCATTATTAACGTATATTACACACAAATTCAAGACACATCACCTGAATGAGCACTGATACCTCTAAACCAACCCCTATGTCCCGACGCTTCAGGGGCTTTATGCCTGTCGTAGTCGATGTTGAAACCGGCGGCTTTAATGCAAAAAAAGATGCCCTGCTGGAAGTTGCGGCAGCCACATTAAAAATGGACGACAATGGCATTATTGAAATTGACGAACAAATTTGTCGTCACATCATCCCCTTTGAAGGTGCCAATATGGAACCCAGCTCGATGGAGGTTAACGGGATAGACCCCTGGCACCCGTTTCGAATGGCTATTGCTGAACCTCAGGCACTGGGCGAAATTTTTAGCTTTATTCGGCGTAGCCTGAAAAAAAATCAGTGCAAACGCGCCATTATGGTTGGACATAACACCGCAATGGACCTGGGTTTTATTAACGGTGCAGCAGAACGCTGCAAAATAAACCGCAACCCATTCCACCCCTTTAGCACCTTTGATACCGTGTCTTTTGCAGGGCTGGCATACGGACAAACCGTGCTTTCACGATCAGTGCAGGCCGCCGGCATTGACTGGGATAACGACCAGGCACACTCCGCGAGCTATGACACACTCAAAACAGCTGAGTTATTCTGCAATATCGTCAACCGGTGGCGCAGATCAAATGGCAGGGTGTGGACGGCCCCCATTGATGATTAATGAGCGCCCCTTTATAAAGTCACAGGTCAAAAGCAAAAACCTGACACATTCAGGCTTAAATGAATGACGTGCAGGGATGCACTAATATCGTGGTTGCAGGATGCAAAGGCGCGTGAACATGCAGGGATGCACAAAACCGAACGGGTGAGTAACAGGATCATAGAATATTAAATATTTTCAATAGCTTAGCGAACTATTGCACGTTCAACTGATGAATTCAGGGTAATGCTTAACCCTGGATTACATCTCAGTTGGGCGCGAAAAGATATGCAAGTTATTGATCTGGATAGCGCAATGAAAAAATGTGAAGTTACCAGCATGGAAGATGGGCAGGTAGAAAATGCAGGCGCCGTTTTCTATCCCCTTATTGGGCGTTAGCGCCGTGAAACCCTGGAGCGGCTAGAGATGAACACTTTTTTCATTACGCTATACGAATCAGGAAGCTGTTCAGACTTTCGTGACTCAACTGATTTTTCCAGGTTAACTTACTGGCACTGGGTAAAGCCCCATCACTGACGAATACTGTCCCCCTGGACGGTTACCGACAGCAAAGCCAGCGCGTTGCTGTTTTTTTTAAAAGTACTGAATAGCGTCGATTAGTGTTAATATACAGAAAAATCACCCGAACAAATGGCAGGCCCGTTAGTTATTAGTTATGGTGTATTTTACCGGGCTGAAAAGTCTGCCTTACTAGGGAATCACTGTGAACCCTTTTCATTTGCAGTGTAAAACAGTTAGAATTACCTACTGAGATATTAATAATGGATACAGTATATGCGCGTCCCACCAATGGTGACGGCTATCACAAAAACAGGACTCGAATTAGATCACACATGTCAAATAAAAACGTTTCTATCATCATAGTAGATGACATGCAATTTAGCCGCGTAGTAGTACAGGCGGCGCTGAAAAAAGCCGGATTTAGCAATATTCGCGTAGCCTCCAGTGCAGAACAGGCCTTGCTTATGATGGATGAAAAGCATGCAGATGTTGTGCTTGCCGACTGGGTCATGCCTGAGATGGATGGTCTGGAACTCACTGACATCATCCGCCAACGTGATGAAGAACTTGGCGTATACACCGCCATTATCCTTTTCACTGCGCAGGAAGGCATAGAACCCCTGGTTGAAGCCTTTAACCGGGGTGTTGATGACTACATTAGCAAGCCACCCAACCCGCATGAACTCGCCGCTCGCGTTAATGCCGCAGCGCGCATCGCTTCACTACAGAATGACCTGCTGGAAACCTCACATCAGCTGGAAGATACCGTTAAGCACCTGGAAGAAATGGCGTTAACAGACCCTTTAACAGGGGTTGGCAATCGCCGCCTGCTCTCCCGCCAGCTCGAATATCACCTGCTGGACGCTTCCGCACGCCACGGCGGGGTTTGCTTTGTGATGCTGGATATTGATCACTTCAAAAATATCAATGACACCCACGGCCACGATGTGGGTGATGAAATACTGGTTGGATTCACGCGCAGAATAAGGCGCACTGTTCGCCCTACAGACCTGGTGGCCCGTATGGGCGGAGAAGAATTCGGCATTATTATGCACTACACTCGTGCTGAGAACTTCCGCCAGTCGACCCTTGAACGCCTGCTCTCAAGCATCAATCAGCGCCCCTTTAAGACCTCTGTGGGTGACCTGCATGTTACCGCATCAATTGGCATCTGCTTTTATCGAGGCGAAGGCGAGCAGCCTTCTGTGAAGAACCTGATTAAATGCGCCGATGAAAAATTATACGAAGCCAAGGCGAAAGGGCGTAATCAGATAGCGTTCTGACCCGGTGACGGTCCAGGTTGCCTCTGGCGTGCTCCGGTTGAGGTAAAAAATGTGAGTTTACAGGTGTAAATGTCCATTTTTTAAACAGAAGAACTGGCGCGCGCCAGAGATACGCTGAACCGTCGCCCCATGCTCTCGCCTCATCACCCAACAGCCCCCTCTGCTCTGCTTAAATCATTGAGAGCAGGACAAAGTCATTTAGCCTGAAAAGAAAGCAAACTACCCTCAGGCAGAAGCCTCATCAATCATCTTTTTCAGCTCACCCTTTTCAAACATCTCAAGAGTAATATCACAGCCACCAATCAGCTCACCGTTAATGTAAACCTGCGGAAACGTAGGCCAGTCGGCATAACGCGGCAAATTCTGAAAAATTTCCTGATCTGCCAGTACATTACAGTAACCGAACTCTTTTTCACACTTTTTTAACGCCTCAACCGTGCGACTGGAAAAGCCACATGATGGGAACTGGGGAGTGCCTTTCATAAATAAAAATACCGAATGGCCTTTTACAGCTTCGTCAATACGATCCATTACATCCATACATCACCTTAAAATTAAATAATCAAAAATACGCCAGAGCATCTACTATTGTGGTGATTTTAATATTTTCAAGCACCGGATAACACCCCTGAAAGCCAGGGAATAGAGTGGACTGGCGAAGGCGTAGACAAATTACAGGAATATTACCGCTAAACCTGGAAAAACCAGCTGACCGCGCAATAGTGCGCAAGTGCCTGATAATATTTAATATTATCAGATGTTATAGATCACCCCCACAGGTTTTGCGCAGAGGCGCACTTATGTCACGAATGCAGGAGCATAAGAGCATGAATACGCTACGCCCTGCGTTGCTCCTCTGAGAGCACACTTCAAGGCGCTCAACTGACCTTTTCAGGTTAAATATTCCGTTGTAACCACATTTCCAGCAACGCAAGATGCCACAGTTTACTCCCCTGTAGTCGAGTGTGATAACTCTCCGGTTTTGCCAGTAATTTTTCAACATATGCCGGCTGAAACAGGCCTCGTTGCTTCGCGGTTTCACTGTGTAGAATTTCCCGCATAAATTCAAGAAACTCTCCTCTCACATACTTCAGTGCAGGCACCGGGAAATAAGCCTTTGGCCGATCTATAACCGGATCAGGCACCAGCCCACGCGCAATTTTTTTCAATACATGTTTACCCCCCGATTGCAGCTTCATCTCAGGCGGCATACTCGCGGCCAGCTCAACCAGCTGATGATCCAGAAAAGGCACTCGCGCTTCCAGCCCCCAGGCCATGGTCATATTATCCACTCGTTTCACCGGATCATCCACAATGAGCGTTGTCACATCCAGCCTTAGCACCTTATCCAGATACTCATCTGCATTGCCCTTTGCCAGCAGACTGGAAATAAGCTTTGCCGTATGATCCTCTCCCTGGAATGCAACATTCACCGTTTGCAGATATTCTTCATGATCACGGTCAAAATAACGCGATGCAAAACGCTGCAAATCATCTTCACCCTGTGCCTCATGCATCTGTGGGTACCAGAAATAACCACCAAACACTTCATCCGCACCCTGTCCGCTCTGCACCACTTTTACTTCACGTGACACCTGCTCAGACAGCATATAAAACGCCACCGCATCCTGACCCACCATTGGTTCGGCCATAGCATCTACTGCATCAGGTAAATAATCCAGCACCCTGTCATTGCGAATAAAGAATTTATGATGCTCTGTGCCAAACTTATCTACCAGTAGATCCGAAAACTCAAATTCATTACCTTTTTCTTCTGGCTGATCTTCAAAACCCACGGTAAATGTTTTAAGATTTCCAACCCCCGCCTCAGATAACAGCCCCACCAGTAAACACGAATCAAGCCCCCCCGACAATAACACCCCCACCGGTACATCAGCAATGGTTTTGCGCTTTTCTACCGCTGCTTTTAGCGATTCGCGTATTGCATCCACCCACTCCACTTCATCCATTGCCTGTGCTGGGCGACAGGCTTTAAGCGCCCAGTATTCGCGCTCAACACAGGCCCCATCTGCCTTAAAATACATGTAATGCGCAGGGCGCATTTTATTAATACCGTTTAAAATAGTGTGGGGTGCTGGAATCACGGCATGCAGGGTTAGCTGGTGGTGTAAGCCCACCGGATTGATAGACGTATCCACATCAC
>UOFG01000124.1_pt1 | contig 20772 bp, 23 predicted proteins | sample 1988411 | NCBI WGS metagenome assembly UOFG01 (sample SAMEA4712194, study PRJEB27164) | hydrothermal vent metagenome | biome: marine basaltic hydrothermal vent biome; feature: marine hydrothermal vent; material: mineral | place: Pacific Ocean | collected 2011-06-14/2011-07-23 | depth 1689 m
AATGTCGCGAAGGTTAGAAATGCCCCGCCGGCATTCTCACCGGTGAATATTTTCTCAATTTGCTGCTGCCGCACCGCTTCCGCTATAAATTGCAGGGTGAAATTCATCACTACCAGTGAGGCATTCGTTATCGAAATATCACACAGGTCGGCCTCTATCACCGCTACCGTAGCCGTCGTTTCTCCCCTGCCCGCCGCCTTTGCACGGGCATGCTGCTGGCCTGTAATCAGACGGCACTTTTCAATCATTGCCGCCGCATTATCAACAGCCATAATTTTAACATCCTGCACCTTTATGCCCTGCTGCATGGCCAGTGTGGCGGCCCCCAGGGAACAACCCAGGTCGTAACATACACTGCCCGGGGTAACAAAATTCCGCGCAAACACGGGAAACATTGAAAGCAATGTGCTGTAGCCAGGTACCGAGCGACTAATCATATCCTCAAATACCTCAACAACCGAGTCATCGAAAACAAAGTCTGTAATTGCCTCGCGAGGCTGAGAGTATAACTGATCCATTTTTGACGGCGGCGAGTTCTGGGGTTCAGGCGTATTTTTCATTATCCGGGATATAGACGACAAAGAGACAAAAAGGTATTTTACACTTTAAAGAAGAAAAGAAAAAACTATATACGAGCATTACTAATACACCAACAGAAATCTGCTAAAATGGATACTCACTATTCAGGAGCGTCGAGCGCAGGAATGCGGGTTACAGGTTATGGAAAAACCGCTTAAAAGCCCCTAATACATTGATTATATTAAGAAAATAATTATTCAGCCCATTTGAAAGCACTGTTCAGCCATCCTGCAAGACCGTGTGTTTGTAATGCTGAAATTAAATACTTATGGGCACCTCTAATACGATACACGAAAAAAATATGGTAATATTAGAAAATCAACATGTTAATAACCACCGTATAATACAACTGGGCGATGCCGAAAATTAAAAAAGTCGTAAATGCATAAACACAACAGTTCACTGTTAAGCACTACTTTAACCCTGGCACTCACCCTCTGGAGTAGTTTGGCATACTCAGAAATCAGCCGCGAGTATGAGCTAAAAGCCGCATATCTGCTCAATTTTGCGCGTTTTATTTACTGGCCTCAAAATGCGTTTAAAAATGACCCCGATTCTTTTTATATCTGTGTTTATGGCCACAACCCATTTGGTGAAAATATGGACTGGATGTCTGATAAAAAAATCAATAACCGGCATGTGAAATTTATTTATGTCGCTGATTTCAAATATGCCGAAAACTGCCATATTGCCTATATTGGCAAATCCAGGAAGAGCCAGTATCTGAAGGTCATTAATATTTACTCCAGAAAAGCGGTACTAACCGTAAGCGATATTGAAGGTTTTAGCGAATCAGGCGGCATGATCGGTTTTGTCCGAGTCGCAAATAAAATGAAATTTGAGATCAATGTCAACAAAAGTACAGCATCCGGTATCAAATACCGCTCTCAGCTACTGGAGGTTGCCGAAACGCTGAGATAACAACCCTTTCAGATAGCCACTTTATTAAAAAACCTGAACACAGCCCGGATACCCCATTTTCCTTACACAAATTTACAGCAATTAACAACGATTTACAGAACAGCTGTGCTACAGTAATAAAGTATAACAGCACAACGCTTACGAAAACGCTATGGAACTACTCAAAAATCTGTCACTGCATACTGCCACGCTTAATGGCCACAGCGCCATTAATCAGCAGCTAATAGCCGGGCTGAACACATATATAGACCATGAATCAACCCTCAAGTCCCATCATTTTGCTGGCCGCTATGAAAACATCTACATCAATGCAGATCAAATTCCAGCAATATCGCAGGTGCTGAATGCGACCCGACAGTTTGCCGCACATATTCTGAATCGCCCCGCAAAGAAGCTAAAGGCAGGCCTGTGGTTCAATGTGATGAATCCCGGGGACAAAACCACCCTTCATCGCCATGATGATGACGATGAGCTGCTCTCTGGCGTTTATTACGTGCAGGTTGCAGAAAATTCTGGCACACTGCTCTTCGAAATGTCCCGGGTTCAAACAAGGGTTAACCCAGAGGAAGGCCTGTTTGTATTTTTCTCACCAGACATGCCTCACGAAGTAACCGAAAACAGGAGTCCGCAATGCCGTGTATCACTTGGTATTAATATTGGCCCAGCTTAGTATTTAGTTTGCAACAACTCGACAACGAAATGTAGATAGAACATAAAACATGAAACGTTTAATTATAATTTTAGTACTGCTTGGCTCATTTATCGGCGGAGTTTTCTGGTATGGCAGCACCCTTCCCGAACAAACCCATACAAGCGTTAGCCAGCAGTTTATGCGAAGCGATAAAGACATTAGAGAACTGATTTTTAATTTTCACCTTTATCCCAAATGGCGAGAGGATGTTTATGCGGTAAAAGAGGCACCCTCAACAACCCCGTTTCATGCATGGACAGAAACAAATGGGGCGGGGAAAAAAACACTGTTTCAGATGGTAGCATTTAAGCAGAATGGGGCCCAGACAGATATCATAATCGATATAATTGGCGAAAGGGGAATCACGCTGGAGCGGCTAAACTTCAAAATTACAGGCCATGATGAAAATCAGTCGAGCACGCTGAGCATTACCGACGACAGGCTCATTTCCAACCGGGTATCCCGAGTGGTTAAACATTTGCTCTCACAGGGCACAAATAACATCGACTCCTACTTCCTCTCGATAAACAATAAATTTATCGGTGATGCACTGCGAGAAAAACGTAGAAAGGCCACTAAAACACCTGAAACTGTGAGCCCGAAAGCCATAAAGCCAGAAACCACAAAGCCGGGGCCCGCCGCCGCATCTTCCAGCCCAGCGCCAGGCTCCGCGACAACGAAAAAAGCTACCAGCCCGTAGCCTCTTTCACCGCCCTGCCCAAATCGGCAGGTGAGCGGGTTATCGCAACGCCGGCGGCTTCAAGCGCCTTAAATTTCTCCTCGGCAGTCCCTTTACCCCCCGAGATAATGGCTCCCGCGTGGCCCATGCGCTTGCCTTTGGGTGCTGTGCCCCCGGCAATAAAAGCGGCCACTGGCTTTGAAACATTGGTCTGAATAAACTCAGCGGCTTCCTCTTCTGCCGTGCCACCAATTTCACCTACCATTAGAATTGCTTCGGTCTCAGGGTCTTCCTCAAACAGCTGCAAACAGTCAATGAAGTTCATCCCTGGAATCGGATCACCCCCTATGCCAATACAGGTGGTTTGCCCATAGCCTAAATCCGTTGTCTGCTTCACCGCCTCATAGGTGAGGGTGCCTGAGCGCGAGACAATACCGACTTTACCCGGTTTGTGAATTTTGCCCGGCATAATGCCTATTTTGCACTCCCCTGGCGTGATAATGCCTGGGCAGTTCGGGCCAATCAGACGAACACCGGCCTGGTCTACGGCTATTTTTACTTCCAGCATATCCAGTGTAGGGATGCCTTCCGTTATACAGACAATAAGCGCTATACCAGCATCCACCGCCTCAAGAATGGAGTCTTTACAAAAGGGCGCTGGCACATAAATAACCGATGCTACCGCCGCAGTGTGGTTTACCGCTTCACGCACGGTGTTAAACACCGGCAGGTCGAGATGTGACTGACCACCTTTGCCGGGCGTTACCCCGCCGACCATCTGTGTGCCGTAGGCAATGGCCTGCTCTGAATGAAATGTTCCCTGTTTACCGGTGAAGCCCTGGCAAATCACCTTGCTTTCGCTGTTTATTAATACACTCATTATTTCGGCCCCTGAAACTGGTACTCATTATTAAAATAGACTGAATCATTGCATGGATTAATTATCCGGAAATAGCTCATGATTGCGCAGCTGCAACGGCTTTCTGCGCCGCATCCGTCAAATCTTTTGCAGCCATAATATTCAGCCCGCTTTTTTCAAGCAGGCTGGAGCCCAGTGCGGCATTATTCCCTTCAAGACGCACCACAATGGGCACTTTTACACCCACTTCTTCTATTGCGCCAATCACCCCTTCGGCAATTAAATCGCAACGCACAATACCCCCAAAAATATTCACCAGCACGGTTTTAACATTGCTGTCAGAGAGGATAATTTTAAAGGCTTCTGCAACCCGTTCTTTAGTCGCCCCACCGCCCACATCCAGAAAATTTGCCGGATCACCTCCGTGCAGTTTTATTAAATCCATGGTCGCCATGGCAAGGCCTGCGCCATTCACCATGCAGCCAATACTGCCATCCAGTGCGATGTAGTTTAAATCCCACTCTTTCGCACGATTTTCACGCTCATCCTCCTGAGAGGCATCGCGCATGGCCATAATTTCTGTTTGCCGATACAACGCATTATCATCTACATTTATTTTTCCATCGAGGCATAAGAGATCCCCCTCTTTCGTTAACACCAGTGGATTAATTTCCAGCAGGCCCAGGTCTTTCTCAATAAACAGCCGCGCCATACCCGACAATAACTTTGTAAACTGCTTCACCTGGGCACCTTCCAGCCCAAGACCAAAGGCCAGCTTACGGCACTGATAAGGCATTAAACCCAGCATCGGGTCAACCGTTGTGCGCAGAATTTTATCCGGTGTTTGCGCCGCAACCTTTTCAATTTCTACACCGCCCTCCGTTGAAGCCATAATCACCACGCGGCGAGTTGCTCGATCCAGCACAGCCCCCAGGTACAGCTCTCTATCAATATTACAGGTTTCTTCAATTAACACGTGATGAACTGGCTGGCCTTTTTCATCGGTTTGAATGGTCACCAGATATGTGCCGAGCATCTTGCCCACCAGGTGAGCCACCTCCTCTGCATTATCGGTTAATTTAACACCGCCCGCTTTACCTCGCCCACCCGCGTGTACCTGTGCTTTAACCACCCAGCGATCACCGTTCAGTGCATCAAGGGCTGCCGAGACATCCCCTGCGGAACTCACCACGCGACTTTCAGGCACCGGCATACCGTATTGCTGAAACAAACCTTTGGACTGGTATTCATGTAAATTCATTGTTTTCTCCGCTGAACAGTTTCCCGTTACTTATATTTTTCACGCCTGTATTTTTCAGACCTGCATTTTTCAGACTTTTACTTTCTGGGTGGCAGATGAATGGCCCGATTATCAACCGCCAGCACCGCTTCATGCAGCGCTTCAGATAAAGACGGGTGAGCGAACACCGTTAATGCAAGGTCTTCTGTGCTGGCCTGCATCTGCATCGCAATCACCGCCTGGGCAATCAGTTCAGAGGCCTGCGGGCCTGAAATATGCACGCCCAGCACTCGGTCTGTCTCACTATGAGACAATACTTTCACCAGCCCGGTGGTCTCCCCCTGCGCTTTTGCCCGGCCACTGGCCATAAAGGGAAACTTGCCCATTTTATAATTTTCACCGGCGGCTTTTAACTGTTGTTCCGTTTTACCGACCCAGGCGATTTCAGGATGAGTATAAATCACCGAGGGAATCAAATCATAATTAACCTCAGCAAACTGGCCCGCAATTAACTCTGCAACCATAACCCCTTCTTCTGAGCCCTTATGCGCAAGCATCAGGCCACGCACTACATCACCAATGGCATACACACCCGGTTGCGATGTCTCACATCGCTCATTCACATGAATAAAGCAGCGTTCATCCAGCACCAGATCCACTTCCTCATCAAACACATGATCGCTGTTGGGTTTACGCCCCACCGCAACAATCAGTTTATCAAACACTTCCTGATGGTTCTCTACTCCGCTCTGATAGTTCACCTGTACTTTTTTCAAACCCGCTTCATCTATAATTTCAGTGCCCAGCAAACGCGCGTTTAAACGAATATCAAGCCCCTGTTTTTTAAACGCTCGCCATGCATCGGCACTCATTTCTTCATCAGCTATTGGTAAAAACGTATCCTGAGCTTCCAGAACAACTACCTCCGAGCCCAGGCGCCGCCATACGCTGCCCAGCTCCAGGCCAATAACCCCGGCACCAATCACGCCCAACCGCTCAGGCACCGCATCAAAGGCCAGCGCACCGCTGGAATCAACAATCAGGTTTTCTGTGAGTGGCGCAGCCGGAATTTCTATCGAGCTGGAACCACTGGCAATAATAATATTTTCTGCCGTATAAAGTGTTTTTGTCTGCGCCTTTTCCACTTCGACTTTTTTATCTGCAAGCAGTCGAGCATTGCCTTCAATGCTCTGCACCTGATTCGCTTTCAATAACGATGCAATGCCTCGCGTAAGCTCACTGACCACTTTGTTTTTTCTTTGCATCATGGCCTGCAAATCCAGCGTTACTGAGTCCAGCACAACACCATGACTTTTAAATGTTTTGCCCGCCTGCTCAAATATTTCTGAGGACTGCAGCAACGCCTTGGAGGGAATACAGCCCACATTTAAACAGGTGCCCCCCAGAGATGGCTGGCCTTTTTCATTAACCCAGTTATCAATACAGGCGGTTTTTAAACCCAGTTGCGCGCAACGAATTGCCGCCACATAACCTGCGGGGCCAGCACCAATCACAATCACATCATATGTTTTCTGCACAATCTAAACCCCCACCAGAATACGCGCCGGGTCTTCTAATATCTCCTTAATGGTCACCAGAAACTGCACCGCTTCTGCACCATCAATAATTCGATGATCGTAAGACAACGCGAGGTACATCATGGGCCGTGCCAGAATTTCACCGTTTTCTACCACCGCCCTTTGTTGAATTTTATGCAGACCTAAAATACCGCTTTGCGGCGGATTAATAATTGGCGTTGATAACATAGAGCCAAACACACCGCCATTGGTAATTGAGAACGTACCACCGGTCATCTCTTCTATTGTGAGCCGGTTGTTTTTAGCTTTATCAACAAAATCGACAATGCCCCTTTCAAGATCAGCAAAGCTCATCTCATCAGCATTGCGCAACACCGGCACCACCAGACCCCGTGGAGAGGCCACGGCAACACCAATATCAAAAAAACCATGATAGACAATATCATTACCATCAATGGAGGCATTCACCGCAGGAAATCGCTTTAATGCTTCTATTGTCGCTTTGGTAAAAAACGACATAAAACCCAGTTTTATATCATATTTTTTTACAAACAGATCTTTGTACCTGTTTCTCAGATCCATTATGGGCTGCATATTCACTTCATTGAATGTTGTTAATATAGCCGCATTATGCTGTGCATCCAGCAGGCGCTCTGCAATGCGTGTACGCAGGCGCGTCATGGGAACACGTTTTTCAATCCGCTCCCCCTCACTGCCAGGCGAGATTATTTTGTGCGCCGCCGGCGCACCTTGCTGCTTCGTTTCTGCTTTACTGTCTGGCACACCTGTTTCATCCGATGCGGATTTCTGTTGCTGTATAAAAGCAATCACATCTTCTTTAAGCACACGCCCATCTCGACCACTGCCAACAATATCCGCCGCTTTAAGCTGATTATCTGCAATCATTTTCTTAGCTGAAGGGGTAATAACCGGTTCATCAGTGCGCGTGGCCTTTTTTTCTGTGCCACTTTGAGGCGATGTTTTCTGTACCTGCGCAGCCACACTGTCTGCATTTAGTGTTGCAAGCAACTGCCCCGCTTCTACCTCAGCCCCCTCAGGCTGATGAATTTCCAGCAAAACCCCGTTTGCAGGTGCGGGCACTTCCAGCACCACTTTATCTGTTTCCAGATCCACCAGGGTTTCATCACGTTTTACGCTATCCCCCTGTTTTTTTCGCCATGACACCACGGTGGCATCTGAAACGGATTCAGGTAACTCGGGAACACTCACTTTTATGGACATAATGTCTTCCTGTTTATTCTGCTGCTGTTTTTCTGATATTTTTCAGCCGACCTGAGCCTCGACAGAAATACGCTGTATTTTCAATTCTTTATTTTATGTGCTGAACAACTCATTTCCTGCAAGCCTTATTTTTCACCCGTCAGCGCCTCTCTGACCAGTTTTTTCTGCTGCTGAGCATGAATTTTAGCCGAGCCTACCGCCGGTGCCGCCGAAGGGGCACGCCCCACGTACTCAACCATGCTATGGTGATCAAGCTTTGCCGCAAAGCGGGGTTCAAAATAATCCCAGGCCCCCTGATTTTTAGGTTCTTCCTGGCACCAGATAAGCTGCTCGGCATACGGGTACTTTTTAAGTATCTCATTAAGCTGAATATCCGGGAAGGGGTAAAGCTCTTCTATTCTTATAATGGCAACCTGTTTAAGCACCGCTTCTCCCGCTGCTTCTCTGCGCTGAATCAACAGGTCGTAGTAAACTTTTCCACTGCACATCACAATACGCTTTACCTCGTCTTTTTTTAAATCATCCACTTCATCTATTACGCAGCTAAATACACCCTGGCAAATATCATCCAGTGAGTTAATGGCCAGCTTATGCCTTAATAAGCTCTTGGGTGTCATGACGATTAACGGCTTACGTTGCTTGCAGATAATTTGCCGACGAATCAGGTGAAACATTTGCGCCGGAGTACTCGGCACACACACCTGAATATTGTTCTGTGCACACAACTGTAAATATCGTTCCAGTCGAGCAGAAGAATGCTCCGCACCCTGCCCCTCAAAACCATGAGGCAACAACATGGTTAAACCACACAGGCGATTCCACTTCTGCTCACCTGCAACAATAAACTGATCGATAACAACCTGCGCATTATTTGCAAAATCGCCGAACTGTGCTTCCCAGATAACCAGTGAATCCGGCTCGGCCGTTGCATAACCATATTCAAATGCCAGCACCGCCGCCTCAGACAGCAGAGAGTCGATAACCAGAAAGCTGCCCTGTGTATTTTTTAAATTACGCAATGGTACATAGGCACTACCATCCAGCTGATTATGCCAGACCGAATGGCGATGAAAAAAAGTCCCTCGCCCCGAATCCTGACCCGACAGACGAATAGAATGCCCTTCACTAACCAGACTGGCATAAGCCAGCGTTTCTGCAAAGCCCCAGTCCAGGGCAAGCGCACCTGCCGCCATTTTATGCCGGTCCTGCATAATCTTTTCAACCCGGGGCTGTAGTTCAAAATCAGCGGGGCGTTTCTCTAGCTGCTCACACAAAAGACGCAGTGTTTCTAACTCAATGGCGGTATTCGTTATTATGGCTTCACTGGCATTTTCATAGGTATGCCAGTTGATATGAAACGCATGATGCGAGGGGCGATCATTTTGAATAATTTCCGGCACAACACAATGCCCCTTATCCAGTTCATCACGATAGTCCTGCATCATTTTTTCTGCCATCTCTGCCGCTATTACCTGTTCCTGTAACAGCTTTTCTGCGTAGATTCCCCGCGTAGTATCCAGCGCATTAATTTTTTTATACATCATCGGCTGTGTTGCCGATGGCTCATCGGCTTCATTGTGCCCGTGGCGACGGTAACACACCAGATCAATCACCACGTCCTTTTTAAAGGCCATGCGATAATCCAGCGCAATTTGTGTCACCAGCATCACCGCTTCGGGATCATCCGCATTCACATGAAAAATAGGCGCATTAACCATTTTTGCAACATCCGTACAATAATAAGTTGAACGGCTATCATGGGTATTGCTGGTAGTAAAACCGATCTGGTTATTGATCACAATGTGCATACTGCCCTTGGTTGAATAACCCCGAGACTGGGACATCTGAAGGGTTTCCATCACCACACCCTGGCCTGCAAAAGCCGCATCACCATGAATCTGTACCGGCAGCACTTCCATACCCGCAGCATCGCCACGACGATCCTGACGCGCACGCACCGAACCTTCAACCACAGGAGCCACTATTTCCAGATGCGAGGGGTTAAATGCCAGTGCCAGGTGAGCAATTCCTCCGGGTGTCTGAATATCCGAGGCAAAGCCCATATGGTATTTCACATCCCCCATATTATTGCCATGTGCCTTGGTGCCTTCAAACTCGCTGAAAAGCTCGGTCGGTGTTTTGCCCATTACATTCACCAGCACATTTAACCGGCCACGGTGAGCCATGCCAACCACAATTTCCTTTATACCGTGACTCACCGCACGTTGTGTCATTTCGTGAATAAGCGGTATCAGGGTCTCGCCCCCTTCCAGCGAAAAACGCTTCTGGCCCACATACTTTGTGTGTAAATATTTTTCCAGTCCTTCCGCTGCACTAAGCCGCTGCAATAACTGAATTTTCTGCTCTTTTTCCAGGCTTGCATTGCCGCGCACGGTTTCAATGCGCTGTTGAATCCAGCGCTTTTCGCCTGTCTCGGTAATGTGCATATACTCTGTACCTATCGACCCACAATAAGCCTCGGATACAATATTGTATATTTCCTGCAATGTAGCCTCTTCCGGCCCGTATAACGAACCTGTGGCAAACACTGTCTGAAAATCGGCCTCGCTCAGATTATGGCTTGCCAGTGAAAGCTCTTCGAAGGGAAGGGCGTGCTGTCTGCCAAGGGGGTCTATTTTCGCCTGCTGGTGGCCTCGAAAACGAAACGCATTAATCAGCTGCAACACTTTTACCTGCTTGCGCTCATGCGCCAGCACCTCGCTGGAAACCGACTGCGACGGCGGTAAAGAGGTGCCGCCTCTGTGCTGTGTAACATTGCGAAACTGCTCTCGAATATCTGAGTGAATAGTATCTTTTAAGGTTCCGTTCACATAAGGTAAAGTCGCAAAAAACGCCCGCCAGTTGCTCTCTACATCGTTCGGGTTCTGTAAATAACGCTCATACAGCCCCTCCAGCCAGGCCGCACTGCCCGCATCCAGCATTGAACTTTGCCAGAGGGCCTGCATTGAAGAAATTTCGCTTTTTTCGCTCATGTTCCGCTTCTAAAATGTAAACTAAATGTCTCACTTTCTGGTCTGATAGTCGCGCACCCGCAAAATGAGTCATTATTCAATACGTTATAGCTTAAATACCAGCAAGCTGCCTTAAGTTATATTGTTCTAATAATAATTTCAATGGCAAAAACTGAGGGACTGGCAAAGCCTGTAGATCAAACCAGCTCCACACAATGGTTTGGTCTTCAAATTTTTCAGCATTTTTCACCCGCTGCAACTGGGCAATTTGATACAGCGTCGCGGTATGTCGCATTAATGGAGCACCGCCGGGATCATCGTCGGCAATATTATTCGTATAGGGGCCGACCCTTATTTCTTTTATTTCAACGCCTGCTTTTTCCAGACAATAGCGCCGTGCGGCGGCCTCAACGGACTCTCCCCGCTGCAAAAAACCCCCTGGGCATTGCCAGCCTCTGAAAACCTGCTCACGGACTCGTTTGCCCAGAAGTAGCCTGTTTTCACTAAAAACCAGCGTTGCCACTGCGGCAACAACGGGTTCTTTTACTGGCATAAACCTGAAAAATCAGTTAAACGCATAAATTCGCTGCATGTTATTGTGGGCACACTCAGTGGATAAAAAGCACGCCGCTATGGCAGTAAATGTCGATTTATTGCCAGGTAAAACAACCCGGCAACACTGAGCGCATCTGTTATTTCGCCCTTCTGAGCCATTTTAACGGCATCATCGAAAGGCAGTTTTTTTATCTGCATTCCCTGTTCAGTATCTTCAAGCTGCTGCACCCCTTCACTCAGGGCGGTGGCAAGATACACAAAGCCGAGCTCATCTGTTATTGAATTAGACGGATGCAGGCGCAAAAGTTCGGTTATTTCCCCGGCGACTAATCCGGTTTCCTCTTCCAGTTCTCGCAAAGCGCACACTGAGCTGTCTTCATCACTCGGCGAGCCACCCATGGGTATCTCCCATGACCACTCGCCCAGCGTATAGCGAAACTGCCCTGCCAGCCAGGTATTCCCCGCCTCATCCACTGGAATAATGCCCACGGCCTGATTTTTAAAACTCACTTTCCCATAAATACCGGGTGTCCCTCCCGGGGTCATCACCTGGTGGTGCTCCACCGTAATCCATGCATTATTATATACAGGCTGAGTACTCAGAGTTTTCCATGGATTTGTGTTAACCGTGTTGGTCTTATCTTTCACAGGATTAACCCTGTTCCTCATCTTTATCAGAATCTTCAAGGCCGTTTTTATGTGTATCATTAATGCGCAGCAACAATGGTCGAAACGGAACAACCCCATCATCCAGCTCACGAATCACACGGATATACGGTAAATCGCCGGTATTCCAGCAATAGTCTCCGGATTTCATCTGCTCAAACACATCTTTAAGGCAGTTTTCAATATCATCAATATACGCGATTGATGCGCCCATACCTTCCTCATCATATTCAATCGCCGCACGCATATCATCAATTTCGTACAGCCCTTCCTTCACCATCGCCACATATTCATCTACTGTTCTTGCTCGACGCATAATATCTCTCACTCTTAATTTACGATTACCGGACGCCACGGCGATAGTGCGGTCTATGGGCGTCTGCGTTTAGACCGCGTTTTATAAGCCATCACATCGGGCATAAGCCGATTATACGGAATATGCTCGATATCACCATAAAGCGCCACCGATTTGTGCATCAGGCCGGCAATATCGCCTACTGACTCCGCGCACTCATCGCCCTCCAGCAGGCGCTGCATACCCAGCAACCCACCATTCTGTACTTTAATTTCCTTATTGTGCGGGAGAGGATCAGCCACATTTATTTTAAAAACAAAGCGGGTCTGTTTACGCAGATGTTCAAGGAAATGACAGCAGTTCTGCTGCATTAGTGCATCGGTGCAGCCCACGCCGTGGCGGTCTGCCAGCCGAAACTGGTGCTGAAAAGCACACCTGCACTTTAAAGACAGAATGCCCTTTTCAAACGCACAGGGTGCCGTATTAATTCGCTGATAAGCCTCTCTGTAGCTCTGTTCATCCATTATATCAACTCACCCAGACTTACTTCTCATGTTCCATAACAATCGGTTTGTCGCGTTTTTCCATCAGCATTTCCTCGGCAGCCAGCTGATTATCAGCGAACATCACCTTAATATCGGCAGCATCGGCATCTGCCTGCTCGGCGCGATGATCGCGGGCAAATTTCTTCGCTTCTTTAAAAGACTCAAATTGATCAATCAGCTCAAGCTGCTTCAACAATGCCATCTGGGCAGATTCAATACGGTATACATAATAAGGCATAGCGACTCACAATAGCTTGATAAATAACCTGTTTATTATATCAAACTGGCCGGAATGTGCCATGCGGAGACGTTTTTGCACGCTCTGCATGGCTATACGAAGGCCACAGAGAGGACACTCTTTATAAATCGCCCTCTATCTGCTTCATTTTACATTGTACTGATTTTATTAAACCCATCACCGCTGCTGGCTGATTCTTAAATCTACAGACAAATTTTCCCGGGGAGTCCGCTGCTGGCTTCTGTCCAGACCCACGCATTGTTCATTTGCAAACTTACCAAAGACATCACCCATCCCGATGAAGACAAAAAACAGTCGGTTTTTACCAGGTTCATCGAGGCAGGAAATTTTTATTCATTTATTTTCTGGATAATTTAAAATTCTGCCCGTTTTCTTTAAAAAATCGACCCGAAACCTGAATTACGGACGGCAGAAAACATCAATCAGTGACTGATAAAAAATATTTTTTATTTATGGTTTATTTTTTTACGAAAAAAACTGTTCACAACTCTGTTTGCAGACCATTCGGTGATAGCCGAGTTTTTCACAGGCTATCTTTAATCTCCGATGTGAAATATTTTTAAGTAGAGCAATTATCTGGATGCATAAAAATCATATATCCCCGGATTGCGCTGGGGAAACTTACCCAGACACCCATCATAAAAACAACTACTTCAGAACATTTGAAAGTACTTATTTATAATTCATTATCATGGCTGTCTCGTTAAGCCGTTCTTAACCCGGGCCATTATTAACAGACAGTTAATGTATTAGAAAAAACAAATATTGTGGATGCGCTCTGTGAAAGTCCAGTGAAAACAGACGCATTAAAACAGCCAGATACAGACACGGCTTATACTCCCACAAGCGTAGCACAAATAACATTAAGCTACCTTGTCAACCGAAAATTTACGTTGATTTTAAATTAAAAACGAAACAGGTGTATGTGTTGCTACACCAGATTATAATATTAACGATAAAAAATAGCTTAAATCCGCGAGCGCTTAAGCTGGTGCGACCCCATGCTCACCTCTATGATATATCCCCTCCCTTTGTCTGAGCCTTGCGTGCCCTGGATCTAGTCTATTTCATCCCCGGTGACCATACAATTATGATTTTGTTTTCCTTCGGGGCAGCTGAGCTTATAAACCGGCCACCTGGCCTCATCATGCTGATCATTATTGCAATCAATGCGAGCACGAGCTTCTAAAATTTCAGCGATATGTTTTTTAATTGAATAAGTCGTAAAGGTACCGCATGTACCTGTCCCACTATAATGATTTATTACTGTTATCCTGTCATTAGGTAAAACATCGATACCACGTTGTATTATACGGTGTTTCAGCTCTACCTCATATGCACCTGTGGCTACACTATCTGCCAGGTCGTTATCATTTGTATAGATACCTGGAATTTCAAAAAGAACTAATGTGGGAAAAGTGATTAATCGAGCACTATTATTTCTATTATCGTACACAAAAACATTGACACCATCCTGATATGCATAGCGCTCACAAACATTATAAACCAGAGTTCGATTCTGATCTATTTTCTTAAAATATATAAAAGGAGTACCTGGAGAGTCAAGCCACTCATATTCTCCATTTTTACAATAATCAGGGAAATTCAGGGTTTTGCTCCATTGCTTTCTTTGCGCATCTGTAAGTGCGTCACTTATAGTTAGCGCATTACCGTAACCTGAAAAAAACATTAAGCTTATTAGTAAAAAACAGTTAAATTTATTCATATTTATAATTTATTTTATAGCACTTAATCTTATAAGCGCTTCAGTTACAATGGCATAATCTGAATTTTTTTCAGCTTCATCTGTGCCATTAACAATCCTTCTAGCTCTGACATAATCTGGCTTACCCTGCATCATTATATTTTCCTGAATTGTCCTCCATTTTCCTTTAATCTGCGGAATATTGTTTTGCATCCAATAAGTCAGAATTTTATATGCTAAATTTACTTCCAGTGCTTTATCAGGATTAATATAGAGCTCATCTTTGCGCAGACCGAGCTTCTCAGATATATATTTATATGAAACATCATGTGTTATTTGAACATAACCTCGACCATAAAATATATTTTTATAGACTTTCCCTTTTACTCCCCTGTAACCATATTTATCAGTCACATTAACGGCTTTCCCATAACTTATACCACTGCCTTTTCCGGTTTCGATAACAGGTATAAATGTTGCTCCTGTTTCATGGTAAACAGTTGCAATATAATAGGCAGCCCAATAGATATTAGTTATTGTACAATCGTTAAATACAAGAGTTAGAAAACTTTCAAGCTCATTATTCACCAGCTGGATATACAGGTGATTCCTGATATACGTTTTAAGATTAACCTTATTCACATTAAGCAGTATATTGGTATGCTGTACAGCTTTGTCGCCAAAAATAACTTTTATTTTACTGGCTTTATTCAGCTTAACGCCTGAAATTTTAAGCAACGTCTTCCAGGTCGTTCGATTAGGCAGAATTTAGCCATCTGGTGTGAAATTGCAATAAAGCCCCTGAAAGGCTTTAATTTCACCTTATTTAGCAAACTTTGCACCAGAGCAACATCCAGAGCCAGGTTCTTTTTTTGTTTTCCTACACTTTTCAGGATAGGGCCTTTTAGTAATTTTGCAGCTTGTGTCTGTTTAGATGACATTTTTACTCCTTTTTCAGGTGGAATCCATATATTCATTGAGATAAGCACAACTAATCCTACTGTACTTTATAATAATTTACAATATTCCTTGCCCGAAATGCAAAACTGGTTTCCTGCGCCTCATTGGCGAAATAGCCTCTGAGCGTGAACGACGACGGTATGGAGAGTTGACGTAATCACGTGTAATAAAAAACACATGAAAATGCACCCGAATACTGAAATTACCGGTTGCCTGAATACCGGTAAACGGACTATTATGAGCCTAAGATAAAAAAACACCCTGAATCAGTCTATACAGACGGTGTTTATAAATAAAAAACAGATAAACAAGGTGCTAGCTTCGATAATAAGTATCTGGAGCTGGGCGAAATGGGCTATTGAGTATTAACCGACACAAAACAAACCCCATACTGCATAGAGTATGCCTGTCGCGGCATAGTCCAACAGACATTTATACGTCATGCTCCGCTAAGCTGCGCAGGCCGTATAAATGCTAAGATGTTAGGTGGCTTTATGGCATTTGATATTACTCAATATAAATTTGTTGTAACAAGCGCGAATGAAAGCGAGTATTTAACGTTAGAATGCACTGATGAATCAAAAAATCCACCGATGCTACTAATAGAAGCAGAGCTAATTAATTACAAAACATGTGAAGTTTCAATAAAACAGCATAAAGAGAATCTTTCCCTAGAACTCATGGAGGAATTTGTAAGAAGGACGCGGTATGAAATCGAAAATGGTGGCAATACTGATGCCACCTAACGAATCACTCAACTTGACCGGCGCAAAAAACGCGCCGCCAGGTTAGCTCAAACGTTATGTTTAAAAACAAATGAGAGCCTGAAAGGAACCAAATGAACAATGGATATTGATCTCAAAAGATTAATCTGGGGATCTAAAATAAAGTGGATAAATTGATGTTTTTCAATAAACACCTAATATATTTGTTATTTTTTTTAATTTCTTCCTGTAGCTATCACAATGGTGTGTACATAAAAAATGATACAGAAAAAAAATTATCGGTTAATGTACAGTTCAAGACAAATAAAGGCTATAGTGACCTGAATTTTTCACTCGATGCTAATGACTATGATGCGTGGGAATATGAAGCCGGGTATTATGAAAAAAATCAGATAGATGCTAGTTTAATTAAAATAGTTATAAAAACAGAAAGCGGATGCGAAAGAACATACTCAAGAGATGATATTATAAAAATATCAGTGAAACGCGGCATGTGGAAAATATTTATTAATAAAGAGTTAATTAAATGTTAAAAACCAGGAACCTTTATATAACAAAGTGCGACTAGTGAGCAAAGAAAAGGCTAATTCAGACTTCATGCTAGTGGCTGATCATGAATTTGGTCATTCAGTTTTAATGTATACTGATGGTCCTTTTTTATCATGTGGACATAAAGGCTCTACGAACCCGATAACCCAATCAATAAAATCGACCACTCCTGGTTACCCTGAAAAAGAAGCAATAGATTTAATGAAACATTATGACTTGGAAAAGTCAAGAGCTGATTTTTACAGAAGAATTCGTGACGCTATTGCTCTTGGTGCTGACATTAAAAGACTTATATGTGGAGCCAAAATACAATGGATAAAATAATATTAAATTATTTATTTTTATTTTTTAAAATTTTGTCTATATTTTCTTTATTAGCAACAACTTCATGTAGTTCAATTGAAATGGTCTCAATAAAAAATAACACCTATGATGTAATACAGTTTCGCGGTCAATTTATTACAAAATATGGAGACATTAATAATTTAGATTTTATATTAAAACCTGATAATAGTAATTTATGGAGATATGAAAGCGGATACATGGAAGAAAAACATTTAGATAAGGGGTTAAAAAAAATATTTCTAAAGAACACCAAAGGATGCGAAATTACACTTGATCGAAGCGAGATAGAAAATATCGCCAAAAAAAATGGTATGTGGGAAATAAATATTAATGAAAAAACCATGGACTGCGAAAAGCAATCTGATGAGACACCGAATGTAATGAAGTTAAAAAACAATCGATTTTCACTAATTTTTCCGGTGTAATAGATTTAACGGACACTCACACAGGGGGGAGCAAAAACTTACCCAGACACCCATCATATTAATAGAGCCCTCTATTATCGATACAACATTATGCCCCGTGGGTTACACACGCCAATATCCAGCGTTATTACTTGCATTTCTCATGATTTTGTCGTCTAATACATTTACATTGACAGTAAGATATAATACAGGGTGATAAGCATGGTTGCAGTTTCAAATAGTTTTAAAAAATACTGGAATGATAACACTTTAACGCTTTATTATAAATCTAAAAGTGATTTTAGCCTGGATGAAAATGGTTCAAAAAAATATAATAAAAAAACAACGGCTAAAGATAACTATGTAACTGATTTGCAATCTGATCTAAAAACATTAGGCTATTTAACAGGCAAAGCCGATGGCTACTACGGATCAGGAACCAGCCGAGCTATTATTCGTTTTCAGCGTCATGCAAAACGTTTATACCGAATGAAAAAAGATGGAACTACGAATGATGTCAAAACAGTATCATATACAGGAGCAGAAACAGGAGCATGTGATAAAAACACAGCCACGGAAATTCGAAACTGGATCACAAAGAGCTGGGGTCTGCCACTGGGCCGATTTAAACTGGTTAAAGTTGGTGGAGCGAGACTTAGAAGTGATGCAGCACATAAATGGGCAGCAGCTATTACCAGTATTAAGGCAAAGGGCGGTGTGGTAATTACTAACAATTATGGCGATTCGCTTCGTCCCACTGGTTTTAGAAAACTTACCGGTGGAAATAGCCTGTACAGTTTTCATTATACTGGCCGAGCAGTAGATCTTAACCAGGATCTCGCTGGTGGAACTAAACAACGTTATTATGTGGTTAAAGAAACATCAGGCACCGTGTATTGGCGAATATATTGTAAAACAGCCAAACAGGACGGCACTCAAGGTATAAAAATAACTAAAAAGAAAAAAATTAAATATTATTCCTTCTGGAAGAAAAAAGAATTTGACATGCCCGATGCTTACTATATCGATATTACAGCAATTTTACAACAGTTCGATTTTATCCGCATCAAAGCTCACTCTAACTGGAAGACAAATTATAAAGCAACGGAATGGTGGCACTACCATTTTAAAAAAAATATACAGCCTACATTTTTAGATGAAATGGAGTTAATTGGCATTTCTGAAGCGACATTAAGAGCGAAAGGCTGGAATACCATTGCTCAATTAGACCATAAGCCCGGTTAATTTTATATGATACGCCACAGAAAAAAACACCTGATATCATGGTGCCATAGCTCTCTTATCTTTTTATTACTATCTGGCTATCATTTATACGTAAAAGCGCATGAACAGGAGCCTATTGGAAAACTAGTCAATAGCTATGGGCTTGAAGTGCGTCTGGAACATTCTTCACAAAAAACATTCATTTCCAGATCATCCCCATCGATTGTCATTGGTCAATCAAAAGATAATGACTACCGATTACTCATGCCTGATAGTCGCATTGCCTGGAGTAAGAGCATCCCCACATCAGAAAATATTAATATTTTTGCAAAGGGGGGAGCACTAAAGATTACTACCAGGCCCTTTTCAGATAAATCTGATCAGGGCATTGAGTGGGAGACAGTTAAATCTACTGAAAAGATAAAATTAACCGGTGCATCTAAAAACAAATATGAACAAACACCTGACTATATTAAAAATAATGGTCGAATGCTTTTTTTGCCTCCTCAACTAAATTATTACCAACTTCCACAGTTACACTTGAAGTTTAGTGATACTGCCGGGTGGGGCTTTTCGAAAGACCTCATATTTAAATCACCCCAGCCTTCAGCGAATTTAAAACTAGCAGGCTTAATTAAGGGCCCCTTTCTATCTCTGGCTACAGAAAACAGAACAGGAAGAAAACCACATTCATCATTAACATTTAGAAATTTAGCTCTTTATGAAATAGAGAATATAACTGTAAAAAACGTTAAATGGAACCTTGAAGCACTGATTATACCACCGCCAGATAAAGAACAAAAACTAACGTCTATTGCTTTTTATTCTGGTAGTAAAAACAGTTATTTATACGTAATAAACTGGACAGATAAAAAAAGTCAGTATCTGGGGTATTCTGGAATACTTTTCGAGGGTCCAGAGCACCAGGAGAACATCTACCCAATAGATATTCCTGTAATTCTGGAATATGATGTTAAAGATATAGATAAAGACGGGAATAACGAAATATTATTACACCTGATTCACATTGGCGGGGATGAGAACACGGAAGAATGGATTGAGTTCAATGGCAAATATTTACCGGAGAGAATCAACTACTCCCTGATGCGCAAAGCCTCTCCCTTATGGAGTAATTCTAATTAGTGCCCATCCATAAATGGGCATTACATCCATTACACAGACGCCCATGCTAACGAACTTTACAATTCTTATAAAAATCAATACATTGAAAGAAAACGGGTTTGATTTCTCAATAATTTGAGATAGCAATATTATAATAACTGTCCGCCCAGGCCTTAATAGCAACCTGCCTGCCTGCTGTGCGCGTCCAATTAAGCCATTGTCAAAGGTATCAAACGAATGATCAAACGTGAAGTGGTTATGCCAGTTGAGCTAGTCGAGGAAATTTCAGCAATAGTGCATAAAGAGGGGTATACAGCATTAAAGGATGTGTTTCCGTATAATGATTTACCTCCTGTGGTTTTTCTTAGTCGAGAAGAAGCTGAGGCGCTTATTGTTCTTGCTGTTATAGAAAAGAAAAAAGCGTGGTTAAAATACCCTGATTACGACGATGAGAGCCCTGATTACAATGAAAAACATGAAGAAATGTTCGATGATGTGAAAATGGGAATATATGAGAAAACTATTTATTATGTTGAATCGGCTTTCAAAAAAGATGAGTTTAGTGATGTTATTAAAGGGTAACTACTGGCTTACAAGCTTATAAGGCTTATAGAGACACCCATCTTTATCATGGGGACATAAAGGTTCTACTAATCCACTAACCCAATCTGTTAAATCATCAACACCTGGATACCCT
>UOFG01000281.1_pt1 | contig 20597 bp, 9 predicted proteins | sample 1988411 | NCBI WGS metagenome assembly UOFG01 (sample SAMEA4712194, study PRJEB27164) | hydrothermal vent metagenome | biome: marine basaltic hydrothermal vent biome; feature: marine hydrothermal vent; material: mineral | place: Pacific Ocean | collected 2011-06-14/2011-07-23 | depth 1689 m
AAAACCAAAACCGGCATGGTGCTGGGTACACCCTCATATATGTCGCCGGAGCAACTCGCCGGTAAAAAGGTTAATGGCCGTTCAGATCTATTTTCACTGGGCGTTATGATGTTCCAGATGATCACTGGCCAGCTGCCCTTTAAGGGTGATTCAATGGCCACTCTGATGTATAAAATTGCCAATGAAACGCATCCGAAACCAGAAAATATCCGCGAAAACTTACCTCGCTGCATCACCATAATTATTAACCGTGCGCTTGCAAAAAACCAGGAGAAACGTTACCAGACTGGCGCGCAGATGGCGGGCGACCTACGCAAGTGTGCGCAGATAATTGCTCAGAAAACCAGGCGGAAAAACAAACCGGCGGCAAGCTAGGTACCCACTTACAACACCATGAGCCTTATAGATAAAATACATATCACAGGGATTACAGACGAAGGTCTGGTGCGTGAGCACAATGAAGACAGCATTGGCAGCAATGAAGAGCTGGGCCTGCTGGTGCTTGCAGATGGCATGGGAGGGCACAAGGGCGGCGAGATTGCCAGCGCCATCGCAGTCGACACCATTCTGCAAAATCTGACAGCCACACTGCCCGGCATTAGCGTCGGCAATATCAACGAAAGAACCGGTTATAGTCTGGAGAGCATGGCAGTGGAGCGCGCCATAGAAGAGGCCAACCTGAAAATTTATGAATCCTCACAGAAAAACTCAAAATACGAAGGCATGGGCACAACCGTCGTTGTCGCACTGTTTTACGACAATCGAATTACCATTGCGCATGTAGGTGACTCACGCCTCTATCGCATGCGTGAACAGATACTTGAACAAATGACCCGGGACCATACCCTGTTACAGGAACTGGTTGACCGAGGTTTTTACACCCCCAGAGAGGCTGCTGAATCACTCAATAAAAACCTGGTCACCCGTGCCGTGGGTGTTAACCCCTGTGTGAATATCGACCTTCTGGAGGACATTGCACTGGCCGATGACACCTATCTGCTCTGCTCCGATGGCCTGACAGATATGATCAGCGATGACCTGATTGAAGATATTCTACTAAATTACCATGATAATCTGCAGAAAATGAACGAAGAACTCATAAGACAGGCCAGAGAATACGGCGGCAAGGACAATGTATCTACCATGATTGCCCAGGTTACAGAAGAGTTTCCTGCAAACTCAGGCTGGCTTTCTCGCTTTTTTGATATATTCTCATAAGAGTAAGACGGAAAATGGATCACTCACTCAGGTAAACACATGGCAAGCATACAATTCAATATGGACGACGGAAAACAGCAGGCGTTCCAGCTCATAAAAGAGACCATTACCATTGGTCGCACGGATGATAATGACATTCAGCTGGATACCCTGGCGGTCAGCAGCCATCATGCCAGAATACACACCATCCTCAATGACTCCTTTATTGAGGACACCAACAGCACAAATGGCACCTACCTGAATGGCACTTTAATTAAAAAGCAGGCACTCTCCCATAATGATGTCATCAAGGTGGGAAAGCATGAAATCACCTATATTAATGAGTCTGCAACCGCTGAAGATGAGTTCGCAAAAACCATGGTGATCAACCCCGAAGCAGCGGGCATGCAGGCCATTGAAGGCGACCAGAAAATCAATCAGTCCATTGGTGAAATTGTAGCGGAAATCACCGCCTCCGATGCCGGAAAAACCAGCCTTAAAAAAGCCAGAGTCCTCATTATAAACGGGGCCAACAAAGACCGGGAGCTCCCCCTGACAAAAGTGCTCACAACACTGGGCAGGCCCGACGTTCAGGTTGCCGCGATAACCCGGCGACCCACTGGCTACTTTATAATACATATTGATGGCGGTGATAACGCGCAGCGCCCCCGTGTTAATGACGAAGAAATTGGAGCACGTGCACAGCTCTTAAATCATGAGGATATATTTGAAGTCGCCGGTGTAAAAATGTCCTTCCTTCTCGAATAGCAACCAGACTCACAGCATTGCACTGCCCCCCCTCTGCCCAGTCTGCAAAAGTTAAGCACCTGATATTATTAAAAAAATCAGACGCCTGATGTCAGATGTCCTGCGTCTTCGGTTTTCTCTACTGGGCCTGAGAGCATGACTCATGTGACTTTAGGGAAGAATGCGCATAATTCTGGAAAACTCAGCATACTCGGTGCCAAAAACTGATAGAATCCTCTGTTTACCCAGGTACTAACCTGGCAAACTACTATCCAGCCCACTTAAACAGGTGCGTTTTCAGGAATAAACAGCCCACGGGCCTTTATCAGTAATCGCCTGAGCACCGAGTGGCCAGACTTACACGCTAAAACACCATATAAACAGCTATGTTCAATTTCCAGAACGCGGATATAAAAAATGAAACCGACTCAGGCAGCTTTAGCCGTGGCCTCAATTATTTTAAGCAGGGCATGGTGATAAGCCTGGACGTCAATGAAATTAATGATTACACCATCTCACTATCCAGTGAAGTGAGCGGCAGCGGATATAACCCCTACGAGCAAATGATACTGATTGAAAAAAGTTATCAGAGCCTTGATATTGATGGCCAGTGTACCTGCCCTGTAGGCTTTAACTGCAAACATGTCGTAGCAAGCTGCCTGGAATACCTGTCCAGGCAAAAACTGGCCGGAAATGCGACCCGTAATGCGGCCAGTAACAAGCAGGCAAACAAAAAAATAGACAGCAGTCTGTTCTGGCTCAGTGAGTTTGCAAGCGCCAGTCCGCAGAAAAAAATCCGGGGATCAACTGTTACTGCTGAGCCCAAAAATGAATTTATTAACTATATATTAACTCAGTCAATGTCAGGCACAGGCATAAGCATCTGCCTTTTAAAAAACCGGATACTTAAAAATGGCGGCCCAGGAAAAGGCAGATCCATCAACCTTGATGACCTTATCGACAACTACTCCCAGCCCAGCTATGCCCAGAATATCGACATTGAAATAGCACAAATGATTGATGCACAGAATGAGTACACCTGGGGTGAGCATGAGTTTAGTGTTTCCGGGGATCTGGGTGAATTAATCCTGATTAAAATACTTGGCACCGGACGCAGCCACTGGTTAAGCCCTTATAACCCTGCTTTAAAACAGGGGGAGTCCCGCAAACTGCACCTTAACTGGATGGATGAAAAAAATGGCGACAAACGTCTGGAGGTCAAACTACAGCCTGAGGCAAGCACATTGCACGGCTATCCTCCCCTGTATTATGACACCACAAGCAATGAAATCGGCAAAATAAGCGGCGCAGACTTTACTGAGCGGCAATGGAATATGTTACTTGACATGCCCCCCATACCCGCCGATACCTGCACAGCATTTAGCCAGCAATTGCTCGCAAACTGCCCCGGCAGCTCCCTGCCGCCGCCGCAAAAAATAGACCAGGAGCAGGTATCAGAAAGTGCGATACCCGGGTTATTTTTATACGGCGTTGTTAACCCGGACAATGGATACCGTACACATCTTATGCGCTTAAGGTTTCATTACGGGGAATATGAAGTACGGGCAATCCCCTGGGATGCTGTCAGCACATTTATCCGGGAAAACCGATATATATCCGTTAACCGAGATTTAATTTCAGAGAGAAAAGCAACCAGCAGGTTAACAGACGCGGATTTTTTGTTAACTCACGATGCAGAACAGGAGGACATCCTGTTTTTACCCTCCTCTGGCGAAGGTCGAATGGCACTTGTTAGTCGCTGGCAACACCTGCTACATGAAATACTTCCTCAGTTAACCGAAGAGGGCTGGGAAATAGAAATAGACCCCAGCTTCCAGTTAGAATTTTTACAGGCTGATAACTGGGATGTAGAAATTGAATCTGATGCCGGTAATGACTGGTTTGATCTGCGCTTTGACCTTGAGGTGGATGGGCAGAAAATACCTCTACTACCGCTGATTGCCAACGTGCTGAGCATGTACGAACCAGACAACCTGCCCGAAATGATCACCCTGCCGATGAACACGGTTATTGGGAATAATAAATATTTACAGATTCCATCAGAACGCATACGGCCCATTTTTAAAACGCTTTATGAACTCTTTAATACTGAATCGCTTGATGAAAATGGAAACCTTCGACTGAGTCGATTTGATGCGACGCGCCTTGCAGAGCTGGAAGACAGCCTCAGCAACGAGCTAAACTGGCGTGGCGGCGCGGCCATGCGCAAACTTGGCCGCAAGCTTAAGAATTTCAAAGGCATCCGAAAAGTAGCGCCGCCCAGGGGGTTAAAAGCCACCCTGAGAGACTACCAGCAACAGGGCCTGAACTGGTTACAGTTTCTTAGAGAATATGAGTTTAACGGCATACTGGCAGATGATATGGGGCTGGGGAAAACCGTGCAAACGCTCACACACCTGCTGAAAGAGAAAGAAAGAAAACGCCTGGACAAACCCAGCCTGATATTAGCGCCAACCAGTTTAATGAGCAACTGGCGGCGCGAAGCCGAACAGTTCACACCGCAACTTAAAGTACTGGTTTTACAGGGTGCGGATCGAAAGCAGCATTTCGATAAAATTAAGGACCATGATTTAATACTCAGCACCTACCCTCTGCTGGCCCGCGACCAGGAAACACTGCTGGCACACGAGTACTACTATTTTATACTCGATGAGGCCCAGGTTATCAAAAACCCAAAAGCAAAAGCCGCACGTGCCGCACGGGAGGTAAAGGCTCAGCATCGCTTATGCCTGACGGGCACCCCCATGGAAAACCACCTGGGAGAGCTATGGGCGCTGTTTGATTTTTTAATGCCTGGATGCCTTGGCCAGCAGAAAGCCTTCAACCAGAACTTTCGAAAACCCATAGAAAAACACGGCGATGATGAGCAACGCGAACGCCTGGTTAACCGCATATCACCTTTTATGCTACGCCGAAGCAAAACTGAAGTAGTAAAAGAATTACCAAAGAAAACTGAAATAATTCGCTCTGTTGCACTGGATAAAAAGCAGGCCGCACTCTACGAAAGCATTCGCCTGTCGATGGAGAAAAAAGTCCGCGACGCGATAAAACAAAAGGGACTGGCCCGCAGCCATATCACCATACTTGATGCACTGCTAAAACTGCGCCAGACCTGCTGCGACCCCAGATTACTCTCCCTGGAGCAGGCAAAAAAGGTTAAATCCTCTGCAAAAATGGAAATGCTAATGGAAATGCTGCCTGAAATGCTGGAAGAAGGCAGACGTATTTTACTGTTCTCACAGTTTACAAAAATGCTGGCTATTATTGAGCAACAACTCAGGGAACGCGACATTAGTTATACAAAACTCACCGGAAAGACAATTAACCGGGAAAAAGTAATTGATGAGTTCAAAGAAGGCAAAGCCAATGTCTTTCTTATTAGCTTAAAGGCGGGTGGCGTTGGTCTTAACTTAACAGAAGCGGATACCGTTATTCACTATGACCCCTGGTGGAATCCCGCCGTAGAGAATCAGGCAACTGACCGGGCGCACAGAATTGGGCAGAACAAAGCGGTGTTTGTTTATAAACTCATTACCGAAAACACACTGGAAGAAAAAATACTTCTGATGCAGGCCCGAAAACAGGCCCTTGCGGATGGCGTGTATAACAAAAAAAATACAGGGAAAGATTATAAACTGACCGCTGATGACCTACAGGAATTATTTTCTCCATTGGGGAGCTAAAGACTGGAGCGGTTATAAAAACCCTCAGAAATTTATTTCCATTGTAACGGTTACCGGATTCACATAGGGCACCCCTACCCGTTATTGTTATTATTGTTGTTATTCGAGCTAGCTCCCCCCGATGAGGTGTTACCTGAGCGTTTGCGTGCGCCATCGCCCTTTGAATGAATTTTTACATCAACTTTAGCATTTACATTATTAAGATAGGCATGATGATTAATGTCAGTAATCACTTTTCCATCAAATTTAACGATGCGATCAATATTAACCCCTTCACCAATTTCAAGCTTCTGCTTCAAACGACCATCGACAAACATCTGAATAGCGCCACTATCGTGTAGCACCTCCCTGTTTTTACTGCTTTTATCCGTAAAAAAACGATTAATCTGTTCTGAAAGCTGAGTTTTCTCTGATATTTTTAAAAACGCGAGAAACTGACTGATCTGGTGATCCAGTTTAACTGTATCCAGCATATGATGCTCCTGTTTAGTGGTTCAAATTTAAAAGGTCCAGTAAAATTCTATATTCTGAAATGGCAAATTAATGGCCTGTATATGATAGAAGGCATTTTCCTTCTGTTTTTCATAGTGATATTGTCTTAAATAAGCGGTAGTAAAAAATATATTATTTAATATCTCAGCCTTATAGGCTCTACGCATAGTATACAGCACTTCTTTAAGATTATAGCTTACAAAAGCATCACCTTTCTCACTACTGGCATCCAGCATATCATAATACACCTCAATATTAAATGTGTGCTGCTGCTTTGTACGCTTTTCATCGCCATAAACAACGGGCGTATCTCTTAAACACTGCATCATGAGCTTATTGCGTACTGTTTCCCGACAATTCACCTGAAACAAAGATCGCTTAATATGTATAGAAAGGCTATCAGCGGCACTAATCGATAATATTTTCCTTTCTGCTTTCAAAACCTGTGATTCTAACGCAATAAATACGCCATTATGCTCTATGAATATATCGCTATCAGAATACAGCGCGCCTAACATTGCGTCATTTGAGATAATATCAAGCAGCGTATTTTTTTCTTCATATAAATCATCTGGTAATATAACCTGTGGCGTAGAAACCGGCATTAGATCCTCAGTAACAAGCTGAGGGTGCATATCAATAATATACACCTGTAATGCGCTCAATTTTTCATCTTCTGTCGCCACCGGATACTGCTCTGGATAATCTTTATATATTTCTTTCTGCAATGCACAGGTATAGGATTTAGATGAATTCAGTTCAGTTTTAACAAATGCACAACCTGTTTGACATATATTTAAATAATCACATTTTTTACAGTCATCATGCATCCCCTGTGTGCGATGCGCATCAAGTATTTTATTGCTCGCCCGCGCCAGTATCTGATCCACTGAATCGGTAAATATATTACCATATAAAAAACCATCAACGCCCTGCCCTCGCACACAGGAGTAAACACTTCCATCACTTTGCAATAAAAAAAATTTATCGCCGCAATTAAATGAATTAGTGCAATAGGCTGGCTTAAACTCATCAAACCAGTGAGTTTTGAACCCCTCTTCAAGCACCGTCCCCATAAACTCAGATTTCATTCGATGATAAAAAATCACCTGATCTTCATCTTTAATCGTTCGGGTCGACAGGCTATCATTCCCCATGAATTTTTCATTATTATAATCGGATTCAAAACCAAACATAAAGTTAAATCGGTTCATATCTATTGCATACTCATTATGCAGCTTCCATATATCCTTTATAATTTCATCGGTTTTATCCAGGTGCTCATAAAACAGGACACAGGACATTTTTTTATCATGTGGGTAAGCTGACAGTAATTTAATATTATCCAGTGTTCTTTTTAATGTCGAGCCGCCTTTTTTTGTCGTTCTGTATTTATCATGCAATGAGAGCGGCAAATCCACGCTTGCGCTTATAGATACCTCGTTATTATCAAGCAAACTGAAATGGTTACTGAAATTATAGAGATTTGTTTTTATATGAGGATTTGTTTTTTTAAAGCCATTTTCAACCAGTACCGCTTTATGCGTTTTATAGTACGCTGATATATACGAAAACAGTTCCTGCATTACCGTAGCCGGCAAGGTCGTTACCTCGCCGCCATGCAGGGATATATTAAATGGCAAAACATCACTGTTCATGAATTTATCAACTGCATATTTCAGTGTGCTCAACGCCCTGTCCCAGTCCAGCTGGCGTGCCTTTAGCTCTGTCTGATCACCCAGATAGCAATATTGACAGCCCAGGTTGCAATACATTGTCGGCACATACAACAGATGAATCAGCTGCTTTCCCTCATTATTCATTTATAGTCACTCGCTCAATTATTCTCTTATGCTGCTTACATCTATTCTCAAACAGGTTGTTCGTTATTGAGAAAACATACTGATTCCAGTATTTACCTTCCCATAACTGATGTTCTTTCAAACACCCTTCCTCATCAAAGCCAAGATGCCTGAGAAGATGAATACATCGCGTATTATACTCATAGACTTCCGCATACACCTTTCTATATTTAACTTCTTCAAACAGGTAGCTTAAATACAGATAGGATGACTGCAATGCAAAACTACGCCCAATATAAGGCTGATCTATAAAGACACAGGCACAGGCATTCTTATTAATTTCACTTGCGCTATAACAATAAGCAAAGCCTATAATTTTGTCTGTCTTTTTCTCAACAAAAACTAATCCATGATCCCAGCGATACAGAAACCGTCGTTTCAACATTTCTTTAAATTGCAAAAAACTTTCAAACTCCGTATTCGGCGACCATAAATGCAACAGGTCTCTATTTATATACATATCATAAATACAGGGGAAATCATTTTCATCAAACTCTCGCATTGCAATGCTATTTGTCGCTATAAAATGCTGTATTTTATTCATATGCACATTTAACCATTCAGTAAATTTCAGAGCAGACATTAAGCGCCTACTCTATTTTAAATATATTTTCCACTATTTTTTGTAAATATCTTTAAATTAGGGAGTTTTTCCTGTCCATCTACAAAAACCTTACCCTCAATTTAACTATAATGTCAGCGCATAGCTTCAGTACCTATAGGCACATAAAATTGACAATTCAACTTAATCGTTCTAAATATACCGTTCAATATTTACTTTTACTTTTATTGAGAATATACTTAACATACTTTGATATGCACTTCAGACTGCACGCTATTTGTTAAGGTATGGAACAAGCTGATTTTATGTATCATTAATGCAGGGCTTATTCTATTACACCTTTGCCGCATGAATTTTTCATCCATGATAAAGGATTACACTTAATGTTCTTTGGCTTATTCAGGAAAAAAACAAAACCATCAATATCAGATGGCTCCTACGCTGTCCGCGGTACAAACATCCACTACAAGCCCAATTTAATTGATGACCTTAAAGATGATCATACCTCTCTTTTAACGCTTTATGGTCAAATTCAGGCCTTTAACAACAGCAGAAACTACAAAAAAGTATCTGAATACCTGTCCATTTTCCGAGATGAGTTTGAAGACCATTTACTAAAAGAAAACATTAACCTCTACATTTATTTAACGCATCAGTTAAAAGGTGATGCAATGAATACAGGGTTAATTACCAATTTTCGTAAAGAAATGAATGGAATAGCAACACTGGCACTCAACTTTCTTGCAAAATATGAATCAATCGAGACAGATTTAGGTTTGCAAAATGGCTTTTCAGATGAGCTTGCAGCAATTGGTAGTGCGCTGGGCACACGCATTAAGCGCGAGGAATCAATGCTTTATACCTTGTATGCACCGCCTTATTAATTCACCGGCCACCCAGAATACACCTTAAAACCTGCACAAGGGCATATGAAAACATCTCTATAATATCATTGCTCCTGCAAATGAAAATAAATTTTCAGGTGGCAATATTATATCCCCTGCCAGAACAGATCAAAACATAAACAACAGACTAAAATATGATTCACTCAAATCAATTACCGTCGATAACTCACCGGGCATGGTCGTAACCTCAGTTTCCAGTTGTGTTGGTCTGAAACGATAACCCGCTTCGAGCATTAGAAATTTATTAATATAAAGTATAGCGCCAGCCTGCACCCCATAAACCGCACCCAGTGCTGAATCTGCCACACCCGAGTTACTGTATCTCTGTGTTGCTGCGCCCAGCGCCACTCCAGAGAAAAAACTCAGATTTTCGCTCACTGGAAGTAGATAGTCTGTCGAGAATATTACTTCAGCTATATCAAAACTGTTATAATTCACATAACTTAATGTGCCATTTATACGCCAGATCCTGTCATAGTATTTATCAATATAAAGACCGAACCCACTGCCGCTTTCTGAAAGTCGGGTATCCGCACCTGCGCCACTCACCTCTATTTCAACACTCTGGTTAATAAAGGCCAGACCAATAACTGTATTGTCAAAAAAACTTTCTGCCTGAGACACTGGCGCTATAATCGCCATGAATACCAGCACTATGTATTTCTTCATTTTAATTCTCCCATGTAAACCCTGCAATTCTGAGCATACTAATGAGTCGGCATTATTGAGATCTATAAAAACATACTTTGCTACAGCTTGGCGACAATATTAATAAAGACTCCCTGACTGTTAAAATCAAGATCAGTCAAATCATCTGAGAAATCCGTAAAATTATAACCCACTCCAAGTTTAATATTTTTACCTATATGTCGATTAAGCCCTACTAATGAGCCTGATCGTGTATCCTGCGCATCAGGCAAATCAAGTACACGGTATTCCATCAGTGCATCCCATTTGTGAACGAAGTGCCAGTCTACCCTCAGCACATAGAGGCTTGCACGGCTATCAAAAAACTCAGGGTTATCCCGCTCCTGCGCAACCTGACCAAGACGATAAGCATATTTACCACCAAGACTCCAACGTTTGCTTATATCATAAATGGTATCTATAGCTACGATATTTGATATCTGTAGAAAATCATTCGCCGTACCTCGAGTATTCACCTGACCTGATGAGGGAATATTATAAAAATAGGTGTATTTAAATAATGTGTTCCATCGATCATTTAGCACGGGGCGATACCCATAACCCAGAACATACTCCCTAAACTCGCCATTGTACAGACCATTTTGCTGAGGGCTTTTGCTATCAGAATAGTTAAGCTTGCCAATTAAGCGCCAGTCAGGATTAACCTGATAACGAAAACTATTTTTTAATAGCCAGGTGGTCTGTTCTATTTCGGTTAAATCGGGGCTCTGAATAATGTCATTTCTATATTCAATCGCACCGGTATAGCGCAACTCCTCGTACTGATATCCAGCAACCAGACCGGCCGCCAGCCTTTGTGTTTCTGCTGATGTCCGCTGATCCTGCAATGTTCCCGCCTCGACATTCGCACCATATGTCCAGCGATCATTGGGAGCGACATCAACCCCCAGCGCATGCGTCAGTCCCGTGGGTACATCGCCATGGGTGTATCGCTCCTCACCATATATGCTAACCGTATCGGTATACCGACTGCGAAAACCTGTGGCCATATTGCCTTTTCTGGCACGTATACCATTACTGGTGCGTTCATTATCCAGTGTGTAGTTTAGATAAACACTGGTCCGATCCGACATCAGATAGTCTGTACCCAGACGAACTCCGGTACCCGTATCACCACCAGAAACTTCACCTTCCACACTAAAACGATCATTTAGCCTTATGGTGGTACCTGTGCCGACTCGATTATTCTCTACCCGGTTTCCCGTGGTGTTAGCCGTGCCCTGGGCAAAACCATAAACGCTCCATTTATTCAGTGAGTTATAGGTCACATCAAGCGCAACATCCGTTCGATCACCCTGTTTCTGTGTAGCAACAATATTCGTTGAGTTATCTTCTCGACTGTCCACTCGAACACCCCCACTGAACTTCCAGTTAGGGTCCATTTTCCAGGCCATATTGATATCTGCATTCTGTGTTTTTAGTGACCGTTCCTGATCCCGCGAGTCGCCTTTTACATTCAGGCTCAGATTTTCGGTTAGCGGCATATTTAATGTGCCACCAAATTGCTGAATATTATTTGAAGTTAACTGCCCTGGCGCTGAATAACCCGCCTCTCTATCCTGCAAATAAAGCGTGGCGCTACCGCGCACCCCCTCAAATAAATCAGTTAATCGCAGATTACTGTCAACACGGTAGGCGCTTGCTTTCCCATCCGCAGAGAGTCCGGACGCTATGGGGTTAAAGTTAAATCCGCCATCGTTTGAAGCCGTTGAACCACCACCATTTCCTTCGCTTGTAGCGGCTTCTATTTTTAACCAGGTACCGGCATTTTTTCGTATGGTGATATCAATGCCATTAAGTGTGCTTTTACTGTTCAGCTCTTCCTGAGAGCTTGCGGTGACACCAAACTTGATATAGTCATTGAGCCAGGCATCGGCTCGACCACCGACCGCAACATCCTTCAGATCATTAAAACCAGGCGAGTACTCATAGCGAGCAACCAGATAAACAGGATTACCACTCAACGAACCATTATCGACAATTAAATTATCCCGTGCAATGGATGACAGTGGTTTGCTTAATAATACACGACCCTGTATATAATCAATATCGTAATCCAGCGCTGGCACCAGCTGCTGCACACTCAGCACAATATCTGAATCTTTATCACGCACCTCTATACGCAAGCGATCAGAACCTGTCAATATATCCTGACGTTTCAGGAAATATAATGAACCACCCGTTCCCCTGTATTCATCACGCGCACTAATCGTGCCCGGCTCAGCAGCAAAAGCATCAATACTGTAAGTCTTTTCGCCAAAGGCGGTCACGTTCTTACTTTCATAATGGCCTTTGGCACCGTACAGACCACGGTCTATCTGCGCCAGATCGGTATCGGTATACTGGGTCAGGAAATTACCCCATAAACCATAATCCGACTGGCGCTGTAACTTTACAAAAAAGTTACCCGAGGTGGGTGCATTTTCAACAATCGTGCTATCATCACCAAAGGTCGGATAAAAATAGTCCGGGTCTAATCTGCGAAACAGGGCATCTGGGGATTTTTCTAAAAAATTACTGAAAATTTCATTTATTGGGCCTTCCCGAGTATCGGCACTGGCCGTCAGCTGCCATGCATTTTCGAATTTCCCATCCACATAAAATGCCAGTCGACCATCGGTATTTAGTTCATTCTGATAATGGGTTTCATCCTGCGCCACCAGACTGGCAGGCCCGGATGTTTTATCTCTGGCAACTGTCATGTCGGCAATACCCACATAAAACCAGTCACTTTTTCTCAGTTCCATTTCACGTAAAAACAGCTCGCCATTCCCCTGCTCATCCAGTACCGCCACTTCAACGGTGTGCAGCCCCGGCCTGAAAATTTCATCACTTACAAATTTTCCTTCCTCATTAACCGGCAGCGGACGGCCCGCTAACCAGACACTGTAGTTTTCTGGAATATTTTCACCATTAATGGTCACCGTTCCACCCGCTAGTGGAATGGTCTGTCGGTGTAAGTGCGATTCCCCGTACCCAACCAGTAACTCTTTTTCAATCTCCCCAGATGTAATCTCTACCAGCGCATCAACCTCATTTTCCTCCTCTTCATCATCATCTGCTTCCATTTCCTCTTCAGATAGCTCATCGCTGGCCAGTTCATCTTCTGCTGCCTGCTGCTCTGCTGAACCGGCATCGGTTAACTCGGTCTCTTCAGGCTCCACCCCTTGTGCTTCTATGTTCTGCGACTCTGGCACTTCACTGGCCCGTCTTTCACTGGCCCGTCTTTCATTGGTTTCAATATTTTCACGCCCTGCTTTCGATTCTAAATTATCCAGCAACCATAAAGGCAGCGCGCGCGTTTCATCGTAGTTGTTTTTACTGTCATAAACACGCAACAGGTATTTAAGTTTTTTTGTCGGGCCTTCAAAATCATCTACCCGCGCCAGCCATTGTGCATAACCCCGTTTGTCTACCGGTATAACCGCTAATGCACTATCACGGGTTGACTGCTCCTCTTCATATATTCTAATCTCTGATTTAACAATATAGTCACGATAGTTGCTATAAATTTTAAAGTAAACCCGATTTTCCTGTTCATCCGTTTCGGTAATATCTTCATAGCGTACACTATTGGGCCAGGCGGTAACATTAAGCCTTGGCTGCAGGTTCAGGTTATCAAATTTAAACTGAATATCGGCTTTTTCCAGTGCAACATCTATGCAGCGCTGCAAATCAGCACTGCTTTTATACGGGTCGTGTACAGGTTCGCCATCCACTGAAATACGCATTAAGTTCAGTGAATAAGGGGTGTGTGCGATAGCTTCTCGATCAATGCGGGTAATATCCAGACCTTCGTCCTCTTCCAGTATGGCCAGCTCGTCATATACAATCTGTACTTGCACCCGCGCACTATCAAACTGTATAAATCCAGTGCTTGCGACATCTTTAGAGTGCACAAAACCCCGGCCTTCATATTCAACCTGGTTATCACTCAGCTCCATTTCACTTTTAAAGGTCTCCATAACCCGGCGCGCACGTGCCGTGGAAAGCCCAATATCATCGCCATACACCATTGCGGTTCTACGGGATAATCGTTTATTGTCGGTATAGCCGGTAAAACTCAGGCGCACATGTGCATAATCAGAAATCTCAGCCATTAATTTTCTGAGTCGCTCAGTGTAACCTGGCGGAATGATCGGCTGCCCCTGTTTTAATAGTATTGCTTTAACTGGCCCGCTGGGAGGGTCATAGGTCAGGGTAATGGTTTCAGCCACTTCTTTTTCCGGACAGGCCTGTGCCTCTGCGGTGAAATTCTGAAAAGGGTCATCATGCCAGAACTCAACTTCAATGCGCCGGTTAAGTGAGCGGCCTTTTTCTGTGCTATTCGATGTTACTGGCCGCGTTTCTCCTTTACCAGTGCTGCTTACGGCCGTGTTTGGCAGCTTAAGTGCATCGGCAATCGCCAGTGAAACACGTCGCGCCCGGGCTTTTGATAATGCGGTATGATCGCCATAAATCCTGTTTTCCCGATCGGTGAGCGGCAGACTGTCGGTATGCCCGACAAAGCGAATAACCACATTCTCCTTGCCTCGCAAATTATTATACGCTTCATTAACCTGACGGATAAACTCTGCGGGTATTTCTGCCTGACCTTCTTTCATCCGCAAAGGCGCTACCAGATTGCGTAATTGTGCGCGCTTTGAATTTCCCGCTTTATAACGCAATTTACATACGGTTTCTTTGCGACAAACTTTTATCCGATTAAGTTCTGGGGCCGGTACGATAACCTCTTTCTCAACCGCATGCTCTGTAATTTCATCATACCATATCTGCACTTCAACTCGACGGTTTTTAGCCTTGCCTGCCGCCGTGCTATTACTCGCAAGGGGTTGTGTATCGCCTACACCATCATATGATATCGATTCCGCAGGCAGATCAAGCATGCGCTGAAAAAACTCGGCCGTCGCTTCTGCTCGCGAGCGCGACAGCCCAATATTATCACCATAGCGTGCTTTTGTTGCCGTGCCTAACTGATCTGAATCGGTATGGCCGATAAAATGAATGCGTAAATTATTACGCTGCTTCATTTTATCTAATAGCTGCTTTAACTGCGTAACATACTGCTCGGTTATAACTTCCTGTCCCTGTTTGAACGGAATCGGCTTAACCACATTATCCAGCTTGAATGTTTTTGATTCTTTTTCCAGAACTTTCTGAATTTCAACACGATCCTTTTCATCTGGCCTGAAGAATGTTTCATCCTGAGTCCACAGGTGAAACACGGCATCCGCCGGCAGGTGTTGCTCTGTGTTTCTGCCAATCGGGTGTGACTCCAGCGTAACCGCAGGCTCCTCTACCTGACCTTCCGGACTTTGATTGAATTCTATATATTCCTGCCAGCTGGTTTCAGCATCCGCAGGCAGATACACTAGCATTAAAACCAGCAGCCACACGCTTTGCAGCGGCGGCTTAATGCAGAGGAGTTTAATCATCAAACTCCCCTTTATCCGGTGGCCCGCCTTTACGCCAGAATATTTCTGTTTCAATCATTAACTGGTAGCAGCAATCCAGATCTTCCCAGCGGCCTTCAATTTCATCTTTAACCGCATCCAGTCGATCATTTGCGAGGGACTCCGATTCGTTTTCAGCCAGATAGGACAGACGTAACAACGAGGGGTCTTTCGCCAGCTCGGTTATTAACATATCCAGGCGCGGCAACCATTGCGGGCGCATATCGGTGGTATCCGGTTCAAATACAGCATCGGCCATATCCAGGCGAACCACGCGATGTATTGCCGCACCAAAACTAAACTTGACCATTTTACCGCGTGTGGCACGAACGACCCGTGGGTTTTCTGTGGTCACCCGATAACCACTGGGCAGGCTTCTTTCATCGAGCTTAAGAATAAAGTTTGAACCACGATCCGGGTTAGGTACCACCGCACAGGTTACATGGAAACGACCATGTGCATCGGTGGTAATTTCAAGCCCTCTTGCGGTCACTACACGCACACTGGGCAAACCTTCTTCGCCTTCATCCTGATAGGCATTGAGATTTTTATCATCAAAAACCTTACCAATGACATCGGAGCAGTCAAAGGTTGGGTCAGGTACAACACGCACTGTGGATGAGGCCTGGCCAGATTCCAGCAGGCCAGTTATTGTATTACGTGCCTGCGCCCGGTTGACATACTCACCTTCGCCAACACCTGAACCAACAACCAGCAGCAGTTTTAATTTAAGTGTGGATTTCGAATCCAGTTTACCCAGGTCAATCCAGTTCAGGTTTAAGGTGCCGGGTGGATGCACCGGTTCAACTTTTGTAAAAGGCCCACCTGCAAACTGCACGCGCCCTGAACCGGCAATATATTTAAAGCCCGCCGGGAACAGATCTTCTACATCTAAATTAAAGAACGGTGCATCCAGCGAATTGGTTAAGGTAATATTGTAGGGTACCAGCTGACCTCGGGTCACATTAACCAGCGGTGAGGTTTTGGAAATGGATATTGCATTGTTAAAGGACGGGTCAACCGCAATATGATTATTGTAAATCTGATCATCAGCAATGCCACTGCTAAAGGTGAGCTTCTGGTAGTAGTTCGTTTCAGGTGTTCGAGGTGGCACGTCTACCGTTGGTGCAAACTCTAATGGCTGAATTTCACATTCAACGCTTGAACCAATGGCATCAATGGTACAGCTCACTGCATCAAATGGTACACCGGTTATCGGAACCGCCGGTGGAATAATTAAGGAGACAACTGGTGTTAATGGGTCATTATCATAATCAATAAAACCATCCGGTGGAAATACATTAATGGTGTAGTCCATACCCGGATTACAGATACCCGACTGGCTGAAGTTTAAATCAAATTTATAAAAACCACCGCTTAGTGTGCGCTGGTTTTGCTGTGCCGGATCATTAAAGCAACTCGCAGGCAATGCAATACCCGCCGGGTTGGTCATCCGCAATACCGCACCAGTAACCGGTGTTCTTAAAATAGAGTTGAAAATAACCCCATTCGGCTGAATCGGTAAATTAATATTTGCACTGTGCGATGCTCTGCCCACCGCAAGCGATAATAAGCTTGAGGGGCCTGTTGTGCCGCTTATTGATGGATCAATAGACACCTGACCTAATGAGGCGGTATCGGTTGATGCCAGTGGCGGGCGGAAGCGCAGCGCATATTCCAGTGGCCCGGCATCATTGGGTAGCAGGCCCAGGATTGAATAATCACCCGTGGCATTGGTGAAAACGGTATCCAGCAGATCACCCGGATTAACCGAGCCCGCACCAAAGTAAATTTCAACCTGCCAGCCCGCTAATGTCGGCTCAGCTGTGTCCTGAATTTCATCAAAATTAAAATCGTGCCACAGGCTGCCGCTTAAGGTGGCCACGCCCGGTGCGCCCCCCACAGCAAGATCAATCACTGAGCAGGCATCCATATTCTGCATTGCACCATTACAGTTAATCGGCGTGGCATTAATCACCGGCATAAAGTTCTGCACTCCCCAGTCAATGCCCGCCGTGTTACTGATATTGGTTCCCTGTGGCGCACTGGCATTGATGGTGGCCAGGTAACGGATGGTAAATTTTTCGCCTGGATTAAAGAGTGGGTTACGACTCGCACGTTTCAGGCTGCCATAATCAACATACAGGCGAGGCGCAATAAACGTGATATTAGGATCAGAAACACCGTTTAACCGGGCAGAGCCTGGTATGTAGGTAATCAGATTAAGCTGATTAACATCATCAACCACTCGAATTACCTGGGTCATATCCGATAAATCAACTGGACTAAAACCGGTGTTTTCAACGCTGATTATATATTGCAGTGTTGCACCCGGTTGTGCGGTGCCGCCGCCCACAACAAAGACATCTTTACTGATGCTCAGCTTCAGCGTGCTGCCGACTATAATTTCGGTTGGCTGATCACCATTAATATCATTACCATCTTCATCACTGAGCTCATCCGGAAAATCGGCACTGGTGAGCAGTGCCTGGTTGCGAATAATCGTGCCATCAGCCGTCAGTGGGTTCACTGTTACATCAAATACCAGTGTCGCCGCCTGCATGGGGCTCACCGTGCCCTGGTTTGCCGGGGGCAATGGTGGGGTCAGGTCATCTGAACTCACGGGCAGCCCGCCAATAATCGGCAGCCCCGCGCCACCATCGGGTACCGCCAGGCCATTCAGTGTGGTGCTGCCCGCAACATACGTGGTGTTCGGCGGTACCCCATCGGTTAATACCACATCGGTGGCATCCACCGTACCCGCGTTATCAATGGTAATGGTGTAGCGCAATGTATCACCGATGTCCACCAGACCATCGCCACCCACATCGTTAAATAACTCAACCACTTTCTGCACATCAAGCACCGCGACATTACCCACCACATTACGGGTTGGGTCACCGACAATCTCAGTATCCGGATCATCCGATGGCTGCTCGGCATACGGCGCACTACCCGCGCCTGCCCCGCCCACGAATGCCTGATTAGATATTACCGTGCTGTTTACAACATTGGCATCCAGCATGACGCTAAAGCTCACCGTGGCGACATTGGTGGCGGTGGCAAGCGGATCATCTGCCGCACGCATAAAGCCCGTGGTCAGGTTTTCTGGTGCATTAATTAACAGTCCATCCTGCAATGGAGAAACCCCATCCGATGGGTCAATAACCGCCACACCATTTAATGTGGTGGAGTTTGCAACATAGCGGGTATTGGCCGGTATCTGGTCACGCAGCAGGGTGTTAATAGAGTCTTCTGCACCGATATTCTGTGCAATAATGGTATAGCGCAATAAATCGGCGGCCTGCAATACATCCTGGTCGCCACTGATATCCTGTGAGGTTTTCTCCAGTCTAAAGGTGGGCACTGAGTTAATGGTGAGGACTGTCGGGTCAGCATCGCCTGGGAATATGGGGTCTGGGTCGTCACTGAGCTCGGGAATCGAGGTGAAGTCGGTAATATTGGCCTGCGCCTGATTAAACACCTGTACACCGCTGTTAATAACCGGGCCCAGTGTAATATCGTACTGGATAATGAGTTCATCGGTATCCCCCGCATTGGCCTCGGCGATGCTTAAATCGCGAATATCAATAAAGCCGGTGGCTTTTGAGCCTCCCACCGGGTTGCTGAAATCATTGCCATTGGCGGCATAGAGTATTACCAGTGTGCCCGCTTCATAGAAACCGCCCCCCGGATTCAGCAAATCAAGGTCTTCAATCACATCAAATGCGGGAATCGCCACCGGCCCTTCATTCACAATGTGTATCTGGTAACGCGCTATGTTTCCCGGTTGCGAGAACGGGTTTAGTATGGGGGGAGCCAGCACACCGGGTACGCTGGCATTATCAATCACCGCCTGAATAATCGTCAGTTGCGGCGCGCCCACAATAATCCTGAAGGCATCTTCAAAATCTTCAAACGCCAGCGTTGAGTTAGCGGTATCAAAATCGGGCGATAGCACATTGGTATAAGTTCTGGCACTGGCATTTACCGGCTGCTGATCCAGACTGAAATACAGGGTTGCGCCGGCAATATTATCCAGCGATGTACCATTTACATTATTTAAATCCAGCGTTACATCATAATTAATCACCAGATGCCAGGTGGACTCAACGCTCGCCGCTGCATTGAGCATATTAAAGGTGAGCGTGCAGATCGGGGCGGGTGCAAAAATGGCATTGAAATCTGTATTTTCAACCAGCGTTCGCTGCAAAACCCCCATATCATCCACAACCGTTGCCAGAATATTCGCCGGTGGCGTATCACATACACCGCCCATAGCCGGTTCTATTAATACATCACTGATGGTGGCATTCCATGCGGTGGAGCCGCCATCATTTCGAATATCCAGGGTGTAGGTTTCCGGAATGCCGAAGTTTATTGTGGCATTGGCCAGTTTGTTCATGCGCAAGTCGGGCTCTACAATGGTAATGGGCCCCACGGTGGCCGGCGGTGTTACTCTTGCACCACCGATACGATCCGAATAATTACTCAGCGCGCTATTCACCAGGCGACCACCGGCTACGGTGCCTGGGTTGTCATCAATACGTGCATAGTAAGTGATACGAATATACGGATCGATAACATTGGCAACACCATTTAAATCATCTTCGGTGTCGGTCACCACATCACCCGCAACAGTCCAGGTAAGCGAGTTGACACTGCCATCTAATGGCGCAGTAATCTGTGCAGGGAACTGTGCAATATCGGTAATACCATTGATGGACCTAATGCCGGAGAAGGCATATTCAATAACAAAATCGGTATTGTTTTCAAACACATAACTGGTGGTACTGCCAGGGCCTGCCAGATTATCCACTATGCTCAGCGGATTGCCTGCATTACCCTGTATCAACCCTTCAGGGAAATTCATCTGTAACTGGAAGCGTTTACGTGCGCCAATGGTCGCCACCGGATCACTCAGCGGGGCTTCTATTTTTGCAGTGGTCAGGCCCGGCACGCTGGCG
>UOFG01000258.1_pt1 | contig 20423 bp, 18 predicted proteins | sample 1988411 | NCBI WGS metagenome assembly UOFG01 (sample SAMEA4712194, study PRJEB27164) | hydrothermal vent metagenome | biome: marine basaltic hydrothermal vent biome; feature: marine hydrothermal vent; material: mineral | place: Pacific Ocean | collected 2011-06-14/2011-07-23 | depth 1689 m
TGACGTTAGCGGTTCTTGGCGAGGGCCTAGATTGGCAGTTAAATTACCTAATCGACTTTCAAGGCACGACAGATATAGTGCAGTTAAGTGTAGTATCTGCCGTGCCCTTACCGACAGCAGTCTGGTTATTTAGTTCAGGCTTGTTTGGTTTAATAGGTATTGCAAGGCGCAAAAAATCATAACTTAATAGATAGTGAAAAAGAAGATTTAAATATGCGGAGTCCTCGTCTCTTTAGGGCGGGGAGGATGTCAAAAATAAATTCGAAGCCAACTCTGCCCTATTAAATCGATTTAAACAACTATGAAACCTGCAATAAATATTAAGAGGCAACATTGCATTTAAAAACAATATGGGAATGAATTTTGATTAGTAATGATCATATTATAATAAGTAAATGCTTGAAAAAGAGAATCCATTCTTTAGAGGACATGCTCAGCTCTTATAAAGGATCATGGCATGAAGAACAAGAAGAAAGATATATAAATATAGAGGAACAGGATCCTCTTGCAATCGCCCTTGGTTGCAGCATTCTATTTGAAATAGCAACTGATTTAAATTTACATACCATTGCAAATCTAGCTGAATTACTTAGACTGAAAGCAATTGAAAAGAACAATGAAGAAAATGAAATGTGGGATGAATGTTTTGATCAACGGGAAAAAGAAAATAATGAATATTTAGAACATAAGCGCAGAGCACAATGTCAAGCATTAACTGTGGCTAACACAAGATGTGGACATAAAGGCACTGAAATAAAAACATTAACCGGTTCTAAAGTATTACTTTGTAAAATACACAAAGATGTTATTTATAACCCGAAAATAAGAATTCCTACATGGGAATAAAAATAAGTTATTAGAATTGAGGATTTAGGCGATCCTCGGCGCTGTTGCCTGACATTTGAAAAGTGAGCTAACGAGTCCCTGTCGGCATGTAAATAGAATACGCCAATAAATAAAAGTACAATAGGGTTAAAAGTCTTAAAATCGTGTAGGGATTTATCGCTAAATTCATGAGAAAAACACCTGAATAAATTTTATAATATTATTATATTTCATCAAATATAAAAGATTTTCTACAAGGGGATAAATATATGCGCTGGTTATTGATCGTACCTATGGCTTTATTTGAGTTGCTCTTCTTAGGCGTTTGTTGGTTTGTTGCATTTATTCACAAGCCATCCGGTAAAAGGCTTGTAGAATGGTCAATTAATACACTGCCAGGACTTGAATGGTATTCAAAGTAGGTATAATCATTACATGACAGATCTTCTTACATTGGCATTCGAATGGCGAAAATCTAACGGTTACATAGATAAAGGTGGTGTAATTGTTTTGTTAGACTATGAAATACAAGGCTGGGTTGACCTACTTAGAAACCCAGAGCATTGGGAGCCTGGTTGTATTGCTATAACCGAAGACGGTACACTATATAAAGCGATTGGCGGAAATTCATATGATGGTGCGGATCGTTGGCAGATTTTGGAAAAAATATGAATATTGAAATACGTGCTGCTGGAAAACTAATCTACGACATTCCTCAGCAACGTTTTGTAGGGGATTCGCCTGAGATAATGCAAGTGAGTTATTATGCTGGTCAACAAATGATCGCCATACAAAAGTCTGATGAACAACCTAATTTATTTGAGCTTCACTATATGGGACTTGTAGCAGGTGAATTTAAAAGTATGGAGGCTGCAAAATCATCAGCCTCACTGTTTGCGAAAGAGGCACTGCATAAGCTTTCTAAAATGATATTGGAATAAATAAAGAGGATTAATAAAATGAATATGGTTGAAGAATTTTTAGAGAAATTAGCTATTTTGTGTGATGAATACAATGCTCAGTTTGATTACACAACAGACGATGATGGAATTCATATAAATGTTGAAGGGAAAGAAGTTTTTATAGGGTTCTTAGATGAATCTGCTAGTCGCGAACTAAGAAATTATATAAATAAGAGATGATTAGAAAACTAATTAAAGACTTTGTAGAAGTGCGATGTGAAATGAAGGGCATTAAAAAGAAAGATGTTTTTCAAACTGAGGATAGCTCAGATACAGGGACTTGGTTTGAAGCTATTGAAGATGCCAAAGAAAAACCACACCATAAAAAATTGGTGTATTCATTTGGGGTGTTAAAGCTTCATTTATAACAGCTAAAACATTGGAGTAAATTGAATGGAAATGATGAATCTTAATAGTCAAGATAAGAAATTAATTTTACATTCTGCTTATTTGGCTTTTTTGCAATACGAGTGGAAAAACTATGTATTTGAAACTCTTTCCAATACTGAAAGAAATTTAATTATAGGGAAAATGCCGTGTGGCGATGCAATAGGAAATCTAATGACGTTAGCAAAAATGTTACTGTCAGACTTTGATGAAAAATCACCCATTAAGGGCGAAATAGAAAAAATTAAAGAATTTATTTATGATAAAAATAGCTAATATTTATTGAATGTAAAATGTTTCTGTTATATGATTTTGATTATATAGCTGGTCACTTGCTTAAAGTGAAACCTTTCCCACAAGGGCTTTATCTGCCCTTGTGGGCGATAAATCCCTTTTAACTTAAAGAGGATCTATCAAATGAGCTGTCACAATCAACCTAAAGGTGTCTTAGCAAAAATATGTGGTTATGATTTACCGTTGCAAGTACTCAAATCTAACGCGGGTTTTTATATTGGCACTGCCGATGATGAGGGTCCCGTTAGTAGAGAATCAACAGAGTATTATGCAACTCATGAAATAGCTAACAACAAGCTAAATACTAAAGATTGGATTCAAAATTTATATTTGTAATGTTTTTTTTTACTAAAATAAAGGCTCTAAACCATCTCTTTGAGGTGGTTTTTTTATTTAAATTATATAGTTACTAACTCAATTGTTTTATTAGTAGTGTAGTGCTGCTGATTTATATGAATTACACGAATTTATTGAAGACTGCGAAACATATAGGACAAAATTGTAAGCCAAATAAAGTTCTTTTCCTATGGAATAAAACTTGGGTATTTAGAGAGACATAACCCAATGGGAAATATCCCATTGGGTTATGTCTTTAAAAACAAGCTGGTTTCATAAGTCGATCTATTTATTGAGTGTTATTGAAGCAAAGTCACTACAATCATTCCAATATAGCTCTTTTGCTCTATTATCATAATTTCCATGTTTATCAGGAAGGTTATCAAAAAAAAGAACACTCACGGCTTGCTTGCGCGTAATACCATGTTTATTGGCCCAATTATCTACTTTTTCACACCAGTGATGGTAGCCTTTTAATCTGCCAGGGGCTTTTAGTTCATCCGGTATTTCCGGCAAAGCTTTAAATGTGTTTCGTTTCATATTGTTCATTAGTTTTTCCTAGTTTTAAATAAAGGAGAAACTCGTACCCAACGGGGAGTTTCCCCGTTGGGTAATGTCACTATAAGTGACAGGCAAGTATGAATCGTAGCTTAAAGGCTATACCGGCATCTCACGATTCAAGACCGGTTAAAACGGTTCTATCATTAGTTGATAGCAACTTTAAAGTTAAACGATAGCGTATTATTTATGAAAAGACAAGAGCGGCACCCATAGAGACATTTAGTGCCTATAGACGCTAAATAATGGCATTGAAGTAAATACTGGTCGTATCAAGGCGCTCATGTCCTGCAAATTTTTGAACCCATAGTAGGTCTTTACCCATTTCTACAAGATCCGTGATGCGTGTGTGTCGTAATGAGTGTGGCGTCAGATGAGACCATTCTGTGTTATAGGCTTTGTGTTTTAATTCATCATTGCCATTATATAAATAATTCATCACATCTTTTTTAATAAAATGTTTAAATTGATCGCGCCAGTTACTGCTAGTTACGGGTGTTTCTACTATTTTAATGCCTTTATCTGGGCCTTTTGTTTTTATAATCACAGGTTTTAGGCAGGGTAGCATGGGTATATTTTCGCCTTCTGGCATATCAGTTAATTTTAAGTGCTTCCTATATCGGGTTAATGCATTAATGGCTATGTCATCAACACTGGAAAGCCTTAACGTGCGTGCGCGATTGCCTTTACCTAAAATTTTCAGAAACCATTCACCTCGTCTTAAAATCACATGACTGTGATAACAGCTTCCATGCTCTTTTATTCTTAATCCCATGGCATAACTAAAGTGGATGCAAAAACGTAATCGTTCAGCGCGATTGCGTTGCCCAGGTGTATTTAGCGGTAAAGCATCCAGGGTTTCATTAATATCCTTCCATTGTTGTTTTGAAAAGTTCTTTAGTTGATCCTCGGCGAAGCCTGATTTAATCGATGTGTTGGGGACTAGGCTTGCGGGATTGTATTCAAGCGTGTTTTTTGTAGTTAGATAGCGCATGTAAGAACGGATGACATTGAAATAGTTGTCAGATGTCTTATCGCTAGTATTTGAAAAATTGACCACGCTTAAATTACGTAGTTGTTGATCGGGTTGTTTAAGTGAGTGCTTGTAATCAAGCAGCACGAGTTCATCGATCTCTTTTAAGCGTACGCCTCTAGTTTTTAAAAAGGCATGAAACTTTTCGAGTTCATTGATATATCGCCTGGCAGTATCAGGGGAGTTTTCAGATTTTAATAAGGCGAAGGAGGTCGCGTCATACAGTTCTTTATCTTGTAGGTGTTCGAAGGTTCCATTTTTAAATGGAATTCGCATGATGTATTTTTTATCTCTGACACGTAATTCTACGGTTTTATGCATGTGAGAGCCTAACTTTAGGTCTCCGGTATTTTGCGTGGGGGGTTTTTCAGTTTGTTCGTGGGAACATAAATTGGGCATAGTTTGTTACCATAAATTGGTCTGTGAATGTTCTTAAATTATTTAGGCTCGATGTATCGAGTGCAATATTTTCACAGAAGCTTGTCAGATGACATATTAGAGCAGAATGCCATAAATAAGATTTACATTAAGCTAAATTTTTTCAGTTATTTTAAGCAAATTAATATGCATATTATATATCTATATCAATAACCTTGATACTTATATAACTTGCTGATAATTATATTTTGATCAGTATTGACGTTTATTTCAAGTTATGTATATTATGTATTCAGTGGATAGAGTTATACATACTATGTAAATAAAACTCAATGCTAATATAAAAATGTCTAATTCTATTAAACTCAGCCTTATAAAAATTAATTTTTAAAAAAATTGGAGACATTAAGATGAAAACATAAAAAAGCCAAAAACAATGACTTGCTTTTGGCTTTTAGAGAATTAATCTCACTGTGGTAGTCAGATTATCGCTCTCTAAATCCCCTTAGTCAAGTATCTATAAGAATATTTTTAGTTCTAGGTTTGTTTGTGCCTGTCATTCAGGAAAAACATACAGATGAAGGGTAATTCTATGCTTAATGAAAAAGAATTGAATAAATATTTAGTCTTTGAACATAATGTGGCAGAAATAGGACGCGATTATATTTCACAATGCAGGACGGATATCGACTCTCGAATGATTGGTGTAACTGCACGATCAAATATTTGTTCTTGGTATTTATCAGAAAAAATGGGGCATACCGTTTCATCCGAAAGTCGTGGCCCTGAAAAATCATTTATTTTGTTTGGAGAATATGATGAAAGGGTCCTAGAAATTTGGAGCCAACCACAGCCCGTTAAAGTTTGCCGTACTAATAAAAATAATAAAAAAAACTGGGGTAGTTATACCGCTGATTTTTTAGTGATAACAAAAGCTGGACCAAAAGTTATTGAGGTGAAAGATGCGGCTGAAATTAAACAATTGATTTTAAAAAATCCGGATGATTGGGAGCGTCTTTCAGAAACTGAGGTTCAGTATGTTCCCGCTATAGAGGCATTTGAAAAAATTGGACTAAAACATGAGGTCTTTGTCTATTCTGAAGATATGAGGTACCTTGTTGCTAATCTTGAGATGATGGTTCAATCTAGAAAATCTGAAAGACTGTCAAATAAATTAAAAACTGAAATTTTAAATATGTTTGAGCAATCTTTTGGTTGGTCATTATATGACTTAAAAGAGGCGTTAAATCTTAGTAGTTATACGCCTATTATTCAGTTGATCGATGATGGGTATTTGTTTGTAAATAGTAGAGATGAACTTTTATCTCAGCCAGAGAGCTGTATGGTTGCAAAATCAGAAGTTCTGGCTGGTGAAGCAAAAGCGTTACGTGGCCGAGTGAAAATATACAATGAGAAGGATAAAGGGCCATATTCAATAACAAAAATCCCAAGTCATGCGTATGCTGAAGAAATTCTAATTAAATTGAAAAGGATTGAGGCTGGAGAAACGGGTAGTAATATTACTCGATGGAAAAAAATAATAAGGGAAGGTTCAGAAAAAGGGCTGACAGATTTCCAGTCATTAATACCATTAAAGCATCTCAGAGGTAATCGCAAATCAAAACTCGGTACTCATGTTGAAAAATGTTTAAATGATTTTTTAATAAATGAATATGCAAATAGTCAAGGTATATCCGATTATAGAAGTTATATAAACTATAGAGTCATAGCGTCTGAATATCACCCGTACTCTGATCCAGTTTCTAGAAAAACATTCATAAAAAAATTATTGCAGATTCCGCCTGAAGTTATAGCTTATAAGCGAGGCGGTAAACGCGCAGCAAATGCAGTTGTTGAGCCAACAGATCCCAGTAAGCGATCCCTGAAATCTCAGTTAGCTTGGCAATCTGCTGCAATAGACCATTATTTGGCAGATATATATTTGATTGTTAACTTAAAGAATGAAGTATTTGTCATGAGACCGTGGCTGACAGCGATGATTGATTTAGCTACATCAACAATACTTGCTGTGACAATTTCATTTAGTAGTCCATCGAAAAAATCCGATGCTAAAGTTATGCGTGACTGTGTAAGAAGGCACGGGAGACTGCCGAGTGAAATTATTGTTGATAGAGGGTCCGATTTTAAGTCAGTATATTTTGCAGCGCTTCTGGCTCATTTTGGTATTACCTATTCATTAAGGCCTTCATCGCATTCACGATTTGGCGGTGAGATTGAAGGTTTTTTTGGTGAGTTCAAAAAAATATGGTTATGTCAGAGAAAAGGTAATGTTGCAGATTATAAAAATTCACGTGCTGTGGATGGAAAATTTTCACCTAAAAAAACCGCGATATTAAAGCCATATGATTTTTATAAGGAATTATTGGCATTTTGTTCTTGGCGGGAAAATCAATGTAATGGGGCAAGAATTATTTCACCTCAGATTCAAAAAGAAAACAATGAAAGGGATTATCCATTTATAGGGGTTCCTGTTGAATACAATGATGAATTTATCTTGGCTACAGCAGTAGATTATAAAGAATATAAGGTTGATTTTAAACGAGGATTGCATATTGGGCGATTCTGGTACTGGCATCCCAATATATCCAAAGTAAGGGGTAAAAAAAGAAAGTTAGAGGTTCGTATTGACCCTGAAAACCCTTATGTTGTTTATGCGTTAATTGATAATGCTTGGGTGACATGTTCAAATTCTCAATTAAATTTGTTCTCGGCGAAAGATCATGTCTCACAATTTGTTGAAGGCCTTTTGCAGTTGGATGCAGCAGAAGTGAGGCAATCTGAAAAGCTAGAGGCGGATGAGTTGGTCGTTAAGATGATGCGCGAAATGGATAGCCTAACAGAAAATATTCCAATAATAAATATAGATCAGTCGGATGATAAACAAGCGGTTTCAGTATTTAAAAATATTAAGAAATCAGCTGTTGAGCCAATAGAAATTAGATATTGGGGCAATAATTAATGATACGTTTACCTGAAACAATTCAAAAAATTGATATTCAAATTCCACATCGTAATTGGGATATTGCACTTTCTGAGTCGTTTTCACTTTTAATTGCATCGCAACCCGGCGATGTTGTTTGTATTACTGGGCCATCTAGGGCCGGTAAATCACGATTGATTGAGGAATTGCGTAAACTGTTGTCTGCCGGCGTAAATTATAAACAAACGGGTTTAATACCGGTTGTTGTTGTAGAAGCGGCTAATACAGGGCCTCATGGTAGTTTTTCAACGAAAGCATTAACACAAAGAATGATAGATGCCGTTAAGCATCCGATTTTTTCGCTTCAAGGTGATGATTTGTATGATTCATTGGTTTATCAAAAGTTAAACAGAGCGACTGAAGGCGAGCTTAGATTCGCTTTAGAGAGAGCCTTTGTTGCACGTCAAACTCGATATTTGTTTATCGACGAGGCACAGCATGCAAAATATGCTTATAGCCGATCAGAGTCGGGTCATGCCGTTATAGATTCCTGGAAATGTTTAGCGCAGACGTCGGAATTAGTTTTAGTTGTGGTAGGTGCTTACCCTATATTAGAAGTGCTTCAAAATTCACCGCACCTGCTTGGCCGAAAACATCAAGTACATTTGCCTAGATATCATTACAATGAATCTGATATGGAGGCTTTTTATTGGATACTGGCACACTATGATCGTGTCGTGACTTTGCATGCAAAGTTAAAGACATTGCAAGATTGTGCGCAGCTTCTTTATGACGGATCCTTGGGCTGCATTGGCTTATTGCGAGGCTGGTTAACGAGGGCATCTGCTATTTCTGCTATGTACAATACCGGGGTAACCCGAGAGATATTGAAGGATACACGTATTTCAAAAAGTGATTTAAATGAAATTTTAAAAGAAATCATTATAGGTGAAAAAAATTTGGATACGGAAGATTTTATAAAAACATCAATAGGCCATTCGTATAAAACTTCACAAGAAAATAAATCGTCACATAAGCCATTTCAACGGAAGCCCAAAAGGTATAAAAAGAAAAATAGAACGGAAGTTGATAATAGTGAGTTAGTTGGGATAATCACAGGTGAATGATTTGTTTAGAGTCAAACTTCAAGAGAGAGGAACTTCAGAGATTGAGTCTTTTGCATCATATATTTATAGACTAGCGTATGAGCATGGCGTATCGGCTGGGGAAATCGTTAGATATGTGTTCAGTCAGGATACTGATGAGATAAATGCATATAAAGAAAATAATAAAGACCCTAAAAGTATATCTTGTCATGAACTTGTTGGTACAGGAGGGGCGGTAACATTATTGGTAGATTATTTTGAAAAGCTAACAGGCGAGGCGTTTTATAAATCGACATTTTGGTTTCTTAAAGCCGCATTTGCAAGATGTGCAAGAGAGGTTAGAAAAGAAGTCAACTGGTGTCCAGAATGTTTTAAAGAAATGGAGTTGAAGGGTGTCACTCCCTATTTTAAGTTAATCTGGCATGTGAACTCCATATCACATTGCAGTATTCATCGGACACCCCTTATGAGTGTGTGTTCTAAATGTGGTAAAAATCAGAATACATGCGTGAGAAAATATTCAAACCATTTGTGTCAGCATTGTAGGAAAAACTTGTCAGAAAGAACGAGAGCATTAAGAAAAATCGAATATTCGGATAGCTGGAATTTTACAGGTGCTGATGTATTGAATTTATTCAATGAATTAAGTCAGGTTGAGCGCAAAGAAATGGCAGAAGACGGTATTGTTAAATCATATGAATATATTTTAACGTCATTTTTAAATGCTAAGGATTACGAAATGTTGGATGTTTTATCGGGTTTCAATATTCCTGTTATTACAGTAAAGAGAAAGGTGAGCCTATTAGTTGCTCGTCGCTTTGCCTATGTTTTGAATATTTCTTTGTACGATATTATAACGGCAAATGTCATGCAAACAACTTTCGATATGGATTATGAGCTGCCAAATTATGGCCCAAATTTTATGAAGCCCAAAAAAAGGATTAAGAAAAACCACAGTAGAATATTAATAAAAATACATAAATATTTATCCGATCAAGATTGCCCTCCGTCGCTAAGGCAAGTCGCAGAATATGTGGGCGTGTCTGTTGGCTATCTAGAGTATCGATACAAAGATTTGGCAAAAAAAATAATTATAGAGCATAGAGAGTATCAGTGTAAAATTATGCTTCATAAAAAATATCATGCACAAAAAATGGCGCTAGACTTTTTCTTTAATGAGAAATATAAAAGATATAATAAGTCACGTAGGCAGGCGTATAAAGTCCTTAGAGAAGAAACGATGCTGCCTAAGTTTGTTCTTAAACATGCAATACAGATTGCTTATAATGCGATGAATGATTCGATATTAATTTATTGATATTTATAGAAAAACCAGGCGATAACCATTTTTATAATTGACAAGCGGCCCATTATATTACATAGTTCGTGTTATGTAACATAGAGTGTAAAGAGATGTGTCATGGCAAAAGGTAGTAGCGGTCGTATCGTAATTGAAATTGTGCCAGAAATTAAGCATGAACTGTATGAGGCCCTTGACAAAGAAGGGTTAACTCTCAAACAATGGTTCCTTACAAATGCTGAGGTATTTCTTAAAAATCGAGGTCAAATGAGCCTTCTTCCCGTTGAAGATGGTCATGTTGGGAAGAATCACACAGTGAAGGCGAAATAAATGAAATTCTCAAGTGAGAGTGTAGCGTTTGGTCGTCATGAAACATTTGCGCTGCGTTATAGTTGGTTATCTAAAGGGTTCCAAAATATTAATGTCTTTGATGATGAGGATGCTGTCGTTCGGCTAGGTGTTGGTAAGAATATGGTGTCATCTATTCGTTATTGGCTACGGGCTAGCCAATTAATTGCGCCTAATAAGCCAGACCGTCCAGAAGATATAGGTAATTTAATTTTTGATGAAAAAAATGGGCTAGACCCATATCTCGAAGATGAGGCGACTATTTGGCTTATTCATTGGTTGTTGACCACTAATTCAGCATTAGCGACATCATGGTTCTGGTTTTTTAATAAATACCATAAGCCAGAGTTTACAGGTCAAGAGCTACAAACTGCACTATCAGACTTTATTAAAGAGAATGTAGTCGATAAACGTAGACCCTCAGCAGTGACCATTAAAAATGATGCTCAGTTACTGCCTCGTATGTATGCACAGTCGAAGGGCAATGGCCGTACACCGCTTGAAGAAGCGCTTGATTCGCCCTTGTCACTATTAGGCTTAGTCACTCAGTCGGCAGGTGGTAGAACATATCAATCTAGACCTGCAGCAAGACCTGGTTTGCCTGTAGGTATATTTGCTTTTGCAGTCTCTCAGCTTATGAATAAACGAAATGTGACGACACTCCCTATAGAAGAGTTAATGTATAGTCGTGATGATTTTGCATCACCGGGCTCTATTTTTAGATTGACAGAAACAGATCTTATTACCAAATTAGAATTGATGGTTGATTATATTCCCGATTATTTTGATATTCGAGAAACCTCTGGTATTCATCAATTATATCAACTGAATAAAATAGAACCTTTTCAGTATATTAATAAATACTATAAAGATATTGAGCAAACAGGAACAAAAGGAGTAGCCGCATGAGCTTGCACAATTTAGTGACGGTTAATACTCACTATACAAGATCGGTTAATCTTGAAAGGGATTCTGACTCTGTTGATGTGGTTAGTGCTTATATACCGACATCGAGAGCGTTGCGTACTTTTTTAAGAATTTCTGAAGCGTTTGGAAATGAGACAACGCCAAGAGCTTGGTCGCTAATAGGGCCTTATGGTTCAGGTAAATCATCTTTCTCAGTGTTTTTATCACAACTATTATCGTGTCCTGATGAGGGTGCTGCCCAAGCGGCACGTAAGGTTTTAAAAACAACGGATACGAAATTAGCTAACACGTTTCTTAAAGAAACAAAAAATAGTGATGGCTACTTAAAAGTATTGATTACGGGCGCCCCTGAATCAATGTCAAAACGCCTTATTAAAGGCTTGGCTGAAACAGCACAAAATTACTTAGGTAAAAAGCCTGCCATTGTAAACAAGCTAAATAGGGCGCTAAATGAAGAATTAAGCACAACAGAAATAATTAGTTTATTTGGGCAATTACAAATCACTTTAAAGAAAAAACGTTGTAAAGGTATCTTATTAATCATTGATGAGCTAGGCAAATTTCTAGAATATGAGGCTAGACATTACGGTGCGAATGATATTTATTTATTGCAGGCATTAGCAGAGCATGCCTGTAAAGGTAGCGATACAAATTTATTTTTATTCGTAATGCTTCACCAGTCTTTTGAACAGTATGCAAAAGGACTAGGTGAGAATTTAAAAAATGAGTGGTCAAAAGTCCAAGGCCGTTTTGAAGACGTTCCTTTTCTAGAGTCAGCAGAACAGGTGTTAAGGGTTGTGTCTGCGGCTTTTAATCACGACTTAACAAAGCAACAATCTAAAGAGTTAAAAGATAAATCAGCGAAAGTCGTTGATGTTTTGATAAAACAAAAAGCGATATCTAGTACATTAGAGCGTAATGATGCCATAGATTTATATAGTAGCTGTTATCCATTACATCCAATCAGTGCTGTATTGCTACCTCTGTTATGTCAGAAGATTGCTCAAAATGAGCGTACGCTTTTTAGTTATTTGGGTAGTCATGAAGAATTTGGTTTGCAATTTATGCTAACCCAATTAGAAGAACTGGGCGAATATATATACCCACATCATATTTATGATTACTTTATTACTAATCAACCCGCAGCATTGGGTGATTATGCAACTCATCGTCGTTGGGCTGAAGTGGTAACGTCAATAGAGCGTTTAGGTGATGCACCTGAAACCCAAATAAACATTCTTAAAACGATTGGTATATTAAATATTATTGGCAGTAAAGGTGGCTTTAAAGCATCAAAGCCATTGCTTGAAACCTGTTTACCTAAAAAGAAAATGGTTAAATCTGCGCTTAGTTCATTAGAAGAAAAGTCGATTATTAATTACCGAAAATTCAATACTGAGTACCGTGTATGGCAAGGCAGTGATTTTGATTTAGAAGCAGCTTTACAAGAAGAGCTAAACAATGTCGGGTATTTTTCTTTAGCTTCTGAGTTAAATGCAGCAAAAAATATGCAGCCATTAGTCGCTCGTAAATATACGATTCAAACTGGCGCATTGAGATATTTTATTCCTACATTTATAGATGCTAAAAGCTATAAAACGACTGAAGTGAAAAGTAAATATGCCCGAATCATGTTTTACTTGGCGGCTGATCAAGATGATGAAAAAATATTTAAAAATGATGTCATTAATTATTTTTCTGAGTTAGATGTTGTCGCACTTAGCTTGAATGGCTCACAATTACGCGAAGCTGTTGCAGAGAACCTGGCATTAAAACGTGTTGGTATTAGTCGGCAAGAATTGAATAGTGACCCTGTCGCAAAGCGAGAATATGAAGACCGACTTACTGCGGCAGAGCAGGCAGAAGATCAAATGTTACAAGATCTAATTGCATATCCTACTGAATGTAATTGGTATCATAAAGGAATAATGCAGCTAGTTGCAAGTAAACGCGCAATGCAGGCTATGTTATCGGGTGTTCTTGAAAACGTATATGAATATACACCTAATATTTATAACGAATTAGTAAATAGAGACAAGCCTTCTGCTCAGGCAAGTGCAGGTAGAAATAAATTGCTCTTAGCAATGCAAAATCACGCGTCAGAAGAAAATTTAGGCATAGAAAAATTTCCACCTGAAAAATCAATTTATCGAGCGGTATTGAAAGAAGCAGGCTTGCATCGATATAATGAAAAATTAGCGCAATGGGAGCTGTGTGCACCTTCATTAGATGGAAGAAAAGATAAAAAATCTAATATGCGTCATGTATGGAAGCGAATAGATGCATTTTTAGACAGTACTGAAAAACAGCCGAAGTCGTTAGCAGAATTGAATGCTGAGTTATTAGCGCCTCCATATGGGGTTAAAGCCGGTTTGTTACCCATTTTTTATGTGGCTGTTTATATAGTGTATCAACATGAACTAGCTTTATATGAATCAAGAAGGTACAAACCTTATTTTACAGAAGAAATGTTAGAGCGTTTTGTAAAGCGCCCAGATGAGTTTGAATTCCAACGGTTTAAAATAACAGGCTTAAGAGCGTCTATATTTGAACAATATTCAAAAGTTATATTTGAAGACACTAAAAAAAGAACGTTGCTTGATCTCGCCAAACCTCTTGTATCATTTATGAGCGGTCTGCCCGAGTATACGCATAAAACCAGAAGAGGGCTAAAACTAGAAGCGATTAAAGTGAGGTCTGCATTTAAATTAGCCAAATCTCCTGAGGTACTATTGTTTGAAGGGCTTCCTGAGGCGCTTGGGTTTTCTGAAATAAGCAGTAATGCATCACAAAAAACTTTGGAGTCCTTTTCTCAAAAATTAACTGAGAATTTGCGTGAGCTGCGTGATGCGCATAACCATTTATTGGAAAAACAAAAAGAGTTGCTTGCGCAGGCATTCAATATTGATCCTAATTTATCATTAGGAGAAATAAGAAAAATAGTAGCAGGCAACTGTTATGGGCTTGATAATTATACCGTTGATACAAAAGGTCTTCGCGCTTTCATTATGCGCTTAATAAAAACATCGGGAACAGATGATGAATGGTTTGAAAATATCCTGATGTTTTTAGGAAATAAACCATCAAAAAAATGGCAAGACAGTGATCAAGATATAGCAGAGTATCGCTTAACCGATTATTCTCGTCGTGTGATTGATCTTGAAAAGCTTAGATTGCATGAGAAAGACCGTTCTGCAAAAGTAAGTGGTGATTTTGATGTTTATTTACTTCGAAGCATTAAAAAGGGTGGAGAAATTCATGATGAAGTTGTGGCAATTGATCAACGAAATCAATCTCAAGTATTAAAGGCTAAAGAAGAAATTTTAGAAATTTTGAAAAATCTTCCTGATAAAGAACTAGAACTAGGTGCTTTAGCTGAGACTGTGGATGAGTTTTTAGGACTTTACCACCATAAAAAGAGTAGTGATGACAAAAAAAGCAAGCCTAAATCAAAACTTAAAAAGGTAGGCAAAGCATGAGCCAGCATTATAAAGAGTTGATTAAAGACCCTCAATATCGTCATGTCTTAGGCATATCAGGTGGTAAAGATAGTGCTGCTTTAGCCATTTATATTAAGGAAAATTATCCAGATGTGCATGAAAAAGTGGAATATTTTTTTACAGATACAGGCGCAGAGTTAGAAGAGGTTTATGATTTTTTAGCAAAGCTTGAAGCTTATTTAGGAAAAGAAATTATACGGCTTAGTAGTGGCAAGCCATTTGAGCATTGGTTAAAATTACATAATGAATATCTGCCATCACCACAACAAAGGTGGTGCACTCGCATGATGAAAATTAAACCATTTGAGGCATTTGTAGGTAATGATCCAGTAATAAGTTATATAGGTATTCGAGCGGATGAAAATAGAGAAGGCTATATTAGTAAAAAAGAAACCATTAAAGCTGTATTTCCATTTGTAGAAGATGGCTTAGTGCGTGATGATATATTTCAAATGCTAGAAGATACTGTGGGTATACCGGAATATTATAAATGGCGATCAAGATCAGGTTGTTACTTCTGTTTTTTTCAGCAACAAAAAGAGTGGCTGGGACTTAAGCGTAATCATCCTGCTTTGTTTGAGAAAGCTAAAGAATTTGAGAGTAAAGTAAGAACTAAGTTTGATTGGAAAGAAGGTGAAGTTGAATTTGGTGGGCATGGGTATACTTGGAGCTCTCAGGGGACATTAGATGAGCTTGTGGCAAGAGCTGAAATTAGAGAAAAAAGCGACTTAAGCATAAGGACAAAAACAAACGAAAGATGGCAGGATTTATTAAGAAGTGAAGAAGATGATGACAAAGAAGATCAAGCTTGTTTAATATGTAGTTTATAAAATAATAAGGTGTAAATATGGATTTACGAGGTGTTTTTAATTCAGAACCCAAATCGTTATTTGATACTGTAAGTGAAGCCGGGCAGTGTTTTTATTTACCTGCATATCAACGGCCATATAGCTGGAGTAAGACAAATATAAATAGAGTTTTTGAAGATGTTTTGCACGGGATAGAGAATTCAGTACGAAATGAAGATGCCATTACATTTATAGGTACTTTGCTAACAATACATGATACAAAGTTTGAAACAATTGTTCCCCATAAAAAAGGAGAAGTGCCATCTAAAGTTATGTTAATAATTGATGGACAACAAAGACTAACTACTTTGTTGTTAATTATGACTGCATTACATGATTTTTTAAAATTTAAAGAGCAAGCATTAAATAAATTGTATAAAAAAAATCAGGATTTAATTGAAAAAGATCCTGAAAATATGTGTTTAGTAGATAAACAGGATGATCTCGACTGGTTACTTGATAAAATAAATCAGGAAATAGCAAATTTGAGATATTTTACTACTGATACAAACTCAAACAGGGATAAACTTTATCGATTTTATCCTAAGCTAATTAGGGCGTATCAAGACTGCTGGTCTAAAGTAGAAAATGGGGCTTTATACGAGTCACCAATTGCAAGGTACCTTCATTTGTATAATTCTCATATATTAGAGCATGAAGAGTCTGACAAATATATCCGCTTTAATTATGACATTGAAAATGAACATAAAGATTTTGATAAACATAAATTACTAATAAGTAATTTGGCGATCATAAAGAAACATATTAATAAAATATCTAAAATAAGCCTTGATGATGCTGATTACCCTAATTTGATTGAATTAATGAAGGGTGAATTTAAAGATTCTTTTCAATTCGATATACCAGAAGCATATTTAAATGTGGGTGAACAGTGCGCTGAAAAATGTATTTTAGAATCTTTGAATGTAATTGTTTTTTCAAAATATTTACTAAATCGTGTTTGTGTCACATATGTTACTGTTACTGATGAAGCGTATGCCTTTGATATGTTTGAGGCTCTAAATACGACTGGTGAGCCATTAACATCGATTGAGACATTTAAACCAAAAGTTATTGAGAATGAAGGGCTTGGTAATTATGAAGCCTCAGAATCAAAGCGGTACTTTGATTTAATTGATAAGTACCTTGATTCTATATCAGATGCAACAAAAAAGCATAAAGAGACAAATAAAATAATGTTATCTTTTGCTCTGGCTGAAACCGGCGATAAAATATCTAAACATATTAGTGATCAACGAAGATATTTATTAAACTCATATAGAGATGAAGAAGATAAAGTTAAAAAAGGTTTCGTAAAAAATCTATCTCTTGTAACTAAGTTTTATTATGAAGAGTGGGATCGGAGTTTACCGAAGGAGTTAACTGATAATTCATCAGAAACTAATGAGTTACTATTGTGCATAGATGTGCTTAGAAAATCTGGACATGAAATAACTGTGCCGTTGTTGTCAAGATACTATAGCTCATATATTGATTCAGATAGAAAAGATGAGGATAAGGCGGAATTTACACGAGCAATTAAAGTTGTTGTTGCCTTTTTTGTATTGTGGCGTGCAGCCCATAAAAATACAGCTGGGATAGATGCGGTTTATAGAGATCTACTTAGGCATGGAGATAAAGACTTAGGTATCGAGCCCTTTTCAAGAAGTTCTACAGAAAAATTAATTGTTAAGCCCCTATCTCTGTATTTGCGCAATAAACTTATCAATAAATTAACAGCAACAGATGAAAATATAAAAGAAAAGTGGATTTTATCTGCATTTAAAAATCCTGTTTATGATATTTCATTGCCTTTAACAAGGCTTATGATGCTTGCTGCATTTAATGATACATGTCCTATTGATAATGATACTGGGATGATTGAAAAGTCTACAAAAGGACACAATACTATGCTTTCTTGGCATAAGTGGAAGGTGTTTTTTGAGGATGAGCCAAGTAATAAATATACTATTGAACATATTGCTCCTCAAACATTGACGGATTGTTGGGATCAATCGTTATATGAAAATCAAGAATTGATTGGAAGCCTTGGCAACTTAACAATACTTCCATCAAGTGCAAACTCATCAGCAAGTAATAAATCGTGGGATGATAAGAAAAAATATTATTCAGTGCTTTGTAAAGATAGTCTGCGACAGAAAGAAAAGCTACTTGAAGGGATGGGGGATAATCAGCAGCAAATTCTTTTAAACTCGCAATATTTAGGGTATCTTCAGCCTATTAGTAATGTGGGCGATTGGAATGCAGAGTTTATTTCAAAAAGGTCTAAAAATTTACTCTCATATGTATGGGATGTTTTTTCTGACTGGTTAGATGTTAATTAGTATAAAAATTTATTATTTATTGGTGTTGGTGTGAATTTTCCGGAGTAATCAAAGAAGTCAATATCAAGGTCTCTAAGTTTTATTTTGATTCGTTCTAGTAGTAGTGGCTCATCTTTTATCCAATCGTCATATCGCATTAGGCTAACTTTGCCTGATCTGATATGGGTTTTAATTAACTGAAAATTATCAATATCACCATACAACTGTGTTGCACAGCCAATATAAATTCGTAATTCAGGGGGGAGTTCGCCTAAATGTTTTTTATGAAACGTAAAGCTATGACTATCTTCTAAATATCCGCTACCTAATAGTTCATATGCGGCAATACAGGCTTTCCCAATTATTAAGGGGCTGCCGACAGAAAACAGTATTTCTCTAGCTTCTTCTAGTGCTTGTTGGTACGAAGGGAAGAATGCTTTAATGTCTCGCTTTAATCCTTCAGGCATTTTGCTTTGAGGCTTACGTTTTTCAAACAAGCTTAATGCAAAATATACGATTAAGTCTTCTTTGCGTTTTTTTGAGGACTCTTTAAAAATTTCATTACCGAAATGTTTTAGCAAGGCTTGATGTGCTTTATTGTGTGATCCGCATATTCTGCGTATTTGATCTGAAAATTCAAATTCACTATTTGCGGGTATTCTACCTAGCTCTAAAGTGCTTTCCCAGTAATCGGTAAATAACTCGATGTTTTTTTCTATACTATCTTTTTTAATTGGTGCTGTTTTAAGTGCTAACTGCCTTTGAGTTTTTTGTTTCCAGTTTCGCTTTATGTGCTGCCGTTCAGATAAAAACAATTGCTCTTCGAGTTTATCTTTAAATACTATGAAAATGCCTTGACCTACAGCAATTGCACTTTCGTCAAGAGATGATTCAATATAATAACGAATTTCACCTTGTGAATAATATTTTTGAAAGGTATTTCTGCTAGTTATAATGCCATCTTTATATGGGGCGAACTGATTGATTGTACTTTCACCCGCCACCATAACGCCGATAACTAACATTTTATTCGCATGGCTCCAAGCGTTGCTTAACGTTTCAGTGCGTTCCTGTCTGTCTTCTATTACGTTTAATACAAACCCTAGGTTGACTATGTCACGATTAGAGTACTCTTCATCTGGACGATGTACAGGATCCCAACCTGTAATGTCAATTCCATGCGCTTCAAGCTCTCTAACGTCATCGCCTTTACCGCAGCCATAATCGAGTACGCTGTACTCTCCGTTTAAGTAGTTATGCCTAGCTAACGCTTGCATCGGTTGTGAAAGTTGGTTGCGATCTATGGCGGTTCTATGTCGTTCAACCTCGCCGTTAAAATTTGAGTTGTTATTTTGTAGTATTGGTTTATTTGTCGATGCTAATAGGCGCCCAGTTTCATCTAAATAATGACCTTTAGACTTAATCAGTTTTTCCCAGTTGTTTCTAAAACCAATTCGGTTCGTTTTTTCATAAAGGCCTATGGCTTCACCTTCGGCTGTTATTTGTTTGAATAAATTGGATAAGGGATAGGTGCTCGTAACAAATGTTTCTTTTCGATGCAGAATAGGCGGGTTATCTGATTTAGAGTAATCTGATTTTCTGATGCTTTGTTTTTCTAGATTAACTATTTGACTAAGGCTTAAAGCAGGGTAGCCATGGTTCTCAAATTCGGGATAGTTTAAATAAGCGATTTTATAGTCTTTTCTGTAAAATTTTACAATATTCCAGCTTCTTTCTTTAATTCCAAATTGATCAATAGTGCTCAAAGTAAGGAGTGCTAATTCATTAGGCAGTCTTGAGAAGGCGCTTTCGTGAATATAAATAGAATCAGGTAGTTTTTTACCGATGTCCAATTTTTTTATTAAATCGCGATATTTTATAAAATCCATGACTTCATATTTAGCTGTTTTTGTATTTGCCTATTATAAAGCAATAAACTGAATTAATTATGAGCATATTTTATTATTTTTTATGTGCTGAAATGGTAGGAACTAGGAGGATAGTTAATAAAAAATAATAATTTTTAGTTATTTAAAAACTGTGCGTTTTAAGTGCAGCGCTTTTAACTGCTGGATATATTAAGTGCTGAGTGAGGTAACCAAGTTATTGGTAATGCATCAAGTGGCAGTATATTGCTTGTAGATGTGCTTTTTAGCCCCGTCTGCCCATGTTAAGTAGCATTGTTACTATAAAGTGGGCATGGTGCCCATTTTATGGGTGCATGAACAAGTATTCTGGCCCCGGTTTTTAAAAATGGTGGGCCCGGAGTGACTCGAACACTCGACCTGCCGATTATGAGTCGGACGCTCTAACCAACTGAGCTACGGGCCCTTTATTTAGTTTTAAAACAAAGTAA
>UOFG01000274.1_pt1 | contig 20302 bp, 16 predicted proteins | sample 1988411 | NCBI WGS metagenome assembly UOFG01 (sample SAMEA4712194, study PRJEB27164) | hydrothermal vent metagenome | biome: marine basaltic hydrothermal vent biome; feature: marine hydrothermal vent; material: mineral | place: Pacific Ocean | collected 2011-06-14/2011-07-23 | depth 1689 m
CGCTATTTTACCTAAACTTTTAACCTTTAGTGCCCTGGTTGACAAGCGCACTTCATGCATTCATTATTCACCTGCGTATTTAAACATCGCTTCATAAAAATGACTAAAGCTTCAGTAAACTTTTGAGAAAAAGTTAGTAAAAGATTATTCAAACTGTATTTGAAATAGCATAATTTCGGGATCAGAAATACCTGTTGCACTCAAATACATTCGCTCCAATCTTGTCATTGATACGTGATTTTCTACGATTCATCTTTTTTTGCAAAATTATAAACTAATTAAAATAGTGAGCTGATATGCCTAAAAAATTATCAATGAAGTACATATATAAACAATACCATCTAAACACCAATAACGAAAAAATACTCAATTACAATGTAAGAATGCCTGTTTTCACACAGGGTGAGGCCCAGCCCGTTTCATACAATCGTAAATCGCATTTTTTCTCACAGTCAAAATACGGTTCAGCCAAAAAAGCACTTGATGCCGCCGTCAAATACCGGGATAGCCGACTTAAAAAAGGCAATGGGCTTCGCCTGCTAAGAGCACATAGCAACAAAGGCAAACCCTACAAATCAACCATTACCAATACCTCTGGTGTAATTGGAGTTACCCTGTATATCAGCGACACAGGCTACTCAAGCTACAATGCAACATTCACACTGGGTAATAAGCGACAACAGACCTCTTTTAGTATTTCAAAATACGGTGAGTGCGAAGCCTTTAAAAGAGCCTGCAAGGTTCGATATAAACAGATGGGGAAAATTACCATTGTCTATGATGATGCCATTCCATGCCTGCCAGATGTACCATACGATGTAAACTAGTGTAGTGTATTAAGCTGTTCGACGATTTAGCGTGAAGGGAGGGCCTGTAACGACCTCAATGCCAGTAGGTTAAGCCTTAAGTTATTGATATTGTTGGGGTTCCTTCCTTACCCCAACGATTCACTCTTCCAGTTAACTACTGTGGTATCAGTTAAGGGGCAAAGCAGACATCATTCGCCACCTGCACGCGTAAGTCGAAGAGTAAAAATACGCTCACATGCTAATACTCATTTTCTACTCTATCTGGCCCACGCAGGGCCAGGTCTGTGCTCATATCTGCCTTCTATCAACAACACAAACCCGCCCAGGCTTTAATGCCTGTTTTCCCATGATTATAACGGTTATGTGCCAAAAGCCATCGACATACAACGCATTATTATGTATAAATCATGGTGATCTATAAGACGCAGGATTTTTATTTTGTTTTTTTTACCGCTGCGAAAATTCACGCTCGCTCATTGCAGCCCCAATAAAGCCCATTCGCTTTTACTGTGTACCTGCCTGCTTGTATTTACACCTGCTTTTGCAAACATGGATACCGCAACCTCATCCGCCACTTACGCCGAGGAAACAGCCGAGGTAAGCATTTCCTCACTCATTATTCAATCCAGCACCCTGGTACAGGAAGCCATTTCCAGCAACGCCAATGCCAGTCGCTTTCGCATTAATGCCACGCTGTATCGCGAATCGTTACGCTCACTCATGATTAGCGAAAGCGAGAAAACAAAAACGACTCACACTAACTCTAATACCCTGTTTATGGAACTTGTGCGCATGTCAGCATTATTGCAGTCTGCCGCAGCCTGTAAAACAGGGCGTTTTATTGTTTGCCCAATAGAACTCAGGCAACAGCTGCTCTCACAGCAAAAACGCCTGCAAACACTTTCATTAAAGAAAAGCTAAAAGCATGCCTCCCTGGCTTACTTTTTTTACTCAGAACCTCAGTGTTATTCTCCTCGAATCAGCACCCTGGATTATCATTAGCCTGTTCATCGGCGGGCTTGTACACGAATTTCTGCCTGACAGTCGCCTGCGTAACCTGCTGGATCGCAAAGGGCCATCCGCCATGGGCGGCGCTGTCCTGCTGGGCGGCCTGCTGCCCATTTGCTCATGCGGCGTTATTCCACTTGCCGTAAGCCTGTATCGTTCAGGCGTGCGCCTCGGCCCTGTAATGGCCTTTACCGCAGCAACACCTATTATTAACCCGGCAGCCGTTATACTGAGCCTTGCATTGCTGGGCCCACGTATTACATTCGCTTATTGCCTTCTCGGCATTACGCTACCCATAATAATGGGTTATATGGCACAACGCTGGGGGGAGCCCTGTGCAGCAGCAGTATCAGATGACAACAGCTCATCAGGCTGCTGCACCACCACGGCGACCGAATCACAGGCGATCAGGCAGGACAGCCTGATATCTCGCTCATTAAAAGGACTTAACTGGGGATTTTTAACACTTGGCCCGAACATCGGCTTTTATCTGGCCATAGGCATCATTCTCGCCAGCCTTATGAACACCTTTGTACCTGATGACTGGATGCATACCTACCTCGGCAATGGCTCATATACTGGTCTGCTGGTAGCCGCCCTGCTAGGGGCCAGCATTTATGTCTGCGCAGTTGCCCACATCCCGCTGGTTGCTGCGCTGATTGCCTCTGGTGCCGCGCCCGGTGCCGCTATTGTCTTTCTGGTGACCGGGACAGCAACCAATCTGCCCGAGCTTTTCACGCTGTATCGTACAATCGGTAAACGCACCGTTATTATCTACACCAGCACGCTTATCCTGTGCTCACTGATCGCCGGAGCCCTTGTCAATCTCTGGCTTGAACCGGGGTTCGATCCTTCTTTCGACCCTCTGGCCAGTCTCTCGATGATGGACCATGGTGATAACTTATGGTGGTCACCCTCTGCCGCTGTCAAGTGGGCGAGCTCGGCAGTTGTTCTACTGCTTGCCTGCCTGGGAGTGTATAACTATGTTCAGAAACGGCTGAACCGACGAAACAGCGCACCGAACTGTTGCAGTTAGCGGCTACCCTGAGCCCTTTTCTTCTGCCCCGTTTAGTCGCCCGCAAGAGAAAGCAGCGAGGCTTTTTCTTCTAACGAGAGGCTTGCAGGCAATAACTCACGCCAGGGCGGCAGGCTCTGCACGAAGTCCCTGCGCTCTTCAGGTGATAGCTCATACACATCCATACCGCTTTTCCTGAGGCTTTCAAGCGCAGCCTGCTCATGCTTTAACGCTTCATTGCGCTGCCAGCCCCTTAAGGACTGCGCCGTCTTTTTCAGCTGTGTTCGCATCGTTTCAGGCAGCACCTGCCACCTTGATAGCGGAGCCAGCAAAACATGTCCTTCATAACGGTGTTTATTAAGTGATAATGAGAGATGCACACGATCAAGCCTTTCAGACCAGACACGCGCCACTGTTGCAGACCGGCTGCCCACCACACACTCATGCAATAGCTGCTGGCTGGATTGCGGGTACACGCGGCGACTCCAGGCATTTAACGCTTTGTATTGTTTTTGCGCCATCGAATCATCTCGCAACAGGATAAACTCCATACCACTCAGGTTAATTCGTCGGTCGTAACGCCGATTACCTGACATCGCCTGCATGCCCTCATCCCACCATTCAAGAATAACCCAGCCATTTTTTAGCGCTATACTACGCAGTTGCTCTCCCAGCTCCGCATCCATTTTTTGATGGATATCCGTAAGACCACTGTAAAAAAACGGCAGCTCCAGCACCTGCAAAGCCTGCACCCTTTCCGCCAGGTCGTGCAGAGACATCATCACAAGGTCACTGTTTGGTTTTTTCGCCGACAGGTTAAAATCGGCTTTCAGCAAAGTAATGGGCGCATTAGCCAGAGCAGACTCATGCAGCAGCTTTTCTGCTGAACGCTCAACAATAAGCGGCACACCATCCGGCAGTGGCAAGAAGGCCAGGCTAACCGGTGTTGCTGCACGACATGACAGTGCAAACATATAAAAAAAGAGTACACACAGTAAGCCGCCCGAACATTTAAAATGACCGGGCGGCTTACTTACTAACAATACATTGTTTCTGATAAAACTATTCAGCATAACCTGTTACTGCTCAGGTTCCCCCTGCACGATTCCAGGACCGGGAAAACCGGCATGGAATCACACAGAGACGAACTGAAAATAATTAACGAACGATAACGCCTCGCGGAGTAGTACCACTCAGCGCAACCTCATTAACCAGCGCTTTGCTGAAGTTACTGATAATGGCAATTGAATCACCGCCTGAACAGTTCACAACAAAGAATTTGCCATCATTGGTATGATCACCATCATGTGGCTTACAATCTACTGGTAAGGAGATTTTGTTCACAATCTGTAACGTTTCCATATCCAGTATATCGATATTACCCGGCACATCAGGAGAACCCAGGTTCACAATATAGTGGTAACGACCATCTTTACTGAATTCACCGGTCTGTGGATTAACACCCAGACCGTCTGCCTGTGTAATTTTCTTCAGGTGCTTCGGATTTGCCGGGTCGCTAACATCGAGCACATCAACTGTGCCAAAAGGCGCTTCAAAGTTTTCAATAACCGCATAATGGCTATTGGTTGTCAGCATAAACGGAATAACGCGATTTTCAGGGTTCACTTTAGGAATCGTAATTTGCGCAATAACCTTACGGGTTTTTATATCCACACCCGTTACTGTTTCGCCACCCAGATCCGGCTCCCATAAATAACGACCATCGGGTGTAATACTCATATCACAGGGCCGCATCCGGCCTTTTGTGTCAGAACCGGGGCTCGCGTCTGCCGACAAAGGCACCTTAATGTGCGTAAGGATCTGACCAAACGTATCACTGTGCGGGTCGGTGTCTATTTCCTGAATTTCATCAATTTCTCTTGCCGCATTCCAGACCGTTTTACCTTTGGGTGTAACGCCTACAAAGTTAGCTCCTTTCTGTGGCAGCCCCTCTGGAACACCGTCGTACGTATAGGTGTTAACACGAACCTGGTTGGCTGGATCAAGCAGTCTGGCTACGCTTTTGCGTGTATGCAGCCCAACAATTTCACCACTCAGTCCCGTCCACCACCAGTGCTTTTTGCCCTTATACTGGTTAGCTGGCCATGCAGTGTTAAAGCCCACTACCTCATTTTCCACTTCTTTGCATTTTATGCTCGCCGCTTTTCCGTGACGAGCATGCCTTGTTTTACACTTTACCAGCGACATACTGTTATCGCCCTTGTTAGAAACAAAAATATTTGATATCGATTCACTGGCAAGTGTTGCCCCGGAGGTCGCAAGTAATGTGCCTGCAATGGCGATGCTAAGATATGATTTCATGATCATCCTCGTTATTATTCGTCAATTGACTCTTAATTTTTAAAATTAGCACTCCCGCATACACGATATATTTAACTCGCTGGAGCAGCCCATAAATTTTCAGACACAAGTCTAAAGTCGGCACATTTTAGCGTCAAGAGATTTCACTTTAATATACGGGAATTTCAGATATTTACTTATATATGTGCTTTTTAATACCACTCTAAGTGCCGGAACTATCCATAATTTAACACCCTTTAACACCTTGTAATTATAGGGTCTTTGCCGGGAGCCGCCTGTATTCTGAGATCGTTATCAAGCACTACTGAACTGCACCAGAAAAACACCACTGTTTATTTTTTGAAGCATAAATTTACACTATTTTTGCTTATCTTCAGGAGTACCTCTGTTAATGGCTAAAAACAGCCTGAGAGCACTTCAGCAGACGAGCATCTACACGGGATGAAGCACATTCTCAGACTGTTCTTTTTAGCTTTTTATGTGATTTGCAGCACGTTTTACCTAAACCTTTACCTGCCCTCTGTCTATCGCAGTTTTTCCAGCAATCACGTATAATAACCAGAAATTCACCCGTGATTTTATGGGCAGGTGCTGGTCGTAGCAAACCCGCACACATCAAATATGAGTTATTATGATATGGTTGCTAAATTTCTAAAATTTCTATTGCTGTTGAGTGCTCTTTGCACTGCTGGCGCGCAGGCAGGCCCTTATATCAGCCTGGCACCCGCGCTGATTCAAATTAAAACAGACGCTGGCAAAACAAAGCCCTTGATGACGGACATACGCCTTGGCTACGCCCTGGACGGCCACAGTATTGAATTTGCGGCAATGACCCGCATTAGCGACGATGACCTTAACCAGCTGACAACGGATATCCCCCTCTCTACCTCTATTTTCTACCGCTATACTGGCAATGTTAAAAGCAGCCTGAATGTTGCCTTCATCCTGGGCTATAGCCAGACCGAAGTTGAAGCGGCCTATATACAACCACCCAACTTTAGCGAAACCTTTCAGGGAGTGAGTTTTGGAGTGGGTTTTGAAGAGGCGCTAAGAAGCATTCCTCAGCTTAAAATTAAATTTGACCTGATTCGCCTGTACCAGGGTGATCAACTTGATATTGATACAATATCACTGGGAGTTCGCTATGAATTTTAAATCCACCTGGCACTTCATTATGTGCAGTTTGCTGCTGATACTCACCGCCTGCAGCGACTCCGACAACGAACAGGGTCTGGTGGATTTATTTGACGCTGCCAGCCTGGACATTACCGCCATTAATTTTCCTGCAGGATCAACTGAAAACACGATCTCTATAAACACCTTTTTTGATTACACCCTGGAAGGCCTGAAATCCAATGGGGTTGATGTTATTCCCATCACCACGAATACCACCTGGTCGTTATCGGCTGGCGCAATAAGCACCATCGACCAGAATGGCCGCCTGAGTGCCGGTGCAACAGCAGAGAACATTACTATCACCGCACAGGTTGGAACCCTGGTCGCATCAACGCCCGTAAGAATCTCTTCCGCGAAATTTAACCGGGTCACTCAGCTCAATGCCACACCGGTATCCGTCAATATGTGCCAGACACAACAGATAAAGCCCATTGGTGAGTACATTGAGGATGATGGAATAACAATAGAAACCCCAGCCCGCGCAGTTGACAGCAGTATTATCAACACCATTACCTGGATTATTAGAAATGCGGAAGATAACAGCCCATCACAACGTGCTTTAGTGGTCACCACAAACAATATAACGGAATTGCAGGCACTGGAAACCGGTGATGTGATTATTCAGGCACAGGCGCTTTCACTAATAAACAGTGGAACCGTCGTTGTTACCTCTGATGATTTTAATCAGACGCTGGACCACAACCTGAACAGCATAAAGGTGTGTCTGGAAAGCGACACCGATCTGGCCACCTGCACACTTGCCAACACAGACCTCCCACAGAATAATGTAATTTCACTAATCGCTGTTGGTAACTATCAGGCCGGTGATGGATCAAGCTTCAATCGGAATATTACCGCTTATAGCAAATGGGGATCGGATAACACCAGCAATGCAAGCATTGCGCTGTCTGCAGACCGCCAGCAACTGGATGTGACCGGCAACCTGCCAAATACCACCGTTAATATCTCAACCGCCTGTGGCAATATTGAGCAAACGGTATCGGATAATGATCTTTCAAATGGCGTTGTGCTGGGAGAAGCCATTACCTGTGCCACAGGAAACACCAACTGCCTGTTTGCAAATAATGCCATCAACATTGTTAACAACACACTCACCGGCCTTTCTGTAACCGCAAACGGCACCGACCTGATAGACAGCACCGCGCTCGTTCTTACCACACAACCCAATCAAATTGCATTTGTTGTAACCGCGAATTTTTCTAATAACACCAGCCAGGATATCACTATTGATCCGGGCATAAACTACAACAATCAGGACACAACTGTACTGACTGAGGTCGCCAATTCACCAGGTGAATATACCGTAGTTGCCGCTGGCAACGCCGAGGTGCAAATTATTTTCCAGAGTCAGGTGTTCACCGCCAGAATTACTGTTCCGAATTAACCCCAGCTCACTGACTGCTGGAAAGTGACTTTATCAAGCAACAGATTTCCTCGTTCATCCACCACACATTGCCAGCCTGAGCCAATCAATGTGGTGGAATCCTTTTCAGGCACCAGCGCAGGACCGCTTATTTTCTCACCGCTAACCAGCTGTTCTCGATGATAAAGCGGGATCGACTGGCTCAGCACATCTGAATTCGACGCACAGCAATCCACCCATTTTTCTACACGCGTTACCAACTCATCAGACATTAACGGCAGCTCAAAGGGAGGTGCCTCACCTTTAATGCTCAGGCGCAAATTAACCAGCTCAACCGGCATTTGCAGCTGATGCCCGTAGGTTTTTTCATGCAGTCGATGAAAAGCCTGTTGCAGATTTTGCAGATGATCTGTCCAGTCCAGGCTCAGGGTAAAACGCTGCCCCCTGTAGCGTAAATCTACCGATTGCTGAACTGTCGGTTCAGCGCTTATTTCATCGTTCATCTGCGCTATTGCCCGGCTTTGCAGCTCGCTAAACTGCCGGTTAAGCAGGGCAGGGTCACATTCCAGCAAAGGCTGCAAACAGGCATGAGACAACTCCCGCGAGGGCGCAGCAACCAGCATACCCAGTGCCGATAAAACACCCCCATGCACCGGCACAATCACCTTGCGCATCTTTAATGCATCTGCCAGCGCGCACACGTGCAGGCCTGCTGCACCGCCCAGACAGGTTAGACTAAACGCCTGTGGATCATATCCCCGCTGAACTGAAATGGTACGCAATGCACGTACCATATGCTCATTAGCAATTCGAATAATGCCCTGCGCGGCGGCCTCAACGGATATTCCCAGTGGCTCTGCAAGCGTTTTCATCGCCTCATTTGCCGCCTTTATATCCAGGCGTAAACAATGCTCAGCATTATCGCCCGATGCCGAAACACCCTCGGCCCGTAAACGCCCCAGCACCAGATTCGCATCGGTTACCGTCGGTTTTTTACCCCCCTGCCCATAACAGGCCGGGCCAGGTGCAGCGCCTGCAGACTGTGGCCCCACATTTAACAGCCCTCCTGCATCCACATACGCAATGGAGCCACCCCCGGCACCAATGGTATACATATCCACCATGGGCACAGCAACGGGATAGCCACCCACGTGGCCTTCACAGGTTAACTGTATTTTCCCGTGGATCATCGCCACATCAGTAGAGGTGCCCCCCATATCAAAGCTCAGTAGCTTTTGTTCACCAGCAAGCGCTGCAATATATTGCGCACCTTTTAAACCACCCGCAGGACCAGACAGTAAAAGGCTCACTGCGTGCTCACCCGCACTTTGCGCATCAATGGTGCCGCCACTGCTTTGCAATACACTCAACGATATCTGGCGTGATGCAGACACCTCTTTCTGCGCGTGTAATGCGCTTAAATTTTGTGAAAGGCGATTTAAATAACCCTGCATCAGGGGGCCGACATAAGCATTAAGCGCGGTTGCCATACCACGCTCATACTCTTTATGCTCTGCCAGCACATCGCTGGAGCAGGTGACAAAAAGATCCTCGCAGGCAGCACAGATGCTTTTTTTAATGGCCTGCTCCTGTCGATTATCTAAAAACGAAAACAGCAAATTAATCGCCACCCCACAGGGCACTATTTTTTTTATCTGGCTAATAAGTGCATCAATATCCGCCTGCTGTAATGGGACCAGCAACTCACCCTGAGCTGACAGCCGGGTATTAACTTGCAGACAGTGCTCAGGCAGAATAAGCGGCTCGCGCGGCGCTGGCATTAAATTATACAACTCACTTCGCGCCTGACGCCCAATGCTTAAAACATCCGCAAAACCACGGTTCGCGACATACACGGTTTTAACCCCTCGTGCCTCCAGCAATGCATTGGTGGCAACGGTGGAGCCATGTATGATATGCAGATTCCCCGCCTGCAACTGAGCAGACAGCTGCAACGCTTTTATGCCCTGTAGTATTGCACGCTCCGGAGCATCGGGCGTAGAGAGCGTTTTATGCGTGCGCAGGGCTTCACCATTAAAATAAACAAAGTCGGTAAACGTGCCCCCCGTGTCAATTCCCAGCCAGTGAGTTAGCATTGAGTTAACCCTGGCTTTTTAGTCCATATGTGTAGTATTAATTTCATGATATGCTGGCTTTTTTACGTAAACCTCTGGATATAATTACCTGATAATATCTGCTTTCCTGTGTTTATACCACGCAGGGGCTTGTATGCCCTGCGTTTCCTGATACTATTTTGCCCCATGTCCGCACTTATTCAGGCTCAGCACTTACACCGACATTATGCCGATACCCATGCGGTAGACGATGTATCCATTCATCTACAGCAAGGCGACATTCTCGGCCTGCTTGGCCCTAATGGCGCGGGTAAATCAAGCTGCATGCAAATGCTGTGCGGTGTGCTCGCCCCCAGTGCCGGTGAAATATTAATCAATGGTATCGACCTGCTGGATAAGCCCCAACAGGCAAAACAGCACATTGGCTATCTACCCGACAAGCCCCCACTTTATCCTGAGCTAAGCGTAAACGAATACCTTAACTATGCCGCACGTCTGCGCAGAGTGCCCAACGCACAACTCAGCACACTGCACGAACAGGCCAAACAACGCTGCGGCTTAAAAGGCCACGGCAAACGCTTAATTGGTAACCTTTCCAAAGGCTACCAGCAACGCGTAGGTATCGCGCAGGCTATTATTCATCAACCCGATATTATTATTCTCGATGAACCCACCGTAGGGCTAGACCCGGTGCAGATGCGCGAAATTCGCCACCTTATCACAGAGCTGGGGGAGCAGCACGGCATTATCCTCTCAACCCATATATTGCCCGAAGTGCAGGCCGTGTGTAATCAGGTGCAGCTTATTCATCAGGGCAAATCGGTTTTTAATAAATCCATGCATGACATCCAGCAACATGAAAAAGTACTGATACATTTGCAACAGCCCCTCACTGTGCAAAGCCTGTTAAAACTACCCTCAGTAGAAAGCATCGAAAACGTTGATGCCCACAGATATCTGCTCAACGGCAACAACCTGCAACAGTCACTCACCGAGATAAGCCAGTATTGTGTAGCGCAGAACTGGGGGTTACGTGAAATTCACCTGCAGGAAAACAGCCTTGAACAAATTTTTATTAATTTAACCACCGGCGAGGATGCGTCCAGCAATCGCACAGAACAAAAAGTGGCTGCGCTATGATTTTACAAATTGCACTGCGCGAGCTTCGCAGCCTGTTTCTATCGCCACTGGCCTGGGTTATTTTAGCCGTAACCCAGGTGCTACTTGCATGGAAGTTCTTAAGCTATATCGAGCTGTTTTTCAGTTTACAGGCGGATTTAATTAACATAAAAAATGCACCCGGCGTAACGGATCTGGTGGTGGCACCTTTATTCGACTTTTCCAAAATTATTCTGCTCATTATCTGCCCATTAATTACCATGCGACTGATCAGCGAAGAAAGACAGAATGGCTCATTAAAATTACTCCTCTCCTCGCCCGTATCAATGACAGAAATAATCCTTGGAAAATACCTGGGCGCATTAATATTTTTTGTTATTCTTATTTTAATGACCAGTTTAATGCCGCTGTCTTTAATATTCTCAACCGAGCTGGACATGGGTAAATTTGCTGCCGGCATGCTGGGTCAGTTCCTCAATGTTGCCGCTTTTGTCGCTCTGGGTCTGTATATGTCCAGCATTAGCCGACAACCCGTTACTGCCGCCGCCGCCACCTTTGGCCTGTTAATTATGTTCTGGATTATTAATATTGCCAGCGATGCGACCACCGAAGGCAATAATTTTTTTGACTATATCTCAATGACCCATCATAGCTTTCAAATGCTCCGCGGCATTGTAAACAGCGCAGATATCGCCTATTTTGTTTTATTTAGCCTGACCTTTGTATCACTTAGCATACGTCAACTGGACGCACAGCGCCTGCAGCATTAATGAAAGTAACCACAAAAACCCGCCTACAATACCGATTACAGCACAGCCTGTTTGTGTTGTTATTTCTTGGTTGCATTGGCTTTACCGGCTGGCTAAGTGTTGAATATAATATTCGCAGCGACTGGACAGCGGGCAAACGCCACTCACTCAGCAATGACACACTGCAATTATTAAAAGAACTGCCCGATAATGTTAGCCTGCGCAGCTACCAGCCTGATGAACCCGCATTACTACAGGCCATTACAGAAATTTTAAATCGCTACCAGAACAACAAGGCAAATTTTAGCTTTAAGCTCATTAACCCGGATATTTTTATACAGCAGGCAAAAACCGATAATATAGAACGTTACGGGCAAACCATTATTGAGTACCGAGGCCGACAGGAACGCATTAACACGCTCTCTGAAGAAAATATCACAAATGCACTTATTCGCCTGCACCGCAACAATAAAACACAGCTGCTGTTTATTACTCAGCACGGTGAACGAAGTATCAAAGACAGCTCAGCCATTGGCTATAGTCAGCTTGCCCGTCGTTTAACCGATAAAGGCCTGCCTGTTAATCAGGTTAATTTATTGCAGCAGACCATTACAGCCGAGCATACGGTACTTGTTATAGGTGCCGTTAATCAGCCTTTACTGGCCAGTGAGCAGACGAAAATCCTGCAATACATTAAAGAGGGTGGCAACCTGCTCTGGTTACAGGACCCTGGCGTAAGCGATTCCCAGCAGGAGATTAGCAGCGCGCTTGAAATTGAATTTGTTAATGGCGTAATCGTTGATAATAATCCGGAAATTACTCGCATGCTCAAACTGAGCCACCCGGCCATTATTCCCATTCTGGAGTATAAGCGGCACCCCATTACCGAAAAAATGCAGTACTTCACCCTGTTCACCAGTGCCCTTGCATTACAGAGTGTGGGCAACAGAGCAGATGCAGAAAACCAGTGGATTGCCACTGATTTGCTCATTACCTCCAAAAACAGCTGGGCTGAAACCGGCGATCTGCTGCTGGGTGCCGAATTTAACAACACAGAAGATACCCACGGCCCGCTGGTAATTGGCATCGCGCAGCAACGCCAGATTAAATCTGCAACAAAAATGTCTGTCCAACGTATTGTGGTTATAGGTGATACCGATTTTCTGGCCAATAACCAGCTTGGCCAGGGCGCTAATCTCGACTTCATACTTAAAACATTTAACTGGCTGGCCGAAGATGACAGGCTCATTAGTATTGCCGATAAAGACGCACCGGATCTTCAGCTCAGGCTGTCCGCAAATACCGCATCCATTACCGGCATTGTTTTTCTGATACTTCTTCCCCTGCTTTTAATGGGCAGTGGCGGGTTTATCTGGCGCAGGCGGCGCAGGCAATAATACGATGAATTCCAGAAACCTGCTCAACATTGCATTACTGGCGCTTTTAGTGCTCGGCATTTTTTTTGCCGCCATGAAAGACGAACCCACTGAAGTTAGACGCCTTACCTCGCTTAATATAGACAAAATTCAAAAAATACAGATACCCCGGAAGCAGGGCGAAAGCATTCTGTTTTTAAAAAATAAATTCTCAGAATGGTATATGCAAACCCCCTATGCCCTTAAAGCACATAAATTTAGAATTAATACCTTGCTGGGGCTCACACAAACACCAATCGAAAAAGCCTATAACGCAGAGGAACTTCAGCTCAGTGATTATGCGCTGGACACCCCCAGAGCAAGCATCACATTCGATAACACCACCATCAAATTCGGCAAAACCAACCCGTTAAATAAGCAGCGATATTTACTCATTAACCATGAAGTTTTTCTGCTTATGGATCAGACGTACCCGCTGGTTAGCGCACAGGCCGCCAGTTTTATAAACCTTTCACTAATACCTGAGAGCTTCAATATTATAAAGATAACAGCACCTGAAACCGATGTCTTTTTAGACAACAATGGACAATGGCAATCATCCGGAGAAAACAGATTAAATGCCAGTCAGATACAGTCTTTGGTGCGAAGCTGGAATGCAACTCAGGCTTTTGCCGTACACCGGTATCTGCCGCGAAAACAGCTGGGCGAAATCACCCTGTATAGCGAGCATAAAAACATCACGTTTATTATTTCTGACACCGACCCGTGGCTAATACTCGCACTGCCGAATACAGGCATTGAGTACCATCTGGATAAATCTTTAAAAGATACACTGTTCGGCAATTTCAACCGGGCCGACACTGATGCCTGAATTGCCCGAGGTTGAAACTTCTCGACGCGGCATAGAACCTTATATTTTAGAGCAGACTGTAAGTAAAGTTATTATTCGGCAGAAAAAACTGCGCTGGCCAATTCCTGTCACATTAAAAACACAGCTGATAAAACAGAAAATTCAGCAGGTCAGGCGACGCGGAAAATACATTCTATTGCGCACCGAGGCAGGCACAGTAATTCTTCACCTGGGCATGTCCGGTAGTTTGCGCATCACCGATAAAAATACACCTGTAGAAAAACACGACCATCTCGATATCTGTTTTAGCAATAAAAAAATTCTACGCCTGCGTGACCCAAGACGTTTTGGCGCGGTTTTATGGACAAAAAAAGACCCGTTAAAACACAAGCTGCTCAGCAAACTGGGGCCTGAACCCCTAACGGGCGATTTCACCGCCGAGTATTTATACCAGACCAGTCGAAAGCGTAAAATTGCAATTAAGACATTGATAATGAATAGCCAGATCGTTGTGGGTGTAGGCAATATCTATGCCAGCGAATCACTTTTTCAGGCAGGTATTAATCCGCAGCGAAGCGCACATAGAATATCGTTGGCACGCTATCAGAAACTGGTTACTGCCATACAGAAAATACTCCAGCTTGCGATTAAACAGGGCGGCACAACATTAAAAGACTTCACCCAACAGGACGGCAAGCCCGGCTATTTTCAACAGACATTAGCAGTATATGGCCGCACAGGTAAGCCCTGCATTAACTGCAAACGGCCTGTTAAACAAATAACCCAGGCACAAAGATCTACTTTTTACTGTAGCCACTGCCAACGATAATTTACTAATGAGCCCGCAGGAAAGGCAGCCTATAGGGACGAGCGGCAAACAACCAGCTGTATTAATTTGATATAAATCAATGCGCAACATAATAAAATTTCATAAGTTTATTATAATATATGAATTTTTACCTCCAGCTATTACACCCTCTCTCTGCTTTTAAAAAAATTAACGCCTCAGAAAAATATGTGCTAGTATTTATTCCTTCCCAGTTTCTCCTTTTACTTTATTAATATATCTCGGCACCATCGATCTGGCTAAATTTAAAGGATGGAACCAGATAGTATAACCAGAACGATCAGGATGTACGCGCATTGACCGTGCCACTTTTCTTGCTTTACTGTTGCACATACGCAGATGTTAATAATAAAAATAGCATCACAGGCTTACAATTGAAGAGGAATGCATCATGCCCATCACCGATATTAAAAATATTCGCGTCTTTCCACCGCTGGCAATTGCTCGCCTGGGCTCTTCGCCCGAACCCATGGATAACTATGATCTGCAATTACCCGATGATACAACGGGTTTTCGAAAACTGGTACCAGCACCCTCATTACAGGTAAACAATGGTGCAATATCAGGTGTGATAACACCTGCCAGCGTTCAGTTCCGAGACAATAACAACCGCATTAAACCGGTTTCTCCTTTTCTTGAAGTCTGGGCCATTCTTGAAATCGATGGTGTTGAGGATAACGAATTTGAGCTGCTGACCAAAGAACATCTAAGTGATCTGGGCCTCTCTCCCAGTGACTTAAGCTGGCGCACTCAGGCCGGAAACCTCAAGGCCTTTCGTAGAACCGGCGATATCAATGACAAAATTCTCGCTGACACCGGTGCTTTTAGCAATCACCAGTCGCAGACACTCACCGGACAGTGCCAGAATTTCAAAGCGGGAAAAAGCATTCCTTTCGGCAGCGTACATTACATAGAGCCTAATGATAATTTTCCTGAAATCAGGTTACGATTTGTGCCGGCCACTGGTGGCGTATTTGGCCCTGATGCAAATGACCCCAATACCCGGGATGATGTTTACGACCGCAGCGTCGGCGGCTGGGATGATCATGTGGATGGCGCGCCTGGCACACCGTTATCAACCGCACCGGGTGGGATATATCGCAGCGACCAGCGAGGCATAAGCAATGCTTATCTGGACGATGCCTGTGATGGCATTATCGAAGTTTCCCTTACTGTAAACGGTAGCACACTCACCAGCTTTTGCAGAATTTCCTCTGGGCCACCGGATTTTGCACCTGACAGCTATCCGCTAAGAAGCGTGACTGATGAGCTTGAACAAATGGCTCTGGGGCCCAATGTGACAGGATCGGTCACACCCAGCGAATCCAGCGAAATTCTGCGCCGCGCGCTGGAAACTGTAAGGCTAATGAACACCGATGTTATGAATGGCAATCAGAATGTTGGCGACGTGCCAGGCAATAGAAACAATATGGCCGGGCAGGACACTGGGCGAGGCACCCCACAGGATCGTGCTTTTGAGCCCCTGTTTGATCCTGCACTCACTGACGCAACCACTGTTCGTGGCTTTCATTCCGCCATCCTTACTCAACTTGAAAATAATACCCCACCTACTTTTCTGGATCATCTGCGACAGTATGATGAAGTCGGTGATCTTAGCAATGAGGGCCGTCGAAAAATGCCCGGTATGATGCGCGGCAGCGATGGTAATCACCTGGCTTTAACACGCCGCCAGCGGGATAAAATTCGCGTAGCGAGCACATCGGTACCAGCACCCACCCCCGCGCCTGCTGCACAGACCCCCGAACAGGATATGTCCACGCTGATCTCTCACTTTCAAAGCCGCGCCGTTTTGCATACAGGCATCGATAATAACGGCAAACCACTCAGCAATCTTTTTGCTGATGCTGGCGCAATGATGGACTATCTTCACTCTGCCCGAGCTAAAGGCTCATTATCCGGAGCACAACACGGGCACAGCCTGGTTATTGCGGGCAACCCCGATGCCTCTGCATTTGTGCAATTAATTCGCCGAGCGGATCATCCCATGTCTGGCCCATTCTCCCGCGAAGTACCCAACACCGGGCTCACGGGCATACAAATTGTAGAACGCTGGATACGTTCACTTTAAAACATAAATGCGGCAAACAAAAAATATTATCAGGTGATAATCATGAAAAAAATTGACCCAAAAAACAAGACGGCACAGTTTAATTACCGAGCCACCGGCAACCCCCCCAGCACCGTACCCGATACCGCTATTTCCAACTGCTTCCCGGGGCTTGAGTTTGATTTTCGCAATGTCTGGCGACGCATCTTTGCTGGCATCACCCTGCACGAAGCTAACACTCGGATTACCTCCATTGAAGACCCTGCACTCAATGAACTCACCGGGTACTCATTAATCAGAGTTGAAGGCAACGATGTCAATACCATGGTCACCGGCCCGACCCAGGTCGGCGGTACCATACGAGACCTGCGACCTGGCCAGCTTAACCAGCTTGAGTGGAGCAATTCGCTAGCCGATATTATAAGCCGCGCAGGAACACAGGTGCGATGTACCTTTGAGAACAGTGCTGGCAACACGATTACACGAGACCTTATGGTAAGAGACGTGTTCGATGCACAGAGCGACTCCGCACTTAGCCGGGAATTGCTGGAACCTGGAGAGCTTACACAGAGTTTGTGCTCACCCTGGCAGAACGACTATAAGGAATGCGCCTGTTATTACTGGGCAGCCAGTCGCCCTGATTTTGTAAACACCGAACAGAACGCTCAGGGAGAAACAGTGGGTAATAACTGGTTTGAAAAAAATCGCACACCGGCAACACCGGCTAATTACACCCTGCGCAGTGGCGAGCTGGTAAGTTATGAAGAAATGTTTCAGAACTGGGAACAGGAACTTAAGTTTATTATCGAGGGCAACGATGAAGACCGCTGAGTTACACCCGTGATGCAACAGGACATTATCACCTTCGAATCAGGTGCTGACTCATACCTGTTTTTAGTGAATGGCTCTCAGCTATTCCAGGTTGATGGTGATGTGGCGACTGAGTTTAAACAGGCGATCAGTAGTGATGATCACGATAGAATTGACGGCCTGTTTAATGCCTATAATCTGAACAACCCGGTCAGTTGCGAATCGTATCTGCAAGCGGACGCGCCCATACATGCACTGTCACTGGCCATCGCGCAAAAGTGCAATATGGGCTGTAGTTACTGCTATGCTCAATCGGGCGATTTTGGTGCACCCTCTAAAAACATGTCCCATGAAACAGCGATTACCGCTGTGCGCCGCCTGCTCTTTGCACGCCATGCTGGCGAGCGAGTCAACCTGGCATTTATGGGTGGCGAGCCGTTAATTAATCGCAAAGTGCTGCGCAGCGCAACCCGGTATGCTGCCGAACTTGCCAGCGAACGTGATATCGCAATCAGCTACTCCATCACCACCAACGGCACATTACTAACACCTGAAGACGGTCGTTTTTTTGAAGACTTCGGCTTTGCCGTGACAGTGAGTCTGGATGGTGTGGGCTCAGAACACGACCAGCAACGGCCATTTAAAAATGGACAGGCCAGCTATGATCGCATTATGCGCCGCATTGAACCCCTGCTCAGCTTTCAGCAGAAGATGCAGCTCTCTGCGCGCATTACCGTCACCGCAAACAACCTCAACCTGCCTCATACCCTGCAATCATTTATTGATAAGGGTTTTCACAGCGTTGGGTTTTCCCCCATGCTAACGGCCCCAGATGGCCGACATGAAATGACGAGCAGCAACCTGCAGCAAATGCTAACCGCCATGATCGAATGCGCCGAGCAGTGCGAACAGGCTATTTTACAGGGGCACCGCTTTCCCTTCGCTAATATGATTAATGCATTACAGGAAATTCATAAAGGCACACACCGCCCCTATCCCTGTGGTGCTGGTGCAGGTTATCTGGGTGTTTCGGCAGATGGAGACCTGGCCGCCTGCCACCGGTTTGTTGGCAATGAAAAAGCAGCCATGGGCAATATCTATTCTGGCATCGACACTTCGGCCAGAGAACGCTGGCTCACTCAACGACACGTTCACCAGCAACAACCCTGTTCCGACTGCTGGGCACGTTATTTATGTGGTGGCGGCTGTCATCATGAAGTGCTCGCCCGAGGGCGCAATTCCTGTGATTATATTCGCGGCTGGCTCAGCCACTGCCTGCAGGCTTATGCACGGCTTATCGATGCCCGGGCCGACTACTTTAACGCCACCGATCACAAAGGTGCAAATTGAGCGAAGATATATACACTGATGTCTGCGTTATTGGCGGCGGCCCCGCCGGTGCATGCTGCGCCCTTAAACTGGCAAAATACGGCCATAAGGTACACCTGATTGAATCAGAAAAATTTCCACGACAGCACATTGGCGAATCACTCACGGCTGGAATCATTCCCCTGCTAAAACAGCTGGATATTCTTCATCCAGTAGAAGCCGCTGGTTTTTATCGGCCCGAAGCCACTTTTCTGCACTGGGGCAAAATAAACGGCGACACACCTCACCCGATAGACAAAGGCGGCTTCCAGGTGGATCGTGGAGTATTCGATCAGCTGCTGCTGGAGCAGGCATCCAGTGCGGGCGTTAACATATTACAGCCCGCACTTGCAGAGCACCCCATTGAAACCGAAAAGGGCTGGCATATACAGGCAAAATACGCTCGGCAAAAGAAAAACATCTTTGCAAAAAAAATAGTGATTGCCAGCGGTAAAAAAACACTGCTACCCTCCCACCGAAAGCGCCTTTCACCTCCCACACTGGCCATATATGCTTACTGGGAAAAGACGGCCATTAACGGCATTGAAAGTCGCGTTGAAGCATTTGATAATGGCTGGCTATGGGGCGCGCCCCTGCCCAATGGATTATTTAACATTGCCCTGTTCACCAACCCGGATTCCAGTGCATTTTCAAGCTGTGAAGAAATAAAATACTACTACCTCCAGCGCATTTCACAATCCAGGCTACTCAGTGAATCGTTAAAAGGCCGGAGAAAAGGAAAACTGCATATCTGCGATGCATCTAGTTATGTTGTCGAAAGCCCTGCAAACAACAACTGTTTTTTTATTGGTGATGCAGCCCTGCGAATAGACCCTCTCTCCTCACAGGGTGTTCAGCTATCCATTAAAACAGCCATTCTTGCTGCAATCGCATTGCACACACAATTTGCAACCCCCCATGAAAGCAAAGCCAGTATTCAGTTCTACACTCAGAAAGTGCATAACATGGCCCATCAACATCAGGCCATTACTGAACGCTTTTACAGTGAACACGGGCAACAGCACAGCAATCGCTTCTGGAGCAGAAGAATGCCCGCACTGACTAAAACAACGACGGCCATAAACACCCCTCACCCCCCAGCCGCACAAAACACATACTCACCCCGGTCAACCCCGCTAAAACTGGCAGATAAAGCAAAGCTGATAATCTGGCCCGTACTCATTGGGGATAAAATGAAAAACCTCAAAGCCCTCCAGTGCCCAGGGTTTGAACGCCCTGTAGCCTTCCTGCAAAATATTGAAATCGCCCCGCTGATACAGTTTATAGAAAATAAGAATAGAACCTCCAGAGAAATCATTATTGAAT
>UOFG01000155.1_pt1 | contig 20190 bp, 13 predicted proteins | sample 1988411 | NCBI WGS metagenome assembly UOFG01 (sample SAMEA4712194, study PRJEB27164) | hydrothermal vent metagenome | biome: marine basaltic hydrothermal vent biome; feature: marine hydrothermal vent; material: mineral | place: Pacific Ocean | collected 2011-06-14/2011-07-23 | depth 1689 m
ATTCTAATCAGGAAAAATGCGCTCAGGCCCGATAGCCCGATAGAAAGAACCGGAGACGCGAAATCTCTGACTGTTGACTTTTTTAATAATACCAGATACTTAATGCTTAATTCACGGGCATTGGCGATTTAGCCATTACTCAGATTTTTTTCCTGAACCCCGGCCTGAATTTTCTCGTGCGTTGCCTGAACTGATTAAGCTGTTTTTCGTTGTTTACGGATTGAAAACGTAATTTAATGTACAGGCGGGTTATTAGCTGAATGTGGCTTTTCTGCTCCGGTAGCTGCTCTATTGCTCTTAACGAGTAATCTAATGGGCCTTCAAATGACATCCGCGTCACTCCTGTGTTCGAGAGTTTTCTGCAAAACGTGTGATAGATTTCGACCACTGGATCACGCTTTTCTTTTTTCCAGGGTTTTATAATATAAATAGCAATCATAATTAACACCAGCATAAAACTGATGACCATCAGCAAAATAATTTCAGATAGCTCAATATGCCTGCTGAGAGCGGTTTGTAGCAGCCGCTTTTGCAGTGTTGAGTCATAGCCTATAACCCACTGGTTCCACTGGTTATCAACGGCATCCCAGTAAAACAGTATGTCTTTTATAATGCCGCTGTTAATTTGCATATGAAATGGGCGGATCTCGCCCTCTTCAAGTGCGGCTTCTAAATTATGTTCTACTCTTTGTGGCGCGATCACGGCCGTAGGGTCAATGCGCACCCAGCCCCGGTTTTCCAGCCAGACTTCAGACCATGCATGTGCATCACTTTGTCGAACGGTCATTACCTGATTGAAAGGGTTAATCGTTCCGCCCTGATATCCCAGAATAATTCGAGCGGGGATACCGGCTGCTCGCATTAGCAGGGTGAAACTACTGGCATAGTGTTCGCAGAAGCCACGGCGGGTCTGGAAAAGGAACTGGTCAACCGGGTTAAAGCCAGGTGTCAGGGGTGGTTTCAGGGTATAGTGAAAATCCTGCTGATTAAATAACTTCAATACATGACTAATGATCTCTGCGGGCTGCTGATATTGCTGAGCAAGCTTTTGTCCAAGCGCTATGGTCTCGGGATTAGACAATGGCGGAATTTTCAGTCCGGCACTTTTTTCCCAGGGTGAAATTTCAATCTGTATATTGTAGCTAAGGGCAGATGAGACGGTGTATTGATACAGGCTGATTATTTTTTCCTGTGCCTCCAGTACATAATTACGAGTGTAGTTTATTTTTGAGGGTACGCCTGTGGGGACATCCAGTGCATATAGCCATTTTTGTTGATGGGGCTCCAGTGTAACGGTATATTCTATGGTCTCACCGCTCATATGCACGCTGGATGAGGGGGATATATTCTGTTTTCCCTGCTCCCAGCTACGCCCATCAAAATACCATAGTACTAATGCTCGCCAGTAGAGCTGGTGCTGTAATGGAATGCTGTCTTTAAATCTGGCTCTAAAGGCGACTGCGTTAGACTGGATTAAATCAGAAATATTGCCCGGTGCCATCGTGTCGCTCAGGCCTGTGGTTGCGCTCTGCTGTTCATTGGGTAATTTCCACAGAGGGCCTGAGATGCGGGGAAAAAGTAAAAACATAATGAGCATAAGGGGGATAGATTGCAGGAGTAATTTTGTTGCCAGCCTGAATTTTTGATTAATGCTAACAGGGGAGTTGCCCTGATTAATGCTAATCATGCTGATGACCAGCATGATGACAATAACCAGCATGAAGAGCAGTGTAAAAATCGATTGTGAGAACAGGAAACTGGTGACAATAATAAAGAAACTCAATGAAATTAACAACATATAGTCACGTTGGGATTTACTTTCATGAAGTTTTACAGCGAGTAGTATGGACAGTAATACCGACCCTGCTGTTTTTCCAAACAATGTACCAAAGTGAAAAAATATACCTGTTGAAGCTATAATGGTAATAAGGAGTAGCAGCCATTTGGAGGGTAACCAGCGTGGGTGTCTGATGCACAGCACACGCCAGAAAAATAAAGCACTGATGAGCAGGATGGACCAGACAGGAAAGCGTGGCAGGTGAGGCGAGATGACCAGGATGAGTGAGAGTATAACCCATGCGACCGGTTCCTGGCTGAGCTGCTTAAGTGTGTTCATTCTGACCATACAGGGCGAGTACTTTAAGGCAGCGGTGCTTATGCTGTAAACCTGAAGCGCCCGCAATGTCTGTGCCAGGAACGTGCAGGGCGTATTTGATGCTCTGCGCATCCGCATCAATAATCATACGACATAATATGGACAGTCGTTTTTCAATATCATATGTCTCACTGGTTTGTGACCAGCTGATAGTGATCTCTTCTGATGAGTCGTTATTAAAAAGTTTAGTTTGCAGCTCGCCTGTTTTCGCAATGGCTTTCCAGGCCATATGATTTGCCATGTCCCCTGGCTGGTAAGTTCTAATGCCTGCGAACTCGTCGACACCGTACTGCTGGCTGCTGTTTTTCCCCGGCACCTGACCGGCCGATGAGTGTAATGTACAGGGGTGAGGATCAGGGGCAGGGTACACCAGACAACGTGCCTTTAAGTTTAGCCAGCTCCAGGCATGAAACAGTCCCAGTGGGTATTCTGTGAACAGCTTTATACGTCGAGGCGAGATGTAGCCTCTGTGATGAGCTATCATGGGGAGCTTGCAGCTGATACTTTTTTCATTCATCAGATGCAGGCTAACGGATTGTCCGGTTTCAGATTCAAGTTTGATGCTGGGGCGTAAATGCTCCCCTGGCTGTATGACCGTGATGGGAAATAAAATACGCTGTCCGGCAAAAACAGACTCTGCCTGCCCAATGCGCACTTTGAGGCGATTAATATTCTGGTGTGTATAAACCATGCCCAGTAAGCCCAGAGATCCCAGCAGGAAGGTGAGCATAAAGGCCAGGCTGTTTTCATAGTTAACCGCGCCAGATAAAACCAGCAGCAACATTGCAAAGAAGACAAGACCATGTTGAGTGGGCAGTATATAGAGCCTGTGCCGGTTCACTTCAACCTGATGCTCTGGTGCAGGCTGACGCCTGTCTGCCCAGTTCTGAATGAATTTTTCAAAAAAATGTGGCAGCAGTGGCAGACCATTGGCCATTAAACCGGCACCTGCTGAATGAGCATAATTGTTAGATCATCAATATTTTTATCCTGATGTTCCGGGTGAGCCTGTAGTCTGTGGGCAGCTACGGAGGGTAGAACCTGCTGAACATCTTCAGGCAGCACGTGGTCACGCCCCTGAAGAAATGCCCAGGCTCGTGCACACTTTTGTAAAGCCAGGCCTGCACGAGGAGAGAGGCCGCTGATAAACCAGGGGGAGAGGCGGGAGCTGCGAACAAGCTCCAGCACGTAGTCCAGAATGGCCTGAGACATGTGGATTTTCCCGGCCGCCTGCTGAATTTTTATCAGTTGCTCTGGCTGAATAGAGGCATCAAGCTGATGGATGAGGGCATGTCGATTTTCACCCTTAAGCAGTTCCATTTCAGCCTGCTGGTCAGGATAGCCAATATTAATGCGCATTAGAAACCGGTCAAGCTGAGACTCAGGCAAAGGAAAAGTGCCCACCTGTTCCATTGGGTTTTGTGTGGCGATAACAAAAAAGGGCTCTGGCAGTTCCCGGGTACAGCCATCCTGTGTGACCTGCTTTTCCTCCATAGCTTCAAGTAGCGCACTCTGTGTTTTAGGTGTAGAGCGGTTGATCTCATCGGCCAGAAGCACCTGGGTGAATACCGGGCCTTTGTGGAATCTGAAGCTCTGGTTGCTGTTGTCATAAATAGACACACCCAGCACATCGGATGGCAACAGGTCGCTGGTAAACTGAACGCGTTGAAAATCCAGCCCGAACACTTTAGCCAGTGTTAATGAAAGCGTTGTTTTGCCTACCCCCGGCAGGTCTTCAATTAACAGGTGCCCGTTCGCCAGCAGGCAGCTTAGGGCCAGTTGAATCTGATGGTGTTTACCCAGAATAATGGATGAAATTGAATTTGATGCCTGTGTGAGCTGTTCCAGGCTCTGTTTAACAGAGAAAGAAGCTTGTTGTTGCATAGAAGTCCCTCAGGATTAACGGTTATTGGAGGTGTGGACTCCCGTAGGCATATTTCAGGATGTCCAGCTGATTATTTCAGGTTTTATGATTATAAACCGTTTGGCCGTTTTTTGAAGTGTGCTGGTGTGAGGAAATATAAAGAACAGTGATTATTTCAGGTGGGTATTACGGGGTTACTACTGGGTAAAAAAGGTATGTAGAAATGCCAGACTGCTTAATGCGAAAAAGCCAGTGAGTAAAATAAGGCTGAGGTGCCTGATCTGCTGTTGGCTAATGGCGTGTACCCTAATTCTGGCCATACCGAGTTTTTTAAGTTTATTGCGGTGCATGATTTCTCCGTTAAAATTCAGCTTAATGGATTATCATTTTTACTGTAATGGCTGCAAAACTAAATTACTCGTCTGTCTGGAACTATAGTTATAAAAGATGCCTGATTTTATGAATACTGGATAAGTGGGGGGTATTTCAGGATGTAGTGTCTGTGGTAACGGTATTCGCTGAAAAAGCAGTTAATTTACACCAGACCATACGCAGACAAAGTGGATGAACTGTCGCAGTCACTATATAAGAATATTATTATTAACCTGAGTTAATCAGTTGAATACCTTAAAGTGTGCCTCTATAGAGTGCAATGCGGTATGTTGGAATAGACTGCAAGGGCACCTCTGTTAATCCTGAATTCATCTCAGTTGACCACGCAATAGTGCGGTAAGTTATTGAGACTATTGAATATTCTATTGCTTCGTTATTCACCCGTCCGGTTTTGTGCATCCCTGCACGTCCACGCTCCTTTGCATCCGTTCAACTGATGATTTCAGGTTAATAGAGGTGCCTGCAGCTGTACACCCTTTTGCAAAGGCGTTTGAGTAGATGGTGCAGAAAAAAGTGAAGCTACTGGCAGGCGATCTGCTCAATCAGGCCTAAAGCTTCTTCAGCACAGGCCGATAGCTACTATTAGACAGGGTTAACAGGCGGTTTTTCATGTATATGTCTCATTATCAGGTAGTGCAGCAACAAGGTGTTTACCAGCAGTTTAATGGTGTTGTTTTTAGCGATGTCAGCTTTGGTTTTATGCCTGCATTTAAGAATATAAAAGAGCAGCAGGTTCATCTTTCAAAGGACGGTAATGGTGCACTATCGGTTATGCATCTGTTTGATGGCCTGCCGGAACACTGGATTCAGGAAAAAGACCGGCAGGGCAAGGCGTTGAGCCTGAAGTCGGAAGTGATTGCGGGATTTATGCGTAATGCACAATTTTATACGTTAAGCGAAATTATGCATGATATTAGCGATAGCTAATTCTACTTTTTAGCTGTTCTTCCGCTACCTGTTCCAGCCGCCGAGTTAACCAGTCAACGCTGAAAAAATCAACTGGATCACAAAACGCCAGGTAAGTCTTTAATTTGCCCGGCTATGTGAAAAAGAGTCATTTTCCGGCGACCCTGCTCGCTCTTCTTACCTTTCCGGCTTCCCTCGGGCCACTCCCAGGTGCTCACACACCTTCTTCGCGCACAACTGATCTTTCCAGGTTTAAACATATTTGCTAAAATCATCCCTTGCAAAAACGTCTGTTTTTAGATGCTGTTGTGAGCCTGTGCCGAGTTTCTGTGAATGATGCCCTGCCAGGTTTTAAACACCAGTAATATAAAGCTGGGTATTATTCTTAAGATTATTTATTAAAGGGCACAGCATTAAAACTTTTTTGAGATCCAGTGCGGCTTTTCAACGTTATGCATTACTGTTTTTGAGTGCTGTATTCGGCTTCGGAGCCAGTGATGCTGGCGTGGCTCAGAACAGGCATGCGAAGCGCATTAATTTACACAGTGCAATTGAGAGGGCGATTGCGCATAATCCATCGTTGCGTACCTTTGAGCATCAACTAAAGGCACAGGGCGGGGTAGAATTGCAGGCGACGCTTAAGGCATCTCCCGAGCTAAATGTCGTTGTTGAGGATGCGTTGGGGACAGGGAATTTTAAGGCCGCTGATAGTGCTCAGGCAACGTTGAGTATTAGTTGGGTGCTTGAAGGCGAAACTCGACAGGGTTTTATTGACGTTGCACATGCGGGTACATTATCGCTGACTAATGAAGCGCTTGTTCTGCGACTGGATGTAGCGGCTGAAACCGCTCGACTTTATCTCACTAGCCTGGCCCGTCAGGCCCGCTTGCAGAATGCACGCAGAACCTCAGCACTTGCTAAAGAAACCGTACAGGCGGTTAAAAAGCGAGTAGATGCAGGAAAAACACCGCAGGCTGAACTGGCACGGGCTCAGGCTGAGGCGGCGCGCAGGTTGCTGGACTATGAAAAAAGAGTGTATGAACTGAATGCTGCCCATCGCCTGCTTGCAGCACAGTGGGGGAGCACTCATCCAGCGTTTAATCTGGTTGATGGCAATATACTTAATTTGCCTGCAACCCTGTCTTTTAAATCCCTGCGGGCGCGTCTTGAAAAAAGCCCTGTTTTGATGCGCCTGTTATCCGATAAGCGAGTAAAGCAGGCGGCATTAAAGCTTGCAGAAGCACAAAGCCGTGCTAACTGGCGGCTGAATGTGGGGGTGCGACATTTTGAAGCCACTCACGATCAGGCATTTGTTGCCGGGCTGAGTATCCCTTTTGGTGAACGCAGTCGTAACCCCGGAGGCATTGCTCAGGCACGGGCCAGTCTGTCGCAAATGGCAACAAAAAAAGATGAGCTCAGAGTTGCTCTGCAAACAACGCTTTATGTATTGCATGGGCAGTTACAGCACAGTAAAAATCGTGTGGGTGTTTATCGTGAGGTTATTCTTCCTCTGCTTGAAAAAGCGCGCAGCGAAACCCGCAAAGCTTATAATCTGGGGCGTTATAGCTATTTTGAACTGCGCAGTGCGCAGGCCGATTTACTGGATGCACGTAATGCACTGATTGATGCGAGCAGTGATGTTCACTTAAAAGTAATTGAGATTGAGCGTTTAACTGGCGTGAAAATGTCGAAATCCACTTCAGTACCATGAGATTATCTATGAAACAATTCAGGCAACTGTACGGATTTATGCCTTACGTAAGCTTATTTCTGTGCAGCCTGGTGGTAGCATGTGGTACTGAGGATACAGCGAAAAAACATGCAAACAAGCACACACATGGGGCGTTAAAAAAAGCGCAGGAAGTGGTTAAGGGGCCACACGGTGGCCGATTGCTACAAAATGGTGATTTCGCACTTGAACTGTCTATTTTTGAAACCGGTGTGCCGCCCGAGTTTCGTGCTCAGGCGACCCAGAATGGCGAGCGGCTTAAACCCGAGGAGGTTGAACTTGAGATTAGTCTAACACGCCTGAATGCAAATGGTTCAGCGGGTGGAAATGAAAAAATTGATAAAATAAAATTCAGCCCCTATGGCGATGTCATGCGAGGTGATCGCGTTATTTATGAGCCACATTCATTTGTTGTCACAATTAACGCGGTGTATCAGGGTAAAAAATATTTCTGGAAATATGATAACTTCGAGGGGCGCACTAAAATTGAAAACGAGGTTGCCAGTGCGCTGGGTGTGAAAACGCTTATTGCTGCCCCGGCTGTTTTACATGAAACAGTTAATGTATATGGTCAGATTGTTGTGAACACTGACTGGGTCAGAAATATTACAGCACGTTTCCCCGGGCTTATCCGCTCGGTTGCAGTATCCATTGGCGATATTGTTCAGAAAGATCAGGCGTTGGCAATTATTGAAAGCAATGAAAGCTTTAACCAGTATTCAGTTACCGCGCCGATCAGCGGTGTTATTACGCAACGTAATGCTAATCCGGGAGAGCATACTGATAATCGACAGCTTTTTACCATTATGGATACTTCAAAAGTGTGGGTGGATCTGTCGATATTCCCGAATGATCGACACCGGGTGAGGACAGGGGCGCAGGTGAGTCTTGAAATGCCGGGTGAAGATATAAATTCACATACTCAGCAAGTTAAGGGCAGAATAAAAAGCATCAATGTTACAGCACGCCCGGATCAAACGGTTGTTGCACGTATGGAAGCGGGTAATAAAAAAGGCAGATTAGTGCCTGGAAGCTTTATAAAAGCGCGGATTGCAGTGGCAGATCATGCAGTGCCGCTGGCGGTAAAGCGATCAGGGCTTCAGCCGTTTCGAGATTTCACGGTGGTTTATGTGAAAGTCGGTGAGCAGTATGAAGTGCGTATGCTGGAGCTGGGCAGGCAGGACAGAGAGTGGGCTGAAGTGCTGGGTGGCTTAATGCCTGGAGCCCGTTATGTCAGTGAAAACAGTTATGTGATTAAGGCGGATATTGAGAAATCAGGTGCATCACATGATCATTAAAAATGCTTATTAGTTGATACGATGATGCTTGAAGCAATTATTCAGTTTTCACTGGCCAGACGAGGCCTGGTTGTGGTATTAACACTGGTGGTTATGCTTCTGGGGGGCTGGAAATTTACCCAGTTACCGATTGATGCGGTGCCTGATATTACCAATATTCAGGTGGTTATCAACACGCAGGCACCTGGTTATACGCCACTGGAAATTGAGCAACGAGTCAGCTACCCCATAGAAAACGCAATGGCGGGGTTACCTTCACTGGCATATACACGTTCACTCTCGCGTTATGGTTTATCCCAGGTTACGGTGATCTTTGAAGAAGGTAGTGATATTTATCTGGCGCGCCAGTTAGTGGGGGAGCGTTTAAATATTGCAAAGGGCAGTTTACCCACATTACTGGAACCCACGCCAGGACCGATTGCAACGGGTCTGGGTGAAATATTTATGTTCACCGTTGATGCGCAGGAGGGGGCTAAAAATCCGGATGGTAGCCTCATTACACCAACGGATTTACGCACTGTACATGACTGGATAATACGCCCGCAATTAATGCGTGTTGACGGGGTAGTGGAAGTTAACCCGATTGGTGGTTATAAAAAACAGATACTGGTGGCACCTGATCCGGCAAAGCTTCTGGCTTATGGCGTTAACTATGTTGATGTGGCCAGTGCGCTGGAAAAAAATAACAGTAATCGCGGTGCCGGTTTTATTGAACACAGAGGGGCACAGTGGTTAATGCGTGTGCCAGGCCAGGCGAGCAATCTGGCAGATCTTGGAAGAATTGTTATCAGGCAGCAGCAGGGTATTCCGCTTCGGATTAAAGATGTTGCCACGGTGAGCCTGGGTAAAGAGTTGCGCACAGGGGCTGCCACACAGAATGGTCGCGAAGTTGTTATGAGCACTGTTTTTATGCTGGCGGGTGAAAACAGTCGAACGGTTGCCAGTGAGGTGGGCGCAAAGCTGGAAGCAATCAAATCCAGCTTGCCTGAGGGTATTAGTGTAAATGCCGTCTATGACCGCACGATCCTGGTGGATAAAACACTGCATACGGTGCAAAAAAATTTACTCGAAGGTGCGTTGCTGGTTATTGTAATACTCTTTTTGTTTCTGGGTAATATCCGTGCGGCTCTTCTAACGGCGGCGGTGATACCGATTGCTATGTTGATGACCATAACTGGCATGGTGGAAAATAAAGTCAGTGCGAATTTAATGAGCCTGGGTGCGCTGGATTTCGGTCTAATTATTGATGGTGCGGTTATTATCGTTGAAAACTGCCTGCGCAGGTTAAGTCATTCGCAAAGTCATCTGTCTACTGGTTTAAAAGAACGTCTGGCGGTGGTTTTTGATGCCACCTGTGAAGTGATTCGCCCGGCACTGTATGGTGTGTTTATTATTACCGCTGTATATATCCCCATTTTTGCATTAAGCGGTGTTGAAGGAAAAATGTTTCATCCGATGGCATTTACAGTCATTATTGCGCTGCTGAGTGCAATGATTCTGTCCGTAACGTTTGTTCCCGCCGCTGTTGCTCTGTTATTTCGTAAACCGATGGTGGAAAAGAAAAACAGGGTTATTAATGTTATTCAGTTATTATATAAACCGATATTGCTGTTTGCACTGAAGTTTCGCTGGGGAGTTGTTGCATCAGCGGTGGTTTTAATCTCGGTGTCTGCCGTTCTGATTCCAGGGCTCGGCTCTGAGTTTATACCCAGTCTTGATGAGGGCGATATTGCTATGCATGCGCTGCGCATACCAGGTACTTCGCTTGAGCAGGCCATACGTTTACAGAAGGGGCTTGAAGCAGAAATAAAAAAACTACCAGAAGTTAAAACCGTATTTGCAAAAATTGGTACGGCTGAAGTGGCAACCGATGCGGTGCCACCCAGTGTAGCGGATAATTTTATTATGCTTAAGTCTCGAGAAAACTGGCCCGATCCCGACAAACCAAAGTCACAGGTGGTTGCCGAGCTTGAAGCGTTGGTAGCGCCTGTGCCGGGAAATCGCTATGAATTTTTACAGCCGGTTCAGATGCGCTTTAATGAATTACTTGCAGGGGTTCGTGCAGAGCTGGCGATAAAAGTATTTGGCGATGATTTTGAGCAGTTAATTAGAATAGGCAATGAAATTGAAAAAGCCGTTCAGAGCATTGCAGGTGCAGCAGATGTTTCAGTCGAGCAGGCCACAGGTTTACCCGTAATGACAATACAGCCCAGGCGCGATGCGATGGCTCGTTATGGGTTAAGTGTTATTGAATTACAGGATTTGCTGGCCACTGCGCTGGGAGGGCGTGTGGCGGGTCTTTTTTATGAGGGAGATCGTCGTTCTGAAATTGTTGTTCGACTGGCTGAGCCGTTGCGCACGGATACGCACGCGCTGTCCGACCTGCCGGTTATGCTGGCAAATGGAAACTATGTTCCTTTGGGTGAAGTGGCTACACTCAGTTTGCTCAATGGGTATAATCAGATTCACAGGGAGAACGGCAAACGGCGCATTGTTGTGAGTGCCAATGTACGAGGGCGTGATCTGGGGTCTTTTGTAAAAGAGATACAGGCGCAGATTAAAACGCGTGTCGATATACCCGCAGGTTACTGGCTTGAGTATGGTGGAACCTATGAAAGGCTGCAATCGGCAACGCAGCGTTTGTTTATTGTGCTGCCATTAACCCTGGCGTTAGTAATCGGTTTGTTAATTATGGCACTGGGTTCGGTTAAAGATGCAATGGTTATTTTTTCGGGTGTGCCACTGGCGCTCACGGGCGGGATAGGGGCGTTATTATTGCGTGATATTCCTTTTTCAATTTCAGCCGCAGTAGGGTTTATTGCGTTATCGGGTATTGCCGTGTTGAATGGCCTGGTGATGGTGGCTTTTATTCGGGATTTACGCGCTCATGGCCAGCACCTGAGTGAAGCGATAATTGAGGGTGCGCTAACCCGGCTAAGGCCGGTTTTAATGACGGCACTGGTAGCGGCACTGGGCTTTATTCCCATGGCCGTGAATTCGGGAATTGGTTCGCAGGTACAACGCCCTCTGGCAACGGTGGTGATTGGAGGCATTATTTCCTCGACACTGCTTACCCTGGTGGTGTTGCCCGCACTGTATCGTATTGTTCACAGTGAACGCTACCAGAGTACATCCGGGAGCTGACGGATCTTTTCAGGATTTAAGGCCGGGCCCTTTCGCTATTATATTTTGCCATTGTTGCAATTCATGTAAGATTTTTATTTTCTTTGTATCCAGCTCGGCATTGTTTAGATGCGCTGCCAGTATCTCGTTAAATTTTTCTATGGTTAATGCTTTGCTATCACCCGTACGGGTGAGTTTTTCCTGGCGATATTCATTCCAGCGTTGGCGCTCCTGCTCGTTTAAACTCTCTGGATAGTTTCTTGCGCGGTATCGAAACAACATTTCAGGAATGCGTTCATCTTTGAAGTTAAAGTTTACAGTGGCCAGTTCTGTTTTATTTAGCTGGCGCAGGTCATTCATTCGAGCTCTATCATCAGGGCTAAAAAAACCACCACTGTACAGGCTTTTATCTGGGTCATCTTCATCAGGGAACGGGTTGTGGCTAAATACCGTGTTTAGTTTCTGTTGCAGCGAAGGTGCCTGTTTAAGTATATCAAGGTGTTTCAGGTGTAGTTCGCGATCAATATCTGTACGTTTCGCCGCATCTTCATCCAGCGTGTTAACCGGTGCTATGACCGGGCATTTGTTAATATGCATTGTTTTTAGTGCAATGCGCTGCTCGTCTTCTTCAAGCTGGTCCTTCGGTGTGTACAACCGCTTTATAATTTCATCTGCTGAAAGTTTAAGTAAATTCTCTGGTGAGTATCTTAAGTCATAAATAATAATGCCATTTTTATTAGTAGGGTGCTGTGCCAGTGGGTAGACCATTGCAGTATTGCAGACTTCACCTGAATACATGCCGGAAGTGTGCAGTACGGCCTGTGGGCTGTATAGATTAAGTAGCTGAGAAATCTTCTGTTTGCCTTTATGGTCAAATATGAAATTATACAGCTTTGGCTGTTTCTGCTTTATTAGTCTGGCTACAGCAAGGGTGGCATATACATCAGAAAGTGCATCGTGGGCGGCTTCATGACTAATGCCATTGGCTTTCGTAATAAGCTCCAGTCGATTGGTGGCGATACCATTCTCATCGACAGGCCATTCTATACCCTCAGGCCTGAGCGCACGGGTAACACGTACAAGATCAATAATATCCCAGCGTGAGCAGCCGTTTTGCCATTCGCGAGCATAGGGGTCGAAAAAATTACGGTATAAACTGTAGCGGGTAAACTCATCATCAAAACGGATATTGTTATAACCGACCACACAGGTATTGGGGCGAGAGAACTGTTGCTCGACCCGGCTAATAAACTCGGCTTCAATCAGGCCTTTCTGGAGCGTGCTCTGAGGTGTAATGCCGGTTATCAGGCAGGCTTCAGGGTTGGGTAGAATATCATCAGTGGCCTTGCAGAGAATATCAATGGGGGTATCGATGATATTAAAATCCATATCGGTTCGGATACCGGCAAACTGTGCAATGCGGTCTGTTCGAGGGTCGATGCCAAAGGTTTCGTAGTCGTACCAGTAGAGGCTTTGTGTGGACATTGTATTTAATTACCCGTTTTGAGTGTTCGTGTTAGTCGTCTAGCGCAGGGTGCTTCTGGATGGTTTTTAATGCCTGAGCTAACAGTGATTTGCCCGGCTCTGTTCTGGGCCAGGTAGATGCACCGGAGGGGTGAGGCAGTGGAATCAGATCGTATTGGTGTTCTGATCGGCTTATGCTGTGCTGGATTCCAACAACTTCGCTGAGTTTTTTAAAATCTATAAACTGTGAAATGGCGAGTTTACCCACGGGAATAATGAGCTGAGGTTTTAAAAGTTCGACTTCATGGTTGAGCCACTGGCTGCAGTTTTTAATTTCCTGATCGCTGGGAACACGATCGCCGGTTTTCATGCGCACGCCATCTTTTATTTTTTTACCCGGAAAGCATCGGCAAATAGCCGACATATACACCTGGTGGCGAAACCAGTCTTCATTAATATCTATTTGCTTAAACCAGCCAAATAGCGTTTTTCCTGCCGTCCAGGCGAAAGGTTTATGTACCTCTATCTCTTTAAAGCCGGGGGCCTGACCAATTAGCATGATTTTAGATGCGCAGGCTTCACCATACACCGGTGGCCCCTGCATGTCCTTGCAGAGAATGCACTGGCTGAGTTTGCGCTGATGTATGGATAGTAGCGAGTGTGTTTTGCTCATCTGGTCTTTATATCACAGATTGAGGGGAAGAAAAATAGCGATATTAGCATAAGGGTGCCTCTATTAATTGATTGTGTCCTCTGCGTGACCTGAAGTATACAGCTGCAAGGCGCGGGATTTCATTACCAGGGCTCAATAAAGCTCAATTCTGGTGAAGAGCGTTTCTCTGCTCATAAATACAGAGAATGTTCTATACTTGTTTAAATCACACCTGTGCCCCTCCGCGTCAGCTATTAGCAGGAGAACGCTCATATAGAGTGGTTGATGAGCGTATTCTGTGCAATGTCTGGTGCTCTGAAGGAAGATGTATCGTACATATGAGTAGTTTAAATCAGTTTAAAATAAAACATCGATTAATTTTTATTATCGTGCTATTTCTGCTGGTGATTTCTTCAATGACGGTTGTATTTAACTATACACAGACATTGTCGAAGGATACCTGGAGTTTAAGTGAGCGTTTTATGCTCATTGAACACACGGTGCTAAAAATCAGTAAACTGGTTTTGCAGGCTCGGTTTCAGGATAAAAATTTCTTAATGTATAACAATTTGAAATATGTGAAAAAGTATAAAAAGGATATTTCAGAGTTGAACACGCAGTTAAATATGCTTATATCATTGGTGGATGATGTTGAGCAGATTTCAATGGTTAACAATGTAAGGCGTTCACTGAATAATTATGCGCATGCATTTGAAGATGTTGTTAAATCGCGCGTAGGCAATGGTCTGCCTGGGGGCTCCGCTTTATCTTATGGAGAGCAGGGGGGAATCAAACCATTAATTACTGCTTATGTCGATCGATCTTTAAAGGTTGTTAAAGGGATTGATGATGTAAATGAAAAAATAAAAGTACTTCAGCAAACTACAGATGTTATGCTTTTTGAATTACAGTTGCTTGAAAAACGAACTTATCTGCTTGCAGAAGAGGAGGGCGTGTTATTTGAACTCAGAAACACTCAGGTACAGTCCATATATTATATTATGCTGGCTGTAATGGCAGGCCTTACAGTTCTGTTAATGGCCTTTATTATCAGGGATATAAACCGTTCAACGATGCAGTTACATGGTGCATTGCTGGGTGTTTCCTCTGGCAATGCTTCGCTAACGGAGAGTCTCTTTGTTGAGGGCAAAGATGAAATGGCTGATATTGCCAGTTTGTTTAATCAGTTGCTGGTGAGACTAAATTCCATGTTAGGCGAGATGGCCAGCATGTCGTGTCATTTGACCTGCTCGGCAGATAGCGCAAAGCATTTAAAAGACGAAACAACTCGTGCTATACAGACGCAGGTGGGTGAGATAGATAAGATAGCAGGTGAAATTAATTTAATGACAACCTCAATTGAACGCGTGGCTGAAAATGCACGCAGTGCTTCAATACGTGCAAATGAAGCGGATCATAATACCGGTACAGGACAGCGTGTGGTGGCGGAAGTGATTGGCTCAATTGAGCAGCTAGCCCATTATGTGGAACAGACCGGTGAGTCGGTTGAGCAGTTAAATGTATACAGTAGAGAGATCGATTCAGTTATAGCGATGATAAATGGTATTGCAGAGCAAACCAACTTACTCGCGCTAAACGCCGCCATTGAAGCGGCCAGAGCCGGTGAATCTGGCAGAGGTTTTGCCGTGGTTGCCGATGAGGTGCGTACACTTTCTCAGCGAACCACATCCTTTACAGATGAGATTAAAAAAACCATTGCTAATTTACAGCAAGGAGCAAAACAGAGTGCTGAAGCGATGAAACTGGGTCGGGAACAGGCGATTGAAAGTGTTGGGAAAGCGCAGCAGGCAGGGGAGGCACTCAGTGCGATTGCCGAGTCTGTTGCCAGTATTGCGACATTAAATGCTGATATGTCACAGTCAGCCTCGCAGCAGAGCAAGCTTGCCGGTGAAATTAATCAGAATATTCAGGGAATTAATATCGCTACAAATCAACTGGCAGTTTCGGCCCGACAAACCATGTCAGACAGTGGCGATATCTCACAAACGGCTAGCATGTTACAGAGTATGTCCAGACAGTTTGGTGCTTCAGAGGCGGTAGTTGAGTTACCCTCTGATAAAAAAGCCGATGAGTCATCCGACATTGAGTTATTCTGAGCTGAACTAATACTTAAACTGGAAAACCAGTGTCTGGAGTTCAATGGTCAGCTCTTTCAGACTCTGGCTTGAGTCGGCAAGCTGATTAGCGGCCCGTGTATTTTCTCCGGCCACCTGACTAATAGAAACAATGTTCTGGTTGATTTCCTCAGATACCGTGCTTTGCTGTTCAGATGCCGCTGCAATTTGCAGATTCATGCTGGAGATTGTGGCTACGGATTCGGTTATTTTATTCAGGGCATCACCTGCATTGGAGGCATTCTGTACGCTGGTCTGTGCTTTTTGCTGACCCAGTGTAATGGCATCTACGGCGGCGTGCGCCTGTACCTGCAAAGAGCCAATCATCGATTCAATTTCAGTGGTGGATTGTTGAGTGCGGCTGGCCAGAGTGCGCACTTCATCGGCCACTACGGCAAACCCTCGTCCCTGTTCCCCCGCACGAGCGGCTTCTATTGCAGCGTTTAGCGCGAGTAAGTTGGTTTGTTCAGCGATGCCTTTAATAACATCCAGTACGGAGCTAATAGACTCGGTATCCTGAGAGAGTTTATTAATGACGTTAACGCCGGTTTCAATTTCTGATGCCAGTGAGTTTATGGAAGAAACCGTTTCGTTAACCACTTTCTGGCCGAGGCGTGCATTATCATTTGCCTGTTGTGCAGAGCTGGCTGCCAGATTGGCATTGGAGGCTACTTCGTGTATGGTTGCTGTTATTTGGGTGATGGCAGTGGCTACCTGTTCCGTTTGCTGGCTTTGTTGCTGTGAACCGGATTGTGTCTGTTTAACAACGCCACTGATATCTTGCATCATAGCGGATAAGTTCTTAACACTGTCCGCTAACTGTGAGACCAGAAACTGAACCTTGCCCGCAAATTTATTAAACCCGCGTGCCATAATGTCTATTTCTGAATCGCCTCTGTCATTCAGGCGTTGAGTTAAGTCGCCTTCGCCCTGTGCCAGGTCTTCCATTGCATGCATGGCGGCATTTATGGGAATGGTTATCATGCGCGAAATTAGAAATGCGATAATAATACCTGCCAGAAGGCTGATAAGCAGGCCAGTTATAATTTTATTGCTGGCACCGGATGCTTCATTCTGTAGCTCATTGCTGGTTTCTGCGATCAGTGATGTTAGCATTTTAACCAGCTTTCCCAGACTGGAATCAATTTCTGCAATGAGTGGCCCTATCTCAGTTTTAATTAGATAGATGTCAGTTCTGTATTTATCAGTAGAGTGCAGTTTGGCCAGTTTTTCAAGATCGTTAAAATAGTTTTTATCCAGATCAATGTAGATCTGTATAATATTGGATTGTTCGAAGGTATGTAAATCTTCATTTTCCCGGATAAATTTTAGCTTAGGCATAATTACTTTTTCGATACTTCGCATATTTTCCAGACTGGTGCTGCTTCTAAAGGCAAGAAAGTTACGCAATTCGCTGGCTACTCTGACATTGTAGTAGCGTAGATCGTAGAGTGTGCGGCGAAACTCATCGCGACTGCTATCAGCATTATCTTCATCATAATCTGATTCAATCATCTGGCTAATCATAGATTGCAGTTGCTGAGAGACGGGGTTTAGTTTCTCTGCTGCGAGTCGCTGGGCGGGTGAATTTTCCATTGGGTAGTTCACCAGGCGAACCATTTTGTCTCGATAGCTGGAAAGTTTAAGAGTGTCTTTTTTAACTTTGGCAAGAATACGGCTGTATTGCGTGTTCTCTATAACAAAATTTAATTTAACCAGCTTGTTAATCTGTTTATTTGCGTTGTCGAGTTGGCTGAAATATTTTTTACGATAGTTTTCCTTCGTTGTTAATAAATAAAAACCCAGCATATTGCTTGCGGTTTCAAGGCTGATTTCAAGGTTCTGTGCAGCCAGTACAATGGGTTGAATATCTTCTGTTACCTTGCTGATTCCCTTGTTCAGGTGCACGAACTGTTTGAATGTGCTTAATGAAATAAACAGTAGAATAAAAAGAATTAACGCGAAGCCAAACCAGATTCGATTTCTGATGGATGCGGTGTTGAATATCTGGTTTAAATTAAGCATCTTTAAAATCGAGTGCGCCTTAATTAAATGCTGCTGAGTTCAGATAAGCGTAATTTTTTTCCCTGCTTCGTATCTGTATATATAGCAGAATCTGGCGAGAAAGTTGTTTGAATCAGCCCCTTATTTTAATTTTTTCAGGAGAAAGGCCGCCTGGCTGCTTTAGCGGGTGATATTGCGGTAGATGTCAGCCACTTTGAGGGGCAGCTGCTTTATATCATCAATAACCACATAACGGGCAGCGCCATACATGGTTTTCAGATAGTCGCGGCCTTCTTTATCAAGGGTAATGCAGAAGGGGTGAATGCCCTGCTGGCGCGATTCCAGCAGGGCAATGCGGGTGTCTTCAATGCCATATTCGCCTCGGTAGCCATCATAGTCTTCTGGCTTGCCATCAGAGAGGGTAATCAGTATTTTTGTTTTCGCTTCAACCGATTCAAACATCTGGTTGAAATGGCGGATAAACACCCCAAGGCGGGTGTAGTCCTGGGGGCTGATATTGGCAATGCGGCCCCTGGTTTTATCGTCGTAGGCATCTTTGAAGGTTTTTACAGGGTATATCTCGCATCTTTTGCGGGTATTGCCAGTAAAGCCGTAAATGGCATAACGATCTCCCAGGGTTTCTAGTGCTTCGCACAGGAGCACCAGCGATTCACGCTCCGCATCGTTAATCCAGCCTTTGGTGGAGCCACTCATATCCACCATAAAAATAACCGCAATATTGCGTTCTTCCTTGTGCATTTTAGTGAAAATATTCTCCGACATTTCCAGCCCACTGGCCATATCGCCCCAGGCTTCTACTAATGCATCAATATCAATATCATCGCCATAGGGCTGCTTTTTCAGCATCTTATCTTCGCCGCGTAATATCTCAAAGGTGCGGCGTAAATTTTTGACCAGGCCGGAGTATTTATCGACGGTTTGCTGAACAAACTCGGTGCTGGCGCACGTGAGTGGAACCTCGCGCAGGGCGCACCAGTTTTTCTTGTAGCGCTGGCGACGGTAATCCCATTCTTTATGTAAAAATGCCCCCTCTTCATGGTAGGTGCCTGCCCAGACACTGGTATCCTCTGTTTTTTCCTGATCGGCAATCACGTTGTAATTGCCATCGCCTGCGGCGACCAGATAGTTATCGGGAATTTCACCCAGGTCCTGAATAATGGAACTCATCAGACTTTCAACACCATCGGGCGGGGTAATCGATTCACCATCCAGCTCCAGGCGATATTTAAAGCCATCGGGCATATCTGGATCGGGAATTTCCTGAGCGCTGATTTCGCGCCTTTCTTTTTCATTCAGTTCACTGGCCGCCCGGTCTTTTTTTTCTTCCAGCACATGAGCGATGGCCTGGCGGAACAGCTCTTTTTCTTTTATTAAGCGAATTTCACGCCTGAGTTCAACCTGGTCTGCACGCAAACAGCCTGCATAGTAGTTTAAAGAGGGCAGCTCCAGGTGGATAACCTGATCTAATAGCTGCAAACAGTCATTGGCCCGGCTTTTTTCGGTAATGGATTTCTCAATGCCACTGGCACTGATATCGCAGCTTCGGGTGTGGCCGCTCAGCTCGCATAAGCGCTGCATCTGTCGATGAATGCCGGGTAGTTCGTGCTTTATCTTAAGGTCCAGGCGAATCACTTCCAGCACATGAAACCAGGCCAGTGCATGGGCCGGGTCTTCATACCTGGAAAGCACTTCATTTAAATTGCAGCGCCAGGTACCAAACCAGTTTTGTGCCCATAAAAACACCACTGTGCATTTATATAGCTGAAAATTGTCATCTTTTTGTGCAAAGCGGTTGAGCATACTGGGCAGAAAAATCGTTTCTGTGTCGGTGTAGGTTTTTTTGTCGGCTTCGATTTTGAGTTTACGACCATGCAGACCGGTTACAAAGTGCTCCAGCATATTACAGACTTCCTCAAAGGCAATGCCGGTGAGTTTCTGTTGTGCATGGCTGGCGACCGATTCCAGCTCATTGAGTTTTTCAATCGCACCGTAGAGGCCCTTGCTGTCGAATATGTCGATTGCCTGATCGAGCCACATTTCAATGGTCTCCAGTTCCATGAGTTCTATTGCGCGTTGCAGGCGATTGGCCAGCTGATAGGCCAGGCCACTGCTGGTGCTGGCGGCTTTTTCAACAATCACCAGCAGGGCATCCTGCATCTGGATATCAAACTGTGTCAGGTGCTGAATAACCGATTCATCTACTTCAACGAACATATCGTCAAAGCGCTCTTCAATTTCTGCAAAGCTAAAGGGGGGCAGACTCATGGCTACAGCTGAAATTAAAACAGCGAGGCGCTGAGTTCGTTGATTGCCGCGAGCATTTCCGCATCATCGGTGAGTGCCTGTGAAATGGCGGTGCGGCAGGCATCAACGGGCGTAATATTGGCCGAAATTAATTTTCCTGCATGCACCAGCAGGCGAGTACTGGCTCCCTCTTCAAGCCCAT
>UOFG01000228.1_pt1 | contig 19241 bp, 14 predicted proteins | sample 1988411 | NCBI WGS metagenome assembly UOFG01 (sample SAMEA4712194, study PRJEB27164) | hydrothermal vent metagenome | biome: marine basaltic hydrothermal vent biome; feature: marine hydrothermal vent; material: mineral | place: Pacific Ocean | collected 2011-06-14/2011-07-23 | depth 1689 m
AGCGCTGTACCAGGTAGAATGAGGAACAGGGCCAGTTTTGGTAATAAGCCAGTCGAGGCTTTGGCTGCGAAAGTTTGTAAACCATTGGTGTTCATAAAACTTAACCTGAATGTCAGCTTCGTGCTGAAAAATAATTTAAGTATTAATGCAACGTTGGCGGCATTAATCCGTTTGAGTAAAACATTTTTCCTCTGGCATCAATAATAATAGCTTCTATGCCATCGAGCGAATTAATGAGCGTCAGGGCTTTTTCTGTGCCCAGTACAAACAGCGTGGTGGACAGGGCATCGCTGGTTACGGCCTCTTTTGCCATAACACTCACACTCCATGTCTGGTCAGCCGAACGTCCTGTGTCGGGTTTAATAATGTGGTGATAGCGTGTGCCATCTTCTATAAAGTAGCGCTCATAGTCACCGGAGGTGGAAATCGCCTCATTGCTTAAGGGGAGGCTGACCACTACTTTACTTTTATCTCTGGGGTGTCTGACACCCATCACCCAGGGGCGGCCATTTTTATCGCCCAGTATGCGTGAGTCACCCCCCGCACTGACCAGGGCATTGTGGATGCCACAGTCTTTCAAAATATGTATTCCATTATCAACGGCATAACCTTTGGCAATGCCGCCCAGATCAATGCGGGTGTTTTTATGGCCAAATGAAATACTGGTCTGTTTATCATCTAACATAATATTTTTATAATTTATCGCACTTAGCTGCTGTTTTATCTGCTGGTCTGCTGGATGCTGTTTCATCCGGTAGTTGTACAGATAGCCTACACTGGCAAAGGTAATATCAAAGGCTCCTTTTGACAGTTGCGAGAATTTGACAGACTGTTTAATCAGTTCAAATAGCTCCCGGCTTATTTTTACGGCGTGATCTCCCGCATCACGGTTGATCATAGCCAGCTCGCTCTGCTCTTTATACGGGCTCATCAATGTATCAATTCGCCTCATTTCCCTGAACACCTGCCTGCTACAGTTATCGGCCTGTTCAGGTGTGTCTGCAAACAACTCCACTGTGGTAGAGGTGCCCATAATGGTCTGTTGATAAGCAAACCACTGGGCACTGGCGTAAGTGTAAATAAATGTCAGGCCAGTAAAAAGTATAGCCTGTGTTACAAAACGCCTGCTGGTCATTCAGCCCTCATTTATGGTGTTGGTGGTGCTGGCGGCGGCGGTGGTGGTGCAATTGGGTTAAATGCCACATACTGTTTAAAGTCGCCAAGCCCATGATTAGGGAAGGTAGTGGTAAATTGTTCCCGATCGCCGTTTAATGACATATAGTTTGCCAGCAAAGTGTTTACCAGTAAATTAACATTATTCGCAGCGGGTGTTGCTGAAGTAACAACTGAGCCACCTGCAGAGTAATAACCAATCTGACGAGGATCAATCAGGCCGCTGTCAGGAAATGTTGCAATGGTGCCCGCTGGATTAAAGACCAGGAAGAATGAGCAGGCAGTTGATGAGTTATCCCCCGTCCACTGACCCTTGCCCCGGCCACCCAGTCTTACACCACTTGAATTATTGCCACCTGCAGGTGAGTTATCGATTGCGCCGTTACTTGCAACTGAGCCATCACTGAATACATAGATCATTAATGGCATATTGCTTCTGGCAGCATATTCCAGACAGGCCCCAATACAGCGCCCTGCACGTAAATCTCTGTTTTCACCGGCAATACGATCACCTGTGTGGTAGTCAAAGCCACCCATGGTAATGCTACCTGCACCTGCATTGCCATCAACCACCATTTTCATTACAGAGGCTGTTTTTCTAAATTCGTTTCTGTCAGTGCCGTCAAACTCGGTCTGGCTAAAAATGCCAGCGGGGCCAACGATGGCGGCATCCTTTCCTGGGTCAACTTCTCTGCCGGCAAAGCGATCTGCCAGATCGGCGGCTTTTAAGTAGCCGCATTGCACCAGGTCTTTAATGACTTCGTCATCGGTTACTGAAATATTTGGTGCAACAGCGGGGAGTCGAAGTTTTTTGTGGGTAATGCGAGCCATGGCCTCCATAACGGCCGTTACATCTTCTTTTGTGGTGAGTATGGATGTTAGATCACCGACATCCACCATGCCGGTTACATCGCTGGGACGATCAACCTTGGTGGGTCGAATTTCCGGATTAATCAGGTTGGGCGGGGCTAATGAATTGCCACCCGATTCAGTATTACGAGAACCAATAAGCGTAACCACATCTCCAACAGCCCCCGCCTGAGCGATGCCATATAAAGGATTGTGGATATTATTACTGGTGTCATTACCGGAACGGGCAGGAATGACGGCACCTTCAACTTTGCCAGCAGCACCGGCCTGAACCGAGATGAATTTTTCAAGAATACCAAACAGCATGGCGCTGTCTGAATGGAATTTCAGACCCAGCTGGCTATTGGTGAAATCGCCATCACTGGGGTTGAGCATAGTAGCGGCCACATTGGTATCGCTCAGGCCCGGGATAATATCCCCGGGCAGGCCCATTTTACTATAGCCTGCAGTTGAGAGAGGTTCTGATTGCCCGCCGGCCTGGCCTACCACGACATTTGAGCCGGCAAAATTAGCGCCGCCTGCCAGGTCAAAGCAGATAAAGGGTATTTTTCCTGCACCAGTCAGGCCGCCCACTGTGCAATTAATACGTGTATTAATATCCGTTGCCAGCGCATCAAGGTCGGAAGAAACAGCAGCATAAGCTTCTCTGGGATTGGAAAATAACCCGAATGCGCCACCTGTTAGTACAGCACCAGAGCCCGAAACAAAGCCCTGTCGAAGGAAATCACGACGACTAACTGGCCTGGGGTGATCCGCATGACGAAGTGGGTCATTTACACCCAGTGGTTTGCGTTGCTTGCTCATTAAAAATACCTCTTGTTATTCATTCAGATCACACTTTTATTGTATAACGGTTAGCGCACTACCTAATGCAGCGGCGCAGGTGGCTGTTACAATATCTTCCGTACGTTTTGTTGTATCATCACAGCTGGTGCATTGCAACATGCCGGTTATCAGGCTTGTGTATGATGTGTCGGCTGTCAGGCCAGCATCAAGCGTCTGTGTGCTGGTTGAACTCAGCATGTCCTTAATGTCCTGCTCAACCGGTTGTGTTGCCAGATTCAGGCCATTTAGACGATCCAGATTCATTAGTCCCTCCAGTAGCGGATTAAGAACCAGGTCTTTTGATGCAGGTGTAAAGGCATTCTGAGCCGTTTGAGTAAAGTCAAAGCCCTTAAAGAAACGGTTTGCATCGTTTGCACCCAGTGCCCTGTCAAGGGTTACCAGTTCACTGCAATAGCTCATTGCCAGCTGGGCCACCGCCATCTGATGAGAGGATAAAAATGCCTTGATATCCTCAGTTGCAGGCAGCTGTTGCTTATAGGTGGCAAAGGTGGCTGCTACTGTGGTGTTTGCTACGGGCACACCGGTGACAGAAGACATGCTGGCATTAATTTCATCAAAGGTTTTAACACCTATTTGTGAGACCGGGGCCGCATCCGGTGCCGCAGCGGGAGGTATGGGTTCTGCTTCCGTTCTTACATTTGACAGGTTGGCCAGCCGTTCGAAGGTGAGGAAGAACTCATCGGCTTCAGGGCCTTTTTCAACCGCAATAACGGTTCCTAATCGTGAAAGTTCCTGTCCATTAGGCGTGTAGTCAGTGGTATTAATCGTGGTGATGATATTGCCAAATGCCTGTCCTGATGCGGCTTCTCGTCCATTAACGCCAATGCGCATGCCCTCAAGCGGGATAGCGGTGGTTGGTGTAAAGTTGTTGTCGAGGCTTATAAAGGTAGGCTTCTCAAACAGGTAAGCAGTGTTATCAAATTGCTCCACCTGGAACATCACATAGGCGCTGTTCAAGTTGAGTAGTTCACCCACTGAGAACAGCATAAAGAACTTCTGGCCTACGCCAATGCTAAAGTTCTGCGTAATCTGTGCCTGTGAGAGCGCTCGGTTATGTATCGCTACTAACCTCAGTTTACCGGTCCAGGCATTGTCCGTGCCCGTTACCTCATTACCCAGAGCGAAAGCATAGGTATCGTTCCAGTCAGATAAAGAGCCGCCCTGTGAGCCATCCGTGTCAACATCATCGGTGAAAACGCCATTGACATAAATGCGCCGACCATTGACTGGATTGAATGTCACCACTACGTGTTGTAGGGCGGCTTGCAGGTCTTCCTCATCGGGGTTGGTCATGAGTGATGCGCGGCCTTCAGGGTCGGTGTTTTCTGAGCGATTTAAGAACTCATAGTTATACATTGTCTGACTTAACGCGAAGTTACGTGATGAGTCGTCAGCCGAGTAGCTAATAATCCGTGCATTTTCCTGGGTTACATTTCCAGGAATAACCCAGGTCTCAATACTGTATTCATTGGTGAGTGTAATCAGGTCGGTTAGCTTCTTGCTGGTATCCGTTGCAGCCTGTGCTTTTCCGCCGCCTGAAAAGTCCAGGCCATAGCCCAGTATCCAGCTAACGGAACCGGTGAAAGTTAATTTTATGGCAGGCTCGATGCCGCTGGTGTCAAAGGCTTCGTTTCCTGAGCCATTTTTGAATTCCCAGATTGCGATCTGATCGTTTTCATAGCGATTACCCCCACTGGAAATGGTCGCATCTTCGAAGCTCATTGCCTTGCTGGTAATCAGTGAGGTGTCGATGGGTGTTAGAGCAATGGCACCTGCAAAAGTGTTAATTGCATCCTGCATTTTTTCTGCATCATCAGCGCAGCTGGCAGTCCAGCAGTTATGTAGCTCAAGTATACGAGATACAAATCGTGATTTTGAAGGGTTGTCCAGATTGACCTGGATGCTGAAATCAGCAGGAATAATTAAATTATCCAGATCAATTTTTGATTTGGCGGCCTCATAAGAGGCATCTACATCTCCACTGGCAAAGAATGGTGATTGCGGAGTGGCTGATGTGTCAGAGTGACATCCTGAGCAGTTTGCGGTGAGCACAGGGTAAACTGTTTTTTCAAAGCTGCTTGGGTCGTTGTCCTGTGCAGTTGCCGGAAAATTGCGGCTGTCGCCAGGATCGGATGGGTTTACAGGGGCCGCTATTACAATAGTACGTCCACCACCACCGGATGCGCCATTTGCCCAGTTATCGACATAGCCTTTAACGATGCTGGAGCAGATATTAGCTGGCTGGTCATCCCAGCAATTGTGCCCTTCAGCGACTCTGAGTACGACTCTGGAGTTACCTGAGTTGGCAGTGTCAACGATGAGTTCGCCCAGATTATTGGTTGATACAGCTGCATCATATGCATCATTAATATCACTTACACCATCGGCAAAATCATCAGCAAAAGGGAAGTTTGCGGCAGGGCCAGTCCTGGTATGGCATTGGCCGCAGCGATTTTTGGCGGCTAATGGTGTCCAGAATTCGGTTGTAAATCGTTGTACATCTGCATCACGAGGTGTGCCCTTAACCGCAATGGATGCAGTGCCTGAGCCTGAGCCGTTACCCTGAGTATTAGATGCTACTTCAGTTTCATTGCCGCATGAGACTAAAATGCTGAGTGCAGGCAAGAGTGCCATGCAACGCATAAACATGCGGAAGGGTTGCGAGCTACGAGAAAGTAGAGCAAATGGTGCTGAATAATGCCGCTCATGTTTCATTCTGTTTTTCTCCAAATCTATTCATCACTATTCACTGTTATATAAGTGTTAACCTGTCTGGCAGTGAGTGGGGGTTACTGACTGCAATACGCAGCTACGTTAGCAAATACTGTTTTCATGTTGTATGTGCTGCTCTGGAATACACCTGTTACACGCTCGACCTCGGCTCTGTCGGCTGCGTAGTCATCAGAGTTGCGCAGGCAAACCGTTTTAAAGGCTTTTTTAACCTGACAGCTGGCAAAGGCTTTGCTATTGGCCAGTTCGGCTCCCATGGATTTGGCTCCCGATCCGGTTGCATGGCCACGCGCATCAATCAGGTTGCTGCTGGCTGAATAATCCCACCCCAGTAGTTTGTTCTGCCCATTACGCCAGTAGTTAATCCAGCTTTCATCGGTGGCAATGTACCCGGGTTTGAAATTGTCGGCATTGTTCTGGTACTTCATGCTAATGCCGCCGGCTACATAGCCATTGAGCGATGTGTCGCTTAATGCCTGGGCATCGGTGCGGGCATAATCAAGTTGGCCGGTTGCCGTATTGAAATTGTATTTTGCATAAGCGCCTCCCAGACCGTCCATACCGGCATGGCAGCCCACACAGCTGAACATAAAAATACGACTGTCTCCACCCGGGCTGCGAGATACGTCCTGGCGTACTTTATCGGGGACACGGCTCACATCTTTTAGTGGCTCCAGGTCAGTACACATGTGGTTTAAAAAGGTAAAGCGGAACATGGCGCGATTGGTTCCATCCTGAAAGAATGCCTCTGCGGCTGCCCGTGTGGTGATAACGCCTGCTGTTGCATTGGCTGGAAGTCCGGTAACAGAGGATTGAGTGGTCTGCTGTAATATTGAAGTATTCGACAGGTCGCCAGCAACAGGCCCCAGTTGTTCCAGTGCTGTATAGTGGTTGTTGTTACTGTTAGAGTATGCCGGCAGGCCGCTGGCATTGCCAGTATATAGTATGTCACCAGATAAAATCTGACGGAAATCAATACCATCACGGATAATGCCAACCACAGTAGCGGTATAGTCATTCAGTGGTACAAACACCGACTGTGCCTCATTGGTCCAGGGGGCAGCATAATTCTTAAGGGTGACATTGTAGAAAGCTGCATTATCTATGGCGATAAGTGCTGCTGCTACAGGGTCATTATTGCCACCATCGGCAGACGAATTGAGTTCCGTCTCCATTAGTCCCAGTACGGCACTGGTTGGGGGGACACCGGCCAGGCGGTCATGGATGAGGCGTGCTCTGTCCCGCTCAGCAACGCCTGCCTGTACCAGGCCGCCGGCAAGCAATGGCAAAATAATGGACAGACACCCTGCTGATGTCAGTATAGACCGCATTGACTGGCTGAGGTTTTGTTGAGTTATTGGCACACGTTTCTCCTACACATAAACAGTACGCTTTCTAAAATTAATAGCTACTAATTACTTAATAGCTGCCCGTTATGGGCTATACTAAGCACTTACTTCGTTTTATCAATTAGATGTTGGTTGTTCTGGAGTACTTCTGGAATTGAATATTTGAGTACTACTTTTAATTGCATCAACACATTTACACAGGGTTGATCGTTACAGTTGTAAATTTGACAACTACCAGAGGCCATGCCTGTGGAGTTGATTTTGTTGCTATCGCGTATGGTCATAGTAAACCACATGACTTAATTATAAACAGATAAAAGCGTTCAAATAGTGAGCGACTTCACGTAAATATAATAAAGAAATGTGAAAATGTCTTTATTGCTTCTAATGATATAGATATACGGCATAAAATGGGAGATTAAAGCTATATTAAGTTTAATTTAAGTAGCCTGGTTTAAGGGCCAGGTAGCGGTGTTGTAGTTTGTTTATTTGGCATAATCACCCAAATGGGTGAGTATGTTCTATAGTTTCAGGATATGTGAAGGTTTCCAGGTGAAAATAAAGACAGCAAAAGTAAATATTATAGTGGCCCTTTTTTGCAGTATTCTCTTTAGCAGTGCTGTATATGCTGAAGGTGAAGCTGTAGCTGTAGAGGAGGTGGTGTCTGATGAGCAGCAGTCGGCTGAGCCTCAGGGTGTACACCAGAATATTCAGAGCTTGAAAAATGAAGTCATTGAGCTTAACCGAGATCTTTTTGTTCTTGAGGAAGATTTGCTCTTTTCAGCGAATACGCAGGTGAGTGTTTTTCTTTCTGTGGATGCTGACGTGCTTTTTAAACTGGATTCAGTGCAACTTAAACTTGATGATACGGTAGTGAGTAACTATCTGTATACTGAGCGGGAAGTGAAGGCATTGAAAAGAGGGGGGGTGCAGCGATTGTATATTGGAAACCTGACATCGGGTGAGCATGAACTGACTGCATTTTTTATTGGCAAAGGGCCCAGTGATAGAGATTTTAAACGAGGCACCAGTAAAACCATTGAAAAATCGGGTGATGCAAAGTATATTGAACTAAAAATTACAGGTGATGGCAGCAAGGAGCAGCCTGATTTTGTTGTAAAAGTCTGGGAATAACGTCTGGGTAAGATCAAATAAACTTTTATGTGGTACCGTCACTTTACTAAAATATTATTCATTATTGGCCTTTCACTCGTTTATGTCTGTGGCAGTATTGCACGGGCAGATGAGAAAACGTCACACCAGGTGAAAGACCTGGCTTATGGCGTTTCTCTTTTTAATTTTTTTCAGCAAAAATACTTTTCGGCAATTACTGAATTGCTAATTGCGGAGCATTATCAGCGCATAACGAGCGATGATAAAAACCCGCCTCTTCTGTTAGGTGGGCTATACCTGTCCTACGATTTACACAAACAGTCTGCACAGGTGTTTCAGCAACTGCTCAGAGATGAAGATCTGGAAATGCCCATTACGATTAAGGATCAGGCGCATTTTTTGCTGGGTAAAAATCATTTCCATGATGGAGAATATACTAAGGCAGAAGAGCAGTTTGTTAGCATTAAAGACGGTTTAAAGCTCGATAGCGAAGAAGAAAAGCTGTTTTTGCTAAATACGATTTTCCTTCGAAACAAGGATTTTACACAGGCAGAAGAAACGCTTGATTATTTCTCATCGGGTTCGCTCTGGAAAGGCTACGCTCAGTTTAATACCGCCAGCCGTTTAATTCAGCACACAGATGAAGACGCTGTAGAATCAGGTTTTGAGCTATTAGAAGAGCTTGCAGATGATGATTCAGCGCATATTGAAAAGCGTATACTTAAAGATAAGGCCAATTTGGCGCTGGCATATGTTGCGCTCCGAGATGGTCATTCAAAGTTATCAATTGAATATTTTAATGAAATCAGGTTAAAAGGGATTGAAACAAATAAGGCGCTGTTGGGTGTGGGCTGGGCTCAGTATCGTGAGAATGAATACAGGCAGGCGGTTATTCCATGGATGCACCTGGCTTCAAGCCAGACGGAATCTGATCTGGCAGTGCAGGAAGCGTTTATTTCAATTCCTTATGCGTTTGAAAAAATGCAGTTAAAAGACCAGGCTTTACACCACTATGCACTGGCGCTGGATAGCTATAAGTTTCAGTTAAATGAAACAGAGAAGCTGATTACATTTATAAAAAGCCCAGCGTTTATCGCACAGTTAAACCCAGGTAGTCTGGGGCGCGAAACGACTTCAGCTGCGGATGTTATAAAGAACCTTGATCCGTTGCTAACACAATATCTATTGCCGCTTTTATCGTCTAATGAGTTTCAGCATGAGGCTCGATCGTATCTTGAAATTATGCATCTGAGATTTATGCTGAATCACTGGCAAAATAATATACCTGCTTTACAGATGATTTTAAAAGAAAAACGCAAAATATATAAAGATAAACTGTCCAGAACGATGGATGATGAAAGTCTGGATAAAGTCAGGGTGTTAACGAAAAAACGTAACCAGCTGGCTGAGCAGATAAGACAGATAGAGAGGAGCGGGGATGCCTTAAAGCTGGCAACAGCGAAAGAAGTTGAACATCTGGAGTTGTTGAAAAATAGTGAGGTTCGCATTAAACATCTGGATGATATGGCAGAGGAGTTAGCTAATGATAATGTCGTTGTCGAGGATATGCATGATGCGCAGTTCAAATACCGCCTGCTAAAAGGTCGACTGCTCTGGGAGGTTGAAATAGATTACCCTGTGCGCCTGTGGGCAATTAAAAAAGACCTTCAGCATCTTGACAGGGCGGTTAATGATATGAATCAGTCGATGAGGTCGTTGCAGTCAGCATGGAAAAACGCCCCTGCCGATTTTGCGGGTTTCGATGCAAGAATTGCCAATAAGGAAGCGCAGGTTCGAGCGTTAAGGAAAAGACTTGATATAGCTATCGTATCGCAGAAAAAGCAGATACGAACATTGGCTCTCGAGCGTCTGAGGCTGCATCGCAACCAGATAAAGCTGTATCATGATCGTGCTCTGTATGCCAAAGCGCGCTTGTATGACTCACTAATGGAACGTAACTGATATGCGTTATGTGCCATTGAAAGCGATTTTTATGCTGCCATTATTACTTCTGGCAGGGTGTGGGTCTGATGCTAAAAAACCTGTAACAGTAGCTGATTTGTCTATTACCCCAATTGATTATCCGTTAGCAAGCACGGTATCGCCTGAGCGCTTACATGCTATTGAGCAGTATCAGACATACCTGCAAAAATCGGAATTTAAAACCCACTATGGAGAGGCGCTAAGGCGTGTTGCTGATCTTGAGCTGGAAGTGAGTGAAGAGCAACGCCACGGTGTGCCCGGTGCGGGTGGTGGAGCCGATGAGGCAGCCATTCAGGCGATTAAACTTTCATCAATTGAGCATTACAACACCTATCTTAGAACCTATCCGGGACATGAGAAAAACGACCTGATATTTTACCAGCTTGCTAAAGCCTATGCGCTTGTGGGGGAAATGGATAAAGCGATGCAGTCGATGGATGCGATTGTAAAAGACTACCCTCAGTCACGTCACATTGATGAGGTGCAGTTTCGTCGAGGTGAAATTCTGTTTGTAAACCGGGACTTTGAAGAGGCTGAAAAGGCCTATGGCGATATTGTTACAAAATATCAAAAGTCCCCCCTGTATGAAAAAGCGCTTTATAAACTTGGTTGGTCACAGTTCAAGCAGTCCCATTATGAGCAGACATTGCAGACGTATCTGGTATTGCTGGATATAAAAGAGTCAGAAAAGAAAATAGGCCCCTACGGGATTTCATCAGAGGTTAACAAATCAGAAAAAGATTTTATTATTGATTCTTTACGTGCAATCAGCCTTTCACTGTCTTATCTTGAAGGATACAAAACAATTCCCGGTCTCTTTAGGGACAGAGGGGAGAAACTTTATAAGCCTTTGATATATGAGCAGCTAGGTAATTTGTACGCAGATAAGGAGCGCTATAATGATGCGGCCGATGTATTTATGGCCTATACCGCTAAACACCCGATGAGTGTGTTATCACCAGGCTTTCATTCAATGGCCTTAAAAGTGTATGCTGATGGAAAAATTAATCATAAAGTGCTAGACAGTAAAATGCTTTATGTGAAAAAGTACGGCGTTGGCTCTGCTTTCTGGAAGCAGCAAACGGCGGATGATCAGAACAGAATCAGGCCTGATTTAATGCGCCATATCCGTGAGCTTTCATTGCATTTCCATGCGCAGGCCAGGAAATCTAAAAAGCAGAAAGATTTCAAAGTGGCGGCCTCCTGGTATGAAAAATTTCTTCGTTCTTTTCCGGGTGAAAAAGAAGCGGCCGGGATGAATTTTCTATACGCAGAAGCGCTGCATGATGCAGGCCTTTATGCTCAGGCACTGGCTGAATATGAAAAATCAGCGTATAAATACCCGAAGCACGGGAAGAGTGCGGAAGCGGGTTATGCCGCTTTGCTAACATATAGTGAACTGCTTAAGCAGGCAAGTGATAAGACCCGTAATAAAGCCAGTAATAAAGCCAGTAATAAAGATAGAAAAAAACGTCTGTCGCAGCTTCGCCAACAGTCACTGGAAAGTTCAATCCGCTTTAGTAATACCTTTCCAGACGATAAACATACACCCGCAGTGGTGACTAAAACAGCGGAAAATTTACTCCAGGCAAAGGATTATGTGCAGGCGGCAGAGTTTTCCCGGCGTATTATTGACAGTCAAAAAATTCTCCCGGCAAATTTGCTACGCACAGCGTGGATTGTTTATGCGCATACGCAATATGAGTTGTCACAATATGCTAATGCGGAGAATGCGTACACAATTGCTTTGAATCGACTGCCTCGCCAGAATAAAGCGCGCAAAGATAAAAGTAATATGAAATTAAGGGCCGAACTGATTGATAAGCTGGCGGCCAGTATTTATAAGCAGGCTGAAGTGCATCGAGCCAGGGGCGAGAACAAGCTGGCGGCGTTCCATTTTATGCGTGTAGGTAAGGTTGCGCCCTCATCGAGTATTCGTACCACGGCTGAGTATGATGCGGCCACACTCTATATAGGTATGAAAGACTGGCAGACATCCAGTACGATACTGGAAAATATGCGTCGTTCACCTTCACTGGCCTCAAAGCTTGCCCAGGGGATCAGTGGCAAGCTGGTGTTTGTGTATTCGCAGCTGGGCCAGTTTGACAAGGCCGCAAGGGAGCTAAACACGCTATCAGGTTTTGCGAAAACCCCTGAAGATCACCGTAATTTGAGCTGGCAGGCGGCTGAAATGTACGAGAAAGCAGGCAAAACGGCGAAGGCGAATGATTTATATGTTAAATATATTAAGAAATACCCCAGGCCGTTCCTGCAATCTATCGAGGCTTATAGTAGGGTAACCGCGTATTACAAAGGCAGCAGATCGGCGAAGCAGCGAGACCAGTGGCTGAAGAGGCTCATTGTGGCTGAAAAACGCGGTGGAAAGCTACGCACAGATCGTAGTCGTTATCTGGCTGCTGAAGCGTCTTTAGAGCTGGCACAGCCAGTCATATCACGGTATAAGCAGGTGAGACTTACTCTCCCGCTGAAAAAGAGCCTGCGCACCAAAAAACAGCGCATGGAATCTGCGATTGCAGCATTAAAAAAAGTAATGGCTTATAAGGTTGCTGAGTTCTCCACTGCGTCCACGTATCAGATGGGAGAGATTTATAATAATCTGGCGAGCTCATTAATGAAAGCACAGCGGCCCAAAGGCCTGTCGGGCGATGAACTTGAACAATATGAGATTTTACTTGAGGAGCAGGCCTACCCCTTCGAAGAAAAATCCATTGATATACACAGTTTGAATGCAAAACGTACTAAACTGAATATATATGATGAATGGGTTAAAAAGAGCATGGCTGTGCTGAGAAAAATTCAGCCTGTTCGTTATGCAAAACATGAAAAAATTGAATCTTATGTTCTTATCACGCATTAGCTATCTGTTCTGTATAACGGCAGTGTTGCTAATGCTGGGTGCCTGCGCATCTGTAGGGGGGGAGGGTGCTGGTAGCGCTTCATCTAAAGATGATGCAGCATGGAAAGATGTGCCCAAACCCTATGTGGATGGCCTGAAAGCGGCACAGAAAGGCCAGTCAAAACAGGCGATTATGCTGTTTAAACAGTCAACGGAAGATTATCCGAATTTTGGACCGGCCTATACTAACCTCGGGTTGCAGCAGCTGAGACTGAAAGATCGACCGGCTGCTGAGGCGAGTTTGAAAAAATCGATAGAGATCAATCCAGATAACCCGGTTTCCTACCATCACCTGGGGATAATTGAGCGTTTAAATGGTAATTTCGACTCGGCACTAACAATGTATAAAAAAGCGATTGAGCTGAAGGATGATTATGCAATAGCGCACCTGAATATGGGGATATTACTGGATTTATATCTGTATGATCTTGAGCTGGCACTGCAACAATATGAGATGTATCAAACGTTACAGGAGAAAAAAGATGCTATGGTGTCGAAGTGGATTATTGACCTGAAGCGTCGAATAGCAAAGAGTAAAAAATCATGAGGTATTGTACTAAGATCTCTATTGTACTGTTTTTTTTAATGGTGATGCCGTCACTATTTGCCGAGGAGCGCATTGATATGGATACAATGTCGATTATAGGTAATAAAGAATTACCCAACGTGCTTTATATATTGCCCTGGAAACAGGCTAATCTACCGGAAATGGTAGAGCTTCCGTTGTCGAGCTTAATTGATGATGCACTACAGCACATTGATCGGCAAACCATGTTAAGGCGGCAATATTATAAGCAGGTTATTAAGCAGCAGGGTGTGTTACAGGCTGGAATTGATGCACAGAAGAGCAAGTAGTGGTGAGCTGCTGAACGATAAATCGTTATATTGAGGCTGATCCATACAGGTAATTTTAGAAACATAATGATGAGAGTTATCTGGAGAATTTTAATTGTTATACGCCAGCTATGCTAATCTTGCGCATCTGAAAATATTATACATTGAAATAATTGTCCATTTTTCAACAGTGACCTGCAGCGGTGCTGTGATTTAATGAATAGTGTCACAAAAAATTAATTTAAAAGCGGTGCCTGAGCAGGGTGGCTGCCTACAAGAATATTACTGGAGATTAAAATGTACGATGAAATAGTCAACTTTATGCAAACAGGTGGGTCTTTTATGTATCCTATCCTTGCGGTGCTGGCTTTTGGGGTAGCGATTGCGGTAGAGCGGTACCTGTATCTTACTGCAATTAAATTTAATAATCGCCGCCTGTTATCTAAATTAATGCCGTTGTTAAAAGAGGGGGACTTAAACCAGGTCTATCAAATCACCTCTCGCTCAAAAGTGGCGATTTGCCAGATGTTGAACCTGGGTCTGTCGCGGTTGAAAATTAAGCCACAGCGCGATCAGATTGAAATGGCAATGGAAGAAAGCCTGATGGAAATCATCCCACGGCTTGAAAAGCGCACCCATTATCTGGCGATGTTTGCAAATATTGCCACTTTGCTTGGCCTGTTAGGGACAATTACCGGCCTTATTAAGGCATTTACGGCAGTGGCCCAGGTTGATCCATCATTAAAAGCCGAAATTCTATCCAGTAGTATCTCTGTTGCGATGAATACCACGGCATTTGGTCTGGCAGTGGCAATTCCGCTGATTATTATTTTTTCCATTCTACAGACCAAAACAACAGAAATTGTAGATAGTCTTGAAATGGCAACAATCAAGTTTATAAACCTGATTATGTTAAAACAATAAGCGGCTTAAGTTATGGCTTCCAGACGTAACAGACGCGCTAAAAAAAGCACCCAGGTTGAGCTAGATATCACCGCTTTTATGAACCTGATGGTCGTGCTCGTCCCCTTTTTATTGATGAGTGCAGTTTTCACCAGTATTAGTATTCTTGATCTTAAGCTACCAGGCATGAGCTCGGCAAAAAAAGACAATAAGAAACCGGAGTTCGAGTTACAGGTGACAGTGCGTAAAGACGCGCTGGATTTGTCTGATACCAGAGGCGGTATGATCAAGCATATACCCAGAACAAAAAGTGGTTATAACTATGTGCTGTTAAATCAGACATTGCGAATTATCAAGTACAAGTTTCCTGAAAAAACCAATATCACAATACTGTCCGAGCCATATACCACCTATGATACGTTGGTACAGGTTATGGATACTGTACGTGAATTTGAAACATTACAGGATGGTGAAGTCGTTGTTGCAGAACTGTTTCCCGGTATTTCTATCGGTGATGCGTCCAGGCGACGATAACCAGGATTAAGAGATGAAAGAGTCAAGTCGAGCCAAAAGAATGCAACGCCACCATGCGCGACGAGCGGATAAGAGCGCATCCCTGAATATGGTGTCATTAATGGATATTTTCACCATTTTAGTGTTTTTCCTGCTGGTGAGTGCGGCAAATTCTGATATTTTGCCAACACCTAAAAATATAAAGCTCCCGGTATCAACAGCTGACAAGTTACCCAAAGAAAATATTGTTATTATTATTGGCAATAATGATATTTTGATTCAGGGCAAGAAAGTAGCCAGCATTGATAGAGCCATTAAAAATAAACAGAACGTTATTATGCCGTTGCTGGTCGCACTTCAGAAGCAGTTACGGGCCAGGGGAGGCAAAAACGCTAAAAAAATGATGAAAAAAGGGGTAACGATAATGGGGGATAAGGAAGTGCCCTATATTTTGCTTAAAAAGATAATGATTACCAGTGCAGCGGCAAATTTCGCTGATATTTCACTGGCCGTCAATAAAAAAATGGCAGATAAATCTTGAGTATATTTCGAATCAATACCTGGGATGAGCCCTTTCTGCCCTGGGTTCAGAGTGCAAATGACCGGCGTTTTTTAAGAATTCTGCTCATCAGTATTGTTGTGTTTAGCGTTTTTGGTGCCATCGTGCCCTTTTTACCAACGCCTGAGCCGGTAAAGAAAGATTTAAAAACAGTGTCTCCACGCCTGGCAGAGCTGATTATGGAAAAGCGTAAACTGCCACCACCACCGCCACCAAAACCGGTAAAGCCTAAGGCAAAGCCCAAGCCCAAGCCCAGTCCCAAAGAAAAAAAGAAGCCCGAAAAGAAAAAGCCAGCTAAAAAACCAGCTAAAAAACCGGTTAAGCAGAAAAAACCGCCTAAAAAACAGAAGCCGGTGAAGCAAAGTGCGGCCAGTCGTGATTTGATGTTGATGGCAGATGATCTGGGGGATTTACGGGATAGTTTTGATCTGACAGAAATTGAAGATACGACCTTAAGCAAGACAGGGAAAACGAAAACACAGAACTTTGGTGGCTCGCCCGTGATTACCAGCTCTGCAACGGCAATGAAAAGCAGTGGTGGTATAAAAAGCAGTCGGTTAAGCAGTTCAACCGGGGGTGGCAGGCTGGCGACGCGGCGCACGACAAAAGTGAGCAGTAATATTAATACGGGGCCGTCAGCTAAACCGATTAGAAAAGGCAAAAGTGGGAGAGCTATACGTCCAGAATATGAGATAGAGCAGGTATTTCAGAAAAATAAAAGTGCGATTTATGCAATTTACAACAGGGCTCTGCGAAAAGACCCGTCTTTGCAGGGCAAGGTGGTTATTGAGCTGACCATTGCGCCTGATGGTAAAGTGATAAAGGCGAGAATTCTATCGAGTGATCTTAATAATCCCAGGCTGGAGAAGAGGTTGATTGCGCGTGTGAAGCTTTTCCGCTTTAAGCCGGGTAATTCTGAAAAAGTGACAGTTAAGTACCCAATTGACTTCCTGCCATCGTGATTATACGGGATAGATAGCACCCAGGATAACATCGTGCTTTGCGCCGGTGACGGCAGGAATATTGCCAGCAAGCCTGTTTATGGTTTGTCTGGCAAGCCATGCAAAAGCAATTGCCTCAACCCAGTCTGGAGCAACGCCAAAGACATTGCTGGGTTCTACTTTTATATTTAATTTTTCTAGCTGCCTGGAGAGCAGGCTCATCAAATGGTGATTATGGACTCCACCACCGCAGACAATGAGTGTGTTAATGTCCGCAAGGCTGTGCTCAATGGCATAAACAATGCTCTCACAGGTGAAACTGCAAAGCGTGGCCTGAATCTGATCTGCATCGACCTGTTTAAAATGAGACAGCTGCTTTCCCAGCCACACTAAATTGTAATGCTCCAGCCCCGTGCTTTTGGGCGGCGCGGCTGAAATAAAATCATCCAGCATGAGCTGTTTAATGATCTGAGTGTTTGCTTTCGTGCTGGCGGCCCATTGTCCATTTTTATCAAATGAGCTGTTTTTGTGTTTCTGAGTCCACGCATCCATTAAAGCATTGCCCGGGCCAGTATCAAAGCCAAAGCAGGCCTGGCGAGTGTCAGCTGGCAGGCAGGTCAGGTTGGCAATGCCGCCGATATTAAGCACGGCGCGGTTTTCTTTATCGCTATGGAACACCTGTTGATGAAATGCCGGCACCAGTGGTGCGCCTTCACCCCCTGCGGCCATATCCCGGCGGCGAAAATCGGCAACGGTGGTGATGCCCGTGTTATAGCAAATTCTATTGGCATCGCCGATCTGCATAGAAAAACTGTTTTTTAAGCGAGGCTGATGCCGAATGGTCTGTCCATGCGAGCCAATGGCTGTGACCTGTTTTGCATCAATGCCGGCTTGTTTAATCAGCGTATTAGCGGCATCTGCGAAAACAAGCCCCAGCTCAGTGTCTGTTTCACCCAGCATGTCGATGCAGGTATCAGGTGAGTTCTCACTGAGCCGTTTTAATTTTTCTTTGAGTTTTCGAGGGATTGTGTGGTTATGATGTGATATGAGTTTTATTTCTGGATGTATATTCATATCGCAAAACTCTACCAGAGCGGCATCAATGCCATCCATGCTGGTACCTGATATCAGCCCAATGTATAGCTCAGACATTATTGCTCTTCGTTAAGTGCAAGCGCATTACGGGATAAAACATCCAGTTGTGCGGTATAGCCCTGAGTGGTGAGCTTGAAATTTTCGCGATGGCGTCTGGGTACAGGGTTTGTGCCAGGAAACTTAACTGTCAGCGGGTTGCGGTGCACACCGTTAACACGAAACTCATAATGCAGGTGAGGGCCAGATGCAAGGCCGCTTGAGCCAACATAGCCAATAATTTGCCCCTGTTGAACGCGGCCACCTGAGCGCGTTTTTTTATTATAGCTGTTCAGGTGAGCATACAAAGTAGTGTATTTATTGCCGTGTCTGAGAATAATGGCCCTGCCATAGCCGCCTTTACGGCCTTTGAAAATGACTTTTCCATCCCCTGAGGCACGCACCGGTGTGCCTCTGCCTGCCGCATAATCAACCCCTTTATGAGAACGTATTTTATGCAATATCGGGTGATAACGGCGGGTGGTAAAGCGTGAGCTTATGCGGCTGAAATTAACAGGGCTGCGTAAAAATGCCTTGCGCAAACTCTGACCCTGTGGAGAGTAATATCCGATGCGTTGAGTGGTGGGGTCTTTGTAGCGTAGTGCGCGATGGGTTTTTCCGTTGTTAATAAACTCAGCGGCGAGAATATTGCCGTCTTTAATTTTCTGTCCATCCTTGAAGCGTTGCTCATATATAACCGTAAACTGATCACCTCTGCGAATATCCAGTGCAAAATCAATATCCCAGCCAAATATATTGGCAAGTTCCATTGTCAGGTTCTGTGAAAGCCCGGCTCTTTCTGAAGCCAGAAAGAGTGAGGAGACGATTTTTCCTGAAGCGTATGCTGTACGCACCTCAATTTTGTGTTTATGAATTGAGGCAGCGAGCTGGCCATCGCTACGCTCAACATGCAGGTAGTGAAGCGCATCAATCTGGTAGTTTAGAGCAACAAGCTGTCCTTTTTCATTGCTGATTACTTTAATAGCGTCGCCTGGATGGATTCGACGAAGGCTTGCTGTGGGTTTGCCCAGCTGCATTAGCTCATGAAGCTGGGTGGGTTTGATTTTGGCTTTTTCAAATAATTGTGAGAGGCTATCGCCGCGTTTAACGGAGAGTGTTCGCCACTCGGGGTTGCCCAGTTCGCTCAGTGGCTGCTCGGTAGCCGGTTCTTCATCGCTACCCAGGTCATCCGCAGAAATATTCTCAGGTGCAGTGCTGAAAAATGAGCTTTCAGAGCTGGATGATGTGCGTGCAGCAGGGAGTGGCAGCTTCAGGCGGATGCTGCTCTGCGTTTCCGTAGTATCTGGTTGTGTGTCGGCGAGTTGCAGTTCGTTAACAACTGCGGAAACACTGGTCTCGATGGTGTTATCTGAAATGTT
>UOFG01000068.1_pt1 | contig 19129 bp, 16 predicted proteins | sample 1988411 | NCBI WGS metagenome assembly UOFG01 (sample SAMEA4712194, study PRJEB27164) | hydrothermal vent metagenome | biome: marine basaltic hydrothermal vent biome; feature: marine hydrothermal vent; material: mineral | place: Pacific Ocean | collected 2011-06-14/2011-07-23 | depth 1689 m
TTCTTGAAGCAGGTCATGCTGCTATACATCGAACATTTAGACCCAATAATAAAGATATAATAACTTTATTAGACATAACAGAGCATATTATTGAATCGGTTTATTTGCATGAATCTAAAATAAAAAATTAAAAAACCGAGTCCCTGCTCGAAAAACTGAGAAAAAAAACAAAAACTATTAAAGCTTAAATGTAATTACTCACACGGTTCAGCATAAATTTTTCCCGAAAGAGCTAACTGTATAGCCACAGGCGGATTATAACCCTGGTTGGCCATTGTTTGTAAGTAGCTCGATATTCGCCAGTACGACTCAGCATGTAATTCCACCCTGAAGCACCCTGATACTTTTTGCTTACCTTTGCTCATTCGCAAATCTCGCTCTGCTCTATTGTTAGTGAATGCAACATCGGCTTCTTTTGTAAACAGCAATACGGCCAGCTCATTGTCTTTCAGCCTTTCCAGTAAATTATGTGCATCAGGCTTCGCTATTCTACCGCGCTGCCCATTTCTCTTTTCAGGTATTGCAGGTAGTTTTTTCTCGCCTCGGCTCAATATATTTCTGTAACGTCTCTGTAGCGTCTTATATTGCGATGATGTCAACTTCTCGATATTAACGAGACATATATGATAGTAAAAACTTCATTTTTTCAAGTTATTATGCTGGGTGATGAAATGGACACCCCTTGCAAAGCAGGCTCATTATGAGGTAACGCTACCACTGTGTACTGAACCCGGGATTGATGATGCGCATCCCTGCACATCACCCCTGCGGGGCGCGGTAGAAGCTTCCGCGTCAAAAAGTGCTTTCCTGCACTTTTTTATGACATGGCGGAGAGGCAGGGATTCGAACCCTGGGTCGGGATAAACCGACGCCGGTTTTCAAGACCGGTGCATTCGACCACTCTGCCACCTCTCCAGGTTCAACGCACGGACTAATGGGCAGCACGTCGAGGGGCCGTAGAATACAGGAATTTTATCTGTAAAACCAGCCCCTTATGCGCTTTTGTGGAACTAATATTCCCTTTGCCTTGTCTCACCTACAGTGATAACCTATTATCTATATCAGTTAAACAACAAACGGAATCAAAATGAACGATTATAATGTATCTATCAGCCGCTCGCAGGAATCAGCCCTGGCAACAAACAAGGTACTGAAAAATACTTATTTGCTGCTTTCTATGACACTGATCCTTAGCGGTGCAATGGCTTATGTAGGCATGTCTATCAACCTCGGACATGGCGCTTCTCTCATCTCCAGCATCGTCGCTATCGGTATGCTGTGGTTTGTACTCCCCCGTACGGCAAACTCGTCTGCCGGTATCCCGGTGCTATTTGTAATCACCGGCCTGCTCGGCCTCGGACTCGCTCCTATGCTGAACTACTACCTGTCCATTAACCCCAGCATCGTATCTACCGCACTAGGCGGCACAGGTGTTATCTTCCTGGGACTTTCCGGCTATGCACTTACTACACGTAAGGACTTTAGCTTTATGGGCGGCTTCCTGATGGTAGGTATGCTGGTCGTGCTGGTGGCAGCACTGGCTAATATCTTCCTGCAAATGCCTCTGATGGGCCTGGTGGTTAGCGGCGCTATCGTGATGCTGATGAGCGGCTTTATCCTCTATGAAACTTCTTCAATCATTAACGGCGGCGAAACTAACTATATTATGGCTACTGCCAGCCTGTTTCTGTCACTGCTGAATATGTTCCAGGCACTTATGCATATTCTGGGCGCACTGGGCGGCGATGATTAACCTCATCTCCATTAACACCCTTTAAAAACACAACACGCCCCAGCTTTCTCTGGGGCGTGTTGTTATAATACTAACACTTCTGAGATTATTATGGACTGGCTAGCAATCGGCAGTGCCGCTTTTCTTATCGGCATGATCGTTTTGATTTTTCCACGCATGAAACAGGCCGTGGAAAACGCCCCAAAAGGCACGATGAACGACTGGATGGGCTATCTCATTCCCCTGGCAGCCGTTATCGGCTTTGTTATTCTGCTGGTAAAGATGGTTTAACACCCCCCCCAAACCACCTCATAACCTTCAATCAACCATTACCACTTTTTGACCAGGTTTAAATTCTCTCCATAAACCATTAGAATACCTCCCCCTGATTATTTAATCCGCTACTCCCTGAGATTTATATGCAAGAAGAACACCCATTTGCTCCCTTTATTCGAATATTAGGCAAGGGCAAAAACGGCTCACGCAGCTTAACGGTTGATGAAGCCTGTGAGTCTATGAGCATGGTTCTACAGGGCAATGTAACCCCTGAGCAGATGGGAGCCTTTCTCATGCTATTGCGCGTAAAAGAAGAGTCTCCTGAGGAGGTAGCAGGCTTTGTTCAGGCGATTCGAAGCTTTTTAAAGCAGGATAAAACCGCTTATGCCGATCTGGACTGGTCTTCATATGCTGGCAAACGCCGACATTCACCCTGGTATGTGCTAAGTGCTCTGCTGTTAGCCGAAAATGGTACCCGCGTCTGTATGCACGGGGCCGAGGGCCACACCCCAGGGCGCATGTACACCTCCGATGTTCTAAAACCAATGGGTATTGAAGTCAGCGATACACTGGATCACGCGAAACAGCAAATTCGGGATAATAATTTTTGCTATATGCCCATTCAAACTATTAGCCACCGATTAAAAGAAATGATCGAACTACGCCCCTACCTCGGCCTGCGATCGCCACTGCATACCATCGGACGCATGATTAACCCCCTCTATGCACCCCACTCTATTCAGGCAATTTTCCACCCTGGCTACCAGTCCGTCCATCAGAATGCCGCTAAAATTATGGGTGAAGAGGCGATTGCCGTGTTTAAGGGTGAAGCAGGTGAAGTAGAACGCAATCCTGATACGAAATGCACGGTATCATACGCCGCAAGGGGTAAAACATGGGATGAGGAATGGCCCGCCATATTTAACAAACGTCATGTTAAAGAGGCCACACTGGATGAAAATCGACTGATTCTCATCTGGCGCGGCGAGCAAAACGATGAATATGCTGAGGCCGCAATTACCGGCACAACCGCCATTGCCCTGCGCCTGCTTAATAAGGCAGAAACACCCGATCAGGCCCTGGAAATGGCGCGCGATATGTGGGAAAAACGCGACCACCAGCGACACTGATCTCAAATCGATTTTTATTTAACACTTTAAACTGGAAAAAAAATATGACTGTAGAACGTACTTTATTCGCATTTGCGGGCGTTATGGTAATGCTCACCTCTATGCTAGCCATGTTCCACAGCCCTAACTGGGGCTGGGCAACATTATTTATCGGATTTAACTGCTTCCAGAGCTCATTCACCGGCTTTTGCCCTCCCGGCTGGCTGATGAAAAAATTCGGCATGAAAACTGAAGCCTCTCTGGCGACTGAGAGCAAATAAAGCCTGCATTTTCAGCAACTAAAGTGCAGCTGCATTTTAGTCGCTGAGATTACTAAGAATAACGCAAAAAAATCAATAGATTTTTTCTATCAGGAGCACCTTTATTAATTCGAACGCCATCCAGCTATAACCTCAGGCAACAGACCTTCAATATCACCGCAAAATGCATCCGCCAGCCAGTACCCAATAACAGCCACCAATGTATCGTCGGCATACAGCAATGGAATACGGCTCCGCTGCCACGGCGCTACACCCGCTTCCTGAAACAACGACTTTAAATCATGATGCCCTCCTCGACCCGCAGGCTGTATTCGCTCCCCACCCTGTCGAAAGCGAACACTTAGAGCAGCATGCAGGACACTCTTATCCAGAACAAATGGAATTTCATCTGAAACCCGTCTTTTTTTAAGCTGCACAGCCTCTCCTGTGCCCTCCATTGCCAGAAGCGATTTGCCGTCCCATTCATAGATTTTTCCTGCATCGTGCTGCATTTTTTGCAAACAGTACATCACATTTCTATAACGCCTGATCTCAATATCTGCCCAGCTCACCAGCGCACCCGAAGCATCTGACTCACCCGCCATCTGCCTGACTATTTGCTGCAATACCGCTCTTGAGGGCAGTGGATACCCCTGCTCTTTAATCCAGAACCGCAATACATTTCTCAGCCGGGCATTGTCCAGCTTTTTCAGGCACACAGAATCCAGCTGGTTTTCTTCTATTTTCACCAACTGCAAATCAATCTCGGCAAGTGCATCCAGTAATTGCGCATTTTCAGCCTGCTGCCCTGAAAACACGGACAATGTTTTGCTGAGAGCAGGCCAGTGCTGTTGCAATGCCGGAATAATGGAAAGTCGCAGGAAATTGCGGTCATAGTTTTGAAGCTGATTGCTGGGGTCTTCTACCCAGCTCAGTTGATGGCTCTCTGCATAATCAATAATCGCCTGCTGAGGCACATTAAGCAAAGGTCGGCTATGCCAGCCTCCAGAAAACACACTTACCTGAGGCATCGCAGCAAGCCCCGCCGCTCCACCGCCACGTAGCAGCTGCAAAAGAACCGTTTCCGCCTGATCCTGCTGATGCTGTGCCGTTAAAAGGCAGACTCCCGTCTGAACAATCTCTTTAAAAGCGGCATAGCGCGCATTGCGTGCAGCTGCCTCAGGGCTTTCACCTTTCTGAGGTGCCGCATTGACCTTAATCACGCGAAAAGGTACATTTAGCTGATGGCATTGCTGCTCACAGTGCTTTGCCCAGTCAGCAGACTCGGCCTGCAAACCATGATCAATATAAACCGCCCGTATATTAAGCTTTGTAAGGTGTAGTAGATGAAGAAGCACCTGAGAATCAACCCCACCACTGTAGGCCAGACACCAGGTTTTTATATTGTACTGCTCAGCAAGCTGGTTCAGATACCGTGATAACGGTTGACTATCCGGTATTTGCAGAGCCGAAAACTCAGTACATGGAATATCGGCACCCAGAGAATCTGCCTGCAGGCTCACTATTTACTCTGTGTACTGGCCATAACTCATTAATCGCTGATATCTGGCATCAAGCAGCTTATCAAGTCCCATCTGGCTCAAATTATCCAGGCTTTCCTTAAGTGCCTGGCGAATATTGCGTGCCGTCGTATCCACATCACGATACGCACTGCCCAGCGGTTCATCAATTATCTGATCAATCAGGCCCAGCTGCTGCAAACGCTGAGATGTAATGCCCAGCGCTTCTGCTGCATCCTCGGCTCGATCCGCACTTTTCCATAAAATGGACGCACAGCCTTCAGGCGATATAACAGAGTATGTGCTGTATTTGAGCATCATGGTACGATCGCCCACACCAATAGCCAGCGCACCGCCTGAGCCACCCTCGCCAATAACGGTACAGATAATGGGCACTTTTAATGCCGCCATTTCAAATAGATTGCGCGCAATCGCTTCCGACTGACCACGCTCCTCTGCACCAATTCCCGGATAAGCACCTGGCGTGTCAATAAGCGTAATCAATGGCAACTTAAAACGCTCTGCCATTTTCATTAATCGCAATGCTTTACGATACCCTTCGGGGCGAGGCATGCCAAAATTACGGCGTATTTTTTCTTTGGTATCTCGGCCTTTCTGATGCCCGATAACCATCACCGGCACACCTTCAAGTCGAGCGATGCCGCCTATTAGCGCTTTATCATCCCCATAGGCACGGTCACCATGAAGTTCTTCAAAATCGGTAAAAATCCGTTCAATATAATCCAGCGAATGGGGGCGCTGTGGGTGGCGAGCTAACTGAGATGTCTGCCATGAGCTCAATTTATTAAAAATTGACTCTGTCAGCCCCTTACATTTAGCCTGCAGGCGAGTAATTTCCTCGCCAATATTGATTTCGGTATCATCCCCAACGTAGCGGAGCTCTTCTATCTTCGCCTCTAATTCGGCAATCGGTTGTTCAAATTCCAGGAAATTTGGATTCATTAACTCAATCTTAACTCTATTATTTGACTATTCAGGGAAAACTACCCATTCCAGCGGACTGCACTGGCTAAATATACATACATAGCAACAAAGTTTGTACCGCGCAATGATAACCTGCAATCCACATCTAACCAAGCGACATTCACGTATTTTGTGCAACGATCGCATTATTACAGAACATATCAATGAGTACATTCCTTTATCCTGAAAAAATCAGTTGAGCACCCAGAAGTATGCCTTCAGGCGCTCAGCTGGCGTAGTCAAAAAAAACGTCGTTACACGGTTATGTGCCTTCGCCACGCTTTATAGTGTGCCATCTTTGCACGCAAAAACAGCCCCGTCCTTCACCTCTTTTCTGACCCATGCAAACAGAGTGGCAGATGTGCGCAGGGTATAATTCTGGGTGAAATATCACGCACTCTTCTGGTTTTGTGCAGGGATGCACTTATGTCACGAATGCAGGCGCACGAGCGCGTGAGTTAGCAACGAAAATTAATTTATATTTTTCAATGGTTTATGCTAATTTTATGCGTTCAGCTGATTTTTTTCAGGTTTATCTCCACACGCCTTTGCATCCATGCCGTCGCAATATTAATGAGTATCCATTTCATGTGCCCGGTCGTTATTTTGATTTCCCTCAACAATTCATCTAATATTTGAACCTGGATTAAAAACTTAGCAGGTCGCCTTTGCCTGACAACAACCGGCTTTCGTCCAGTATTTTTATTGTATAATCAATGCGTTACAGATCAAGTGGCTAACACACCCTGCCCTTCATCGCCGTCCAGTCTTAATGCCCTCACCCTTTTATATTAGTTTCTTCCACTTCCTCCTGAAATTCCCGAATCATGTGCTAATATTTAATTAATCCCTTCATACAAGGATGTACCATTTAGCTATGGACTCCCCTGCTCTTTCTTCTGGCAACATCATCATTGCAGATGACGATCCCTCTATCCTGCTGCTGTTGCGCCACTTCCTGAGCGAAAACAATTACGATGTAACCGAGGCGCGCTCAGGCCTTGAAGCTATCGAGCTATGCCGTGAACAGCGCTTTGATCTGGCTATTTTTGACCTGGTAATGCCGGATGTGGATGGTATAAGCGCCTGTAAGGAAGTCACACTGCAAACATCCACTCCACCGCCTGTACTCATTATCACATCACTAGATGATGACACATCTGTTAGCCACGCCTTTGATGCCGGTGCCATTGACTATATTACCAAGCCCATTAACTGGTCTGTATTTAAACAAAGAGTGAAACGCATTGTAGAAAGCGAGAAAAACTGCCAGAAAATACAACGTCTGGAATTTCACGACACCCTTACCGGTTTACCCAACCGAACGCTTTTTCTCGATCGCCTGGAATCGGCTACACATAGAGCACACCGCAGCCAGAACATGGCCGCCCTGATGATGATCGACATTGATAACCTCAAGCTGATAAATGAAACGCTTGGACACGCTAATGGCGACAAACTGATCCAGTCTGTCGCCTCTCGCCTGAGCAGAACCATACGCGATACCGACACCTTATCGCGCAGCGGAGGTGATGAATTTAATATGATTATTGAAAATATTCAGCAACTGGAAGATGTGGCATTAATGGCTGAAAAATTTTCTCACGCAATTGAGCACAGCCTGACACTGATGGATCAGGAAATACACGTCAAGGCCAGCATCGGCGTGAGTGTCTACCCACAGGATGGCGACGATATCGGTAGCCTGCTCAGCCATGCCGATGCGGCACTGCACCGCGCCAAGGAAAAAGGCGGAAATTTATATGAATTTTACTCGCCTGAGCTGGGCAAAAAAGCCAACCGCCGCCTGAAGCTGGAAAACACTCTGCGCCACGCCATTGAAAATGATGAACTGGTGGTTTTTTACCAGCCTAAAATCAACCTGAACACGAATGCTGCCACCGGTATAGAAGCGCTGGTGCGATGGAACCACCCGGAACAGGGTATTATTCCACCGGATGAATTCATTCCCATCGCCGAAGAAACCGGCTTAATTATCCAGCTGGGACAGCAGGTGATCGAAAAAGCCTGCGCTCAGTTTAAGCAGTGGCAAGATGCCCACCTGAACATCAATAATATCTCCATTAATGTTTCTGCACGCCAGTTCAGAGAGCAGGATTTAGTCTCATTACTGCGACAGACACTCCAGCACTACGAACTTGATGCCACCCACATTGAGCTTGAAATCACTGAAAGCACGCTACTAAAAAATGAAGATCATGCGGAAGCAAAATTAAACCAGCTACACAGCATGGGCATAAAAATTTCCATCGATGATTTTGGTACCGGATATGCCTCCCTTGCCTATCTGAAACGCCTGCCCATTGATGGCTTAAAAATCGACAGATCATTCACCAGTGGCATCGTACACGATCAGGATGATATCGCGATTGTAAATGCCATTTGTGGCCTGGCAAGCGGCCTCGGACTAAAACTGGTAGCAGAGGGCATAGAAACCGCCGAGCAGCTAAAGCGGATAAAAGACCTGGGTGTTGACTACGGCCAGGGTTACTACTGGAGCCCTCCACGACCCGCAGACCAGTATGCTGAACTGCTTGAAAGTCTGAACGAGAAAAACAGGGGATAAAAATTCTGAACCAAAGACCGTAAATTACGGATTGTGTGAATCAGAATCAGCAGGCTGCCAGACAGAGGCATTAACACACTCACGCAACACCATGGTAGCAAAAGCCCCCGCAGATAAATCAAAACCAATTTCTAACACATTATCATGAATAACCCAGCACATATTCTCTGGAATCAGGCGCAGGGCCCGACGCTCCTGTTTTAATCGAGCCCCTTCGAGGCCTGTTGAAAAAAGCATGAACTCAGTGGCTATGCTTTTTTCCAGCGCAAGCACCTGCGCACCCACCATGCTCTGCCCTTCGCCCCACAGACAACCGGTTAAATTTATTTCCCGATCTAGCATTCGTTTAACATTTTCATTTCTAACCCCATCAAAGGCATCATCAACAAAACAGGCTGATTTCCCATTCAGCATATACACCTCCCCCTGCATCGGCACTAACCAGTTTTGCTGCTCAATTCGCTTTGACAGCAACTGATTAAAAATCCATGAGCGCGCAGCAGAAATATACAGGCCACGTTGCAGTTTTTTTACTTTTTTCAACTCTCTGTTAAATAATTTTTCAGCTTTATACAAATTACCCATCTGCCGCCCAAAACGCTGCTCACCAAAATAATTGGGTACGCCTTTTTGCTGAACCGTCCTCAGCTTGCTCTCAAGCGATGTGATATCACCCGACAAATCCGTAATGCGAAGTTGAAACCGGTTGCCGGATAAAGCACCCCGTTTTAGCTTCCTGTCGTGGCGAGCATATTCAAGAATTTTAAACTCGGGGTCATCCAGTTGTGAAAAATCAGGATCCTCAAGCCCCGGCAAATGCAGGCTAAACCACTGTGTGCTCAGGGCGTGGCGATCCTTCATACCCGCGTAACTCACCCGACTGGCTTTAATACCCGCAAATTTAGCTAGCTGTTGCGCCACCCAGTCCGTATTGCTGCCATCTTTTGCTATTTTAACCCACAGGTGCTCGCCTTCGCCTGAAGGGACAACAGGCATGATTTCATCCACGCAGAAATCGCTGTTTCTGGCTTTCAGACACCCTTTTACAAGTGGCTGTGCAAACGCATAAGGTAGATCAGCAAACGAATAACTCATGATATTTCTTTTTAAAACAATAACATAAGAATAATAACACAGAACATATCACGAAAATTAAGAATCACATTATTTTAATACAATCATCTAACTAATAAACATCTTGACATCTTTTGACGATCCGTCATATTATCCACCCATGATAGACTCCCTGCCTGCAAAACACAGCATAAAAGCTGAGCACATGCCCCGCAAACAGCGAGAGCTGCATGAGCGCGAGCAACTTATTCTCGACACCGCCCAGGTAATACTCCAGCAGGAGGGCCTGCAAAGCCTCACAATGGAACGCATTGCGGCACAAATCGAATACTCAAAAGGTACGGTTTACAATCATTTTTGCAGCAAGGAAGAAATTATAAACGCTATTAGCTGCCGCTGCGTAATCAGTTTAATCGAGATGTTTACCCGCGCAAAGAATCACACGGGCAACCACCGCGAGCGCATCGCGGGCATTAGCATCGCTCACAGTCTATATGCCCAGCTACACCCGGCTGAAATACAGAACATGCAAATCATAAAATCGGCTGCCGTAAGAGAAAAAATATCGGAACAAAAGCAGCTGGAGCTGCTGGAGCTGGAACAGCAAATAACTGGCATTGCACAGGAAATAATTCTTGATGCCATTCGCGATGGTGATATCCCACCGGGCCAGCCATTTGTTCCTGACAGTATACTACTTGGCCTGTGGACTATGGGATATGGCTCAAACCTGCTTCACCTGACCGGTATTCCCTTTGATCAGCTGGGTATGCAACAACCACTTGAAATGATGTGGATAAATGGCCACAAATTGCTTGACAGTTACCAGTGGCGACCCCTGAGCCATGAGTTTGATATTTATGCATTACGAGAAAAGCTACACAAAACACTTTTTTCTGATGAAATCCAGCAGCTTAAAAATAATAATATCCCTCCCTCATTACATAATAAAACAGGAAAAATACCATGCTCGTAAGATATACCGAATGGATATTAAAATGGCGATACCCCGTTATCCTGCTAGCGTTAACAGTAGTCGCTATTATTGGCAGCGGCGCACCCAACCTGATGCCTTTCTCCAATGATTACCGCGTATTTTTCAGTTCTGATAACCCGCAATTGCAAGCCTTTGAAAGCATGCAGAACACCTACAACAAAGATGACAACGTACTGTTTGTTATCACGCCTGAGGATGCAAAAGTATTCACACCTGAAACATTAGCCGCCATACAGGACATCACCAGAGAAGCCTGGCAAATTCCCCACTCCCGACGCGTAGACTCGGTGACCAATTTTCAGCACACCTATGCCGAAGGCGATGATTTAATTGTGGATGATCTGGTGACAGAACCCGCACAGATGACGGACAAAGACCTGGAGTATGTAAAACAGGTTGCACTCAAAGAACCCATGCTCATCAATCGGCTGATCTCTGCGGATACCGCCTACACCGGGATTAATGTAACCGTTCAGTTGCCTGGCAAAGATCAGATGAAGGAAAACCCGGAAACAGTCGCTTATGCACGAAAAATTCAAACTGAAATGCAGGTGAAATACCCACAGCTTCAGATTCGCCTTACCGGCATGGTCATGATGAACAATGCATTTCCAGAAGCCAGTCAGGCCGATGGAAAAAAACTTGTGCCCATTGCCTTTGCCACCATCACCATTATGCTGTTGCTCCTGCTTAAAGGCTTCAGCGGCACTGTGGCCACGATAATTCTGGTTATCTGCTCTATCTTTATCGGTATGGGTGCGGGTGGGCACATTGGCATTAAGCTCACCCCACCCTCCGCCTCCGCCCCCATAATAATACTCACAATTGCCATTGCGGGTGCCGTGCATTTACTGGTTACCATGCTGCAGGAAATACGCAAGGGCATGAGCAAACACGATGCCATCGTTGAAAGTATGCGCGTTAATTTTATGCCCATACTGCTCACCAGTTTAACCACCGCACTAGGCTTTTTAAGCCTGAACTCCAGCGATGCACCGCCCTTTGGTGATCTGGGCAATATGTCTACCTTTGGTGTAATCGGCGCATTTTTATTAACCGTTACATTCTTACCCGCCATTATGTATATACTTCCCATCCACGCAAAACATTTTGTTGCCGGTACAGGTTCAATGGAAAAGCTGGGAAGCTATGTCATAAAAAACCGTAAAGTTTTGCTCACCACCATCAGCATTATCGTTGTGGCGTTTATTGCATTAATTCCTCAAAATGAATTAAACGATATATTTGTTAATTACTTTGATGAGAGCATTGAATTCAGGCGCGACACCGATTACTCCACTCAGCATTTAACGGGAACCTATACCATAGGCTACGCGCTCGACAGTGGCGAAAAAGAAGGTGTTAGTCGGCCTGACTTTTTAAATCAGGTCGAAAAATTTGCCCACTGGTACAGGGAGCAACCTGAAGCGATTCATGTGAGCACCATTACAGATACCTTCAAGCGCCTCAACAAAAACATGCACGGTGATGATGAGAGCTATTACAGATTACCTGAAAACAGGCAACTTGCAGCACAGTATCTGCTTTTATATGAAATGTCTCTTCCCTATGGGCTGGATCTCAACAATCAGATAGATGTTGCCAAACAGGCCACAAAAGTGAATGTCGTGTTAAAAACCATTTCATCCAATGAACTGCTTGCACTGGAAAAGCGCGCAAATACCTGGATGAAACAGAACACGCCTGAAATAGTAACAGCAGGTGCCAGTCCAGCAATTATGTTTGCCCACCTTGGGCGCAGAAACATTATCAGCATGCTCGGCGGCACCACCTTTGCACTGTTTATGATTTCACTGGTGCTCATTGTCGCCTTAAAATCATTTAAATATGGGCTAGTAAGCCTGATACCCAATCTGTTCCCGGCCGGTGTTGCCTTTGGCATATGGAGCCTGGTGGTAGGTGAAGTCGGGCTTGCACTCTCCGTTGTTACAACCATGACGCTGGGTATTGTAGTAGATGATACGGTACACTTTATCAGCAAATATATGCGTGCTAAAAACGAGCAGGGGCTCAATAGTCAACAGGCAGTGATGTATGCATTTAAAAACGTAGGCGTTGCACTCTGGGTTACCTCAGCGGTACTCATTTCCGGTTTTATGATACTCTCACAATCCGCCTTCGAGCTAAATGCCGGCATGGGGCTAATGACCAGCATTATTATCGCGGTAGCGCTGGTGCTGGACTTTTTATTACTTCCCCCCCTACTCATGGCAATCGATTCGAAAGCAGAGGAGAAATTAACATGAAAAATTATCAACCCCGTTTTATAAACGGCTTAAGAATACTTTCCGCAGCCATTACGCTATTCAGCATATCACACACACTGTATGCAGATAATGTAGCACGTGGTCTGGAAATTGCCACCGAAGTCGATTTACGTGACTCAGGGTTTGTAGATTCTATTGGCAAAATGGTCATGAAGTTAGAAAACAAACAGGGGCAAACCAGCAACCGAAAAGTCCGGGTTAAAACACTGGAAGTTACAGGGGATGGCGATAAAAGCCTCTCTATATTCGACTCACCTGCCGATATTAAAGGCACCGCAGCCCTTACCTACTCTCATTCGCTCGATCCTGATGAACAATGGCTCTACCTGCCCGCTCTCAAACGTGTAAAGCGGATTAACTCCAAAAACAAATCCGGACCGTTTATGGGCAGCGAATTTGCATATGAAGATATCTCATCCCAGGAAGTTGACAAATATACTTATAAATTCATAAAAGATGACACTTTCAATGATGTTGACTGTTTTGTAATTGAACGTTATCCAGCCTACAAACACTCGGGCTACACCCGCCAGATTGTCTGGATAAACAAAGCCGAATATCGACCTGAAAAAATAGATTTTTACGATCGCAAAAACACATTACTAAAAACCCTGGTATATTCCGCCTATAAACAATATCTGGAAAAATACTGGCGATCAGATATAATGAAAATGATAAACCATCAGACAGGAAAAAAAACCACTCTCACCTGGGAAAATTATCAGTTTAAAACCGGCATGACAGCTAAAGACTTCAGCCGAAACAGTTTAAAACGCGCCAGATAAATACATCAGTAATATTAAACTGTACACAGATTATACGCATTTTTATGCATATAATCTGTAGTATAAAAATTCACCTCCTGAAAACAGGCTATACATAAAAACTATCTAAGGATGGAAAAAAACATGAACCTCTATCTACGACTCATTATACTCATTATAAAAACACGTTTTAAACCCGATCTCGCATTCACAGAAAAATCTATATTGAAATTTTATGTTTTGCCTAACGATCTGGACTTTAATATGCACATGAACAATGGCCGATATAACAACATAATGGATCTGGGGCGAATTGACCTTATGCTCAGAAGCGGTGCTGCCGAGCTGCTGCGCAAAAAAAAATGGTTTGGAATCGTTGGCTCAATGCAGACAAAATATCGCCGCCCACTTAAATTACTTCAGGCCTATGAGCTACATACCCAGGCTGTTTTCTGGAATGAAAAATGGATCTGGATTGAGCAGGAAATATACAGTAAAAACAAACTCATTTCCAGCTCCCTGGTGCAGACACTTATCCGAGGAGAAGGAGAAAACATTTCACCTTCTCGCTTGCAGCAGGAAATGAATCTCAGCCTTCAACCCATTAAAATAACGAATAGAATAAAGCTTCTGGAAAGCTACCTGCAATATGATGAACCCTGTATAGTGAAGCAACAAAATGAGTAGATGCTATATGGCAATGGTTCTGCTACTTGTTTCAGCTCAGTTACAGGCTGAATGGTCAGGGGATATGACATTACAGAATCGTTATTTTTTACGTAATCCCCTGCCCCAGAACCCGCAGCAATATAATAATTATATTTCGCTATCCACTGAACCCGAATACTATACTGCATGGAATAATGAAAAACAGAGCTTCACCTTCACGCCCTTTATCCGCCTGGACCAGTACGATAATGAACGATCACATGCTGATATACGCGAGCTCTCTTACCAGCAGGTTTGGGATAGCTGGGAGCTGACTGTAGGCATAAGCAAGGTATACTGGGGTGTTAGCGAATCGCAGCACCTGGTCGATGTGATTAACCAGACCGATAATGTAGAAAATATTGATTTTGAAGACAAGCTGGGCCAACCGATGATAAAGACCAGCGTTGAACAGGACTGGGGCACACTCGATCTGTTTGTGCTCCCCTACTTCAGAGAGCGTACTTTCCAGGGCATTGAAGGTCGCCCTCGCGCCTTTCCAGTAATTGATACTGATCAGGTCGCTTATCAGTCTTCAGATAAAGAACAGCGTATCGAGTACGCAGCACGCTGGTTTCATTATCTTGATGAAATTGAAATTGGAATCTCATATTTTAATGGCACAAGTCGTGAACCGTTGTTTCTACCCGGCAGCAAAAATAACGTTCCTGTTTTAACACTCTATTATCCACTCATGCAACAACTGGGGCTGGATGTGCAACTCACTACAGAAGAGTGGCTCTGGAAACTGGAGGCCATTGCCCGCGACTGGCAAAATGTAAACATCACATCCGCTCAGCTAGTCAATGAACGGTTTATTGCTCTCACCGGTGGTTTTGAATATACATTTGTCGGCATTGCTGAGTCCAGCGCAGATCTGGGATTAGTGATGGAATACCTGTATGATGATCGCGGCATTGAAGCCACCTCATTTTTTCAAAACGACATAATGGCAGGTTTGCGCCTTGCCATGAACAATGCTGCCTCTAGCGAAGCGCTACTGGGTATCATCTATGACCTTGATAATCAGGAACAGCTCATTAGCCTTGAAGCCAGCACACGTTTTTCAGATCACTGGACCGGCAGTCTGGAAATACGCGGCTTTAATAAAATCGATCGTCTGAGCCGCCTTAAAGGCATAGAGCAGGATGATTTTATACAGCTAGAAGCGGCTTACCACTTCTAGGTCACATCGCTTTTTCAGCTTCCTGCCAGACTTATCCGATTTCCTCGTATATCTGTTCCAGTTTTTCTCTATAAGCATTCATTTTCTCACGAACTGATGTCTTTGCATTCATGTAGTCCCCTTTAATACCTGCTTCCTCCCATCGATCATACCGATAAAGTGTTGTATCGCATTCCTGAATCAATGCAGTGAGTGCAATTATTTCCAGATGCCGTTTATGTGATTGCACGGTTAGCTCAGTGCTCAGCCGATTTGCCTTAACATCCAGAGATAGCAGAACAAGTAAATAAACCATTGTAGCCAGTGCTAATGCAGAAAATAAAGAACTGATCGCAGGGAAGAGGTTTTCCGAAAATACAAGCACGTCAGAAGCCGCGATTTTATCTGCATAAAAAAATATGGCGCAATACCATAGCCCACTAATCACCAGCAGGAGTAGCACGTATACCAGCAATTTTTTCATATAACCACCTTTAAAAACCTTATAGCAGCGTATTTCAACATAAGATAACTCAAAATACTGTGCTGTTTAGCCCCTTCGCTGCATATACCTTGCAAAATAGTGTGAACTTTTTCACATCATGTGTTAATCAGGGTTGATGGGGCTGAATGAATGCCGCCCGTTTTCTATCGCATTCCATTTAATCCGATTTTAAAAATATCACTTGATACCGAGATTCAGTTAGTATATAAGAGTTAGTATAGTAAGAATAAATCAATTCTAATGATTCAAATTCCCAGATAACAAGATGGATAATAAATGAAAAAGATCATATTACCTGTTCTATTTAACCTGTTAATCGTTTCTGTTGTGCAGGCCAAAGTCATTACCACTGAAGTTAAATACAGCGAAGCAGATCAGGAGTTCACCAGCTTTATCAGCTACGATGACAGCATAAAAGGCAAGCGCCCAGGTATTTTAGTTGTGCATGAGTGGTGGGGACTGAGCAGCTATGAAAAACATCGCGCAGAGATGCTGGCAAAACTGGGATATGTAGCCATTGCTGTAGATATGTATGGCAGCGGCAAACTAACTGACAAACCGGATCAGGCCAAAGCCTGGATGCAGGCAGTGACCACGGATATTGAATGGTGGCGTGAACGTGCGATGATGGGAATCGAGCAGCTTGAAAAACATAAACTTGTAGATAAGAATAAACTCGCGGCTATTGGTTACTGCTTCGGCGGAGGTACGGTGATTCAGCTGGCTTATGGTGGCGCTGATTTGAAAGGCATTGTAAGTTTTCATGGCGCATTGCCTATTGCCGATAAGGAAAATTTCGGTAAAATTAAGGCAAAAATGCTCATGGCACATGGCAATGCCGACCCCTTTATTCGAAGAGAAAGCCTGACAAAATTTCAGGACACACTGGATAAGGCCAAAGCAAACTGGAATATGATAACCTATGGCAATGCGCGCCACAGCTTTACGAATCCGGAATCGGATAGCCACGCAATGGATGCCCTGAAATATGACAAATATGCTGATGAGCATTCATGGAAAGCCATGCAGGTGTTTTTAGATGAGATTTTTGAGCAGTAGAACGTAACGAATAATACATCCGGGGACAGAGCGCAAAAAGCGCAAGCTGTCTCTGGAATGGTTACACTCGGGGTTGCTACCCCGAAAAAACCCCAAAAAAACCCGGGGCTACCTGGGGGCTACCTGGGCAGCTTTGGGGCAACCCCGGGCAAAGCAATCATTACCTTATTTTTTCTTCGGCATATAAATATCTGTACAGGTACCTTCTGCAACCTCAGTCGCAAAATTCAATGTTTCAGACAGCGTTGGGTGTGGGTGAACTGTCATCGCAACATCCTCCATTTCTGCACCCATTTCTATTGCCAGCGCGGCTTCGGCAATTAACTCACCTGCATTTCTACCCAGGATACCCGCACCTAACATCCGATGAGTGTTTCTGTCATAAAGCACTTTGGTTACGCCATTGGTTGCGCCTACAGATATTGCACGACCACTGGCCGCCCAGGGAAACGCACCCTTAATATATTCAACCCCTTCAGACTTCAGTTCATCTTCTGTTTTACCACACCATGCCACTTCTGGTTCTGTATATGCTACGGATGGTATTGTGCGCACATCAAAGAAGCGTTTTTGCCCATCAATCACTTCAGCGGCTATTTTTGCCTCGTGCGTTGCTTTATGTGCCAGCATCGGCTGCCCTACCACGTCCCCAATAGCAAAAATATTGTTCACATTTGTGCGCATCTGATTATCAACCGGGATAAAACCCTGTTCATTAACCACTACACCGGCTTTATCTGCATCAATTAGCTGACCATTAGGGGAGCGACCAATTGCCACCAGCACATTATCAAACGTATCGTCTGCTGGCGCTTTAGCACCTTCAAATTTACAGGTAATGCCTTTCTTACCGGGAATTAATTCAGTAACTTTTGTGCTGGTATAAATATTTTCATATTTCTTTTTAAGGGATTTTTCAAAGGGCCGAATTAAATCACGATCCGCACCGGGTATTAAGCCCGGGCTTAATTCAACTACCGTTACAGCTGAGCCCAGCGCGGAGTAGACCGTTGCCATCTCAAGGCCAATAATGCCCCCCCCCACAACTAATAATCGTCTGGGAATAGCGTGCAATTCCAATGCATCCGTTGAATCCCACACGCGCTCATCCTCCCAGGGAATAAAGGGGAGCCGGGTAACAGATGAGCCAGCAGCAATAATGCAATGCTCAAAGCCAACGGTTTGCTTTGTGCCATCAGCGGCTTCTACTTCGAGGGTATTCGCAGAGGTAAACTTCCCAAAGCCATGCACTGTTGTGACTTTACGCTGTTTTGCCATGGCTTTTAAGCCCGCAGTTAACCTGGCAATCACGCCATCCTTATGCGCGCGCAACTCTACATTATCAATTTTCGGTTTACCAAAGCTAACACCCGCTGCAGAGAGTTCCGAGGCTTCACTCACCACTTGCGCAATATGCAACAATGCTTTAGAAGGAATACAACCTACATTTAAGCATACCCCCCCCAGCACTTCTTCTTTTTCAATCAGCACGACCTGCCTGCCCAAATCCGCTGCACGAAAGGCCGCTGTGTATCCACCAGGGCCTGAGCCCAGTACAACAATTTCGGCCTGTATATCTACATCACCCGAAAAGTTCTGTACCTCGGCTACACGAGTCGCTTTTTCCTGAACAGGCTTAACCCCTGCAGACTGATTTTCTACAGGGAGTGTTGCTTCAGTATCCGGCAGCGTTTTCTCACTGGACGACTCTTCGCTGGCATCCAGCATAAGAATCAGGCTTCCCTGTGAAATAGCATCACCCACATTAACCTTGATTGAGGTTACCGTGCCATTAGCCGGCGAGGGAATTTCCATTGATGCCTTATCGGATTCAACGGTAATTAATGAATCCTCTTCAGCCACCTGATCGCCAACCGACACCAGTACTTCAATTATTTCAACTGAATCGAAATCTCCGATATCAGGTACATTAACTTCTATAACGCTCATAAAACAGGCCTTTATTTTTTGCTGGTAAACCCGCTCACCACTAAATGATTACGGGCAAGCTGTGCAGTTATAATTCTGGCTTGCCGGGCTACAGCAACAGACGACGTGCATCAGCCAGCAAATGACTTACGTATATTATAAACCTTGCACC
>UOFG01000006.1_pt1 | contig 19046 bp, 14 predicted proteins | sample 1988411 | NCBI WGS metagenome assembly UOFG01 (sample SAMEA4712194, study PRJEB27164) | hydrothermal vent metagenome | biome: marine basaltic hydrothermal vent biome; feature: marine hydrothermal vent; material: mineral | place: Pacific Ocean | collected 2011-06-14/2011-07-23 | depth 1689 m
GCCGCCGGTACCGGAAGGATCGCCTGTAGGTACATTGGCGAGGTAATCTAATACATAAGTGTCACCAGTAATCGAGATGCTTGCAATGCCTGTATTAACAACATCATCAATGCCGTCCCGGTCGAAATCACAGCCACTAAAACCATTATTGTTAGCTGGATCAACTGTCTGACAACCACCCAGTGGTACAGAGAGACCATTCCAGATAACGCCCCAGCCAGTAAAATCCAGTTCAGTCTGAGAAATAATAGTCACCGGGCTTGTGGTCTGGTGCATGCCTGTGTTGCTTGCGAAAACCCAGGGGACATCAATGCTCGGTGACTCCGTACTATTAATCACCCCTGGGTGAGAGCCGAAGGCTCTCTGAGTTGAACCCAGAATAATGCCTTCATAATTACTCAGATTAGTGGTACCACCGGCTAACGCGAAGAAAGAGCCCGTCTGTTCTGTAATGTTCAGGCGAGGATCATCAGTTCCATCAAGTCTGCAGTTGCCTGTGTCAGGGTTAATGGAGCCTGCCTGACAGCCGGTGATTACCGAGCCGCCGTCGTTAATGGTGAGCGTGTCTGCATCTGCGATACTGGATGCATTCGCGTTAAAGACTGCAGTGCCAAGAATAGCTGCTACTGCGGATGTAATTATACTATTTTTCATGATGTTCCTTTTTCAGTTGGTAAATTATATGTATGGCTGTCTTGAAATAAACTAAAAATGCAAACTGCTTTAATGGTTTTGTGGATTCAGTTATGGGTGCGAACACCGGCTTTATCCATGGTTAATGGATTTTTTATAGCCTCGGTTTTAAAAGCGGTACAGGATGAGCTGTGAATGAGTGTTTTTTTTCTGCTTTCCATAGTATGTCCTTTTATGCTGTCGCCAGATAAAGGTAACATTATCTGCTACTGTCTCTGTATGCCTGCAGGTATGGCCAGCAATTTGTATGCCATATCAAAATAAGCTAATAAAATCAGTGGGGTAGTCAGGTTGTCTGGGTTTGAGCGTGGTTGATCTGTAAAATATATCAGATGAAAACAGGTGTTTTAACTGTTAATAGTCAGTTTTTTTTACACTTCTGTCCGGGTGTGCTGTCTGGGAAGAAGTCGTTACTCCAGCGGCTAATCATTTTACAGGGTCTTTGTGGCTGTTTATTGCCCGTAAGTTATCCCTTATTTAATGGTTAACTTACGGGCAACTGGGTTGAGGCCGGGGGCATCGCCCCGGCCTGTTTGTATGTAGCTATTTAGGCGTAGCAACAAAGTTATGATTTTCAGCCGCACCGGGCGTTTTCACAAAGGCATCAATTGATGGCAATATAGAAAATCCCTGGCGTGGGTCTGGCACAAGTACTATCCAGTTGTCATCAATCGCACTCGAGATAATGTAAAATCCATTAATATCGGTTGCTACTGTGCTGGCAGGATAGTTGGCTGCATCCCAGATCTGATTGCCATTAATGCCAAAGCCACTGGCTGTGGTAATAAACCCGGAAACAGTATTGCCCTTAGGGCTAATGGTGAAATCAACATCTTCAACAGCAACACCTTGATGGGTGAAAACATAGTTGCCTGAGTTCAGTGTCATTATCATGCCCGTTCGGGTGCCGTTCACCCAGACATTATCACCCGCATTAATATCAGTTAACACATAAACGCCATTGGCATCTGTGGAAACGGTGCTTTCCGGCCAGGTGTAAATATTCCATACATCTACGCTGGCAACACCCGCGCCACTGGCTGCACGAACGCTACCCATTACGGTATTGGCCCTGAGCGTTGCTGTGGAGTCGTTAAGCACCACATCTTTGCCTTCTACGGAGGGTACGTATCGAAGTGAGTCTGAGGGTATAAAGCCATCTCTACCCGCAACGACTATCAGTGCCTGCTGAGTATCGGCATAGCCTTCCAGTACGAACACACCGGATGCATCGGTTACATTTTGAATGTTGCGATAATCATAGGCATCCCATACCATAACACCTGCAAGGCCTTTGCCATTGTGGGTAATGCGCCCTGTAATGACATGGTTTGCAGCACAGTTTTCTTCAATTTCATTTAAACCGGCAGATACATTGGTGAGTACCTGAACGCAACCGCTGGGCCACTCAACCGTAACCCGGCTGGCATAGCCAATGCTGTTTAAGCCAATGTGGGTTACAAAACTGTTATTTGAGCCGTGGCTTGAACCGGCAGTCACTTCGCGAACGGTTGTGCTGGCATCGCCGCCTTTGCCACTCACAACAAATATTTTGGCACCAATGCCGCGTTTGTTTGAATCGGTGCCCTTTAAGGCAATTTGCAGTGAGTGATTTTCTGTCACCGTGTCATTTCTAAACAGGTTAATAACACCATCTACGCCGTGAACTACAATGTCCTGATCGCCATCGTTATCAAAATCGGCGGTGGCTACACCCAGGCCGGCATTTAAGCTGGTGAGTCCTGCCTGATCCGCTGTGTCAACAGTGAACACGCCCTTATCGTTCTGATAGAAGCTGTTTGCCTGATAGGCAGTTGAATCAACATTGCCACTGGCGGAGTCGCTATTGCCTCGATAAAGATCTACGTAGCCATCGTTATCTACATCAATAAATACAGTGCCCCAGCCGACCGCACCGGTGTAGGAGTCAACGGGCAGGGTGGTGAAGATGCCAGAGCCATCATTTGCACTGAGCAAACCTCGGTTAAACTGTGAGCGGTAGTAGTCAATATCACCGTCGTTGTCATAATCACTGATGGCAACACCCATACCGGTCATTTGCTGGTCGAGGCCCGCCTCAGCGGCAAAGGGGGTGAATATCAGCTGGCCATCTGCATCCAGTCCGTCATTTCTAAACAGCTCACCTACTGTTGTGTCAACGGTAATGCCGCCGTCTAGCCAGAGTGAAAAACGATCGTTAACTACAAGCAGGTCCAGATCCTTGTCGTGGTCAAAATCGGTCATTGGAATGGTGAAGGTAGCGCCGATGCTGTTTACACCAACCTGTTCTGCAACGTTGGTGAAACCCGCTTCGCCGTTGTTAATGTAGAGGTCGTTGGCGCGGTTGGCGGGGTCTCCGTTAGGTGGGGCCAGATCGTCCGTCCAGTGTCCTACGTAGATGTCAAGGTCACCATCGCCGTCAATATCGCCAAAGGATGCAGCAAAACTGGCTTTGGCGACATCGTCCAGACCAAGTTGTGATGCGACATCAGTGAAAGTGCCATCACCATTGTTTTTAAATAGTGTATTAATGCCAGCATTGGTGACAAATAGATCATCAAAGCCATCGTTGTTGTAATCGCCTACAGCTACACCCATGCTGGGTATATTTGTAAGCTCTACACCCGCGGCGGCAGCAACTTCGCTAAAGGTACCATCACCGTTGTTGTGGTAAAGCCGGTTAGGGCCGGAGGGGCCAACATTTGCCAGACTGCCATCATACGGGTCGTGGCCTGTCGCGTTGGGTACATATAAATCCTGCCAGCCATCATTGTCGTAATCAATCCAGGCGATACCTGCCGCCATGGGATTGCTTTCCGCCTGTGCGCTAATCTGTGCAGCAGATGAAACATTAGTGAAAGTGGGTTGTGCAATGCTGGAAGAGAAAGGGATTATTAGTGTTAGTGCCGTGAGTGGCAGTGCTAATTTGCTCATTTTTCCTTGTTTCCTTTTTACGTTGTTTTAGTGGTGATGTTTTTCCAGGAGCTATTTTTTAACGCTTAACTTGTTTAAATGGGTGTTGAATATTATTTCAGTCTGATCTTTCTTTAATTTTCTTTGCCTGGGTTGTGTGTTTGGCAAAAATAGACCTGAACCCGATAGAAAGAGTACTACAGATATAGAGGAGATAGTAAAAAAATATTGCCAAACTGTGATGTGTCTCAAAGTTATTTGTCAATTTTTGGCTAAAAGCTAGTGCTGTGTACTTGATTGTTTGATAAGTTTATGGAAGTTAAGTGTGTTATTATTAAGTTAATTTTTTATATAAGAAATTGTCGGGTATGCGGGTCTTTTTCTGCCTGTTCCCATGCCGTGGTAAAAAATTCTAACAGTCTATTTATGCGATGAGTGCAGGAGGAGTGGAGTGGCGTGGAGTCTGGGTCTGTGCGCTTGAATACAAACTCGCTCTGGTCAATGAGTAAAAATGCAAAATTGAGTGCCTGGTAATCCTGTGGTGTGTTTCTTATCTGTATAACTGAGGGGGTCTGCTGTGCCAGGCGTATTAGTTGATGACCCTGATGTGCCGCGTCTGTTGTGTCTGTTGCAAGTATCTGTATTTTTGCGTGCCTGTTGCCTCGTGAAAAATCCAGTAGCGATTTTCGGAAATCATCGGTGTTGTAGAGTTCAGTTTGCATATCGGGTGTGAATATTTTTATGCTTCTTAAGGCGCTGCCTGAGAGCTTTAAAATGCATTTGCGTGTGTCATTGATATTATCCAGTTTGATATCATTGTCGGTATTGCCCTGACGTTCAAAGTTTGTGCTGTCGAAAATACTCATAATGTTAAATGTTTTCTCATCGTTTTATGGGGAATTCCTGCATCCATAAATTCATCGGAGCAGGTTTTAAAATTCTGCTTTTCATAGAATTCAATGGCGCTTATCTGTGCGTGTAAGTAAACTTCCTGGAGTTTTTTTTCGTCGGCTATTTTTATGAGTGCTTTAAGTATAGCGGAGCCAATACTGTGATTTCTATATTCTTTTAAAACCGCCATTCTGCCGATATGACCATCAGGTTTTATGCGCCCGGTGGCGATGGGCCGGTTGTCCTTATCGCTAACAAGAATGTGGCTGCATGTGGCATCGTCCTTATCCCATTCAAGTTCTTCGGGAACATTTTGTTCTTCTATAAAAACGCTTTTTCGAATAGTCGATAATGCGGTTTTATCTTTTTCCCAGCTGGTTGTTTTTAATTCATATTTCATGATAATTGTCAGTAGAGGTCTGTTTTTAAGGTCGTTAGTTAAAGCTATGCATTGCAATTCCAGGTTTATAATGCCTGTTCAATGGTAACAGCCATCCTACAGGCGGTGTAGCAATCAGGGGGGGAGTAGTTATGTTTGCAGGTTAAATGTTTATGGGAAATACAGGCTGCCTGTATTATACAGCTGCAGAATCAACTGTTTTTCTGCTGAACTGGCGGCCTGTATTAATTTGTTGTCAGGGGTTCTGCTCTGGCATAAAGCCTCAGCAAATGCAATTGATACAGTATAGTCGTTGCCATCTATATAGAGCACTGCGTTATTTGTTTTGCGGGCAAAAGCAAAGCGGCTGGCAGGGTGGCGATTTAATTGTCCGCCATTCTCAATTTCAGTAATGAGTGCGTCTATTGAATTGAGTGCCTGTTCAGCGGGTTCGGTGTGTTCAGACTTCGGGTCACTTATATAACGGCCAAACCAGCGTTCGATTTCGGGATGCTCCGGGTTCAGATATTTTCTGAATATTTTTTTAACCCGGTTAATGGCCGCATCGGTTATTTCTGCGGAGTGTTGTTGTGTGGTTAAATCACTGTCCCGGTAGGTGAGTTTTGCGGATAGATCCTGTGTAATATGTGCAATAAAATCATTCAGCAGGTCGGCATGGCTTACTGCACGGTAGCCCACCGAGAAGCTAATGCTTTCCCCCAGTGAAACGCCGTGGTGCGAAACATTGGGGGGGATATAAATCATATCGCCGGGTTCGAGCACCCATTCCTGCTCGGCATTAAATGTTTTCTGAATGCGCAGGGGAGAGTCGGCTACCTGGTTGTCTTCGTGTACTTCGGCGGTGCTCACCTGCCAGCGGCGCTTACCCTGGCCCTGGATAATAAAGACATCGTATAAATCGAGGTGGGGGCCAACTGAGCCCTGGTCTGCGGCATAGCTGCACAGCAGATCATCGAAACGCCAGTTGGGAATAAAGTCGAACAGATCGGATATGCCGGCCAGCTCGGGTAGTACTTTTTCCAGATCGTTAATAATCAGCGTCCAGTGTGATTTGGGAAGTGTTTTAAAAACGCTCTCATCCATTGGGCCAAAAATTGGCTGCCAGGGGTGCTCGCCATCTTTTTCGATAATAATACGTGAGCTGACCTCTTCTTCGCAGGCCAGCCCCGCGAGTTCTTCTGCGCTAATGGGGCACTGAAACCGGGGCAGGGCCTGGCGAATGACCAGCGGTTTTTTCTGCCAGTATTCTTTCAGGAATTCATCTGTAGAAAGACTGGCGAGTGGGTTGATGGATGAATACATGGTTTTTTCTGCTGCCTGAAGTATTTTAAGCTGAATTAATTAATGGCGTTTTTTGAAAAATATTTTACGTCGTGCAAACCTTCAAAATTCCTGTCCTGTGTCCACAGTGTGGCATTATGCTTATATGCTGTTGCCAGTGTGATACTGTCTGCCATGGGTATTTTATGCTGGGTGCTGAGTTTTGCCGCCTCGTAAGTCAAGTTGTGATGGACGGTTCGCTACGCCTGCCTCATCAGCACTATATCGCCCGTGTCTGCTCCACTGCATTGCCAATGTAATTCATCGGTGTCATAGCCATCAGTACATCCTTGCCTTCCTGTGGCATATCCAGCGTCTGTACAAATTCCTGCATAATCTGCTGATTCACTTTTTTGCCACGGGTTAGCTCCTTGAGCTTTTCATAGGGCTTTTCAATGCCATAGCGACGCATCACTGTCTGTATGGGCTCGGCCAGCACTTCCCAGTTATTGTCCAGGTCTGCCTCCAGGCTTGCCGGGTTGATTTGCAGTTTGTTCATGCCCCGCAATGCAGACTGGTAGGCGATGCTGGAATGGGCAAAACCCACGCCCAGGGTGCGCAGCACGGTTGAGTCGGTGAGGTCACGCTGCCAGCGGGATATGGGCAGTTTCATGGCGAGGTGGCTAAACAGTGCATTGGCAATGCCCAGGTTGCCCTCGGCATTTTCAAAGTCGATGGGGTTTACTTTATGGGGCATAGTAGAGGAGCCAATTTCACCGGCAATGGTTTTCTGTTTGAAGTAGCCAATGGATATATAACCCCAGATATCACGGCTCATATCTATGAGGATGGTATTGAACCGTGCAATGGCATCAAATAGTTCTGCCATATAGTCGTGGGGCTCTATCTGGATGGTGTAGGGGTTAAAGCTGACCCCCAGCGATTCGATAAACGTTTGCGCAAAGCCGGGCCAGTCGATATCAGGGTAGGCGGAGTAGTGTGCATTGTAGTTACCAACTGCGCCATTTATTTTGCCCAGTAGTTTAACGTTGGCCACCTGGTCACGCTGGCGTTGCAGGCGGTACACTACATTAGCCAGCTCTTTGCCCATGGTGGACGGGGAGGCGGGCTGGCCGTGGGTACGACATAGCATGGGCTGTTCTGCCAGTTGCTGAGACAGTTGCGTGAGGCTCTCGATGACATTGTTCATCTGTGGCAGCAGTACGCTGTCCCGGCCTCGGGCTAGCATTAGTGCGTGGGATAAATTGTTGATGTCTTCTGAGGTGCAGGCAAAGTGGATAAATTCTGAAATGGCTTCAAGCTCGGCATTGCCGGTGATTTTCTCCTTAAGGAAATACTCCACCGCTTTTACATCATGGTTGGTGGTGCGCTCAATGTCTTTAATGCATTGCGCATCCTCTACACTGAAATTATCCGTGATGCCGTTCAGCAACTGGCTGGCGGCTTTGCTGAGTGAAGGTACTTCGCTAATTGCGGTTTCACAGGCCAGTGCCTGTAGCCAGCGTACTTCAATCAGCACACGGTGGCGAATCAGGCCAAATTCACTAAAAATAGCCTGATAGTCAGTGGTTTTACTGCCATAGCGGCCATCGACGGGGGAAATTGCGGTCAGTTCAGTCAGTTGCATACGATTATTCATCTTTAAAAATAGGGTAACCTGAGCAGTTACCGAGGTTATTATGTGTAATTCAGGCTAAAATCCAGTTGTTCTGCTGAACCCTCACGGCGAACCCGGCGAGTGATGCGGTGCAGAATTTATCAGGTCAAATTATACAGGCCTCAATATTCAGCTGCAGAGAATTTTTACTAATGGAGACAAAATGAGCAAAGTGCGTATCGAAAAAGACAGTATGGGTGAGTTAGAAGTGCCGTCAGATGCTCTGTATGGGGCGCAGACCCAGCGGGCGATTAATAATTTTCCTGTGAGTGGTCTGCAGGTGCCGCGTGCGTTTATTCATGCGCTGGGCCTTGTTAAGGTTGCCTGTGCTGAGGTTAATCTGGATCTGGCAGCGCTGGAACCGGCCTGGGCCAAAGCCATTATTTATGCTGCAAATCAGGTGAGTGAGGGGGGGGTTGATGCGCATTTCCCGGTTGATATCTTTCAGACCGGCTCGGGCACCAGTACGAATATGAATGCTAATGAGGTGATTTCTCATCTGGCATCCGAGGCTTCGGGTCTTAGTATTCACCCTAACGATCATGTCAATATGGGGCAAAGCTCTAATGATGTGATTCCCACGGCAATTCATGTGAGTGCCAGCCTTCAGGTTGCAAAACAGCTAATGCCTGCGCTTGAGCACCTTAAGGCGGCAATTGATAAGCGTTGTGTTGAGCTGGATAAGGTCATTAAAACCGGGCGTACGCATTTAATGGATGCCATGCCGGTGAAACTGTCTCAGGAAATGGGTGGCTGGTCTGCGCAAATCGGCCTGAGCATTGATCGTTTGCAGGCCTGCATGCCTCGTATTAGTGCGCTGGTGCAGGGGGGCACGGCGGTGGGTACGGGCATTAATGCTGATGAGCGGTTTGCCGAAAAGTTTGCGGCTCAGATGAGTCAGCTCACGGGGCATTCTTTTACCAGTAATCCGAACAAGTTTGAAGGCCTGAGCACACAGGATGCGGCGGTGGAGCTCAGCGGGCAGTTAAAAACGGTTGCGGTCAGCTTAATGAAAATTTCAAATGATCTGCGCTGGATGAATTCCGGTCCACTGGCTGGGCTGGGTGAAATTGCATTGCCTGCACTGCAACCCGGCAGCAGTATTATGCCGGGCAAGGTTAATCCGGTTATTCCTGAGTCAATGGCAATGGTTTGTGCGCAGGTTATTGGTAATGATACGACGATTACAGTTGCCGGGCAGGCGGGCAATTTTCAGTTGAATGTGATGCTGCCGGTGATCGCCTATAATCTTTTGCAGAGTATTGAGATACTCGCAAATGGCTGTCGCATGATGGCGGATAAAGCGATTGCGGGCTTTAGTGTTAAGCAGCAGAATATTGATGTGGCACTGGCGAAAAACCCCATACTGGTTACTGCCCTGAACCCGGTTATTGGTTATGAGCTGGGTGCAAAAATCGCAAAAACCGCCTATGCTGAGAGTCGGGCGGTGCTGGATGTAGCGGAGCAGATGACGGATTTATCCCGTGAAGCGCTGGAGGCCTTGCTCTCGCCGGAGAAATTAACCCAGGGGGGGATTACGAAATAAAGGCGTGTTGTTATCCAGAAAAACCAGGCCGTGTTCAACGCCTGAAAAACGAGAATATAGATGAATTTTATTAAAAACCTACTGGCGGTTATTGGGTTATTTAGCCTGATTGCTCTTATTATAGCAGCGGTTGAATTGCAGACGGTGATGAATCGGATTGATACGTTTGATGAGAATGCGCTGGATATCTACACCGATTTTGCAAAAAAAGTGTATGCAAGTGGTTCAGCCGTAGATGCAATGGTGGTAAAGGTTAAGGTGGATGAAGGCGTGAGTGCAGAGGATGTGGATGTGTCCATTCGTAGTATTGCAAATGAGTTGAATATTAAAAATGTGGGTGAGTTGCCGTTGTCTAAACAGGTTGAGGCGATATCAGGGAAGCCTTTTCGTTATGTGAAAATTTATCTTCTGTGTAATGCAATGACAGCAGCCAGCATGCTGAACTATGATGACGCGTATTCGAGTTTTCTACCCTGTCGCTTATCGGTGGTGGAAGATGCCCAGGGGGATATATGGATTTATACACTGAATATGGATCTGATGATCCATGGGGGAAAACCGATACCGCCTGCGCTAAAAGAAGAAGCGATTAAAGTGCGTGATATTTTAGATGAAATTATGAGGCGTGCTGCGGAAGGTGATTTTTAGATTCATCTTTTTTGCAGTTTTCCTGTTCATATGGATTTTTTTGTTATATTTTATTTTTGTTCATAGTGTACTGCGAGTATCCTTAGTTTTACCGCTTCATTAGTAAGTGCATTCCTGCACAAAATCGAATGAGGGTAATATTTTTTCATTACGCTATCCAGATCAATAACTTGCACACCTTTTTCGCGCCCAACTGATTAATCCAGGATAATACACGCATGGACAAACGGATATGGCGCGAAAGGGACACAGGAGGGGTGAGGGTGTGGCAGAAATGGAAATATATGGGCAGGGATCTATGGAAGGTCAGACAGTAATACAGGTGTACATGAATATATGGAACTGGCTATAGCGTCACAAAAACTAATAAGGGCATGGATACCCACAAACCCGGCAGAGACGGCCGATTTTTCCAGCTTAATATGCGGTTATTAGAATGTTTGTGAGTGTGTTAGAGTGCAGGGCGCATAATCCTGGATAACAATCAATGAATGAATTTATGATAAGCAGTTTTATTAAAATTACCTTTCTTTCTGTGTGTATTTTTCTTTCCCCCCTGGCACAGGCAACGTATTTACCTGATCTGGAACTGACAGGTGACGATGGCAAGAAGCATCATATCAATGATTATATTGGCAGGGGGCGTTGGACAACGGTGATGGTCTGGGGGCCTAAATGCCCGGCCTGCATAGCAGAAATGCCTGAAATTCAGAGTTTGTATGAGGATAAGGATGAAACGGGTATTGATGTTCTGGGGCTGGTAATAGACTATCCAAGCTTTAATTATGCCAGGTTAAAGCAGGTTCAGCAGTTTAAGGAAGATTATTCGATTACTTTTCCAGGTTTGCTAATAAGTTCAAAAATTTATGACTCATTTTCCATAGGCTGGCTGAAAGGTACGCCAACAATGATTTTAATTAACCCTGAAGGTAAGGTTGCTGCCGTTCGAACAGGCGGTCTTTCCAGAAATTTTATTGAAAATTTCATTGCTCGAAAGACAAAGGCTGCTGCGGTAGCAAACCAGAAACAAAAGAAAAAATAGCCCTCTGAATTTAAAGAGGGCTATTCCGCAGCTTACCCGGGTGCATTTTACACGGGAATATCGGTGAAGCCCCGGACGTGCTGCGTAACCTGATTAATGAGTCAATTGCTAAATGCCATAATGCTCCGGATATAAAATACCTGAAGAAGTTTATAATGACATGAAATTAGCTTCATGAAATATGCGTGGCGCACTTATGACTATAATCCGGGATAATCAAGCTGCATAAAACAGCGGTTTCTGGCTTTTGCAGCCTTTTGACGGGTGCATAGCAGGAAGCTGCAAATGCGTGTTACAGAATATCCTCAATAAACCATGCAGAGAAAGCATGCCGACCACTGATATCTGCTTTTTTATAAATGGAAGATGCCTGTTGGCGAACTGTTTTTTCTCGGGTTTCTCTAAGAGCGGCGATTTCTTTTAAGCTCAGCCCCTTTATTAGCAACCAGCCTACCTCCTGTTCACTGCGTGAGAGCAACCAGTCATTAAACTGCTGGCTAATCACATCGGCGAGTTTTTTGCGTGCCTCCAGTACATATTGTTCGGGTTGATGTTGGCTTTGTTCTGTTTTTTGCAATGCCTGTTTTAAGTCAGATATTTCCCTTTGCTGTTTGCGCAGTCCGATGATGAGCCAGAACAGGGCGCATAAGGATAAAAACAGCAGTGTCAGCTCCTGAAATACATGCTGGACAGGTGTGCCATGCGAGAGGTCTGCTGCGATATCACAGGCGCTGATTGCAACGATTAGTGTAATGGTCAGTAATAGAAACCTGTCTCTGCTTTCAACAACGCTCACCACCGGTAATTCCCCGCTTTATAGTATGTTCGAAATTGCCCAGCCTGCGTTGAACCCGGATTAATCTCAGTTGGGCGCGAAAAAGATGTGCAGACTTTCGTGACTCAACTGATTTTTCCAGGTTGAATAGCTCCCTGGCAGAAATGAGCTGGAATAGTACTGCCTATTGTATCGGACATATGCCCTACAGGGTAATAAAACGGTCATATGCCCAATGTTTTTTATCGGTTAATGGCTGAGAATGACAGGTAGTTACAATAATTAATACAGGTGATGTTATGAGTCATAAAATTAAGGTATGGGATTTGCTGATCCGTTTTTTTCACTGGGTGCTGGTGATTGCGTTTACGTTGTCTTATTTCAGTGGGGAGGAAGAATCCAGTTTGCATATATACAGTGGGTATGTGGTGCTATGGCTCATTGGCCTGCGTGTTCTGTGGGGGTTTGTGGGCACTAAATATGCACGTTTTAAAAACTTTGTTCACGGTAAAAAGATCGTTTTTGAGTACTTAACATCTCTTTTCAGTGAGCGTCCTGTGCACTATACAGGCCATAACCCCGCTGGAGGCTGGATGGTTGTTGCGCTGATTTTAAGCTTGTTTGCGACCACTTTGAGTGGTTTGCAGCTGTATGCCATCGAAGAAGGGGCCGGGCCTCTGGCGCATATTAATACAGAGATTCAGTTGATAAGCACTGCGAATGCAGATGATGATAGTGATTTTTCTGGCGAGCGTGATGATGAGGAATTCTGGGAGGCGATGCATGAAATTGCGGCTAATTTCACATTACTGCTGATATTTATTCACATTGCAGGTGTGTTTGTGGCAAGTAAGCTACACCGCGAAAACCTGCTGAAAGCAATGATCAGTGGCTATAAAAGCGTCTAAACGGAGTTAAGAAGGTACCTGTAGAATGGATTATGTTCGGTGGCAGGGTAAAAAGTTCGTCGTCTGCCGCCGAAGGAAGGTGTTGATCTGAGGATTAGCCAAATGCTTGAGTGAATTTTTCCATAAACAGCTCATAATCCGCATCGGGTAATTTATTAATGCCCGCTGCGGCTTTGCGGCCACCGCCGCTTTCAAACTGCCGGCATAGTTCATCAGCTCCGGTTTTATTGTTTAGTGGCGCACGCACACTCACCAGAAAACTGCCGCCAGGTTGCTGGGTTAGCATTGCGTGGGCACGATCCGGGTTGTTAGTGGCCAGTGCATTGGCATATACACCACTGACCCGCCTGGCCCATTTTTCATTGGGCAGAATGCTGATACTGTGGCGGCTGGTTTCATGAGCAGGCTTACATGACTCTGCTTTGCTGAGGTCGTCTTTATAGCCGCTAACCAGTGTCTGGTAGTGCTTATCGGATTCAATAAACTCAAATGGGTTTTCATAATGGCTTATTTTTCTGTAGAGATCTTCGGGGGTAAATAACAGATCCTCAGGCGATGAACCATAGCCATTGTAGTTAATGCAGGTGCCGAGCAACTCCAGTTGCTCTAGTTGAACTTGAGTCAGTGCCAGGGGCTTTGCGGCGATCTCGGCAGATTGATGTAGATTGTCGCCAAAAGCGGCTGTGACAGCCCAGGGCAGGTGTTTTTGCTTTAGATATTCATTCACCAGCAGGCTGGTGCAGGTATCAGGGTCGGTGTTTATGCTGGCGCTCAGGTGTTTGTCGGTGGGTATATCACCAGCAAAATGATGGTCAAAATATTGAATGTCTGCTTTCAGCTCAAGTAGTCTGCTCAGGTCTTCACGGTTTTTATCCAGCGAGATATCCAGCACCAGAATCTGGTCACCGGATACGGCCGCCTCGACCTTCTTCAACAGATTGATATCACGCTTTACCCCGGTCACCAGCGTGCTTTTCACTGGATTAGCCAGACGCATCTGGTGCAGCGCACAAATTCCATCTGCATCGCCGTTAAATACATCGAAATATTGCATGATTTACCCCCCTGGATGTTATCTGCCAGTACTCTACCAGATTATGCCTTTCAGGGGGAGGTAGTGTACGGGTTTTTGGCGCTCTGATAAAATTGCAGGGTATTGTCCAGTGAACCCAATGCCTGTAAATTCAGAAATCAAAAGTACAAACCATTGTGCCCTGAGGTTGCCCTTATGTACCAGCTGTTGATATTGGCTACAACCGGCATCAATGATTATCTGAGTGTAGCGTACAGAGTCAATCAGGTGCGGTGGCCTGACTTCTGGCTAACGACTGATGGCTTTTTTGATATAGTCAGGTGTGCGCATGAGGGTGTAATTCTGGGTGAAGCATCACTCAGTCTTCTGGTTTTGTGCGGGGATGCACTTATGTCGTGGATGCAGGAGCACAGGCGCGTGAGTTAGTGACGAAAAATCAATTCATATTTTTCCAGGTTTAGATAATCAGTAAGTTAATGCCTGGCTGATTAGCCATACACTTCACTAATCTGCACGACAGCAACGGTGATATTATCTTTTGCGCTACCGGTGAGTGCGTTTTGCAGCAGGTTTTTCGTCATGGTGGTGCAGTCGTCTTTCTGGCTCAGTAGCTGCGATATTTTTTCAGGGGGAACTTCTCGATACAGGCCATCACTGCACAGTAGAAAAATATCGTCTTTGCACATTTGATCAATCTGTAAATCAATTTCCAGCTGATCTTCCCCTCCGACGGCACGGGTCAGTGCCTCAGCTCTTTTACTGTCGAATGCCCGTTTTGGGTTCATCGCGCATTCGGCGATATATGTTTCGAGCATATTATGATCTTTGCTTATCTGTTCAAGCTTTTTATTGCGTAATCGGTATAATCGGCTGTCACCTGCCCATAAGCATGCATACTGTCTGCCATATGCAATTAATACCACAACGGTGCTACCAACGACAGCATTGTTATATTTCTGAGCGGCAATTTCTCTTAGATTTTTATTGACTCCCTGTATACATTTCTGTACGTCGGTGATATAGCTGTTCAGATCCTGTGGTTCGCTCAGGTGCTGGAGGTGTTCAACAATCGCGCGGCTAGCTACTTCACCTGCTTCATGCCCTCCCATGCCATCTGCCACAACCCACAGGCCAATTTCTGGCAGGTCCAGGTAAGCGTCCTGGTTTATGGATCTTACTTTTCCCGTATCGCTAACACCAGCAGAGCGCCATATTAAGAATGCATGACGGTTCATTACTTTTTCCTGTATGTTATGGTTATAACCTTTGCGGGCAACGAAATTTGGCCAGTTCACGGTTTGTAAACGGATTAGTAACACTGCTCGCCTGAATCTGGTAACTGGCCTTTAAATTTGCGGTGCTAAAAGTGACCACCAGCTGGTCTGCACTGCGCTGTTTTCGGCTACTCGATTCGTCTATTATATAGAGTACGGAAAAGTGATGACGTAACACCACTATGGCAGGCCGCACAGAATGGACATACAGATGTTGCACGTCTATTACTTGATGGCGGAGCTAATTCTGATAGTGCACAGGATAACAATACCACACCGATTATCATAGCAGCAGCCCAGGGTCATCTGGAAATAGTTCGCCTGCTGGTTGAGAGGGGCGCAGATATTAATGCAACGATTGATTCAGGGGTAACGGCATTGTTTATGGCAGCTCAGGAAGGGCTGTTTGATGTCGTTAGTTGTTTATTGGATGCAAATGCTAATGTTAATGCTCAGCATAGTAGCGGTGCGACACCTTTGCTTTTCCTGTCGCAATATGGAAATGCCGAAATTATTCAGCAAATTTTGAGTAAGGGCGCAGATCCGCATGCTATGTTAGACAATGGAATGACTCCTCTGGCTATGGCGCAGCAAAATGGGCACGTAGAAGTGACAAAGCTTCTTGAGGCTGCGATGGCATGAGAAAGTAGTGATCCCGCTAACCGCTAAGGACGAGTCAGAATGTGCAAAGGATACTGACAGGTATTCTGGGGCCATTCTGATGCAGGGTTGCGCTTATGGGATTGTCTATTTGTGCGTTCCACATACGCAGGTCTGGTGCCGAGAAGAGGACTTGAACCTCCACGAGCCAAAGCTCACTAGCACCTGAAGCTAGCGCGTCTACCAATTCCGCCACCTCGGCATGAGTGCGTTGAATCTGTCGATCACTGGACAGGGCGCGAACTTTACCTTTTGCTAATGTTTTTGTCAATCTTTATGTGCCATCTCCCGGAAACGGGTTTATATTCGGCTGATATTGTATCTTAATCAGCGCAATCTGTAGCATGTTTGTGTACAATTAAGCTTTAAATATATGACTCCCTCAAATAATGGCCTTATTCAGCAAAAATAAAGACAGTAGAAAAAACAAGAAGCATAAAAAGAACAGGAAACAAAAACACGCGTTCTCTTCAAAACCCAGGCACTCAGCGAAAGATAAGCCATTACATGATCCTCAAAAAGAGCGGGAGGCCAGTAATTATGAAAATCCGATTGCCAGCCGTGAGCTGATTTTAGAGGTTGTTCATGAAGAGGGGGCAATGTCACATGATCATTTGCTTGATCGGCTGGAAATACAGACACCGGATCAGAAAGAAGCCCTGCGTCGCCGCCTGAATGCAATGGTGCGTGATGGCCAGCTGATTCGAAACCGTCGAGATGGCTATGTGCCTGTTAATGAAGAAGATCTGATCAGCGGTCGAGTGATTGCTCATGCCGATGGTTTTGGTTTTCTGGTGCCTGATGAAGGTGGCGAAGATCTGTTTTTGCATGCTCGACAAATGCGCACCCTGTTGCATGGGGATCGTGCGGTGGTGCAGGTTTCAGGCATAGATCGCCGTGGGCGACGTGAAGGTGCCGTTATCAATGTGCTTGAACGAGCCAATGAGCGAATTGTGGGGCGTTTATTTATTGAATCGGGTATCTGCTTTGTGGTTGCCGATAATAAGCGCATAACTCAGGACATTATGGTGCCTCAGGATCAGCTGGGTGAAGCGCAGCATGGTCAGATCGTAATCGTCGAGATCACTCAGCAACCCACCTTCAGAAATAAGGCACTGGGCAAAATTACCGATATTATTGGTGATCATATGGCACCCGGCATGGAAATTGATATTGCTATTCACGCCCATAATATCCCCTTTCTGTGGCCTGATGAAGTAAAAGAGCAGGTTGCAGGCATTCGGGAAGTGGTGACGCAAGATGATAAAAAAGGTCGGTGGGATATTACCGGGCTACCACTGGTCACCATAGACGGTGAGGATGCACGTGATTTTGATGATGCAGTGTATTGCGAAAAAACCGATAAAGGCTGGAAATTGCTGGTAGCGATTGCCGATGTGTCTCACTATGTGCAGCGTGCGACACCCCTGGATGAGGAGGCCAATAGCCGTGCAACATCTGTGTATTTCCCCGAAAAAGTGATTCCGATGCTGCCAGAGGTGCTGTCGAATGGCCTGTGCTCATTGAATCCTCAGGTTGATCGGCTCTGCATGGTGTGTGAAATGCAGTTTGACGAGAAAGGTAAAATGCTGAGTAGCGACTTCTCTGAAGCCGTGATGTTTTCTCATGCAAGGCTTACCTATACGCAGGTTTCTGCGATGCTGGAAGATCATGATACGGCGCTGTGTAATGAGCACCAGTCTGTGCTGCCTCACCTTGAAGTGCTCTATGCTCTTTATAAAGTGCTGATTAAGCAGCGTAAAAAGCGCGGTGCAATTGATTTTGAAACTACTGAAACGCGCATTGTTTTTGATGAAAACAGGCGCATAGATCGCATCGTTCCAACTTCCAGGAATGAAGCGCATAAAATCATTGAGGAATGCATGATTTCCGCGAACATTGCAGCGGCTCGATTCCTCAATAAACATCATATTCCTGGGCTATACCGCACACATAAAGGCCCTAAGGTCGATAAAATTGATGATGTTAAGGATTTTGTATTAAGCCTTGGTTTGAAGTTTAAATCTAAAGGGGATGTGACGGCAAAAGACTATGCGAATATTATTAAGCAGGCAAAAGACCGCCCTGATTTTCATCTGATACAAACGGTGCTGTTACGCTCGTTATCACAGGCCGTTTATTCGCCTGAAAATGATGGCCATTTTGGCCTGTCTTTAGAAAATTATGCTCACTTTACGTCCCCTATAAGGCGTTATCCTGATTTGTTGGTGCATCGAGCGATTCGCCATGTTGTGCAGGGCAAGAAAGTCAATGAGTATTTTTATCGCGAAAGCGATATGGTGAGTCTGGGGGAGCAGTGCTCTGCTAATGAGCGCCGAGCAGATGAAGCTACACGTGATGCGGTTTCTTCATTAAAGTGTGAATTTATGCAGGCACGTATTGGTGATACTTTTAAAGGGATTATTACATCGGTAACATCGTTTGGTATATTTATTGAGTTAAATGATATTTATGTCGAAGGCCTGGTGCATATTACTAATTTGCCCAAGGATTATTATAAGTTTGAACCGATGACTCATCGTCTTATGGGTGAGCGTAGTGGTCGGTATTTTCAGCTGGGTGATGCCGTTACAATAAATGTAGCTGCAGTGAATATGGATGAGAGGAAAATTGATTTTGAACTCCTTAGCCATGATGAACAAAGGGCCGCTATCAATGTGGTCGCTTTTGACTCGGCTGAAACAACCCGGAAAAAAGGCAGGAAGAGAAAAGATAAGCATAAAAAGGACAGAAAGAAGAATGCTGATAAAGTTGCTAGCACAAAAGTAGACGAAAAGCAGAAGCTGGCAGCCAGTGGGGACTCGAAAAACAAAGCCACTTCGAAGAAAAAAGTAGCTAAAAAGAGTTCATCTGAGAAACCCGCTATTAAAAAGAAAACAGTTGCTAAAAAAGCAGTGAAGAAGAGGGCACCAAAGAAGGCAGTAACGAAAAAGAAAGTCGCCGGGAAGGTAGCTGCAAAGAAAGCAACAGTGAAGAAGAAAGCGATTAAAAAAGTAGTACCCAAGAAGGCGGTGGCAAAGAAAAAAGCCATTAAAAAGGTAGCGTCAAAGAAGGCAGCGCCGAAGAAGAAAGTCGTTAAGAAGATAGTGCCCAAGAAGGCAGCGCCGAAGAAGAAAGTCGTTAAGAAGATAGTGCCCAAGAAGGCAGCGCCGAAGAAAAAAGCCATTAAAAAGGTAGCGCCCAAGAAGGCAGCGCCGAAGAAGAAAGTCGTTAAGAAGATAGTGCCAAAGAAGGCAGCGCCGAAGAAAAAAGCCATTAAAAAGGTAGCGTCAAAGAAGGCGGTACCGAAGAAAAAAACCATTAA
>UOFG01000082.1_pt1 | contig 18996 bp, 17 predicted proteins | sample 1988411 | NCBI WGS metagenome assembly UOFG01 (sample SAMEA4712194, study PRJEB27164) | hydrothermal vent metagenome | biome: marine basaltic hydrothermal vent biome; feature: marine hydrothermal vent; material: mineral | place: Pacific Ocean | collected 2011-06-14/2011-07-23 | depth 1689 m
TGATATAACTCAGGCGGGTAATGTGGTATCCGAGGGGGATACGGTGTTTAATGCGGCGGGCATATTTAATATGGTGGCGGGTTCAACGGCCACGGTAAATACCGGCGCTTTTACGGTTACTGCGGATGGGGTGGTGAATTTGCAGGCGGTGACGGCGGCAAGTGATATTGGTGTAAGGAGCAATGTTGGAACAATAAATGTTCTTGAGGATATGAATACGGCTCAGGGGCGTGTAGAGGCCATTGCGGGCCGTAATGTGCTAATAAATGGCGATATCACTTCACTTCTGGGCATCAGTCTTGAGACGTTGATAAATGGTGATATCATACAGAATGGTGGTTTAAATTCAGCGCAGGGTGATATTACGGCTGTTTCGGTTCAGGCGATAGTCATGGGGAGTAATGCTTCCAGCACCGCCACAGCCGGTAATATTCAATATAATGCTGAAAATAATGTGGGTGTTGGCAACCTTTCTGCGGCGAGTGGAAAAATTGGCATAATCAGTAACGTGGGTGCGGTTGATGATGCTAATGGTGTAGCAATGAATGTCGTTGCAGACATATTAGAGATCAGGTCGGATAGTGGTGTTGGCACAAATGATCAGCTTGAAACGCAGGTTGCAATGATGGATGTTATTAATACCGGTTCGGGCGAGGTTAATTTTCAGCAAACTGGCGATGTGGATCTGCTGGCATTAAAAAATACAGGCGATGTGGGTAATATTAATCTGATATCGGATCAGGATATTCGTTTTAACCCGGGCAGTGTTGATGCTAACCGGGCGGTGGGTTTTGTTTTTATGCGAACCACCAGTGGTGATTTTGCGGGTCTTTTGCTGGCGGATTTAGGCAATCCGGATATTACCGCGCAGAATGCAACTTTTCTGGCCTCTGCGGGTACGTTTGGCACACTCACCCGGCCGATTACAATGGATGTTCCCGGCTCAGTGCTGATTGATTCCAGCCGTTTGTTTGATCCCCGTTTTGTGCCGCCGGGGCCGAGTCAGCTGAGCACCACGGGTTTTAATGTGAGCCTTGCGGGGGTTGTTGCGGCGGTGGCCTCGGAGCAGCTGGTTGAGATTGAGACGCTGGCTGAAATTGATCCGGCTATTTTTACGGATTTGCAGAATTACAGTTCAGAGGAAACATCGATTAAAATGCCTCAGGATCAGTTGTTTGAGGATGAGCTGGAAGTGGCAGACAGAACCGAGTTTTAGTTTTTGAGTTTTTTGAGACATTCTTAATGCGAATTGCTTTAGGCATCGAATATGATGGCAGTCGGTTTTCTGGCTGGCAAATGCAAAAGCAGGGTACACGCACGGTTCAGGCCTGTGTGGAGCAGGCGTTGTCGAAGGTTGCGGATGAGCAGGTGCAGGTGGTGTGTGCGGGGCGAACGGATACCGGAGTGCATGCGACAGGCCAGGTGGTGCATTTTGACTGCCCAGCACCCAGGCCTGACAGGGCCTGGGTGCTGGGGGTGAATGCGCATCTGCCAGATGATGTGGTTTCGCTGTGTTCAACGAGGGTGGTCGGTGATTTTAGTGCGCGCTTTAGTGCCACGGCAAGGCAATACCGTTATGTTATTTTAAATCGTGCGGCTCGCTCAGCGGTTTTTAGCCGGCGAGTAAACTGGATTCATAGCGAGCTTAATATTGAGGCAATGCACCAGGCGGCACAGGCGCTGGTGGGGGAGCAGGATTTTTCTTCTTTTCGATCTGCGGCCTGCCAGGCGGAGCATGCGATGCGTAATGTTCATTGGGTAAAGGTGAGCCGAGAGGCTGATTTTATTTATATTGATATTCAGGCGAATGCTTTTTTGCATCATATGGTGCGCAATATTGTGGGTTCGCTGTTAATCGTGGGGCAGAATGAGCAGCCTGTTGAGTGGATGGCTGATTTAATGGCACTGAACGATCGCACCCAGGCAGGGCCAACGGCGGTTGCAGAGGGTTTGTATCTGGTTAAGGTGAGTTATCCTGAGAGTATGGGGATTAACTTTCCGGTTTATTTGCCCCGGTTTGGTTAAGTCAGTTCAACTGAGGGAGCCTTCCCCCTGATTTCCGGCATTGCCTGGCATTCAGTGGTGTTTATTCGCCGAGAATCATTATTATTTCCCTGTTTTTAGGTTAAAATACCGCTTTTCGTTATTCTGTGAACCGATTGAAGCCTGAGTCTTTTCAACCCCGAACCTGTGCCCGAACCCGTGTAAAAATTTGTGGTATTACCCGCGTCGAAGATGCGCTGGCCGCTGCCGAGCTGGGTGTGGATGCGCTGGGGCTGGTGTTTTATGATAAAAGCCCGCGTAATGTCAGTATACCGCTGGCACAGAGGGTCTGCGCGCAGTTACCGGCCTTTGTTAGCACAGTTGGGCTGTTTCTGAACCCTGATAAGGCGCAGGTGCAGCAGGTGCTGGCAGAGGTCGATCTCGATGTGCTGCAATTTCATGGCACGGAGTCAGCGGATTTTTGTGCGTCGTTTGCTCGGCCATTTATTAAGGCGCTGGGGATGGGTGGCGAAATCCGCGAGGCAGGTGAGGTGAGTACATTTATCAAGCAGTATTCCAGCGCACGGGGTATTTTGCTCGATAGTCATAAAAAAGGTGCTGCAGGGGGGACGGGCGAGGCGTTCGACTGGTCTTCTATCCCATCCGAAATACGCCGCAAAATTATTCTTGCGGGGGGCTTAAATGCCGATAATGTGGCGCAGGCTATTCGGCAGGTTCACCCCTTTGCGGTGGATTTAAGCTCCGGGGTTGAGGCTTCTGCGGGAATTAAAGATAACGATTTAATGGTGCGCCTGATGCAGCAGGTGAGGCGGGTCGATTGTGAGTAACAGTGAATGAGTAAACAAAGCGTTAACGATTATTATTCGATGCCGGATGAGCGTGGGCATTTTGGCATTTATGGCGGTAAGTTTGTTGCAGAAACATTGATGCAGCCAATTGAAGAGCTGCGCCTGGCCTATGAAAAGGTGAAGGTGGATAAAGAATTTCAGGCGCAGTTTGATAAGGATCTGGCGGATTATGTGGGCCGACCCAGCCCGCTATACCATGCCGAGCGCTGGTCGAGGGAGCTGGGGGGGGCGCAGATCTATCTGAAACGTGAGGATCTGAACCATACCGGCGCGCATAAAATTAATAATACGATTGGCCAGGGGCTGCTGGCTAAATATATGGGTAAAACCCGGATTATTGCAGAAACCGGCGCGGGCCAGCACGGGGTAGCTTCGGCCACGGTGGCGGCGCGCTTTGGTATGGAGTGCATTGTGTATATGGGGGCGGAAGATGTGAAACGCCAGTCGCCCAATGTGTATCGCATGAAATTACTCGGTGCAAAGGTGGTGCCGGTCACTTCTGGCTCTAAAACCCTGAAAGATGCACTGAATGAGGCGATGCGCGACTGGGTCACGAATATTGATAATACCTTTTATATTATCGGCACGGTGGCGGGGCCACACCCTTATCCGGCGATGGTGCGTGATTTTCAGACCATTATTGGGCGTGAGGCGAAACGCCAGATGCTTGAGCAGGCAGGGTGCCTGCCGGATGCGCTGGTGGCCTGTGTGGGCGGTGGCTCGAATGCGATTGGCCTGTTTCATCCGTTTCTGGGCGATGAAAATGTTAAAATTTACGGCGTTGAAGGCGGCGGGGATGGTGTGGATACGCCGAACCATGCAGCGCCTTTGTGTGCGGGCAAGCCGGGGGTGCTGCACGGTAATCGTACCTATTTAATGGAGGATGATAATGGGCAGATTATTGAAACACACTGTATCTCTGCGGGGCTGGATTACCCCGGTGTTGGCCCTGAGCATGCCTGGTTAAAAGATTGTGGTCGGGCTAATTATGTGGCGGTGACCGATAAGGAGGCACTGGCGGCATTTCATAAATTAACACGCACAGAGGGCATTATTCCTGCACTGGAATCCAGTCATGCACTGGCCTATGGCGAGAAACTGGCGAAGACGATGAGCCGGGATCAGAATATTATTATTAATCTGTCGGGGCGGGGCGATAAGGATATTAATACCATTGCTGATATTGAGGGCATAAAGCTGTGAGCCGCTTAAAAACTACTTTTGATGCACTGAAGGCGGAGCATAAAACCGCACTTGTCCCTTTTATTACGGCAGGAGACCCGCAGCCCTCTGTGACGGTTAAGCTGCTACATGATATGGTGGCTGCGGGGGCCAGTATACTTGAGTTAGGCATTCCTTTTTCAGACCCTATGGCAGAAGGCCCGGTAATACAGGCCGCCTGTGAGCGAGCACTGGTGCATAATGTGAGCCTCAGGGATGTGCTGGGAATGGTGAAAGCGTTTCGCGCAGAGGATAATGAAACGCCGATTGTTTTAATGGGTTATTTAAATCCGGTTGAGGTAATGGGCTATCAGGTGTTTGCTGAGGCGGCATCCGAGGTGGGCGTGGATGGCCTGATTCTGGTTGATTTGCCGCCAGAAGAGGGGGAAGTTTTAATTGCGGCACTTAAAAGCCAGCAGATTGATCCCATATTTTTGCTGGCCCCCACCAGCACGAATGAACGGATGAAAACGATTTGTGCCGAGGCCAGTGGTTTCGTCTATTATGTGTCGTTGAAAGGGGTAACCGGGGCGGCTCATCTGGATGTGGATTCGGTGGTTAAAAAGGTGGGGCAGATTCGTACACATACCTCAGTTCCAGTGGGTGTGGGGTTTGGTATTCGCGATGCGGCATCGGCGGCGCAGGTGGCAGCAGTGGCCGATGCGGTGGTTGTGGGCAGCGCAGTTGTTAAGCGGGTTGCAGAGAATGCAGATAATCCGCAAAAAATGTCTCAGCAGGTGTGTGAGCTGTTATCGTCTATGCGCAGTGCAATGGATCAGGCATAGCGCGGGTTTGTAGTAAAAAAGACAGGCTGAATAAAACAAGGTAGGGTTGAGCATATGAACTGGTTTGAAAAATTAATGCCGTCGCGCATTCGCACCGATGCGAATGCAGCGGATAAAAAAGGCTCGGTGCCAGAGGGGCTGTGGACAAAATGCAATGCCTGTAGTGCGGTGTTGTATCGTGCAGAGCTGGAGCGAAATAACGAAGTGTGCCCCAAGTGCCAGCATCATATGCGTATGCGCGCGCGCAGGCGGCTGGAATATTTTCTCGATGAAGAGCCTCGTGAGGAAATTGCACCGAATATTAAACCGGTGGATATTTTAAAATTTAAGGACAGCAAAAAGTACAGGGATCGAATTTTGCTGGCACAGAAAAGTACAGATGAGAATGATGTGCTGATTGTTTTTAAGGGACAGGTAAAAAACATTCCCCTGGTTGCGGCGGCGTTTGAGTTTAAGTACATGGGGGGTTCTATGGGATCAGTGGTGGGGGAGAAATTTGTGCGTGCTGCAAATGTTTCACTGGAAAATGAGATTCCACTGGTGTGCTTTTCGGCCTCAGGTGGTGCACGTATGCAGGAGTCGTTGTTCTCGCTGATGCAGATGTCCAAAACCTCGGCGGTGCTACAGAAAATGGCATCCCGGGGTATTCCGTTTATTTCTGTTATGACCGACCCGACCATGGGCGGCGTGTCGGCCAGCCTGGCTATGCTGGGGGATGTTAATATCGGCGAGCCTAAAGCGTTAATCGGTTTTGCGGGCCCCCGTGTTATTGAACAGACCGTGCGTGAAACGCTACCGGAAGGGTTTCAGCGCAGTGAGTTTTTATTAGAGCATGGGGCGATTGATATGATTGTTGATCGGCGCGATATGCGCGATAAAATATCCAGTATGCTAAGCATGATGCAAAATAAACCCGCCGCGTAATTTTTTTGATGCGTTATTATGAATTTTGCGTAGGTTGGTGCTGGCGCAGGAACCCCAACAATTTTCATTAACCTGTAGCCAGGTTCAAATAACATCATGCGCTTTAATAATCTTAATGACTGGTTAAACTGGCAACAGGGCCTTAACCCAGAAGAAATGGTTCTGGGACTCGAGAGAGTTTCGGTGGTGCTGGGTCATCTTGATCTGGCTGCGGACTTCTTCTGCCCGCTTATTTCGGTTGCGGGAACGAATGGAAAAGGTTCAACGGTTGCGTTTATTGAGTCTATTTTGCATCAGTCCGGCGTTTCTGTGGGCTGCTATACGTCGCCTCACCTGCTGGCATACAATGAGCGGATTTGCATTAATCAGCAGGCTGTTTCCGATCAGGTGCTGTGTGAGGCGTTTGAGGTGGTTGATCAGGCTCGGGGGGATACTCCACTGACTTATTTCGAGTTTGCTACACTGGCGGCACTGGTCATTTTCAAACGCTTCAATGTTGAGGCCGCTGTGCTTGAAGTGGGCCTGGGGGGGCGGCTGGATGCGGTGAATGTGGTTAATGCGGATGTGGCCGTTATTAGCAGTATTTCGAAAGATCATATTGACTGGCTAGGGGATGATATTGAATGCATTGCAACTGAGAAAGCCGGTATTATGCGGCCTGATAAAGTGGCGATACTGGCGATGTTTGCCCCTCAACAGGCACTGCTGGAACACGCCCGGCAAATAAATGCCCGGCTGCTCTGTCTGGGGAAAGACTATCTGTATCAGAGGCTTGAAGGCGGGCGCTGGCAATTAAAAGGCTGTCGACTGGCATTGCCTGATTTACCTCCGACGGCATTAAAGGGCGGTATTCAGATGCAGAATGCGGCCGCTGCCATTATGGCTATTGAGGCGTTGTTGCCTGAGCGGTTAGCTGAATCGACAGACCCAATACGCACTGAAACGGTGCAGATTACCTCCGAAAGTATTGCTACAGGCCTGCAGCAGGTGCAGTTAGCAGGACGATTTCAGGTAATTGCGCATTCGCCACAGGTGGTGGTGGATGTGGCGCATAATGAAGCTTCTGCGAGGGCGCTGGGCGAGCTATTACAGCAATATCCGGTTAGCGGGGAAACGCTGGCAATTGTTGCTATGCTGTCTGATAAGGCTATTTCAGAGGTGCTGCAGGTGCTAAATCCTGAAATTGACCAGTGGTTCAGTGCGGGGTTGTCCATTGTGGGTAGCCAGCGCAGTGCAATGCAGGCAGAGAATATGGCACAGGCCGTGCGTGAACTGCATGCAGATGTTAAACTTACGCCGTGTGAAGTGGTTAGCGAGGCCTGTAAAAAGGCTCGGATGCTGGCTAAAGAGAATGACCGTATTATTGTTTTCGGTTCATTTTATACGGTTGCTGAAGCAATCAAATTTTTTAACGCGGTGTAATGTGTTATCAGTAACGCATGATATTCGTAAACTGAAAAGCTGGAAGAGGATTGGATAGAAAACTTAGAAAACGCCTTACCGGTGCCATTGTTCTGGCCGCCTTTCTGGTTATACTGGTTCCGGAGTGGCTGGATGGTGCCGGGCACCATTCGCGCTATGGTAATAAAGCCAGTATCCCTGACAGGCCGGAGTTTAAGCCGATCGCCGATTATATGCTTGCTGAAGAGTCAACTAACACGGTTGCGGCCAGCCAGCCTGCGAGTGTTAATACGTTTATAAAGGCGGAAGAAACGAGAATTCATGCCTGGGCATTGCAACTGGGCAGCTTTGCTCAGGAGAAAAATGCAGAGGCCATGCGCGATGAGCTCAGGGCAAAAGGTTATGCAGGTTATGTGGATGTGCTGAAAAAGCCCGGGCGTGTGAGTTATCGAGTGAGAATTGGCCCTGAGCTGGATAAGCAGCAGGTTGAAAGGCTAAAAGCTGAATTGCTTAAAAAAGAGAAGTTAGAGGGGCTGGTGGTGCAGCACCCCTGATGGTGACAGTAGTTACTACCCGGATATAAAGATTAAGGATACTCATCATTTAAAATACGCCGTAAAACCATCCCTGCGGCTGACGATTTTAAATGATGAGTATCCTTTCTTACTGGCTCATTAATGTATTATTTTTTAAGTGCTAACAGATGAACTGTATTTTAAAAGTGGAAATTTGAATGACTCTTATTGATTTTGGAATTGTCATTATTATTGCGGTATTGCTGGTGCTTGGTCTGATCTGGGGGTTTGTGAAAATCGCCATCGCACTGGGTACCTGGATTACGGCAAGCACGGTTTCGTTTAGTTTTGCGCCTAATCTGGCCGCTTCTTTACTGACATCAATTGACTCGCCGCCAATGCGCCTGGCCGCTGCCATGGGACTGTTATTTATACTGACATTAATGGTGGGGGCTGTGGTGAGTTTTCTGGTGCGCCAGTTTGTAAGTAAAACAGGGCTGAGTGGGCTTGATCGTGTGCTCGGCATGGGCATTGGTTTTTCGTTGGGTCTGGTGGTGGTGATCGCGCTTGTTTTTGTTGCAGGATTAACCCGTGCGCCAGATTATGAATGGTGGCAGTCTTCTCTGTTAATCGAGCGGTTTGAAACACTGGCAATGTGGTTGCAGGGTTATCTTCCTGATGATGTTGCGAAGTATTTTACTTATTAGTTCAGTTTTTATCTGTAGCAAACAGCTACTGAGGTTTTTATGTGCGGTATAGTCGGGATTGTTGGTCGAAGCCCTGTTAATCAGTTGTTGTATGATGCGCTAACGCTGCTTCAGCATCGGGGGCAGGATGCGGCGGGTATTGTGACCAGTGATGGTAACAAGTTTCACCTGCGCAAAAATAATGGTCTGGTGAGTGATGTTTTTCATGCTGGAAATATGACGCAACTGACGGGCAATATGGGCATAGGGCATGTGCGCTATCCCACCGCCGGGTGCTCTTCAGCGGCGGAGGCTCAGCCCTTTTATGTGAATTCCCCATACGGCATCGCCATGGCGCATAATGGTAACCTGACCAATGCCGAGGCGCTTAAAGCGCAGCTTTATAAGGATGATCTGCGCCATATTAATACGGAATCAGATTCTGAAATTTTATTGAATATTTTTGCTCATGAACTGCAGGCACTGAATAAGTTGCAGGTTAGCGCTAAAGAAATATTCAGTGCTGTTGCACAGGTACACAAGCGTTGCCGCGGAGGCTATGCGGTTGTTGCAACACTTGTCGGCAAGGGGGTGCTGGCATTTCGTGACCCGTTTGGTATTCGCCCGGCCTGTTATGGCAAGCGTGATACAGAGAATGGTGTTGAGTATATGGTGGCATCAGAAAGTGTGGCCCTGCATGCACTGGGTTTTGAACTGGTGCGTGATCTGCGCCCGGGAGAGGCAATTTATATTGATATAGATGGCAACCTGTTTCATCAGCAATGTGCAGAAAAATTTCAGAATACCCCGTGTATTTTTGAGTATGTGTATTTCGCGCGGCCCGATTCAATTATTGATGATATCTCTGTGTACAAGGCCCGTTTGCGCATGGGAACAACCCTGGTGCAGAAAATAAAACGGGAGCGCCCAGAGCATGATATTGATGTGGTGATTCCTATTCCGGATACCAGTCGAACCTCGGCACTGGAAGTCGCCTATCATCTGAATGTGAAATACCGAGAGGGCTTTATTAAAAACAGGTATATTGGCCGTACTTTTATTATGCCCGGGCAGATGCAGCGGAAGAAGTCGGTGCGCCAGAAACTTAATGCGATAGATCTTGAGTTTAAGGATAAAAATGTTTTGCTGGTTGATGATTCAATTGTTCGAGGTACGACGTCTCGGCAAATTATTCAAATGGCCAGAGAAGCCGGTGCTAAAAATGTGTATATGGCCTCGGCGGCCCCGCCGGTGCGTCATCCGAATGTGTATGGGATTGATATGCCTTCGCCCGATGAGTTTGTTGCTGATGGACGTGATATTAAAGAAATTACCGCTGAAATTGGTGCTGACTGGCTTATTTATCAGGATCTTGAGGATCTGATACACGCAGTGAAGCAGGGTAATGATGAGATTGAGTGCTTTGATAGCTCGTGTTTTAATGGTGAGTATGTGACCGGGGATGTGGACAGTGCTTATCTGAAGCATTTGCAGGTGTTGCGTTCTGATTCGGCAAAGCATAAACGTGAGAATACGGATAATCTGGCGGGTATTGATTTGTATAGCAATCAATAAACAGCGGGCTACAGGCAAAAAATTAAGCCAGGATCTGTTATTTCTGTTTTCTTATTTGTATGAGTGATAAAAAAATTTATAAATTACTCGTTTTTAGCTTATTGCTTTATGCTAATTCAACGATTAGTCTCCGGGCGGAGCCTTCGTCTGCGCCTGTGCCGGGCCAGACAGTGGCAGATGATAAAAAGCGATTTGATCAGGCGCTACTGCTCTCTTCGCAGAAGCAGTGGAAGCAGGCTGAAGGTATTTATCGTGATCTGATAAAACGGCAGCCCTTATGGCCAGAGGCCAGGAATAATCTGGCGGTCGCGCTGCTTAAAGCCGGTCAGCTGGATGAGGCGCGGGCGTTTCTGGAAAGTGCGGTTATCAGCTCGCCGAGCTACCGTATTGCACAGCATAACCGCTCTATGCTTTATGCTTATCTGGCCGCTCAGGCTTATAATGAAGTGCTGGATGTTGAGTCGCCTTTGAAATTACCCGAACTGGAGCTGATTCAGAAAATTGAGCTTGCGCCGACTGATACGGTTGAAAAAGGCGATGAGCAGGAAAGCCTGGCAATGCAATTAAGGGAGCATAGCATGCAGGTTAATCAGCAGCTAGAGGGCTGGTCGCGTGCGTGGTCCGAAGGTGATTTTGAACTGTATGTACAATTTTATTCAACTCGGTTTGTACCCTCTGATAGTCAGCAAACATTGGCTGAATGGAAAGAAAATCGTAAGGCACGTTTAAATTATGCGCAGGGAGTGAAAATTGATATAGATCAACTCAGGGTGTTTTTTGAATTTGCCGGTGAGTCGGGGACGGCTGGAGAATATGCGCTGGTGGAGTTCATACAGTATTATCAGTCCGCAACTTACAAAGATAAAGTGCTAAAGCAGGTGTATATGCACAGGCAACAGAATAACTGGCGAATTGTGTCTGAGCGAACGATTAAAACATTCTGATGGTGTACCTGACTTGATGAAATACGCATTTTTTATCATTTCAGCGCTTTATGCGGTATATGCGATGGCTGCACCTCATCCAGAGCAGCGATTAATTGATGTTATTAACGATATTCAAAGGGCTGATCCTGCCTCTGCGGAATCCAGGTTAAAAACGCTTGTTAAAGAGGTGCCCGACTTTAAGCTCGCACAGCTAATTTATGCCGATATGTTGATATCAAAGGTGCAGGGGTTGAACAGCCCGGCAGCAGGTCTGAAAGACGGGCTGAAAAAAACACTTTTTATTCGAGAAATTAAAAGTCGTTATAGATCGGCTTATGATGAGCATATCCAGCAGAAAATCCCCTCGGTTCTGGTGCGACTTGATGCGTTTTATCGCCATACAATTGTTATTGATCTGAATAAATCACGGCTCTATCTATTTGATAATACGCAGGGCTCGCCTGTACTGCTAAAAGATTATTTTATATCAATGGGGCGTGGCGGGGCTGGTAAGCGTGTAGAGGGCGATCTGAAAACACCACTGGGTGTGTATTTTGTTCAGTCGTATATTGCTCCCGAGCAACTGGCGGATAAATACGGGGCAGGGGCCTATCCGGTTAATTATCCGAATGCATGGGATCGACTGAAGGGTAAAACCGGCAGTGGTATCTGGTTGCATGGCACGAGAAGTGGTATTTATAACAGGCCTTTGCTTGCATCCAGAGGCTGTGTGGTGTTGCCTAATGAGGATTTATTGAATGTGGGCGAGTATATCGACCTGAAAAATACGCCGGTGCTGATCGGGGAAAGTATTCACTGGCTCTCAGTGGAAAAGTGGGAGCAACAGCAGCAACGTGTTAATCAGATTCACCTTCAGTGGAAAGCCGACTGGGAAAGCCTGGATGTGGAAACCTACCTTACGCATTATTCGAGCCGGTTTGTAAGTGGTGGTAAGCAGGATCTTAGCCACTGGGCTGAGCATAAACGGCGTGTTGCAAAAAACAGGACATTTGTGGAGCTGGCATTTTCAAATGTTAGTTTGTTAATGCACCCGCAGGAAGATGTGCTGGTGGCTACATTTTTACAGCGCTATGCCAGTGATCATTTCAGGGGGCAGAGCTGGAAACGCCAGTACTGGCATAAAGAAGCGGATGGTCAATGGCGCATTGTGTTTGAGGGTAAAATTTCAGCGCCAGTTGAAGATCGGGTGCCTGGTCATTAGCCTGACATCAGGCTAATGACATCAGCCGGTTACTTTACCGCACTTTTAAAATTATCAGCCCGAGATAGCACCATACTGATACCTTCATACTCTTCATTTTCAGCGCTGATCAGGTTTGCACCATGGGAGAATCTGTCCCGTAGTTTTGACATTGCAGCCTGCCCCTTGTCAGAAAGCAGCAGGCGGGTAATTTTTGACTGCAAATGTGGAGGAACCGAGGGGCTCACAGTGAATGCCTGATTGGGGTAGGGCAGATGGGTGTGAATAGCCCGTGTTTTTTCAAGCAATGGGTCGAATTTTCTGTGGTTTGTTTTAGGCATGACGGCGGCTACACATATGCCCTGAACAACGGAGTCAAAACCTTCCTTCCAGCCTTTGGTAATAATATGTACGGGCTCCCTTGCCGGGTTTGAGTAATGACTCATCATGGTTAACATGCCAAAATTTGGAGATTTGGGCGCACAGATTTTTTTACCCACCAGATCGTCCAGCGTCTGGATGTCATTTGCATCACTTCGGGCAATTACTCGCCATACATGCAACTGGGGCAATTTTGAGAGAACACTGTGCTGCGTGTACTGTATGCGCCAGCTGACAAAGTGTGGGCCATCAAATACAAGATCATATTCGTTGTTCTGGATGCCACGGCTGTATTCTACCCAGTTTGCAGGTTGTCGGTATATAAATTTTTCACCTGTAGATTTACTTAAATAATCGGCAATGGGCTGATATGTTTCAATGCCTTTCTGAGGGGTTTCTCTGGGCGGGGCTGTAAATAAATAATCAGATATTGCGCTTACAGGGTAGGCTAGTGTGATAGTAATGAGGACAATATTGATTTTTTTAGATGGCATCGTACTTGTTCCTGCTATTGTTTGTTACTGTGCTTAAATTTTTAATTTCAGTGTTTTTGCCGCATATACCAGAGACCGACACCGAAAGGAGTCCCTGATGCGGGTTCAGGCTTTCCGGAGGAGGTCATTTTTTTCTATTTTTTTGTCAATTCGGGTACTGATCAGCAACACTCGTTATAGTATATACACTATTCAGGTATTCTGCTGTATTTTTAGTCAATACAATGTGTCTTTTGGCTGATATATGCTGGAAATCGCCTGGCAGGTAGAGGGTGGTGGAATATTTCTGTGATTTATATTACAGTACTCTTCGGTTTCGAACTAAAATTCTGTGATGACGTGCTGATTTCAGAAAGTGCTTATGCATCAAAGTTAGAGTGCGACAGAGCGTAGCGCCCGATTTGTTCCTGAGAGACCTGTTGTAGCGAAACAATTCTTTATACGGGCGCTATTATCCTGAGTTAACTTGTTTTCCCACTACCCCATTTGCTTAATGTTTGGGCAAATGGGGCGATATTGAGCATGGTCGTGAAAAATCGGTACACATTCTGGCTAACCAGGGCATATGCTGCTCAGGCGACCTTTCGTGATCGGATTTCATTCAGCAGATTAGACTGACGCTGGCGACGCTCTTTATCGGCTTCATCGACATTCAGTAGTTGAGCAAGTTTTTTGCGTTTATTTTCTTCATTGAATTTTTCGATATCATCTTCAGGAAATTCTGTTTCATCACCTGTAGCTACAATATCTCTTTCATAATTAAGGTGATCCAGTGTGTGCCCTGCAACAGATTCAAATATTCGCAGGTCATCTTCAGACATCTCTTTTTTGTACTTTTTACTGTTGTTACTTAATATGGGGTTGGTTACATTACCCCATAAATCACTGGATTCAGCCGCGTTTTTTGCTTCATGGCTTTTATGATAATCAAACATTTCAGTGCTGAATTCAACCGCTAAAAATGCACACAGGGCCTTTGCTGTTTGTTCAGGCTGCTGCGTGAGTTGCTCATAGCTGACACTGAAAAATTGATCTTCATCAAGCATTTCACGCAGGTAAAGGGCTTTAGATTGTGTTTCTGACCAGTCTTTAGCGATATTGTAAATGTGTTTTTCGCCGACGACCGCTTTCTGGAATGAGAGTGCGACATCACGCCCATCTCTGTACAGATAAATATATTTAGGCTTCTTAAAGTGAGCTTCAATTTCATTGGTGTATTTAATATTAGCCATGCTTTTGCAAATCCAGGTGTGAGCACCCTGTTGTTCTGCATAGCTGTCATAAACAGCGCCATACACGCTTGTTAACGATCGACTACCCTGTGAGTCTGAAAATATTTTTTCTCTGTCAAATACTACATCGCTCCATTCAACGGGGTTGAGTTCGACCAGTCTGCAAACATCGTCCACCAGTATTTTAAAATTTCTTTCATCGTGCAGGTCTCCATAGCTGTCCATTAAAGGAAGCATGCGATCAAGGATATGAGGCGGGTGAGGCGAGGCGATTGCCTGAAGCTGGTTTAGCATTAATCTTAACAGGTTGGAACCAGAACGTTGTGTGCCAATTATAAATACAGATTTCATGATTTTTCCCTCCTACAGGGTCAGGGCTTCAGTTTTACTGAAACCCAGTTGATAGTTAGTTTTTATCATTTAAAAATGCCTGTTATCTGGCATAATCAGGGGGTGTTCAGATGCCCCTGACAGCTATAAATTCTGCTGACAGTGTGGGTTTATTGCATAAAGATCAGTTTTTATAGTTTTCGTTGTTCTTTATGTGTCTGAACACGTGTACAGTAAAAGATTTACATGTACGCTAAAAAAGTTGTTAAGCCTGCTGCTGGAATAATCCAGGCAACTTCAAGCCTGAGTTTCATTAATGCAAACAGTGAAAGGATAAATATGCTAATTGTAATGTAGTTAATATCGGCAATCATTGAAACGGCGTAAGCAGCAGATGCAATCATGCCAATAACGGCGCACCGCACACCTTTTAAAATTGCCTGCAGTGTTTTAGATGATTTAAGCTTTGTAAGGTAATGTGTGCAGATCAGCATGAGTACGGCAGGTGGGGCAAATATGCCAATAGTGGCTGTTATGGCCCCGGTAATACCGGCTACTTTGTAACCTATAAATGTGGCGCTGATTAGAATGGGCCCCGGGGTGATTTGTCCCATTGCGATAGCATCTACAAATTCTTTGTGACTGACCCACTGGTGGCCCTGCACTACTGTATCCTGAATTAATGGAATGAATACGAAGCCTCCGCCAAACAGCAACAGACTCATGCCTGCGAAAGTCGTGAAAAGCTTGCTCGCAGGAAAAAATTGCGTATTGAAAAAAGCGACGGCCAACAGAGAGAGTATAATGCCTGAAATTATAATTTTTTTGCGAAAAGCAGCTGAATGCTCAACAGTTTTCTGTGGCGTTATGTGGTTTTTTTCTGTATTGTCGGGATTTCTAAAAACAAACCAGCCAGTCAGGCCCGATGTGAATATAACGCCCAGGGTGGTGGGAAATTTGTATTCAGGTAAAAAAACATATACCAGCACCAGTACAGTTAACGAGACAAGTGCTATGCCCTGTTCTATTTTACCGGTTAAAGTTTTTTTACCCATATTAAATGCAGCGGCGATAATAATCGCGATAACAGCGGGCATAAATCCGAGGAAAATATTATTAATTGAGGGGATGCTACCATATTCAAAATAGACATAGCTTAAAATCAGTATAAGAAAGAAAGACGGTAATGTGACGGCCGTTGCACAGGTTATCGCACCGGGTATGCCTCGAATGCGATAACCGGCATAGGCGACGACATTGACCGCTACAGGCCCAGGAAGAATCGTGGCCAGTGAAATGCCATCAAGCATATCTTCTTTGGAAATTATTTTTTCTCGATCGACCAGATAGTTTTGTACGACGGATATGAGTGCCATAAATCCACCGAAGGCGGTGCTGCCTATTTTTAAAAATGTCCAGAAGAGTTTCCAGATGGATGTCTGATCGTCATTGATAAAATCAGTCGTTTCTGTGTTCATAAGGCAATTCCCGGCTAGTAACGTGAATATTTATAATTTTTTAAGTAATTACTAATAAGTCGGAAAGAAAGGATACCCGCAATTTAAAAGCGTCAGCCGCAGGGATGTATTTACGGCGACTTTTCAATTGTGGGTATCCTTTCTACTCGTTTCAGTAGTATATTCCTTTTTGATGAGTTTCAACTGCGTCTCTTTACTTTAGTAACCTAGGTTATATGGATTTTGTTAAGATTTATATGTTTTGTTGATAAAAAGGGAAAAACTCCCACCAGGGTATTTACTTATATAAATAATTATTTGTTTATAAAAATTTAACTAACGGAGTATTCCCAGTTTTATTTATACTGGCTTGACCTGACGCAATAATGTCTGATACAAAGTGCTTTACTTTTCATGGCGATAACAGCGCATTTTTTCATTACGTTATCCAGATCAGTAATGTGCACACTTTTTTCGCGCCCAAATAATTAATCCAGGTTAAAGAGTGGATATTTGCATTGCAGGCAGGGTCGCTACGAGGAGTGGTACATTATGAAAAATATGTTTTATGTGACATGAGTCACACAGATGTCAGCAGTCATCAGTTAGAAATCAGGTTGCTGTACCTGGTTGCCAGTCTTATGCATCTAACAGACCATTACGAATAGCAAGCCGGGTAATTTCAACAATGCTGGATGCATTAAGTTTGCTTAAAATACGTGTTCGATGGTTGCTGACCGTTTTAGGGCTCAGGTGCAGATCGGTTGAAATTTTGACTACGGACTGTCCATCTGCCAACATGCAGAAGACTTCAAATTCACGTTCAGTGAGACCGTCAATTTTCTGTTTGTCGGAGGCGAGTGCGTCGTCGCCATCCTGGTTATGGACATTTTCACTCAGGTATTTGCGCCCGCTTATAATAGTATTGATCGCTTTGCTGAGTTCTTCGGCACCACATCCTTTGGATAGATAGCCGCTAGCGCCGGCTAATGTCGCACGATTTACGTAAGCCATGTCTTCTCGCATGCTTAGTACCAGTATTTTTGCATTATTGTCTTTGGCATGGAGATGCCTTACACCTTCAAGCCCTCCCATACCGGGCATAACCAGATCCATAATGACGGCATGGGGCTGGAACTGCTCATAGACCTGACAGGCTTTTTCAGCCGATTCGACTTCAAGAATCTCAAAGTCATTGTCTTTTTCAAGTAATTGTCTAAAACCTGCTCTGACAACGGCGTGGTCATCGACTAGCAGGATTTTTTTCATTCCTGAATCATCGTCGTAAGCGTCGTTCATGTGGCGGCTCCATAGAACACAAAATTATTGAGTTCAGGGCAATGATGGGTCAGTACAGGTGTGCAATACCTGTGTGGGATCGAAAGTAGCAGGCGGTTTTTCAAAAGGGCCAGCTTTTTAACAGGTTAATCACAGCAATTATGTCTCTATTGGTTGCCACTGGTCTACGGGTCAATCAGGCAGGGTCAGTGGAATGTATAAATTGATCAGGTTGCTATTGTATCTATCTAATCACAGGATAGAAATAGTTTTTTTTCCTGATGTAATCAAAGGGGGAGCCTGTTCTGGAATAACGCCTGGGTATTCAAAATTGGGATGGCCTGATCACTGGTAGATCTGAAGCATGAAATGGCAATGCTTTTCCATTTGTCAGTGTATGCGGGGAGGCCACATTGCTGGTTATTACTGATTTGAGTGAGTGTGGGCGGTCTGTTTAGCGGAATACCCCCATAGGCCAGATTTCCATTTTCCAGTTTATATATCAGTATAGCAATGATATTAAAATGTGCTGGCTGCTTTTCTACCGGTTTATCAGTCGATATCCAGTGAGCAATATTGAATATGGGGACGATTTTGTTATTCCAGACAGTGACAAACCTGCAATGCTCCGGTGCCTGTGCGATGGGCGTTAAATTTGTCTGGTCTACAATATGGGCGATTTCGAATTGCCCGACAGCTACGTTGATAACCTCATTAATGCTGAGTACCCATGCAGATGCGCCCTTCATGGTGTTTTGCCTTTATACATAATTAAGAATGTAGTTAAAAAGTGAGTCGGCATTGCTCATCATGCCTAATTTTGGATCATTTTCCGGTTCCTGGTAGAGGCATAAATGAGTGAGCGGCATCCTTGTGCTATTCATGCATTGCGGAATGGTCTGAATATGAATGTTGTTGAGTGTGATGTTTCTGATTTTCCTGCATAAAACAGCAATTTCTCCGCGTGAGTGCTTCAAAATAACGCATTGAGGTTTCTGTTCAGGGAAGGTTTTAATGAGCTTTAGCTCTGAGCAGAAAGCATAAGCGTTGAGCTTTTTGCCTGCTTCGCCTGTATGTTGCCCTTTATTGGTAGAATAGTCTGTTATATAGCCGAGGTGTTTTTCGGGCAGAGTATTTTTCTCGAAGGTGTAATCGGGTGTAATAAAACGGATGTCTTTCTGTGCAAGTAAAATCTCAATGTTATCAAAAGATAAAATGCTAAGGGGATACTGGTTATCCTGCAGGAAGTGTTCTGTCATTTGTGACTGTATATTTGCGTCTGGCATATCAGGCGCTCTTTAATGCACCCTGGATGTGCATGGCCAGTTCATCTTCTTCAAAGGGTTTTACCATATAGTGATTTACACCTCGGTTAAAAGCGGTTTTGCGGTGTTTTTCAGTTGAGCGTGAAGTAATCATAATAACCGGTAGTTCGTGTGTTTCAGAACTGGCTCTTATGTGGCTGGTAAGTTCCAGGCCATTCATGCGCGGCATTTCCATGTCTACCAGGATAAGGTCAGGTTTATGCGCGTCAATGAGCGATACAGCTTCCATGCCATCTCGTGCGGTGCGCACTTCGAACCCCATGTCCTGTACAAATTGAGCGAGCGATTTTCGTGCGCTTAATGAGTCATCCACTACCAGTACGTATGAAGTATGCTCTTCTAAACTGGAAAGTTCAACTCTGGGAGCGGCAGGGTATTTCAGATGAGTCGGTATGGCGTTTGCCGACTGTAGT
>UOFG01000114.1_pt1 | contig 18795 bp, 16 predicted proteins | sample 1988411 | NCBI WGS metagenome assembly UOFG01 (sample SAMEA4712194, study PRJEB27164) | hydrothermal vent metagenome | biome: marine basaltic hydrothermal vent biome; feature: marine hydrothermal vent; material: mineral | place: Pacific Ocean | collected 2011-06-14/2011-07-23 | depth 1689 m
TACCAGCATCGACTGCTGGATGTAAAAGGTATTCGTCATCAACGCCATGCTCAGAATATTGAGCAAGTGCTGCGGGAAGTGGACGGTATCCTGGAGGCGGCGGCTTCAGTTACGGGGGTGATCCGACTGGAGTGGGATACTCAGCTGATTAATGAACAGCAGGTATTGCAGGCCGTTACAGAATCAGGTCTGCTGGTTGCTGACACAGTGCCAGGAGCAGCAGATCATGAGCATGGTGCTGATGCGCATGAACATAAAAAAGGTAATGCGGGCGGTCATAATCATGAGCATGGCGGCATTTTTGGCGAATATACAGAGCTTTATTTTGCTATCGGCAGTGGTGCTTTCTGGCTGACCGGTTTAATTTTTTCGTTTATTGACAGTGTTTCTGAGTGGCTAACGCTCTCTTTCTTTATGGTGGCGTTTGGGCTGGGTGGTTATTTCACCTTGCTGGAGGCAATAGAGACGATTCGCAGGGGCAAGTTTGAGATTGATTTTCTAATGCTGGTTGCCGCCGCTGGTGCCGCCGCCCTGGGCAAGTGGGAGGAGGGCGCATTATTACTCTTCCTGTTTAGCCTTGGGCATGCACTAGAAGCGTATGCGATGAACAAGGCTCGAAAATCTATCGCGGCCTTATCTGATCTGGCACCGCCTACCGCGCTGGTTAAGCGCGATGGTCAGACTACTGAGGTGGGCATAGAAGCGTTAGTTATTGGCGATATCATTGTTATAAAACCGAATACAAAAATAGCGGCTGATGGTGTGGTTGTTGCAGGAAGCAGCGCGGTAGACCAGGCACCAATAACAGGCGAGAGTATTCCGGTTGATAAAATACCGGTTGAAAACCCGCAGGCCCGTTTTAATCTGAATCGTCTGGCCGCTGAAAACAGGGCTTTTGCAGGCACCATAAATGGCAGCTCGGTGCTGGAAGTAAAAGTACTTAAGCTGGCCAGAGACAGCACGCTTTCTAAACTGGTTGAGCTGGTTAAGGAGGCTGAAACACAGAAGTCACCCACGCAGCAATTAACCGATAAGTTCGAGCGCTACTTTGTTCCCGCAGTAATCTTTTTAGTGGTGGTGTTACTGTTTGCTTTTCTTGTAATAGATGAAACGTTTACGGAAAGTTTCTATCGGGCAATGGCAGTACTGGTTGCATCTTCTCCCTGCGCCCTTGCTATTTCAACACCGAGTGCTGTATTGGCCGGGGTTGCGCGGGCGGCACGTCAGGGGGTGTTAATAAAAGGCGGGCGGCCACTGGAGGATCTGGGCTCGTTAACCGCAGTGGCGTTTGATAAAACAGGTACATTAACAGAAGGTCGCCCTGAATTAACCAGCGTGATTGCATTTGGCGATGTACCCAAAAATAAATTAATAAGAGTGGCCGTTGCTGTAGAGGCGCTAAGTGACCACCCGCTGGCAGGTGCGATTGTAAAAGGAGGCAGGGCATTATTAAGTAATAGCAATATACCGGTTGCGAAAAACCTGCAGGCACTCATGGCGAGAGGCATAAAAGCCGATGTTGAAGGCAAAACGGTTCATATTGGTAACCGCCGCCTTTTTACCGAACTGACAGGGGGGAGTATTCCGGAGGAAATTACCAGCCAGATGGTTCGCCTTGAGGAGGATGGGCATACTGCGATGATTGTTCATCAGGACGGTCAGTATCTCGGCATTATTTCGGTTATGGATGTTGCCAGAAAAGAATCACGAGCAACGCTTTCTGCGCTAAAAGAAATTGGCATACGGCGCATGATTATGCTGACCGGAGATAATCAGAAAGTGGCCGATGCGGTGGCTAAAACAATTGGTATAACCGATCCAATGGGAAGTTTACTGCCAGAAGATAAAGTCGCGGCCATTGAAAAACTAAAAGCAGAGGAAGGCAAGGTTGCGATGGTTGGAGATGGTGTTAATGATGCGCCTGCAATGGCAAGAAGCACGGTGGGTATTGCAATGGGCGCGGCGGGTTCCGATGTTGCACTGGAAACAGCCGATATCGCATTAATGGCAGACAAGCTGGATAATCTGCCGTTTGCGATTGGTCTGAGCAGACTGTCGAAAAGTATCATTAAGCAGAATCTCTGGGTGAGTCTGGGTATTGTTAGCATACTTATACCCTCCACCATTATGGGCTGGATGGGAATTGGCCTGGCCGTACTGGTACATGAAGGCTCGACATTGCTGGTTGTGGGCAATGCGCTGAGGTTGCTGGCGTACAAGCCTGAAAAGTAGAGACCAGGGGGTGAGATATTGCACTATCCCTGCGGCTGACGATCCTGGATAATGAGCGTTCTTTCCTGGCGAGGCATTAGCCAGGGCATAGAAATTTACATAAACTTTACATTTCTTTTCCTGTAATACCCTGAAATATTCAGACATGAATCAGAACAGGTTGAAATTACAGGGTAGAAAAATGCTAGCCGCGGTGCTGTACTGAAAAGTTTAAAGTTGTTGTTTCTATAAAAATACTTATGTTATTACAGGATGACTGTATTTTTAAATTAAGCGGGTAAATCTGGTTAGCCGGTCACTTGTTGTTTTTCTCATTCTCTAATGCTTTTTCTGATATATATTTATAAAGGTGAATAATTTCCATTGCAAGTGTCTGCAATTCCGGGTGCCTTTCCGCTAGTGGTTTATTGCTGACGGCATCTTTAATGGATCTTTCCAGGTATTCCAGATCAAAGTCATTTAATGACTCACCTGCATTTATAATTTTCTTCAGATCAAGTAGTCGAGGCAGGCGTTCTTTTTCTAGCCGTTCTACAAGTGCTTCAAGCAATCCTATATCGGTTGTTGAATAGTTCATTTTATTCATATGTTTTTGCCCTGGGGGGGTTTAATTATAGCATTTTAGTTTGCTGATGGCTGTCGTTTCTTATACTGCCCCTGGAAAAGCAGGGAGCCGGGGGCTTAGATATCTTTTCTGTAGTCAGCTGATTTCGCCTGATGAATGAGCTGTAATGTCTGCCGGGCAATTTCATATTCTTCATTAGTCGGTATAACTATGACTTTAATCTGACTATTGTTTGTCTGTATTTCTAAAATATCCTGTTGTTGTTTACTGTTCTGTTGCGTATTAATTTCAAGGCCAGCCCATTGCATATCCTCACAGCACATCTGGCGAACGATGGCTGAATTTTCACCAATGCCGCCGGTAAATATAATGCAGTCAACACCGCCCAGGGCAGCAATATAAGCACCGATGTACTTTTTAAGGCGGTAACAAAATAGTCTGAGTGCAAGACGTGCCCGGGTATCTCCCTGGCTGGCGGCCTGACTGATGGCGCGCATATCACTCTCTCCACAGAGGCCTTTTAAGCCACTTTTTTTATTTAGCAGCGAGTCAAGGTCATCGATATTCATACCCGCTTCCCTGTTCAGGTAAAACAGGATGGCAGGGTCAAGGTCACCGCTGCGGGTGCCCATTATCAGGCCTTCAAGAGGTGTCATACCCATTGAAGTATCAATGCATTTGCCGTCTCTAATGGCGGCCGCGCTGGCACCATTGCCCAGGTGCAGTGAGATGATTTTTAAACCTTCAATGGGCCTGTTAAGATGGCGTGCGGCCTGTTGTGTAACATAACTATGGGATGTGCCGTGAAAGCCATAGCGTCGAATTTTTTTCTGCTCATACAGAACGTAGGGGAGTGCATAGAGATAAGCGTGTTCAGGAATGGACTGGTGAAAAGCGGTGTCAAATACAGCTACCTGAGGTATTTGCCGCGCATGTTCCATGCTCATGCGTATGCCCATTAAACTGGCCGGATTATGCAGTGGTGCCAGAGGAATGAGCGCTTCAATACCTGCAATGACGTTATCATCAATAATGACAGGCTGTTTAAATGCTTCACCCCCGTGAACAACACGGTGGCCGATGCCGGTTAATTCATTATTATTTACAAGCGTGCCGCTTTTTCCTAGCAGCTCAGTCATCTGCATAATTGCGTCACGATGATCTATTATCGGAAGCGGCTGTCTGAGTTTTTTTTCTGCCCCCGGTGTATTAATAAAAGTAAGCTGGGAGGTGCTTTGCGAAGTGCCAATCTGTTCTATCAGCCCGAAGGCCAGTGTGTGCAGGTCGGCATTTATATCAGAGGCGCTAAAGAGTTGAAATTTGAGTGAGGATGAACCTGAATTAAGGACTAGTATTTTCATAGTTTTTTTTGCCATAGTGGTTTCACCAGGATGGAATAATGTCTGCTAATTTATCCCGTTATTCGATATTGGGCCTGATACGGGTCTGGTATTGCAGCCCCCTCTTTGCTAGCGAGTCATTAATGATTTATATGACTACTGGCTTTGTGCCTGAATGGCGGTAATGGCCACGGTGTTCACAATATCGGCAACCAGGCAGCCACGGGACAGATCATTAACCGGTTTATTTAAGCCCTGAAGAACTGGCCCTATTGCTACAGCTCCTGATGAACGTTGCACTGCTTTATAGGTGTTATTGCCGGTATTCAGGTCGGGGAAAATAAACACGGTTGCTTTTCCTGCTACCTTGCTATCAGGCATTTTTTTGCTGCCCACGCAAGCGTCAATCGCCGCATCATATTGAATGGGGCCATCTATAATTAAATCCGCCTGGTGTCGTCGGGCAATTTTTACAGCCTCCCTAACGCGTTCTACATCTTCACCAGTACCGGACGCACCACTTGAATATGAGAGCATCGCCACTACGGGGGTGATGCCGAACAGTTGTGCGGTTCTGGCTGACCTGATTGCAATATCAGCAAGCTGTTGCGAATCAGGGTTTGGGTTAACTGCGCAGTCACCGTAAACCAGTATGCGGGTATCCATGCACATTAAAAAAACGGAAGATACCAGAAGCGCATCAGGCTGAGTGCCAATAAACTGAAAAGCGGGCCGAATGGTATGAGCGGTGGTGTGGGCAGCGCCGGACACCATGCCGTCAGCCATGCCCATGTATACCATCATGGTGCCAAAATAACTCACATCATTCATGGTATCCCGGGCACTGTCCATAGTCACGCCCTTGTGCTGGCGCAGTTCAAAAAACTTTTTCGCAAAGGCTTCGTGTAGATCGCAATTCAGCGGGTCAATAATATTAACGCCCTCTAATTTTAAACCCAGTGTGGTTGCTCGGGCGCGTAATTTATTCGGCTTGCCAAGCAGCGTTAGCTTAACTACATCTCGAAGGCGCAAAATTTCAGCCGCCTGCAAAATGCGCTCATCATTGCCCTCAGGTAAAACAATGTGCTGCTGTTTATTGCGTGCCTGTTGAAAGAGCGAATATTCAAACATCAGGGGAGACATTGTGGTGGATGGTGTCACCCTTATTTTTTCTTTCAGAGTATCAATATCAATATGGCTTTCAAATATACCCAGTGCCCGGGCAATCTTACCCTCATTGCCCGGTCGAATAGTGCCTTTTACCGCAGCTGCCTGTAATGCGCTACGAAAGGTATCATCGTCGACACAGTAAACAGGTGTGCTCGTTTCATCCAGACCTTCCAGTAACCGGCTGACAGAGGCGGAGGGAGTGATTCCACCGGTTAGTATAATACCCACCGGTGAGGGGTAGTTGCTGGAAGCAATAGCCCCCAGGGTGGTGATAATAATATCGGTGCGGTCACCGGGGGTGATAATCAGGTCGTCTTTTTCCAGAAAGCTTAAAAAATTGTCCGGTGCCATGGCGGCTACTTTGATATTACGCACATAGGGTTGTAGTCGGTCTTTGGGGCCGCTAAACCATCTGGCATTTAAAGCTTCAACAATCTCCTCCATTGCCGGGTCACTTAAGCCCTCAATTTCGGGTAACAGGTATGTGGGTAACGGGCTTATTTGCTGTGTTTGATCTTTAAGCAGTGCCTCGCGGGCTTCAGGCAAAATTTCGGGCCTGAGCCGGTTTACCAGTACTGCCAGCAGCGGGCAACTGAGTTTTTTGAAGGTGTTTTTTGCCAGCCGTACATTTTCAAGCAGATCACTGACCGATATCTGATGCCCGGATGAAACATAAATAGCAGGAGCCCCCAGGCTTTTGGCAATACGAACAGACATGCTGTAATCGAGAGCATCGGAAAACGGGGTAATATCCGGGCCTTCACAAAGTAAAAAATCGCATGTGGCTTCCGCCTGTTTGAATCGGGTAATAATCTCCCGAAAAAGGCGTTGATCATTCCCCTGGGAGAGCCACTCCCTGGCCTGTTCATGCGTTACACCGACCATCTGCTGTGCAGTCATGCTCAGGTTAAAGCGGCTGCAGAGTAATTGAATATGGCTGTCATACTCAGCGTTTGCTGATGAGACAGGGCGAAAAAAACCAACGCGATCAACCTCCCGCGAAAGCATCTCCATAACACCCAGAGAGATAAGCAGTTTGCCGCTACTGGCTTCAAGACTTGCTATGTACAGGCTTTGAGTCATTTTAATACCCACTGTGTTCTGTTTTTTATGTATTTATTTCTATTGAGTATACCGTCTTGTTAACCGTAGGGGCACCCCCTGAGGGTGCCCTGGTTGCAACGGCGCATTAATTAGAATATTAATCTGATCCAGGATGCCCACAAGGGATACCCCTACGGGGCCCGGACACCCTGTGCAGCGGCTTATTAATCAGTGATTGATGTTTTCTGTTGCCTGAAATTCAGGTTTTCCTGTTAATTTTCATCAAAAATTAAAAAAATCTAGTCGATTCCCCTGACCAGTCAGAAAAAATTATTCTATGAGAAATATTCGTGTGAATTCTGCTGCTTTTTATTCTCGTTATGGAGAGTGTCTCATTGTGCATAGAGAAGAGCACTATCTGGAGACTTTGGTATTTTCACTGTATACTCTTCAAGCCACTTTTCAGCTTCTTTATATGGGGTTATTTCAGCCACTGAGACGTTACAAAAAAAATATAAAATACAGTTAGCGCCAGATATGAAACCATGGCATGTGTGATTCCTGTCGACATACCACTTGCCTTGTTAAGAGTCATTAAGCTGAAAAATCAAGTAGTTAGCCTTAATAAACAATACAAAAAACCCGAAGCCACAGCACCCCAGAATAACGTTATGTCTATAATAACGGTGTAACTGCCTCATTATTCCAGGTGCTTTTTAAAATATTTTATGGAATAAAGTACCATGTTGTTCGTTTACCTGGTACCTGGGGGATATATTGAACATGTTTAATTTTTACGGTAAATCAGCAAAGTTCAAAAAAGATCTTGAACTTTTCTGGAATCGCCTGTATCGCGTGGCTTTCTCGTATTGCCGGGATCATCAAGTGGCGGCAGATCTGGTGCAAGGTACGGTCGAAGCGGCATTGAATAACAGGCATAAGATTACGGATTATGAATATCTTGAGAAATGGCTTTTTAAAGTACTTATCAACCGATGGCGGGACTATTGCCGAAGCAGAAAATATTATGAGGATATAGGCAATATACATCTCATACAGCATGGAACACCTGAAACGAATAGTGAGCTGGAGGAGACAGTAAAACGTGTGTTTGTTGCAATGGGTCAGTTAAAAGAGGAGCAGAGGGAAGTATTATCATTGATTGCAATAGAAGGGTTTTCATATAATCAGGTGGCCAGTATTCTCGGCCTGCCCATCGGTACTGTGATGAGCCGCCTGTGTCGTAGCCGAAAGTATCTCAGGGCGTATCTGGAATGTCCGGATAAACTGGAGAGTAAGCTTGAATCTAGCATCAGGAGTATAAAATGATGGATGAAAAGATAGTGACAGATGTCCAGCTAAATGCATTTATAGATAATGAACTTGGAGATAGTGAAAAAATAGAAATGCTCAGTCTAATGGATGAGAATCCGCATCTTAAAAAAACGATTGATGAAATGAAACAGGATATGGAAATGGTGTCACGGGTGTATGGGAATTTACCTGTAGAGAGTCATTTCGTAGAACCAGAAGAAAGAAAAGGGAGCGTCTCCATGCGTTATGTTTCTGTTGCGGCCAGTATATTTCTTATTCCAGGTGTAATAAGCGGCCTGTTTATTTCTCAGTACACTATTAATAATACCCAACCTGTATTGACCATGGTAAAGGATTTTAATCCTGAAATATCCAGGGCTGAAAAAATATTGATACATGTTAGTACTCGGGAAAAAAAGAGCGTGAATGCAGCGCTTGATAAACTTGAGGCGATTGTTCGATTTTCAGATATTAAAAAAATAGATGTCAAATTAAAATTTATAGCAAGTGCAGAAGGGCTTTCTGTACTCAGAACGGAATCACCTTATGCGGATAGAATAAGAATAATATCTGAACAGTACAAAAATGTAGAGTTTCTCGCTTGTGGAATAGCGATGGAAACTGCACTTTTAAAAGAAAAAAAAGCAGTTACTTTGCTTCCTGAAGTAAAAAGAATACCTGCTGCGCTGGGTGAGATTATGGAAAATATTAAAAATAGCTGGATATATATGAAGTCATAAAAGCTTGTATGCGCCTTACAGCTACATACTAATAAGTCGGAAAGTAAAGGATACCCGTAATTTAGAAGCTCTCTATATGTATAGTGATCTTTGAATTCAACACTGAATTAATTTCTCTGGAAAAAAATATGCTATTAGAACGTCGAAAACTTATAAAGTTAATGGCAGGAAGTGCGGCGGTAAGTTTATTGCCGACTACTTTGCTGGTTAATGCCGTACAAAAAAAGAGAATAAAGGCAATCGCTTTTGATGCCTTTCCTATTTTTGATCCACGGCCTGTCTTTGTCATGGTTGAAAAATATTTTCCTGGTAATGGTAAAGCATTAGGTAATGCATGGAAAACCAGGCAGTTTGAATATCAGTGGCTGCGCGCCCTTTCGGGGCAATATGTGGATTTCTGGCAAGCTTCAGAAGAGGGTTTGCTGTTTGCAGTAAAGCAGTTAAAGCTTAAAATGAGTGCTGAGCAGCGTACACAATTAATGAATGCGTACCTTAATTTGAAGCCCTGGCCAGATGTTGTGCCTGCTCTGAAGCAGTTAAAGGCATTAGATATTAAACTGGTATTTCTATCGAATATGACTGAAAAAATGCTTGTTACCAACATGAATAACTCGGGGATAGGAAAGTACTTTGATCATGTTATTAGTACGGACAGTGCAAAAACCTATAAGCCAGCAGCAAATGCATATCAGCTAGGGGTTGACACATTGAATCTAAAACGAGAAGAAATTGTTTTTGCTGCATTTGCAGGATGGGATGTGGCGGGAGCTAAGTGGTTTGGTTACCCGACCTTCTGGGTAAATCGAGCGGGATTTCCTGACGAAGAGCTAGGCGTTAAGCCAGATGGAATGGGGAAAAGCCTTACACAACTCGTTGATTTTGTGAAAACATAGCCTGTGCATAGATGGTTATGGAGTCTGTTCAGGGCCTGTATCCTTTCTATTCGTTTCAGTAGTATACTACATATAAGCTTAACAGTCCGCAGGCTGGAGTGAGCGCAGAGCGAACCCTGAAGAGCGAACCCTGACACTCACCTCTTAAATGTACCAGCATTATCGAGCCTGTAGCCGTTATTTATTCTGTCGCATAAATGCCCGGAATGCTATGCTTTTTTATGAGGAACCTCTTATTTTTTGTTGGATCATCTTAACCAGCGGTTTATAACCCTGCTGTGAAACCATACCCCCTACTTGCTGGAAGTGCTCATCAGAACCCACAAGCCCGAACCCATCGACAAGGCGATTCAGGAAAGCAAAGGTAGACACGATACAGATCGTATCCTCTATGGTCTGATCCGACCAGCCTGCTGAACGCACAGCGACTATATCGGCATCACAGATATTTCCTGGATCAAGAGAGAGCTTGCTAGCAAATTTAAATACCGCACGTAATTTATCATCCAGTACATCAATTGAACTGTTTGCCAGAGAACGCACAAGATTTTCATCCGTTTTCAGACTGATAAGGACACTACTGTGTGAATCCACACAGTAGTGACAGCCATTGAGATGAGAAGAGTAGAGAGCAATCATTTCCTTTTGCACTTTTGATAGCTCCGACACCTCTGACATTACATTATCAAGAAGCTGGACAAACGGAAGGTATCGCTCTGGATCTCGCATAAATACATCACTGATACCCTGAAAATCTCTGGAATAGCCTGGAAATGACATGTTTTTTCTCCTCTGGTTTCTATATAAGTCATTTTAAACTATGCTAGTATGCAATGTAATTAGGCAAACAAGAAAGGTGGTATTGCATGAACGCACAGCTCCTGGAATGGAATGACTTACATTTTGTGCTGGCTGTTTGCCGCGAAGGCACGTTGTCTGCGGCTGCACGCACACTAGGCGTAAATCACTCAACCGTATTTCGACGCATTGCCACGATTGAGAAAAAGCTGGAAGTTAGATTATTTGAACGGCTTGCCTCTGGTTATATGATGACCGAGGCCGGTGAAGCTATGCTAGAGTCGGGTGAGCGCGTGGAGAATGAAATGTTAGGGTTGTCGCGCAAACTTATTGGCCGTGATCTGCAACTGAGCGGTGTTCTGCGTGTAGCGGTGCCGGATGCGCTGCTAATAAAAATATTAATGCCGCACCTCAGGGCCTTTTCTCGTGAATATCCCAAAATACAACTTGAGCTTATCATTTCCAATAATTATCTGAATCTGACCCGACGGGAAGCAGATATTGCAGTTCGGGCAACTCAGAAGCCACCAGAAACTGTTGTGGGGCGACGTATGTGCTCCATGATGACAACTGTTTATGGGTCAACCGAGTACCTGTCCAGGCAAGGCGAGGGCAGGATTGAAAATTACACATGGTTGTTACCAGATGAAAGCCTTATACAGTTACCGATTATAAAATGGTTAGACCGAAATTACCCAAAAGCGACATCAGCGCTTCGCTGTAACACATTGCCAGGGTTGTATGAAGCAGCAATACATGGCCTTGGCGTTGCAGCACTGCCGTGCTTTCTCGGCGACCTGGAGACTCGGCTCAGTCGTATTCTACCCCCAGTTGATGAGCTGGCTTCTGAATTGTGGTTGTTAACACACCCTGATCTGAGGCGCACAGCTCGTATTCGAGCATTAATGGACTTCCTGGCAAAAGTTCTGGAAAAAGAAAAAAATTTAATTGAAGGGAAACTGGCCATGTAAGTAACATCACTCTTATTCAGAAGGTCACGAGGGTGGTTTTTATCATCGTCGTGTATTGCATGCGCCGGGACGCTGGTCTGGGAATGAGATTTAAAAATGATTGTATATTCTATACATCCAGATAGAGACAATAATAAAATTTCTGTAATGCCTGATAATTTTAAATTACAAAAAATTAGTGACTTTGATGCGAGTGAAAAAAAGCAAATAACTGGAACCCACCTGACATCAGGTGGTTTGACGATGATGGGCACAATATAGATAAGTACAAAGACCCTGATATTAGCTATATCAGCTACCCAGGCAGCTTAATAATCAGTCCTTGAACACATAACCTGATAACGCCCGTGGTAAATGATGTAGCCGAATTATTGCCTGTATTATTTGGCAATGAGATCTGGTATTTACTAAATGTATTTAATCAAGTTGCAGCATTGGACAAAGCAAATTCACAATACAAAACACAGAGTAGTGGAAAAGTAGGCTGGCTTACTAGAGTCGTTTTTAGCTGATAAAGTAGCACACAATAAATTAGTTAAAATACCTGAAAATCCGGCCAGAATTTACTTTGCAGAACAACACCTGGTAAGTACGGGGATATCGCATTGATGGGTTTTAAAGCTCGCTCAGCGCACTGGGTGTCTGTCTAATAAGTGGAGTAGAGAGAGAAACCCCCGGCAAAGCCGGGGGCATAAACCAGAAAATTATCTAAATTACATATTTTTTACATGCCACGACCCTGTTTCTCGACAGGCATAATCTGACCACGTATCTCACCTGCTTTATATTGCTCAGTGTGAACATTTCCATATGTCAGACCTTTTTTCATTGCCTTAATGACTGATTTAATATCACCAGGCTCTATGCCCTGAGCTGCGGGACCGATGATATCTTCGGCATACAGTTTACCTTCGACATAACCGCTATATTCAGGACAGGCCGGTTTTGGTCCGCCACATAAAAACAGATTAGCGCCGCCATTAGCAAATTTCTGAGAGAAATGAATATTCGCCTGTCTAACTTTAGTTGCGAAGTTTTGATAGTACAGCCTGAAATAAATGTATTCTCCATAGGGGTCAACTTCTGTTTCCAAAGTGCCGTAGGCAGGTGTGTATATTGTAGGTATATTGTCCGCACCACTCATTTTAGCGCTGAAATGGTTTGAAGCGTCGCCTGCTACAACGCTTCCTGTCCAGGCGGTTGCCATAAATAGAAGCCCTGCGATAAAACTCGTTTTAGTCATGTTTATCTCCATTGTTATCTCCTCATTAGTGTTTATATAAGTAAAAACCCTTATTGGGGGTAATGCAAATATAGTTCCTGTACTGAGGTACGCGGTCAAGGATTTTTCATTTATATTTTATTACGCTCAATCAGCTTACCAGGACATATATATAGGCACTCAGCGTAACACTCCTTTAAATAAGAACATCAGCATATACCAATAAATCTATTCTCTATTATGATGACCGTCCAGAGAAAACAGTCTGAAGAAAACACGGCCAGTACGGCAGCATTTGTAATTAGAAAAATGCCTGTTCGAGAAAGTATATCGGGCCCTTCCAGTTTATGTACTAAACCTTAGATATGAGTTTAAGCGATGAGCTTCAATATTAACAACCAGTATTTTTAACGTTTTTAGTTCATGTTCAACACAAAAAACTATGCCATCGCTTTATTTCTGTTACCTGACGAAGCCTGATGATTGAACTAATTTGTTGTAACTTCCTGAAAATCAATATTAATACACTTACCGGTCGCGGGGCGGAAAAATTTGTTAATAAAAGTGCTATAAGCGGGATGATTGCGGTAGTTTTCTATCATTAGCGGATGGCATAAACGAATCCGCCAGGTGTAATGGTATTTTGCATTACCCTGTACGGCTTCACCTGAGAAAACATCGCGCACACCGGGTATGCTGGATAATATTTTTCTGCCCTCGTTCATTAAAGCGGAAGAATCTTCATTGCTCTGGCCTTCAATAGTGCATAATATTATCTGCTCCACCGATACCCATGAACAGCAACGGGCCAGTACTTCAGCCGCACGACCCGCTGCTCCCCATAAACGCATGCATTGTTCAACCTCAGTTGCAACGGCTAAATTGATGTTATTAGACAACCCCATATAACTGCTGGCGGCTTCAGATTTGATGTTTTCACGAATTTTTTTTGCCACCACATCAGACAATGCAGTAAAGCAGTTTATTTTAGCCACTCCATTAGAAATCAACCGGTGGAACTGGTCATCAGAAAGCCCGCTTCCACCATGAGTAACCAGCGGAATACCCAGTGCATCATTGATCTGTTTCAGGCGCTGATAATCCAGTTTCGGCTTACCCTTCATACGGCCATGAACCGTACCAATGGAAACGGCAAGAAAATCAATTCCGGTGCGCTCTACATAAACTTTAGCCTCAGCAAGTGAGGTATAAGCATGCTCTCCCGGGTAATGATCCGCACCTTCACCCTCAACGCCAGCGCATAAACGGCTGTGAGTTTACGTTTTCATCATCTTTGGTGAAATCCAGACCACCGCGCAAACCTTCATAACAGGCACGCCCATAGTTTTTAGCCGACAGGCCTAATTTAGGCTTAATGGTGCAGCCCAGCATTGGACGGCCGTATTTATTTAAAATATCACGTTCCAGCTGAATACCCTGTGGTGGGCCATTGCAGGTCATTACATAGGCAATCGGGAAGCGGATATCTTCCAGACGCAGTGCGCGCAATGCTTTAAAGCCGAATACATTCCCCACTAAAGATGTCATTACATTAACCACTGAACCTTCTTCAAACAGATCAATAGGGTATGCAACAAATGCATAGAAACAGGTGTCATCGCCCGGCACATCTTCTATCGCATACGCACGGCCCTTGTAGTAGTCCAGATCGGTTAACAGGTCTGTCCATACTGTTGTCCAGGTGCCGGTAGAAGATTCTGCGGCAACCGCTGCAGCCACTTCTTCACGGGGTACACCGTCCTGTGGTGTGACTTTAAAACAGGCCAGAATATCGGTATCCTTCGGGGTATAGTCCGGCATCCAGTAGGTTTCGCGGTAGTCTTTTACACCCGCATCATAGGTTTTAGCCATTGCGTTCTCCAGAGATTCAATCAATTAAGTTCGGCGTGGTAATCGCCACGTGTGGACATTATGCTGAAATCAATGTATAACGTATAATCAATAATTTATATTTATAACATAGAGTATCATCTATGATAGATTTGTATGGTCTATTCAACGGCTAGAAACTTAATTCGTCATCTCACCCTGCGGCAGATGCAGATTTTCGAAGCCGTGGTGCGCCTTGGGGGTTATACACGGGCCGCTGAAGAGCTACATCTATCCCAGCCCACGGTGTCGATGCAGGTAAAAAAACTCAGTGAGACAATCGGTTACCCGCTGCTTGAAAAGGTGGGCAATAACCTGCTTACAACTGCGGTGGGAGACGAGGTATACAGTACATCGAAAAACATACTCAGCAGCATAGTGTCGTTGGGGGAATCCACAACAGAGCTTGATGGTGTCGTTAAAGGTCCACTGAAAATTGCCGTCATAACCACGGCAAAGTACTTTATGCCGCATTTGCTGGGTGCATTTATTGCGCTGCACCCAGAGGTGAACCCCATATTAAAAGTAACCAACCGCTCGCGGGTACTGGAGCGCCTGAAATCCAATGAAGATGATTTGCTCATTATGGGGCAGGTGCCGGATGAAACAACAATAGAAGCACATCCGTTCATAGACAATGAGCTAGTAGTGGTTGCAAGCCCTCAGCACCCCCTCACTCAATGCGCATCGATTACATTAAAGCGACTGAGCAAAGAGCGTTTTCTGGTGCGCGAATCGGGCTCGGGCACTCGTCTGGCCATTGAGCGATTGTTCGATGAGCAGGGGCTGAAAGTTCAGCCCTATATGGAACTGGGCAGCAGTGAAGCCATAAAACAGGCAGTAATGGCCGGACTGGGGATCTCTGTTTTATCGCGACATAACCTGCGACTGGAGCTGGCAGGTGAGCATATAGCCATACTGGATGTGAAAGGTTTCCCATTGTTTTATCGCTGGTATGCGGTACACATTAAGAGCAAAAAATTGTCCCTGGTGTCTCGTACATTTCTGGAATTTTTATTACAGAAAGGAAAAAAAATGTTGCAGCAAATTCCTAATGTGGATAAAAAAATGTAGGGGGTGTCTGTCAATTCTGGTGCCATTCGAGTCTGGCCCGAATGGCACTTGCTTAAGACCCGTTACCATAAATAAATTAATAAAAATTTAAGGGGGAGGGGTACAGGAACCCGAGCACCCATACAGGAAAATTTAAAACCCTGATGAAAACCCGACATACTACTGAAACGAGTAGATAAGGATACCCACAATTGAAAAATCGCCGTAAAACCATCCCTGTAGGCTCGGCATCCGCATCCCTGCGGCTGACGCTTTTAAATTGTGGGTATTCTTTCTTTCCGACTTATTAGTAACTTCTAAATAAGCTTTTATACCCAGCCGTTACCCTCGACTATAAATTAGCCTGCAATATCTGTAGAGCGGTTTTTTTCCCAATCAGGGCTGAATTTTTTTCGCCAATGGTTACCGCCATCACAATTGCGCCCTCAATTATCATATGTATCTGCCTGGCAATACCCGCAGGATTTTCAAGCTCTAGCTCTGAAAGTAATTCCTGCAAAACACCCAGCTTTAGTTTTTTGAACGCCCCTGCCGCTATATGAACGGGATCATCCTCATCCTTGAACTCAACACTCGCGCTAATAAAATTACAGCCATAAAAGGCTTCACTGTTTATCCACTCATGCAATGCGTCAAACAGGGACAGTAACTTATGTGTTCGAGGGTCTCCCTGCTGTTGCGGGATATAGCGCTTAATGGCATCACCCAGCCATTGCATAAATTCATCATCACGCTTTTTTAGAGCGGCGATAATGAGCTCGTCCTTGGATTTGAAATGGTTATACAGTGTCATTTTAGCCACACCGGATTCAGCCAGAATGGTGTCTATGCCAGTGGCGCGATATCCGTGCTGAGTGAACAGGTCAAGTGCCGTCGCTACAAGGTGATCCCGTTTTTTTGATGCCATTGGTAATCTCTAAATTATGGGGGCTGCTGGCGATTGCTCAGTCCAGCCTGGCTAAATCTAAATATACCACTCTGTATATAAATAGACCACTTTTGTGTCAGCTTTGAAGTCAATAAGTTAAACCTGAAAAAACTAGTCAAACACATAAAATATATAAGCTATTGATTATTATCACTAATTTTATGAAAAATAGAAATACGAAAATACCTTGACTATACAGAACGGTCTTGCTATTGTTCAATAACAAGACAGATCTGTATAGCTAACATGCTGAACAGTACGTATTTACATAAAAATTAACCAGACAGGACAAAACCCATGATTAAATTATATGATTTCCCATTGTCGGGCCATGCACATCGAGTACGCCTGATGCTGTCGTTGCTTGATATGGATTATGAGCTTATCCACGTAAAACTGGATGAAGGCGAGCATCTTGAAGCGGCATATTCTCAGTTGAATCGATTTCAGGCGGTGCCCGTGTTAGATGATAATGGCTTTATTGTGCGAGATTCTGTTGCCATAATCATTTACCTCGCGAGTAAATATGCAAACCAGTGGTATCCTCAGGATGCGGAGTCTATTGCAGGAGTGCAGGAATGGCTGGCCATTGCGACGAGAGAAATTGCAGAAGGCCCTGCCTCGGCCCGACTGGTTAATGTGTTTAAGGCCGATCTTGATCACAGCAATGTCATTGAGAAAAGCCATAAGCTACTGAGTATTATTAATGAGCACCTTGAGGGACGTGAGTGGCTTGCGCTAAGTACAGTTAGTATTGCTGATATTGCAGCGTATACTTATATTGCGCATGCACCAGAAGGCGATGTGTCGCTTGAGAGCTACCCCCATATACTGAGCTGGCTGCAACGTGTTGAGGCACTGAAAGGCTTTGTGCCAATGGAAAAAACACGGGTTGGGCTGGCGAGTTAAGTCAGTCATTTACTGGTACCCGCAGGTGGAGCGAGAAAAGCGATGAGTAAACATCCCGTATATCATGATGGCGAGCTTTATTTGCAGAAGCGCTCCGGTGTAGAGGCAGCAGCTGATAAGTTATCAACGATGATGATCACAGACAGATTGCAGGAACAGCATAAACAGTTCTACGCACTATTGAATATCCTCTTTGTGGCATCAGTAGATGAACGTGACAGGCCCTGGGCTTCGGTTGTTACAGGCAGCCCGGGGTTTATAAGTGTGCCAGATGAGAAGCATATTAGAGTTGATGCGCAGATTATAGCGGGAGACATTTTAAATGAAAATGTAAAACATAACAAATTATCTGGAATATTAGGCCTGGAGCATCATAGCCGACGGCGAAACAGAATTGCTGGGGAGTTAATAACAGGAGATAGCAATGGTTTATTAATAGAAGTTAACCAGGTATTCGGTAACTGCCCGAAATATATACAGACACGTCTGGCGACTATCACAAAGAGCAGGCAACATACAAAAGCTAATGAAGCTGAAGAATATGGCGAAATAAACGAAGCATGTAGAGCATTAATAAATAAATCGAATACTTTTTTTATTGCCAGTTATTATCCGGGTTGTCACTCAGAGAGCCAGCATAAAGGAGCGGATATATCTCACAGGGGTGGTCAGCCAGGCTTTGTGAGAATAGAAAATAATGACACGCTGGTATTCGATGATTTTTCAGGGAATAATTTATATATGACGTTAGGGAATTTATATTCTCACCCATATGCTGGTCTGTTATTTATTGATTATAACAATGGGGATTTATGGCAGTTTCAGTGTAAAGCCTGCATAATAGAAACGCCAGATGAAAAATATACACGAAGAATAAAGTTAAAAGTAATTAAGATCATAAAACTTGCAAATAGTTTGAATATGATATGGGAAACATTATAAATTCTCTGCCATTAGTAAAATATAGCCAGCCAGACTGTTTCTGTGCCGGGAGCTGTCCATTTTACCTTATGTTTTTCATGTGCAGGAATGTTAATATAATCTCCAGTTTTAAGATTTATTTCTTTCATGTCTTCAAAACAGATAATAGCCTCTCCTTTCATTAGAATAATCCATTCATTTTTGCCCTGATCAAACCAGCCCGTTTCAGGGGAAGAGTGCCCCCTGGAAATTATCCGCTCTATTTTCACTGTCGAGCTTTGGGCAAGCAGATCAAATACTTCATTAGAAAGGTCTCCGGGTATTGATTTAAAAATATTTTCTGGTTGCAAACTGATCTCCGGTATATTTTAAGGTTTACAGCAGGGTTCCTCTATTAATTGATTCCAGTGCCGCTTTTAATGCACTGATCTTCAATTTTCTTATAGGCAGCTCTGTTGTAGAGTTTTTCAATGTCAGAATATTGCTTTCCTCACCTGAAGTTCGAGGTTTCTGGCCCTGTATATGTTGCAAATTAACCAGATATTAATCGTTGCATATATTTTCGCAGTGCAGTCAATTCGATTCAACGAGCAAATTTTTAATATAAAGTGTATCTTTCATCATGAAAAAACTTTTTATTAAATCTGTTGATTTTTGGTAACTACTCACACGGTTTAGCATAAATTTGTCCCGAAAGAGCTAACTGTATAGCCATAAGCGGATTGTAGCCCTGGTTAGCCATCGTCTGTAAGTAACTCGATATCCGACAGTACGACTCAGCGTA
>UOFG01000106.1_pt1 | contig 18690 bp, 15 predicted proteins | sample 1988411 | NCBI WGS metagenome assembly UOFG01 (sample SAMEA4712194, study PRJEB27164) | hydrothermal vent metagenome | biome: marine basaltic hydrothermal vent biome; feature: marine hydrothermal vent; material: mineral | place: Pacific Ocean | collected 2011-06-14/2011-07-23 | depth 1689 m
TAGTTATATGATAATCAATTACACCCTCGTTTCCGTAATCACAGTTTGTCCTGATTTGCAGTATATACTGCCCCCGCTCTTTTGCCGGTTGCCACCTCAATTTTATTTTATGTAAAAAAGATTCGTAAAATGAATGGGTATATCTGATTTTATTTTTTAACCCGAAGAAATTAAATATATCTTTTTTTACAGGACTGATGGTATGCATAGCTATCGCATGCATTAATCCATAGTATTTTTTACGGTCATTTTTAGCTCTTGCCACAACCTCCAATGTCTGACACCCGGTATAGGGGCCACCTATGGTGTGCCATCCGCCATCCGCCAGTGGTTGAGCATGGTTCTTGCCCAAACTTCCCCGCCTGCCCTCAGAACGCACATTACCTGCAACATGTAGCGTGTCATGGGGTAGCGCAATACCAATGCCTATTTTGGCCTGTTGTCCACTGACATTCAAATTGAGCAGATACTTTAACTTTTCTACATCTTCAAGATTTAGCTGCTCACTTCTATCTGAGTCAACTCGACTGATAATCAGGTTGTTCTCGTTACCATCAAAACGAATTTGCCAGACAGGATTATCGGGATGCGACTTTTTAAAAAAACTAATCAGATTTTCAAATTCACCCAGATCTGTTATTTCAAAGCCATTTTTATCTGTCTTGCTAAAGCCCTCATCATCCATATTGAGCATGGAATCAATAAGATCTGCAAACATATCCGATGAAGGCAATGCACCATCACTGAAAAAATATTTTAATGTATCCCTGTTACGAGAAGGCATCGCGCTTCGTTCCTTCAGCAGTACCCTGCATGTCCTGTATAATAAAATTATCACCTATTCTCAGACTACTGATACCAACAGATACCGGATCGCGCTGATGCATACGTTCGTCATTTATAACTTCAATGTGATGTTTTCTGGCAGGTATAGTGAGACTCCACGGCAATGCTGATGAGATTACTTCACCCGAATTTATATTTCCCGGGTTTATATTTCCCGGGTTTATATTTCTCGGGTTTATATTTCCAGAATGCATACCTCCAGAGCTTGCACCTTGCGGGCTTCTTTCAAGGCCGTTCTGATCAATTCGATTTTTCTCTTCAGATAAATGCCCCATGTGCTGTTTATTTGCTGAATCTTTAAATCTGTATTTTTTCGGTTTGTTTTCTATCTGACGTATATCTATCATTGACAGGCGAGCAACATCATCTACATACGCAAGATCAAGCAAATATGACTCAAGGTCTCTTATGGGTATTGTCCAGCCAAATCGACTAACCGATCCGGTCTCAGACCAGGGAGACAGGTAGTCAGATATATGTCTGCTGAAACGTTTGAGCAACTGCCCTGGATTATGTGAGCTGTTGAATCTAACTGCACACCTGACCTGTATGCTTTCATACACCGGGTTTCTCACTTCTAATGTTATATTTGAAGGCGCTAACGCCCTGATGTAATCAAGAATTTCCTGCAAAACTACCGAGTTCACGTGGTATCCAGTCTTATATATTTCTATGCTTTCAGCCACTTTTGGTACAACAACAATTAACACATGGCCAGGTGATGGCGTTAGCTGACGCGAAGAAGTTGCAGCAAAACATTTAACAAGATGTAATTGAGGAAACGCTTCCAGTACCAGTCGTTCATAATCCCATACATTGATTGCTCTGTTTTTATGCCTCAGTCTCTCATAAAATCGCACCCGACTTTGCCTGCTGTCTTCTGTATCGGTACTGGAAAATGCCGACTGGCTTTGTCTGTACACCTTAAGTCCCGCTATGTCTTTTAATGCCCTCCAGCTACCTGAAATTCCCCCCGCACTGCTCGATAATTTAATTCTGTCATCGACTGAACTCAATCGAATAACATCAAAGCCAACAGACTGAACTGTTGAGTAATGACTGAGATTATGCGAAGCTGAAATAACGAACCAGTAAGTGTTATCCGGTACCATAACCGGGTGACAGGATATATCATGCGCCACTCTAATGGTTACCACGCCAGTATGCATCATATTACCTGTACTATCATAAACAATATCGTCTTTCCTGATGCTTCTCCAGCCTTTGGCTGAATAATATGATCCCTTAACCGGGTTATTAATTGTGCCAGGCGAATGCGTGGAATCATTTCTTAACTGGAAATATATATTAAGATATTCGGCATTTCTCTCATTATTAAATCCTATATAAAGGTTACCATCATCTTTCCATTGTGGGAAAAAATCTATTCCTTTTGACGCGGCCTCTTCATTTATAGATTCATTTCCAAACGGTGTTATATAGTAAACCGTCGTTTCATGCGCGAGACCCGCTCTACTCTGTGATTCAGTAGCATTCTTATCATTCTGATTATAACATTTGACTGATTTCATTCTGGACGAATTCACATTAATGAACTCTTCTGCACAATAGTCTATACTCAGTGAATCTATTTCCGGAGTATACGGTTGTTGTGGCAGGTTTATCTGTTTTTTATTTTTCGCATTTATGGTAAGCGCATTACCCATGATTTCAGGGTATATTTTATGGCCAAAAACCATCTCGGCTGTTGATAAGCTTAGCTTTATGTGGCCATTTCGTATGTCGTTTAAATCATTAAATTCTCTTTCTTCCAGTTTTTCTGTTAATATCGGATATTGTCCTTTAAGATTAATATTAATTTTATTTCGTTTTAGCAGTATTTCAGAATCATCAATCTGTGAAAAAAGCCGACTCACCTGCTGCTGTTTTTCATTGTGAGGCTGCCATTTACCTGCTGATGAGAGGGATAAACGAACATTAAAATCAGCATTGCGTATTTTCTTATTATATTCCTCATAATATCCTGACATACCACCATAATTCGTCGGAAGATTCTTCCAACTTATATTTAGAGTTATTTTAACTGTGTTTTTACCGGCGTACTCCAGTCCGCCGATATAACACGAAGAGCCTTTTACCGGAAAAGGCCCAAAGGGCATGAAAGGTTTACTTCTATCTACCAGGCCGTGATCGTTTTGTATGCTCAGGCTTTTATAACCTTTCACCTGAACATTCAGTCTTATACGCGTAATAGCAAAGGGCTCAAGATAGGAATATGGATATACATCAGCAGATGGGTTTATACAAATCGTTAATAGTGGTGAGCCAGGATTGTGTCTTCCGCCATGTATTTCCCTGTCATAGTCTATTATCTGATCCGCATCTCGGTTAATATCAAAAGCAAGTTCAAAACCAGCATTATCTTTTACATGTGATAATGCATATTTGCTAACTTCATACCAGCCATATGCTGATGTTATTTTTAATACAAAAGCATTTGAAAAATAGCGTAAAAAAAGAACTTGTCTGGACATACTTATTTCTTTAATAATCCGCGATAATGCCTGTTTGTTTTGTCTGGTATTTTTTGAATTATTAACAAGAACTATTTTTGCTTTATCGATTATCTGTTTTTTTATATTTTTTTCAATATTGCTAAAATTAAATATATATCTACATATTATTTTATGAAACAAAGATAAAAAACTTTCTTTTGATCTTGACTTTAACAGAATTAAATACAATGATTTTTCATGCAATTCACTTATGATAGCATCAGGTCTATTATTTATAGATACATCAAGATAAACATTGTTGAACATTTCATACAGATCAAGCTTAAGTTGATTGTTATTTTTATCAATGCCCACATATAACTTATTAAAAAACAACTCACTCAAAATAAAAACATCTGAACTTATATCTGATTTTTTTATTTTTTCTGCTATACGTATTACAACTGTTTTTATTTCGGTATCAGATTTTATATTTTCCAGACGTTTGTCCACAGCTGAAAAAACCACATTGATTCTTCTTCTGCCTTCTTTCAACTTTAAAATATTTGATGATATAACCATCCCGGTTTCATTATCATCACCTGTGGAATATCCCGATGCGTCATCGTATCCGAATAGTGTATGAGGTAACATCACATTATTTCTGTCAGAGTGCTCAAGTAAATTGCTGGATTTTATTCGGCTAACTGATCGAGTCAGATTCTCAGGTGAAATCAATAAATGACGCTGTAGAAATAATGTTTTCAGGGCGACCAGCCTTGCTCCTGAAATTAAGGTATCACTTTGTGACTGATATAATATATCCTGCAAATCTTCCGTTTTCCCTGCTATAAAGCGTGTACCTTCCGGTATTAACACCGGATTAGCTGTCGGATTCAGCTGACACTCAAGATACACTTTATCCCCACCGCTTTTAATGGCCCTGTTTCTTAATATCTGCGAATAATAATATTCCAGCATGCGTTCTGTAAATTGATTGGTTTTTTCCTGAGATCGTTTATAGACATGCAAAAATGCCAGTATCATGCCGGATGCCGGGTCATGCGTCTGATGTTGTAAACTTTTTTTAAATGCTTTTTCTGACTCACGACTTAAAAACGAAAAAATATTTATAATCGCATTAAATACTGACGATAACCTTTCTTCTTTTTGTTGTCGACTTCTATATATTTTTAACGTATCTCGATTTCTGATCGAGTTTTCTATATCCCATACTGCATCAAACCCCTCAAAACTATAACTATTTCCCCTGCTAAATATTGTGGATAAATTGTATACATCTGCCGCAGCGACTACAATACTGGAACGAATCATGCCCCTTACTTTTATAAACAGATCAAAACCTTCCGGGCTATTAAATGATTTAGCATGGAACAACCAGTTATTTATCCATTTTATGTGTTTCCAGTTTTCAGATATAGCCTGTCTTAGCCCAAGTGATTTTTTAACAATAAATGTTTTTTTTAGCTCTGACAGGTCAATGGGTATTGTTGAAGATAATAATATCGCATCATTGGATAAGAGTAGATTTAACCAGTTACCATTTACATTGCCATCCAGATCGTAGAAATTAATATTTTCTGCATGTAATCTCATGGCATTTAATAAATCAGGCATGCTTCTCTCATCTACCTGTATGTACTTTTCTGATAGAACATCCGGCATCCGATGATCCTGGAAAGAACCATTATTACTGTTTTCTTTATTTTTAATTTCCACTCTATTCCAGCCCTACGAAATCTGTGTTTTGCCTGTTATTAATGTACGCATGCTGCTAATATACTAATGTTACAGGATATAATAATAGTTATTACTCTCTCTAAAATTTAACATTCGATCCTTCCAGGAAATAGAACGGGTAGACGATATTACTTCTGGTATTGGTTTTCCTTATTATGTATGAAACATTAATTTTTAACACACCATTGTATACACTGCTTCCATCTGATATATCATCAGAAACATCAACCGTAACACTTTGCAGGGTGATTCTTGGTTCAAAGAACAGCACCGCCTTCTCTACTGCATCCCGCACCCTGGTTACTACACTTTCTGTAATCGTTTCGAATACCACTTTTTTTATACCGCAGCCAAACGAAGGCTGCATGACTCTTTCCCCCGGTGTGGTTGATAACAGAATATAAAGGCTTTCTTTTATATCCTGCTCATAGCCAACCAGTTCAATTTCCCTGTTGTGCGTATTAAATCGGGGGGGGAAACTCCAGCCATGCCCCAGAAATTCATTGTTATTCTGATTTTTCTGCATCACTAGCCCCCTATCATTACAGTGGGTGAGCCGAGAACAATGCTCCCTCCATGCGCGGTTGTATCACCAAGGCGTGCCGCAGGCATACTGGTTATCATGACTGTTGTCGAGCCCATGGCGACTGTATCAGGCGGGCCGACACAGGTGACACTGTCACCAACTATCGATGCAGGCAAACTGTTAATCATAACAGTGGCGGCACCCGGGCCAATTATTGGCCCACCGACATGAGGCACAACCCCTGTAACCATGGGGCATACGTGATTATCCAGTATTCGTGCTGCTGGTGGCATCTGTTTTCCTGTATTTCATATATCTGAATAATTTGTACGCTGTTCTGACTAATTAATCAGAACCATCGCACCTTTTATCGTTGTTGTGCCCGATGCGGATAACTCCGATGAGGCGTTTCCTTTTGCGGTGAATGCGGTGTTCGCGCTTGCGGTAATGTTCATTCCATCGACTGTTACATCACCTGTTGCCGATGCTTCGATATTTCCCGTAGCTGTTAGCGATATTTTCCCGTCGGCTTTGAGTGTAATATCCCCCGGGCTACTCATGGCTATGCCGGAAGAGTTCATTTCTGTTACATTACTATTTGAATCGGTTACTACAATGTTCTGTGCATCATCATCCATAACAATACTGTGCCCCCCTGGCGTCTCTAGCGTAATTACTTTTTTATCATCATCAAACGTTATTTTTAATTTACTGGCCGTTGTCAGACTTTTTGTAAAATTTTCCGCTGTCAGCTCTTCTGGCGATGTATTTTTTTCACTGTATAAACTGCCCAGAATAACCGGGTAGGATGGATCATTATTAAAATACCCCAGCACGACTTCATCACCGATTTCAGGAATAAAAAATGCACCAAAGCCTGCTGAGGCATAATAATTTGCCAGCCTTGCCCACACGCCTTCATTATCTGCCTGCAACAATGGAACCGACACCTGTATTCTGTACTGACTATCAGGGTCTTCATCCAGTTTTATCACTATGCCTGTTTGCAGACCTTGCGCAGCAGGTAATAACCCACCGGCTAATGGTGCGACTATGTCTTCTCGTTCACTAAACCAGTGACTGGAATAACCAAATTCAACTTCTGTTTTCCAGTTCCCTGACTCTATGTCATGCTCTATTGCGCTTGTAAAAACATTGCCATTAAATCTTTCTCCAACACCTGCCAGTTCTATCATTTCACCTAATTCTGCCGCAGCAGTTCCGTGAAATTCAACAATGCCCCGGAGCAATGACAGCTGTGATTTACTCTGCTCTGCTGCGGCCCAGTCTTTCAGCGATTGCGCCACCATTGGCACCTGACTCTGCAAGCGGTAGTTATCCAGACCCAGTACTGTAGATAAATCGCCGTTTTTACTGCCCCTTGCTGATGAGTCTGCTATTGCAGGCGCGGGCTCTTCAGCAACACTGAGCGTTGATAAATCCCAGCCAGCACTGGTTACTTTTGAAAGCTGGTGCATTGCATCAAGGTCGGCTTTAAGTGATATTATATCATCTCCATAAGTTACACTTAATGTGGCCTCTTTTGTTAAATCAGGTGCCTCCACAGTCACCGTTCCATCATTTACCATAACCAGCATTGCGTTTGCTTCTGCCCGTGAAACAATAAAATCCCAGTCTGTGGTATTGTATTGAACCAGACTGCTTAACTCCGCTGTCGTCGCTGTTATTTTCGCTGTTAAGCCTGAGTAGTTTTCTATTAATCCTGTTATGATGGTTGAGTCTTTTATTGCTTCTCCACCTGAAGAGCTCACTACGAAATTTGCATTTTTTCGCCCCACCGTCATCCTGACAGCGTCATCTTTACACTCCACCACCAGCGTACTTGTATTATCGCCCCTGATACTGATGCCGTGCTTTATGATAATGCCTGAAAATATCTGTTTTGTTTCAGATCCATAGCCCGCACTAATGACGATTTCTTTGCCCGGGGCGAAGCTATCATCATCACTTACCTCAAATGTCTGGTTGGCCACATCGCCATCCAGCAGGGTGATAATAGCTTTGGGTATGCGATTAACCGCTTTATTAACCGTAATTCGAACAATATTAACCGTATCTGTTACATCTTTACCATCTGCTGTGAGTGAAATTTTTAATACTTCACTGCTATTTAATTCCGGTGAATCTGCCATTTCTATTACTTTAACGGAGGAAAGAGGAGCCTCTCGCCGGGTATTAACTGTCGAAAGTTTTCCAGCCTGTTAACTTTTGCTATATCAATGTAGTACGATGGATCTTTATACACTCTATTGCATAGCTGCGGCAATGTGTCTCCAGCTTTAATTTCTATAACATGACTTAAGTCAGGTGATGATTTATTCGTTTCGAGTTTTTCCTGCTGATCACTGACTGAACCGGAAAATTTAAGTTTCACTTTCGCACGCAATGGAGACCCATCCGGTTTAAAAAGCGTGTAGTTTGTTGACATTGATGTCATGCGACCAAAAAATATAAAACTACCCCATACCAGTCGACTGTACTTGGGTTCGTGCTCACTCCCATCATAACCTAACACCCCGTTTAAATTTTCAATTTGAGTTGCCACATCATCCGATCCGATGCCAGGTATGGGTAAATTTACAACACCTGTACCATCTATAATAATATCAAAGCCAACCTTATCCTCCTTTACCTGATTATACTTAAGGTTTTTCCCGTCACGCCCTATTGACCCCTGGCTGTTAAAATCGACTGTTTTGTCATAGGTGTAAGCAGAGGGGTTTATCATCACCTCAAATGTATCGCCTTCATCAGGGGAGTATTGCCCTGAGCTATCAAGTGAGCATGCCGTTATTTCCAGCAGGCTTTTAATGCCTGTACTCAAACCCGCCATTATCGTTCTCTTATGGCTTTAAGACCATCCCTGATAAGGTGCTGGCACTCCTGCATAATTTCCGATTTTAATATCTCCATATCCTCACGGTAATCATCGCTACTCTCTGCTGAACTACCACTCAGGTTTTTATCGTCAGCAGACAGACCAGTGTTAATTGTTAAATTATTAACTTCAATGGGCATAATCTATTCTCTTTTCTTAAACCTCTGACAACATCGCTCGGAATTTATATTAACCTGTTTGAGTATGTATAACTCAACTCGATTTTTTCTATGGCCACTTCGTTTTTAGTCGATGTGAACTCTTCAACTTCCCACAAAACAGGATAGGCATTCATAAACGACCAGGCACGCTGCGGTATTGCATCTTCATCCAGCAGATAGATGACGATGGGTGCTGGAATAACAGGCGACAACAGGTCCCCCTCAAACACCATTTTGCACCAGATAACCAGCGGCGATGTAATTGAGCCTATTCCGCGTTTCAGGACTAATTTCGGATGTTTCACCGATTTCGGTAATCGGTGAACATAGCGATTTTCACCCCCCTCTACAACATCTTCTGTTTCCAGTTCTGCAGAAATTCCGCTCACTTCCTTAAATGAAGTATCGGCCAGACCCAACGTTGTGGAAAATGCCACTTTGAAATAAAACGCATTCGGTGGGGTATCTGATGTAAATATTGAAGACACTGTTAACACACACCCATTTTATTCACAGTCAGTTTTATGCATTAGCAATGGTCAGGCCTTCATGGGCCACTTCAATTGTTTCTATGGCCACTTCATTTCCATCTGACTTCAGGTCCGTACCGGTAATTTTTGTTGGCCATGCATTCGCTAATGTCCATACCATGGTTGGCGCACCGGTTTCATCCAGCAGGCTGATCGTGACCGGTTTGCGAGCAATCGTATTCATCTTTATCTGATTAAACCAGTCCCAGAACTTGTTATCCGATTTGAATACACCTTTTTTCATTGTGATATTACCGTACTTTTTCAGACCGGGCATATTGATTGTAGAGAACTGCGGGCTATCGCCGTGCCTGTACTCTATTGGCTGCGCCTCAATATCCAGGCCTGATACTTCACTAAACGACATGACTTCTGAATCCCACTTCACCTGAAAGTGAAATTTGGATATTGGCCATATATTAGTTGATTGTGCTGAACCGTCATCTGCCATATGTGACTCCTGAGTTTTATTGGGTTATGTTAAATTGCATTGCTTCTATGATTTTTGCATCTGCTGAGTAAAGGTAATTTCGATGAATTCCGCAGGCCTTGTAACCGCCACGTAAACAGATACCCGCAGGATGCCCTCAAGAATATCATCCGGTGTCATGGTTTCGCCCAGCCCTATATGCACGCTGAATGCATCATCGGGGCTTGAGCCGGCCAGGCCACCTCGCTTCCAGATACCGGTAAGGAAGTTTTGAATCATACTTTTAACGGTGACCCAGGTCTGTGCGGTATTCGCATCAAACACATAGGCTTTTGTGCTCAGGCGTATCGACTCTTCAAGCATAATCATGGTTCTGCGCACACTAATGTAACGCCAGTCCAGACTGTTGCCGTCAAGCGTTCTCGCGCCCCAGACTAATGTGCCTTCTCCAATAAAACTGCGTATTGCATTAATTGATTTTCCCTGACTGGTCACATTTAAATCTTCCTGCTCATCGTGGGTAATACTGACAATGGGTGTTGTTACTGCGGCAAGGCTCACATTGGCAGGTGCTTTCCATACCCCCCGTGAGTTATCCACCATGGTATACACACCCGCCATTGCCGCTGAGGGTGGCAGTACATTAAGTTTTAAACGTATATCCTTAATCATTTCAACATAAAGCGGACTGATTGCAGCCAGTGTTTTATTTAACAGGATACGTTCTGCTTCCTGCTCGGCACTCAGCGGGCCATCCCCTTTATCGGCAATTTTAGTCAGCTCTTCTTTATAGGCTGCTCGTTGTGCAGTAAGGCCAGCATCATCAGATGCATCATCCACTTTCAACTCTTTTGACAGGGCCTCTATCAGAACGGCCTTGTCTTTGAACACATCAAAGCTCAGCTCAGAATCCTGTATAATCGTTGCATTGATCCAGGGATAATAGGCCATGCCGAAATCCAGGTAGTTAATACCCAGAGCCGATCTAAACTCGGTTATCACATCACCCGCCGGATCCTGCCTGTCTTTAAAACCATCATAAACATCCAGTATCGATACCCGATTACGCATTTTCCCGCCGCAATGGCGCAATGCAACCTGCTGAACCGCGATGCACTGTGCTGCCTCAGGCAGTGACACCGCCTCGGGAATGACAACCATGGTAGGTTCCTGCTCTTTTTCCAGTGTGACGATACCGGCAGACAGTGGGCCCTGTTCAATTTCAGATGTATAATCCCCCACCGATACAACATAGCACGGCCCGCCACCATTCTGATAAAAAAGCCGCATATTATAATACAGGTTATATTTCTGACTGATTTGTTCAATGTACTTCGCCTGCCCATCCTGTATATAACTCGCCTCTTCACCGTCCACTGCATCGCGAATATTAAAGACAGGCTCTGGCCCGAAACCATAATACTTGTGAAACTCCGCCATGGATGTAATGCGCCAGGGGGTATTTTTTAGTATTTTGCTGCCATTTATGGCCTTTTGTGTATAACCTACAAACGCAGGAACCGCCGTTGCCACTTCGACAACCGAATTTGGAAACGCACTTTTCTCGACGATATAAACACCGGGGGTTTTCATTGCTGGCATAGCATTTTCCTTATTAAGGTTTAAGATTTCTCCGCAAATTCACAAACACAGATTTCAGCGTCTTCATTATTTTTTTGCACCCTGGCTATCACGCGCTTACCGGGACACTGAAGACCTGTAATAATGTTAGATTCAATCCGAAATTGACCCGGAATTAACCCCGAATTAACAGACAACCCTTTAATTTATAAAAATTTCTGAGACTACAACACGTTCGCCATTTACCTGATCGGTATAATAACAACCCGGCCGAGGCATCGGCATGTAGTCCATAATTACTCGCGGTGCTCCTGAACTTTCTTCCATCAGCTGAAAATGACGCTTCGACTGATACAGCGACATAATCGGTCGGGTCGATATAAATACCCGTGCAGTCTTTGCATTTTCAGACTGTTCCTGCATGCCTGAAAATTCAATTTTTTTATCTACATCCTGTATTTTCAGATTTTCTATTTCCCTGTAATTAAACACATAATACTTGTAATATGTGTTTAAACTCCTGAAATTAAGATAATGCTGCCCTGCATCAGGCAATTCCAGTAACTGATCTGTCGTCACTTTATAGACTGATGGTATCAGAGGGCTCCTGTGTGCTTTTAGCTCCAGTGTTTCATCATCTGTAAATTCAGCTGAATCAAAACAGGTGAAATCACCAGATCCGAGATCCACATTTTCCCCGTCAACAACGGCTGACCTGCCCGCTAAAAACAGCATAGCGCCTTCGCACTCAGCGCTAAAGCCACTGGAATAGTTATAGAAATTCTGGCTATCCTGTGGATAAAATGAAAACAGTAATACCTCATCTGAAAACAGTGTAAAGAGTGCTTCCCTGTTTTCATACAGGCCGGTATCAAATAAAAATCGACATCCAGCGACAGATGGTTTCATTATTACATTCATGTTACGTAATAACCTGGACGTGCTCCGTGATGGTAAGCATTCCATATTCAGCACCCCTGTTTTCGAGAAGTACTCGTGGCGGTAATGTATCGAAAACAGTTCGCTATATCGTGGCATAATACTGCGCATTTTATCTGTCAACTCATAACTGATGTTTGCGGGGTAGTCACGTTCATATCCCGCGACCTGATATCATCACTTACAAAGGCCACCATCCGTACCTTATACAATATTGATGGCAAATATTTCCCCCCCAGTATTCCCCACAGATTGCTCAACTCATGTATACCAATATTTTCTATATCCAGTATCAGTTTATCAACGCCATCACCCAGCTCAGGATGCGTATCTCTGTCGATAACCGAGCTTTGCTGAAAACAGCTCACAGCGCAGGAAAGATACTTTAAGGACTCCGTGTAGCGTATCGCATCAAAACAGGAGGCGATAACGACATGCAAATTCAGATACAGCGGTTGAGACGATACAAAACTTGATGCTCCTCCTGGCGCGGGAACATGCCTGTTATTTGCATAGGGTATCGTGTCTTTGCTTAAATTAACCAGAAACACCACCAGCTTATTATTCGCATGCGTCGCTACCCCCCCCTCTGAATCAAAAGGTGTAGATAACACAACCACATCTTCATCAAGATCAAAACGCTGGTGCATATAACGATTAAGCTGATGCGTTATAACCTTCATGGCGACATCCAGCATATTGATGCTCTCGTTTCAACTAATAATTCAGGCCGTTTCAGTGCTTATATCAGATATCCCGACTGATGCTCTGACTCTTAAATTTTAAAAAATGACCAACTGCTCACAGAAATGGTATCATTTTTTCTATTCATAAATATCAACCTTTTGGGTTGATATTTATATTTTTATAATCTGGCCGAGTGATACAGGAGCATCTGTGCAGAAGGGGGGAGGGGGCAGAACACCCAGATCATATGAACGCTGAATACACTCCTTTCTACAACCCACTTCAAGCGCATTATATATTCTGTTTATGTGCGTTTTAATCGTCGCAAGACTCACAAATAATATTTCGGCGATTTCCCTGTTTGTCATTTTTTTTCCAATTAATTCAAGCACCTGTAGCTGACGACTGGTAAGGCACAGTGAATTTGCAACCACCATCTGTTGTCGGCATTGATCGATGGTTTTCCTGACTTCGATCGGAATATGCACACCTCCCTGCCAGCATTCCCTGATAGCGCCTGTCATTTTTTCTATTGGGTAAACCTTGGGGATAATCCCTCTAACACCCGTTTCCAGTACTTTTTTTAGATACAGCGCATCAACGGTTGACGATAACGCAATGCTCACCACATCCGCCATATATTCCAGTATTTTTTCTAACTGGTGAAAATTTTCTTCATCCTGCGCATTAATTGAAAACAACAACAGATCTATTCTAATTTTAGAATTTTTTAATATATTAATGCCATTATATACACTGTTTTCAGTCATTACCTGCCAACGAGGAAAACTTTGGTTTAACATTACCGCCAGGCCTTTTCTGTATACTGGGTGTGAGTCAATAACTAAAATATTCATTCTTCAGATCGCCTTCATGATACGCCTCTATTAATTAATCATGCCCTCTGCACAAGCGATTAATAGAGCTGTTCTTTATATTATTAATATAATTGTCATCCATCTGAAATTCTAATCTTGAAACTCCTACTTATAAAAAAACAGAAGTATAATGCACTATTTAACTTCTACTGGCCAGCTTTTTTATCAGCTTACTGGCTGCCATATTAATTGCCTCATAAGGGTGAGTATCTGTGATTTTATTTTTCTAAAAAATATTACGTACTTACTGCTGAAACGAATAGAAAGAATACCCACAATTAAAAAGCTGCCGTAAATACTGCCCTCTCGGCTCGGGGTTCCTGCTTCGAGGCTTCTGAATAACACCTGCCTATCCCTGCTGTACCCGGCAGGCTAAAGCCTCACTTCCGGGGCACGCGCAGGAACCGGGGCTTCAGCCCCGGCAAAAAATGGATACGCCATGAAACAGAGAATCAGTACTTACCCCTGGCACCCATCATGCTACCGAAGTATCCTTTATTTCCGACTTATTAGTGACTAATGAGCTGGAAGGTATCCACGCCAGCTTCTGAATAATGGCCGCCCATTTCATATACCTCAGTAGCATCAGGAAAAATCATGATTTTTAAATTTTACCCGGATATGCAGACCCATAAAAAATTCTGTTTTCCCTGTTTAATTTACCCAGTTAGCCCCCATATATTACTCGGATAGACGTGCGGGCCACTCTCTTTCAATAATAACTGTCGAACCAGTATATTAAGCAGTACTATAAAATAATGCCCGAGACCATTCGGGTGGCAACCACCTCATCCACTACTGGATATTTTAACCTGCATAAAAGCGCTTAATTTACGGAGACAGGTATGAATTTTAAAGATTATTACGAAATCCTGGGTGTCGATAAAGATGCCACACAGGGTGAAATTAAACGTGCTTATAAAAAACTGGCACGCAAATACCACCCTGATGTGAGCAAGGTGGACGATGCAGAGGATCGCTTCAAGGAACTTGGAGAAGCCTACGAAGCATTAAAAGACCCTGAAAAACGCGCAGCCTATGATCAACTGGGCGAGAACTGGCGTTCCGGACAGGACTTTACCCCCCCGCCCGACTGGGATGAGGGTTTTGAATTCAATGGCGGTGGATTTACCGGCACAGGAAATGCTGATTACAGTGATTTTTTTGAGTCGCTGTTTGGGCATGCGGCTGCATCGGCACAAACACGACAACATCATGCCGGTTTTAATACCCAGGGCGAAGACCATCACGCTAAAGTATTTATTGATCTGGAAGATGCTTATCAGGGCGCATCCCGCGGTATCACTCTGCAATCGCCGGAACTGGATAAAAACGGCCACGTTTTTAATAAAAAACGCACACTGAATATCAAAATCCCCAAAGGCGTGAAGCAGGGACAGCGCATCCGACTGGCAGGCCAGGGCTCGCCAGCACCAGGTAGTGCACCCGCAGGTGATCTGTATCTTGAAATCAATTTTAACCCACACAGCATCTACCGCGTAGAAAATCATGATGTTTATCTGGATTTGCCACTCACACCCTGGGAGGCCATGCTCGGTGCAACGCTAAAAGTGCCCACACCTGCAGGTCCGGTCGATATGAAAATTGCAGCCGGCACTCAGAATGGCAAAAAGATGCGCCTGAAAGGTCGCGGCATTCCAGCCAGAACGCCTGGAGATTTTTATGTTATAGCACAGATCACCCTGCCCCCGGCAGACACAGATGCCGCAAAAGAGCTGTATAATAAGATGCAACAACAGCTGGACTATAACCCACGCAGCGCATTAGGAGTGTAACCATGTCAAAGCAGAAAATACTCAACGGCCTGTTATTAGATGAACACAGCGAACTGTCGTTAAATGAATTATGCCGCGCCTGCTCAAGCTCAGCAGAATGGGTTATCGAGCTGGTTGAGGAGGGCATACTGGAGCCCATACCCCCCCACGGGCCACCCCACGAGCAGAAAAAACAGTGGCTGTTTCCCGGCAATAGCCTGCACCGTGCGCGCACCACACTTGGATTACAACGTGATCTGGGAATTAATCTGGCGGGTGCCGCACTGGCATTAGATTTACTGGAGGAAATTAAGGCGCTTGAATCACAGCTCAATATGATTAAATGCCATAAAAAATAGCCATAATGAATGAGCATATATTGATTTTTGAATAATCAGCACAAAATAATGAATAATTGTTAGTAGAGTATTCTTTCTTATATGCAGGTAACAGACCTGATCATATTATTCAGAGGTAATGTATCGTGAGCGAATCGCAACATATTGTATGTCCGCACTGTAACGCAGTAAATCGTATTCCAGGGGCGCGCCTGAAAGACAACCCCGGCTGCGGGAAGTGCCATAAGGCACTTTTCAGCGGCCATCCTCTGGAATTAACCAGTGCTAATTTCAGTCCGCATATCAACCGCAACGACATTCCACTTGTTATCGATTTCTGGGCCCCCTGGTGTGGCCCCTGCAAAATGATGGGGCCGGCATTTGAGCAGGCCAGCGACCAGCTTGAACCGTATTTCAGATTAGCCAGACTCAATACTGAAAACGAACAGACCATTGCAGCAAAATTCAATATTCAGAGTATCCCGACACTGGCGCTGTTCAAAAATGGCAAAGAAGTTAACCGGCAGGCGGGTGCCATGAGCAGCGCAGATATCGTGCGCTGGGTAAAAAGTGCATAATAAAGCCTCAGAACTCGCCCACCGACAAAGGTATTACCATGAACAAGGATACCGATCACTATGCGCAACAGAACGCTGACGAAACACTCCGTCATTTTGATGTAGACGAACAACAGGGGCTGAGCGAAGCGCAGGTAAAAAACCGCATCAGCCAGTACGGCTATAATGAAATACAGGAAATAGAGGAGTCTATTTTTCACCGGCTATTTCGACGCTTCTGGGGGCCGGTTCCCTGGATGATTGAGATTGCTGCGCTGCTTTCTGCCATTGTACAGAAGTGGGAAGACCTGATTATTATTCTCATCATGCTGCTGGTTAATGCAGGTCTGGATTTCCTACAGGAGCACAGGGCACTTAATGCATTAAAATCACTTAAATCCCGTATAAGCCTCGAAGTTACCGTGCTACGCACAGGCACTTATCAACAAATTTCTTCACGCGAGCTGGTACCGGGAGATCTGATCAAACTGAAAATTGGCGACATCATTCCCGCAGATGTTCAGCTACTCAGCGGCGATTATCTACTGATTGACCAGGCATCACTGACGGGCGAATCCCTGCCGGTGAGCCGTAAAATAAATGAAGTGGCCTACGCAAACACCATTATTAAGCAGGGCGAAATGCTGGCCATCGTGGTAAATACAGCAAACAGCACGCATTTCTCTGCCGTTACTTCCCTGGTAGCAAAAGCACAGCTGGAAGAAAGCAGCCATTTTCAGAAAATGGTTATTCAGATTGGAAACTTTCTGATCATTATAACACTGTCGCTGATACTGCTCATTATTATGGTTTCATTGTTCCGCAATGAAAACTTTATTGAAATTGCACGTTTTTCACTGGTACTCGCTGTTGCGGCAATTCCTGTCGCATTGCCGGCTGTTTTATCGGTCACTATGGCAGTCGGCGCAATGAACCTGGCACGCAAACAGGCCATTGTTTCAAAACTCACCGCAATAGAAGAACTGGCGGGTGTTGATATATTCTGTTCTGATAAAACCGGCACCCTGACTGAAAACAAAATGCAGGTTGCAGAACCTGTTCTACAAGGAAACTATCAGCCAGATGAATTATTCACAATAGCCGCTCTGGCATCAAAACTGGAAAACAACGACCCCATAGAGCTACCGATTTTTCATTATATCGACGAACAGCTCCCGGGCTTAAACCTGAATGATTACAAACAAACGCACTTTACGCCTTTCGATCCCGTAAGCAAACACACCGAAGCAGAAATAGAATATAAGGGGGGATATTTTAGCGCCATTAAGGGTGCGCCTCAGGTGCTCATTAAGATGTCTGATTTGTCGGATGAACAGGCACAGAATATTCGCCAGCTGGTTGATCAGCTTGCATCAAAAGGCTACCGCACGCTGGCCGTCGGTAAAAAACAGAAGGGAGAAGCCGTTCAGTTCATTGGCCTGATTCCTCTCTATGACCCGCCGAGGAAAGATTCCCGTCAGGTCATTGCTGATATGCGTGATTATGGTGTGAAAGTAAAAATGGTCACTGGCGATCATATCGCCATTGCAAAAGAAGTCGGACGCCTGATGGGCATTGAAGGCGAAGCCATTCGCTCCCACCAGCTCACTGGTAGCGGCAGCCAGGAACTGCTAGCACTGGCATCCGCCCTGTCTGCCGCCATCTATCAACGGCTTAATGGCGATGTTAGTCCTGCACAGGCGCGGGCTTTTGCCAACGATGTAATGAAATCTGTTGAAACGCTTTACGACACTCGACTACTGGACAGAGAGTTTATTCACACCCATGAATCCGCCATTATAGAAATGATTGAAGATGTTGATCTATTTGCTGAGGTTGTACCCGAGGACAAATACCTTATTGTTGATACACTGCAAAAAGGTGGTCATATTGTTGCCATGACAGGTGATGGCGTTAATGATGCACCGGCACTCAAAAAAGCCGACTGTGGTTTTGCCGTTTCCAATGCCACCGATGCTGCCCGGGCCGCAGCAGACATTATCCTCACCTCCCCCGGACTATCCGTTATTAATGATGCAATCAAACAGGCCAGAATCACCTTTGAGCGCATGAAAAGCTATTCTATTTTTCGCATAGCAGAAACCATTCGCATTATTCTTTTTATGACACTGGCCATTGTCGTCTTTAATTTTTACCCCATCTCCGCATTGATGATTATTATGCTTGCATTGCTCAATGACATTCCAATACTGGCGATTGCCAGCGATAATACAAAAATCAACCCGGTTCCGGTGCGCTGGAATATGCCGGAGATACTAACTATTTCCAGTATCATGGGTATTGCGGGTGTAGTTTCATCTTTTCT
>UOFG01000099.1_pt1 | contig 18687 bp, 18 predicted proteins | sample 1988411 | NCBI WGS metagenome assembly UOFG01 (sample SAMEA4712194, study PRJEB27164) | hydrothermal vent metagenome | biome: marine basaltic hydrothermal vent biome; feature: marine hydrothermal vent; material: mineral | place: Pacific Ocean | collected 2011-06-14/2011-07-23 | depth 1689 m
GTCATCGAATTTAAACACTGAAATGGGGTTGCTGGTGAATAATGCGGAACTGGCAAATCAGGTTCTGGAGCTGTTTCGTAGCAATATGGTGAAACAGAACAGTTATCATCTGAAGCTTGTGAATGCCGGTTCGGTTAAGCACCGAAGAATTGAATGGCATACGGAGGAAGCTGGAGAGGATGTGCTATACCTGAGGGACCCTCAGGCAGGTTTCTGGCGTAAATTAAGTGTGTTTATTTATCGTTTGTTGCCCGTTGAGGAATTTCTTTAGGGCACAGGCAGTTAATCAAGGTGCCCTTGACCATGCAATAGTGCGGTAAGTTATTGAGACTATTGAATATTCTATAATCTCGCTATTCACCCGTCTGGATGGCGCTACACCTCCCTCTGAAGACAACGAGGCACATCTGAGAGCACGTTTAGCTATGTCAAAACACGCTCACCCGCAGGTACTGTGATCCAAACAGGGAGGCGGTCTCAATAAACTGAAGCTCAGTCAGTGTTGTTACTATCGGGCTATTGCGGATGGTCTGATCGGCTAAAGCAGAAAAAAATGATTTTTGAAAGGGGCATCTGATTAAAACAGGGTGACAAAAGATACAGACATTGTAACATTTTAGAAAAAATTCAGAAGCCTCTGAATGTTTAACCCTGGAAGCTTGACCTGGGATCTATTTGCGTTCATTCTGTGTACTAAAAAATAAGGATTAACTTATGTATGTGACTATTGTTGATGTGTTGGTAAAGAAGGAGCATATATCTGATTTTATACAGGCGACTGAGGTAAACCACCTGGCATCTGTCCAGGAGCCGGATAATTGCCGTTTTGATGTATTGCAGTCCGATGAAAATTCCCAGCAGTTTGTTCTTTATGAAGCTTATAAGTCAGAATCAGGGGCTCGTGAACACAAAAAAACCAGCCATTATCTGAACTGGCGAGAGGCTGTTACAGACTGGATGGCATTTCCGCGACAGGGGGTGACTTATTCTGGTTTGTATCCTGCGGGTTAATACCCCTGTTTTTTTTAGCAGGATGATGAGTGGATGTTCTGATGCCGGATGGCTATGCTGTCAGGCGTGTGATGGCGTTTAAAGTGACAAATCAGGCAGATATCTGTTCCTGGTGTGTGTTGCAGTAGTAAAAATTATGAATTTATTTGATTTTTCAATTTCCAGTTTGCCCCGTATTATTTTCTCTCGCGGGGCAATTAAAAAGCTGCCCGAGCTCTGCCTTCTGTATGGTAAAAGCGTTCTTCTGGTTACGGGTGGGCAATCGTTTGAAAGCAGCATTGCATACAGTCAGTTATGTTCTGCTTTTAAAGAGAGAAAAATCCAGTTATCAAAATGCAATGTGGCATCGGAACCATCGCCAGAGTTAGTTGATAATATTGTCAATGAATTTCGGGAGCAGGCGATTGATGTGGTGCTGGGTATTGGTGGCGGGAGTGCGCTGGATGCGGCAAAGGCAATTGCGGGCCTGCTAAAATTAAATAATTCGGTTACGGATTTTCTGGAGGGTGTTGGCCCGGAGCTTGATTATCCAGGGCCAGCCGTGCCTTTTATTGCTGTGCCAACAACGGCAGGTACAGGCTCGGAAGCAACAAAAAATGCAGTACTGAGTGTGCAGGGCAAAGCGGGTTTTAAAAAATCATTTCGCGATGACCGACTGGTTGCAGCGTATGCAGTAATAGACCCTGAGTTGCTCAGCACCTGCCCGAAAAATATGGTTGCGGCCAATGGTATGGATGCCTTAACCCAGCTAATTGAGGCCTATGTATCGACACGTGCAAATAATATGACCGATGCGCTGGCGATAAGTGGTTTGCGCTCCGTTCGAGACAGCCTGTTGCCAATGTACGGACATGTGATTAATGATCAGGCACAGGACAAAATGGCCTATGGATCATTAATGTCAGGCATTTGTCTGGTGCAAACGGGCCTGGGCTCTGTGCATGGGCTTGCATCACCGCTGGGCGCTTTTTACCCCATCCCCCACGGTGTGGTCTGTGGAACACTGGTTGCTGAAGCTACGGATATCAATATTCAGGGGATGCTTGAAAGAGAGCCCACCAACCCTGCACTGGATAAGTATGCGATGCTGGGGGATGTGATTTCCGGTAAGCAGCATAAAAATAAGCATGAATCATGGGAGGTTCTGTGCGCCACCTTAAGGCACTGGACTGAGGAGATGCAGCTGCCTCGATTAGGCGAGTATGGCGTTACCGAGCGTGAGCTGAGTATGATCGTTGAAAATAGTCGGGGTAGCAGTATGAAAACAAACCCGATTGCTATGAAAGATGTTGAAATCTGTGATTTGCTGCTTCGGCGATTGTGAGGTGTTCACTCATAAAAAAACCGAAAAGCATTTTTTTGTTTCCGGTTTATAACACCGAAGGCAAAATAGAAAAAGTATCTGTTTCTTCTGTTTTATCCGGCGGGTTTTCATTACGTGTCAGCTGGTATTCAAGCAGGTCATAATAGCGACGAATATTGGTGACGTATTTTACCGGCTCCCAGCCACGTGCATAACCGTACTTTGTTTTTTTATACCACTTCTTTCTTGCCAGTAAGGGCAGGGTGGTTTGCAGGTCAGACCATTTATTCGGGTTTTTGCCCTGCTCCAGGGCAATTTTCTGTGCATCTACAACATGGTAGTAACCAATATTGTAAGCCGCCATGGCAAACCAGGTTCTGTCCGGCTCTTTCAGCTCATCCGGGAACCGTCTGCGTACCTGATCAAGATATTTCGCACCGCCAGAAATACTGCTTTCTGGGTCGAGTCTGTTTTTCACACCCATTAGTCCAGCGGTGTGTAGTGTTAGCATCATAATGCCTCGAACCCCTGTGGGTGATATGGCTTTGGGGTTCCAGTGCGATTCCTGGTAGCCCATTGCCGCCAGAACTTTCCAGTCCAGGTTATATTCATCTGCTGCCGCATGGTACATATCCAGATACTTGCTCAGGCGGGTGGTGATGTGGCGAAAATAGGTGCGGTTGCCCACATAATCAAACTTGCTCACATGGCCGTAGTGTTTTTCTATCAGGTGTGTGATTTCACCGCTATTTAAATTGCGCCAGAAAAAACTCATCGCCTTATCATACAGGCTTGAGTCTTCTGTCATGGGGAATGCCCAGGCCAGTTGTTTGGGTTTTGAAATATCAAAGGCGACTCTGAGTTCCAGTAAAAAACGCTGGTTAAGCGCGACTTCATTAGAGTCTGCAATGGTGTAGTCTATGAGCTGGTTTTCGACCAGGTTAAGCAGTTGCTCACTTTCAATATCACTTTGTGCATTCCAGCTTAACTGAGGATGCTTCTCTTTTAGCTTATTAAGGCTTTCTACATGGCTTGAGCCATCAATCACTTCGAGGGTACCATCATAGATATCATCAATGTTTCTGGGCCGATGCGACTGATTGTTATAAATGAACTGTTCGGTGACATCCATGTAGCTTGCGGCAAAACGAATGTGCTTTTTACGCTCCTCCGTTATAGTTAAACCGGCGGCTGCGAAATGTGCTTTGCCCGTGTTTACCATAGAAAAAATATCCTTCAGGTTGTCACTGGTGATGATTTTAAGCTCTACGCCCAGTGAATCCGCAAATTTCTTCGCCAGCTCATATTCAAATCCTGCTGCGCCATTGGCATCAGTGTAGTAGGTGGTTGAGCTATTACGAGTGACCACAATCAGCTCACCGCTCTGTAAAACCTGATTAAGTATATTTGGCTTAAAGAGCACAGGGACTATTTTAAACAGCAGGAGAATCATGCCGACTAAAAGCACCAGTGAGAGTGCCAGAATACGACAGCGGGAGTTTAATAAAGGATTATCCATTTGCTACAGCGCTAAAACTTAAATTCAGTCCATATTGGGCAATGATCAGAGGGTTTTATCATACCACGAATATCATAATCTATACCTGCATCCACGCACTTATCAAGTAATTTTTGGGTGGCCAAAATCAAATCTATTCTAAGGCCTCGCTTCGGTTCCTTCTCAAAGCCCCTGCTGCGGTAGTCAAACCAGCTGAAGCGGTCGCCTACATCTGGGTGCAGGTGTCGGTATGTGTCACCCAGGCCCCAGTCGTAGAGTTCTTTAATCCATTCGCGTTCTTCGGGTAAAAAACTGCATTTACCGGTTTTTAACCAGCGTTTCGCATTATCCTCGCCAATGCCAATATCCAGATCAAGGGGAGCGATATTCATATCCCCCATTAGAATTAAATTATCATTGGCTGAATATTGAGATTTAATTAAATGGGTTAAATCGGTATAATACTTTCTCTTTGCAGGAAATTTCTGTAGATGGCTGTTGCTGTCTCCCTGTGGGAAATAACCATTCATAACGGTGAGTGTTTGTTCGTTTATTTTAAATTTTGCACAGATAAAGCGGCGTTGCGCCTCGTCTGTGTCCTGAGAAAAACCTTTGTTAATTTCAAGCGGGCTTTGCTTGTATAAGAGTGCAACGCCATAATGTGTTTTCTGACCATGAAATGCAGCCTGATAGCCTGCGTTTTTGCCCAGGGATGCTATCATATCTAGAGGGAAGTCAGAATCCTGTGCTTTTGTTTCCTGAATGCCAATAATATCGGGGGAGTGTTTTTCTATCAGCGATTCCAGCTGGTGTTCTCGCATGCGTATACTATTGGTGTTGAAGGAAATAATTTTCATTACTTTAACTAAATCAGGTTAAAATTGACCTGGTAATTGTAACTGTTCAGTCGCTGCCTGTAACCTGAATCGTTATTTTAAATTTATCCTGATTACAGGCCATTACTATATTAAGGGGGAAGTTGTACCCCGGTAGAGAAAAACATGCTTAAAATCATAGCATTACATGCATTTACGGATAATTATATCTGGTTACTCAAACGCGAAAATCAGGCTGAGGTGGTGATCGTTGATCCCGGACAGTCAGAAATGGTCATAAGCTATCTCAAGGCGCATGAACTGGAATTATCGGCCATTTTAATAACACATCAGCATTATGATCACACCGGCGGGGTAGCTGATTTACTGAAAATTTACCCCGATATTTCTGTGATAGGCCCTGACAGGGACTGCTCGAAGGATAAGCTGGATATCGATTTGTTGATACCTGAGCTGATTACCTATGCTGTAGCAGACGGTGATACGGTTTTTTTGCCTCAGCTGGAAGTTAAATTTGATGTTATCTCCATACCCGGTCATACGCTGGATCACCTGGCGTTTGTAGGGGAGGGGGTCGCTTTTTGTGGTGACACTCTGTTTGGGGCAGGGTGTGGTTACCTGTTTAGTGGTACGGCACAAATGCTGGCGGATTCATTCAGCAGGCTGGCTGCTTTGCCCGCGAATACAAAACTGTATTGTGCCCATGAATACACCCTGGATAATCTGGGCTTTGCCAAATGGGTGGAGCCGGATAATGAAAAAATTTCCGAGCGTGAAGAGAATGAAATGGACAAGCAGGATCAGGGGCAGCCCAGTATCCCGACAACGGTTGCACTGGAGCAGGCAACCAACCCTTTTATGCGGCTTCAGCAGCCAGAGGTTAAGCAGGCTGCTGAGGATTACGCAGGTGAACCACTTGAGGAAGACTGGCAGGTGTTTGCTGCTCTGAGAAAGTGGAAAGATGCCAAATACGATTAGCTTTGCAGGTTAATTTTACGGGTGCCTTAACCGGCGCTTTAGCCGTTGTCTCTGAGCCGGTGTCATGTGCTGGAGGCGCTGGCGCATCGCACGGCGTTTTTCCGGGGGCATGTTCTGCCACCGCTGGCGCAAGGTCCGGCGTTTTTCTGCTGGCAGTGTTTTAAACCACCGGTGTCTCTTTCTGAGAGCCATGCGTTGCTCTGGCGACATCTGCTGAAATTCCCTGAAACGTTTGCGCAATACTTTTTTCTTTTCCGGAGGCAGTTGTTGCCAGTACTTAAAACGTTTTTTTGCTTTCAGGCGCTGCTCGGGTGGCATATTGCTCCAGCGCTCAGCGCCTTTGCGCAAGCGATTCTGGCGCTGCTCAGGGAGTTCGCTCCATTGTGTTTCAAAGCGCTTTAGCACCTGCTGTTGCTGTGGGTTTAAACTGTCCCAGCGGATATTGGCGCTTGTGGTTTGCTGGTTTAAAAGCAGGCCGAGCATTAAAATGGTGGTGAGTACGGATTTATTCATGTGCATTGTCCTCGCGATTGAGCGACGGTTTTTCAGCGGGGGCTGCGGTGGTTTGCGTGTTTTCGGCCAGGTAGCGTTCGATATCCATATCCACCGGGCTACTCCATTTATCGTCTACCCTGCTTTCTTCAGAACCCAGATATTCAAGAAACGCCTGTGAAGGCCGTTCTTCAGCCACTAAAGGCGTGTGTATTGAGCCGTATGTGAGCAGACTGAGCAGCAGGGTTCCGGGCACGGTTCTGTATTTAGCCTGCATTGTTCTGCTCCAGCACTAACCAGCTAACAAACTCCAGATCTTCAAGCAATTCCAGCTCGGTATCGGATGTCAGCATATCCATGTCCTGCGTTTCATAGGCCAGCTGGTGTTGTTGAGCCTGCTCACTCTGTGTCTGTGATAATAATAACCAGGCCGTTACCACCGCTACACCCAGGCCCGCCATGATGCCTGCTGGCAGAGTAGAGGATAGAATCCCGGGTTTAGTCTGGCTTTGCAGGGCTTTCTGTCGTGCCTGATTCAGTCGAGACAGCGTGGCTGCATCCAGTGAGTCGGCACTCTCGTCCAGTGTTTTTCGGGTCTGTTTTAGAAACTCATCATCGTTTGAATTCATAATGATTCTCCACAATGGTCGGTTAGTGAAACACGTAAGCTTTTTACGGCTCTTGCGTAATGGGTTTTTACGCTGCTCTGTGAGCAGCCCATAGCAATGGCGGTCTGAGCGACATCCAGACACTCCCAGTTGCGCAATAAAAAAGCCTGTTGCTGGCGTAATGGAAGCTGCTTTAAGGCATTATCCAGTGCCAGCATTGAACCGCTATTGCGTGCATGCTCTTCAGGGCTCCGACCATGAGGGTCCGGTGCAGTCTGTATGGGGTCGCTGTGCTCATCCTCATTTGAGCTCATGCCTGACCAGCTGCGCACTTTATTGCGCACGGTGTTGCGCCGGTACCAGTCGCGGATACGGTTTTGTAGCATCCGATGAAATAATGGCCCCCAGTCGGTTTCATTTTTGTGGGCATAGCTTTTAACCAGCCCCAGCATTGCATCCTGTACCAGGTCCAGTGCATCCTGTGGGTTTCCCGTGGCGATTTCTGCCATGCGATAAGCGCGTCTTTCAACCTCGGATAAAAAACGATTGAGTGCCTGCTGGTTTAACTGCACACGTTCCTGCTTCGTTTTATGTTCAGTTTTATGTTCGGTTTTCAGGGGCCGGTCTCTCTGTCCAGGGGTGTCGAAATAATGGCCGCTTATCTTGCTGCCAGCGGTTAAATCTATCATTGTTTGCGTCTGGTTTCGCCATTATTTATCAGGCTCTTATCTATAATAACGCACTGGGGTAAATATGGTTTACAGATGAACCTGAAAAGATCAGTAGAGCGCCTGAAAGTATCCTTTCTATTCGTTTCAGTAGTATGTATAAAACGGGTAGCCATTATTCAGAAGCTGGCGTAAATACATTCCTGCAGGCTCGGTATCAGCATCTCTGTGGCGGATGCTTCTGGATAACGCGCATCCACTCCCGCCGATTCATTAGTCTATATCACCTGAATTTTACCACCGATAACCCAGGCTTATTCCTGCAGTGAATAGCCCTTCATCCAGGGGGATTTCAATATTGATTCCTGTTTGCCATTGTGAGTTCAACGCTTTAAGCAAAGACAGGCTGGCATAGGTAAAGCGCTCATCTGAGAATGCAGAATCAATCTGGCTGAATAGAAGCTCGTAGCTGACTGTATGCTGTTGTAATCCGATAAGAACAGCGGCTTCACGCGCTGCCAGATTACGTGCCTGCTGCAGGCCAATGGAATTTACAAGGCTGAAAACAATCGGTCTGCGGACAAGCTCAGGCTGGCGAGCCTGGTAGTCGTGTTGTTTGTATCTGAGTTCGCTGTATATTTGTTGCCAGCTGTACCCCAGAGAGAGTTCGATGGCTTTGTGGTCGCTGGTTAAAGAATTAATTTGCAGGAGACTGGGCTGATTAAAAAACAGCTCAACTTTTCCTGTTTCATAACTTAGTCGTGAGGTGAAGTTTTCTGAAAAATAACTCACTGAAAACCGGCTGTCTGTTTTTTCCAGTGTGTCTTTCTGTCCCCAGAACGTTCGGGAAACGGCCCAGTTAAACTGTTCGCTGAGTTTGCTGCTAAAACCCCAGCTGAAATCATCGGTTTTAAAATCGTAGTTTTGCTGTGTGGCTGATAGATCGAAGTACACAGATGTGTTAATCGCCAGCTGGCTGCTAAGGCCATAATAGCCACCACTTTCCTCATCAATGCCACCGTATAGCCAGAGACTGTTAAACAGAGGTTGATAATCTTCCAGCAACCAGAAGCTATCATCACTATCATTTCCGACATTATTAGAAATCGTCTCAGTTTCAGAGAAAACGCAGGCTGAAAAAGCAGCACTGAAGAAAAAAATAATAAAGCGTAAATTTTTTACGGGCATAAGCATAAAATTAAAGCCAGGCAGTAGACACTGCCTGGCTGTTATATGAATTCTAATGAGTATAGACTGATTTAGCGTGTGGATAGTCGAATATTTATCTTCGCGCTTAGTAGCTGATTCAGACGGGTATCATACTGACCATTAGCATGCACAGCGGTGATTAGCGTAACGCCATCCAGTACGCCATTTAAGGCGAGCTGGAAGCTGCTGAAGTCTGTATAAACTCGGATAGACTGGCCCTGAACCAGGGTAAACAGACCATTACCTGAGCTAACTGGAACAATCACAGGCATTGTGTCTAAAGATAATAGATCCGTGCTGATACCGGCACGAATCATTGCATGTACATCGCCCGCTTCTTCAAGGTTTAGCAGCAGAGCAGAGTCATTGATGCTGCTAACTGCGTTTGCGCTGCCCTCGGCAAAGCCGATCACCAGATGTGCTCGCATATTACTCGCATCCAGCAGGGTCTGTGCGGTGAAATCCTCCGGTGCGCTGGCAAATGGTCGTACATGGCCGCGAACGATTAAGGGTGCGCCAATCTGTAAATTGCTCAGCTCAAGTGTGCCTGAATCAACTTCATAGTTCGTGGCATCTGCATCGCTGCTGGCATCGGTGCCTGTACCGCTAAAATCAAACAGTGCAATACGACGACGATTAATGCCCTGCAAATTAACGGCGAGTGGGCTAACGGAAACAACTGAGCCGGCTACATTGGTGAAACGCATACGGACATGGTCTGCATTCAGGCTAAGGTCGATATTATCAGTGATACGGCCTGATATCGTTACTTGCTGGCCAACGGAAACATCAGCAATGGTGTAACTGTTTGTGGTGTCTGCCTGTTTAACCACGCGGGTGTTTTCATTCAGAGTAACCGTTACGTTATCATTAAATGCAAAGCTGCCATCGGTGCGCAACAGGGTGGCTCCACGAATGACGAGTGTATTATCGTTGCGGGAAATTACATTACCTGAAACAATGTCCTTATCTCCCCAGGGCACACTGCTGCCCGCATAGACTTCCAGTGCATTAAATGAACGTTTACGTGTACGGATATCCTGTAGATTTACAGTGCCCAGCACCACAACAGCGGCAGCAGGATCAAGGTTGGCCAGTTGCGCAATACCTGTTGCACTGTCATAAACAATACCGTCTATTTCATAGCTGGTTCTGTCCGATGTCTGTACATTAAGCTTGCCAAAGCGATCATTAAAGCGATGGCGGAAAGGGCGCATTAATACATTGAATGACTGATCGGCTTCATTTACCCGGCCCAGAACACCGCGCAGACGGTGAGGTTTTGGCTTTTCAAGCAGGGTATCGGCGATTAGTACCGGTTTGACAATAACGGTTGCCGTTGAGCCATTAATAATCACATCGTTTGATGCATCCAGATCAAAATCCAGGGTAATGTGCGCTGGAATTCCGGGGGCAATAACAAAGTCACTGCTGCCATTAAAGCTCAGGTCTAGCGTTAACAGGCCAATCGGATTGCCGTTAATATCCTGTGGTATGGCATTAATCGCATCACCATTTTCACCCTGTACCGTAATTACTGCATTGCTGAAATCCAGTACAATCCGTGCGCCGATGTAATGCCCGGATGGTACGGTGGCGGTGGTTAAAAATTCAGTGACTTCCACATAGCGGGCGAAATCCAGCTGAGTGGTCAGCGGCAGGGTTTCAATCTCTGCGCCGTTGTTTTTGAGCATTTTTATAGACTGAACATCGACGGTATAGCTGAGAAAGTCGCCTTCAGCATCGGTCAGGCTAATAACCAGCTCGGAATCACCTTGCGTAGCGGTGGTGCCTGAGCCTGAGTCGCAGCCATAAAAGCTGATGAGCATTAATGCAAAAAGGCTTAATATGGAAAGCCCCCGTTTGAGTGATTGTGGCAGATGGGTTTTGGGTTTTCCAGGGTTCATGCTGATCTCCATTGAGTGGATTAAAATAATAGTGAGATACCCCTACTAACGCGCTGAATGAGAATCGGTTGACAGGGAGGGGGATGTTTTTTTCATGCCAGCTCATTAATCATTTTTTAGATTGTAAAGCAGGCGGTCTATCTCCATATAAACAGTAAAGGTGCTTACTGGCTTTTTCGTTGTAAGCCTATGGGTGGGTAGTTAAACCGTTACAGTAATGGGGAAAATCGTGATGCATAAACTCAATGTAAAAGGCCTGGCAATTGCACTGGGCTCAGCCTGGGGCTTTTGTATGCTGTTTGCTGGCTGGGCATCTATTTATGGCTGGGCGATAGAGTTCGTAGACATTATGGGTTCTGTGTATATTGGCTATGAAGCTACATTTATCGGGGCGATTATTGGCGCAATATGGGGTTTTGTTGATGGGGCAACAGGAGGATTAATGATTGCGGTAATTTACAATGTTGTTTCAAAAGCGAAGTAGTTATGGTTTTCTGTAGGGAACATAACGGGATTCGGCTGTTATTTATTCCTGATGCTGGCTGTTTGCACAGGGTTTATCAACAGGTGCCTGAATTATTTCTCTGCAAATGTTACGATGAATATCTGCTCGGTTGCTGCCTGATTATTCATTGATGCGTGCTAATATTGTTATGAGACTAGTCACTATTTTATTTTTTATAGCCCTTACAGGGAATCAGTTTGCAGTGGCTGGTTATATTAAATGATGACTGGTAAATGATGACTGGCGAGTTCGAAAATTCTATAAAGCGATAGAAGAAAGTGATCTGGAAGGGGTACGGAAGCTTATCAATGAAGGCATAAAATTTGAATATAAGAATGGGGAATACATGCCATTGCATTATGCTGTATTTAAAAATAGATATGATATTGTAGTGCTAATGATTCTTGCTGAAACTGGTGTTAACTTAACCGATTCACTGAACAGAAGCACACTCCAGGGCGTTCAACTGATCTTTTCAGGCTAAAGCGAGTGCCGATATTAATTTACAGGATGGATATGGAAAAACATCACTGCATCGCGTTGTTGAAACTACTCGAAAAGGTGCAAATTTTGATGCTGTAAAATTATTACCTGAAAAGGGTGTGGATAAAACAGTTCAGGATAAGTAGTGCGTTATCTGTCTTTATTAATCCAGGTTAATGGGTATCCTTTCCATATGCATGCGCAGTGAAAAGGCCCCGACAAAAAGCGGGGCCTTTTTATATGAATTTCTGAATAATGGTCGTTATTTGTTGATGCTCTGATAGTAACTAATCAGAATATCAGCCACTTCAGGACGTGAAAATTCTTTAGGTGGGGCTATGCCCTGGCCTAACATTTCGCGCACTTTGGTGCCAGATAGCAGTACGAAGTCTTCTTTTTCATGATCCGGTGCTTCACACATCATAACAACCTTGTCCAGTTTCTTAGAATATGCTGTGTGGTCAGCTTCGAAAATTTCAATTTCCAGTGCGCCTGCAGGCACTTCGTTTTTGAAGATAGTCTGTGCATCAAATGCGCCGTAATGATCGCCAACACCAGCGTGGTCGCGTCCGATAATAAAGTGTGTTGCACCCATGTTCTGCCGGAACAGGGCATGCAGTACGCCTTCACGGGGGCCAGCATACAGCATGTCGAAGCCGTAGCCTGTTACCATTGCGCTGTTTTCAGGGAAATACAGCTCAACCATTTTACGAATCGCCGCATCACGTACCGGTGCCGGGATGTCTCCTGGCTTAAGTTTGCCCAGTAACATGTGAATTACCAGACCATCACAGCCTAAACGATCCATTGCCATATGGCACAGCTCTTCGTGGGCCAGGTGCATTGGGTTACGGGTCTGGAAGGCAACAACTTTCTTCCAGCCACGCTCTGAGATTTCATTACGAATTTCAACCGCTGTGCGGAATGTATCAGGGAATTCAGTATTGAAGTATGAGAAGTTCAGAACCTTAATGGGGCCCGACAGGCAAACTTTGCCCTGGGCGTTAAAGGCTTCTACACCCGGGTGTGCTTCACCGGCAGCGGGCGCGTAAACTTTTTCGCTCATCATCGCCATATCGGCATCGGAAAACTCTTCTACCGCTTCAACATCCATTACAGCCAGTACAGGATTGCCTTCAACATTGGGGTCTTTAAGGGCAATACGATCACCGGATTTTATGCTGCCCGCATCTTCAACCAGATTGAGCACGGGTGTTGGGAAGAACAGGCCAGAAGTGGTTTTCATTTCTTTTGCGACTGACAGTGCGTCTGCTTTGGTCATATAACCGGTCAGCGGGTTGAAGTAACCGGCACCCATCATTACCGCATTGGCTGCGCTGGCTGAGCTTACAAGGACTGAGGCCAGGCTTTCGGCTTCTTTTTGCAGGGCTTCATTTTCAGCTGTGTCATATACAAATAGGGGGTTCAGCTCGTCTGAACCATGTGGTTTGATCATTATATTGTCCTCTGGCTGGGTATTACAGGCCCAGGTGATTTAGATTGAATCAATTTATAGCGTCAGATCAGTGCTGCGCAGGTAAAATTAGTACGGGTATCATAAAGCCGAATAGAAGATAAGCTAATTCATATCATTAGGGGTGGGATGAGTTTTATTTATTAACAACGGTTTATGCCAGGCAAAGTAGCCAGGAAGCCGATCAGTAGTGGGCTTGCAGATGCTATATACGGGCTGTTCTGTGGCTCCTCTGTGGCTCCTGGAGACAGAGCACCACTTTCTGGTGCTCTGCCCCGATACTGAGGCCCTGAAAATAAATCGAAGTAGCAGTGGCTTACCAGTAAAAATTGTACCCCAGCTGGAAAATAATCGCATTAAGGTCAGGTGCGATATCCAGCCCCTGCTGTTCGGCTAAAACCGGATCGCTGAGCGTGTAAGTCTGGTTCATCATCTCCAGACGAGCCGAAAATTCACTATTATTTTCCATAGTTACGCCATACTTCAGGCCAATGGTGGTGCCCACAAACTCACTCAGGCGGTAGTCTGCACTGGCATAATTGGGCAATGGCGTGCCAGCATTCAGGTAGTTGACAAAAAAGTCGGCTGCTGTCTGTGTGTAGTAGCGAATGTGGGGTTGCAGATAGTGATTGCCTCCCAGCTCATAGCGATATCTGAAATCGAACGTATGTGAATCAATGCCCCAGTCATCGGTGAAATAGCGATATGAGAAATTAATAACATCTTCGTTCAGGTGCGTTGCAGTGCGCCAGAAGAAGGTGTTTCGGGTGCGTGTATCCGGGCGCTTTTCATAACGATAGGCGAATGCATTAGTCGGCAGGTTTGTTGTGAGCGTACCATCGGCTTCCAGTACTGAAATAAACCGATAAGGGTCTGTTAAATAGCCACTTGAGTCGCTGATGCCCAGGTTGAACTGCATAATGGTAGAGCGGTTAATCACCTGGGTTAAGCCCAGCATAATATCGGTGGTGGTCTTGGTATCTGTGCCGCCTTTACTGCCCTGGTCAAAATTTCCGTCGATCATAAATTCCAGCTCAGGATTTTTACCCCCCACAGGGTCCCATTCATCGGATGTGAAACCCAGGCCAAAAGTATAGGTGCGGTTTCTATCGCTGCTATCCTGTGCATAAGTGGCACTTGTGGCAAGCGAGGTGTAATCAAACTCATTGGAAAAATTTCCCCCCAGGGTGACTCTTTTAAGCCGATCAATCGGCAATGTCCAGTCTGCGCCAAAGGCAAACCGGGCATCTCTGAAGGAGCTGTTAAGCGGCTGTTCACCTGCGGGCGTGGTGTAGTTTGAGTTACCTGAGGGTTTTGTAATGGTTTGTGCCGTTGTCGTGGCAATTGCGCCATAAGGTGTAGAGCCTGTAAGCACATCATATACAAGCCTGAGTTTGAGAAATTCATCTTCATCGATTTCTTTTTCGGCGGTGAACACGGGTTCAAAAACATTAACTCGACCATCCGCTTCTGTGTAATATAGATAAGCGGTATCAATATCCCAGTCGCCAGCATCGGCTTCTGCCTGTGCTGTTTGCGTACCTGCCTGTAGCAGGGCGCAGCTGGCAACGGCCAGTTTGCTTTTAATTGAAAGTTGACGATTCATGTTCTTATGTTTTTGTTTCTGTTTGATTAATTGCATCCGCATCCACCTCCGCCTACGCCCTGACCACCGGTTGAGGCCTCTTTACTGAAGTAAATGTGGTCATCCAGATAGAGCTCGAGCTTATCAGGAACCAGCGCCATTGAGGGTTTGGCTAATAAGTCTTTTTCCCACGGTTGTACAGTTGTGCATGCGCTTAGCATGAGCAAACTGCCTATTATTGAAAGTCGAAGCATATTAATGACTCCTGAAAGGTTAAAACTTACCTGTCTGGTTAGTTGTTAAATCATGTAAAAGTTTGTTAATCGTCTGTTCTTTTTCATTTTTACTTCTGTTCCAGAAACCGGTGTAACGGATTCTGAGGTGCCCCTGCGGGTCAACCAGATAGCTGCTTGGCATGCCTTCTACACCGTACCGCTCAGCTGTTTTTGCCTGCGGGTCGAAAGCGACAGGAAAGTTAATGGCCTGAGAGGCAATAAATGCATCGGCGAGATTTTTATCTTTATCCAGGTTAATGGCAATTATCTCAAAAGGTAAACCGCCGAATTTTTTCTTCATTTCGATCATCCAGGGAAATGAATTTTTACAGGGTCGGCACCATGATGCCCAGAAATCAACATAAACCAGTTTGCCTTTAAAATCGGCAAGTTTAATGTCACCATTCCTGGTGGGTAACTGGAACTCTGGCGCTTTAGGGTGGTCTGCTGTAGCGACCTGGCTTAATATTAACAATATAAGCAATGATACGTTGTAAACAATCTTTTTCACACAAAACCTGTTTGTTAGTCTTTAATAGCCGGTATCTGGAACTATATTTAAACTAGCTTAAGAGAAACTTAAGAAAAGAAGCCAATATTCATATTGTTCAATGCAATTGTGAAAATCAGGATTAAATATGCGAATTTTATTAGTTGAAGATGATGAACTGCTGGGGCAGGGTGTGGTTAAAGGGCTGCAGCAGCAACACTATATTGTTGAATGGTTCAAAGCCGGTGAGCCGGCCCTGATTTCGCTCAGGCATGAGAATTATGATTTGCTGGTGCTCGACCTTGGCCTGCCCGATGTATCGGGTCTTGAGGTGCTACAGAGGCTGCGCAGGCGGGGTTTACTGATGCCAGTGCTGATTTTAACTGCGCTGGACGGCGTAGATGACCGGATAGCGGGCCTGGATGCCGGAGCAGACGATTATCTGACCAAGCCTTTTGAGCTGGATGAAGTGTATGCGCGTATTCGGGCGCTTATTCGCCGCGCCGGGGGGCGGGCAGAACTGGTTATTGAGCATCTGGATATTCAGCTGAATCCGGCGGCGCATACGGTAACCCAGGCATCCAGTCTGGTGGACCTGTCTCGGCGTGAGTACAGTTTGTTACATGAGCTGCTGGAAAATGTTGGTCGAGTGCTGTCACGCAACCAGCTGGAAGATGGTCTATACAGCATGGATGATGATGTGGGGAGTAATACCGTGGAAGTGCATATACATCATTTGAGAAAAAAGCTGGGGAATCAGTTAATTCGTACTGTGCGAGGCGTGGGTTATACTATTGATAGACCGGTATCCCAATGCCAGTAAGTTAAGCATTAAGTACCTGATATGATTAAAAAAATTGTCAGTCTTTAGTCAGAGATCGTATGTCTCGCGTCTTCATTTTTTTCTATCGGGACTGGGGGCGTTTCTCCCGTTGAAGAGGTGCAGTAAAATTAAAGAGTCGTTGCACGGTTGTGTGTCTTTGGCACGCTATAAAGCGTGTCATCTTTACACGTAAAAGTGCTTCAGTCATTCACCTGGAGCTGAATGTGTCAGGGTTTTGCTTTTGACATACGGCATATGATCCAGGGCTTTATAAAAAAGTCCTTTTTAAAATATAATCAAAGCCTTATAGCTTAATTTACGGGCATTGGCTGGTATCCTGACACGCTGTTTGTAACCGATTAGCACCAGGCCACTATACTGAAATACTGAAATACTGATTTTGAAATTACCTTTAATCAAGCATTCCCTGCGCAACTTTCTTCTGGTGAGTATTTTACTGGCCATTGTGGTTACTGGCAGTATTACTATCTGGGAAAGCTATCGTGTCAGTGTGCGCGAAGTCAAAAAACTATTTGATGCCCAGTTGTCCAGGTCCGCAAGGTTAATGCTGGGTCTGGTACAGACAGAGGTGAACCTGGGGCATATGAAAGAGTTTTCTAATAGTCTGCAGGATAGCAATCTAAGCCTCACTAAAAAACAGCTCATTGAACAGGAACTGTATCAGCAGGGGCATTTTTATGAGCTTAAGCTGGCCTATCAGGTGTGGGACTCTTATGGAAATATGCTAATACGATCCTCTAATGCGCCATTGCAGCCAATGAGTGATTTGCAGCATGGCTATGCCAGTCAGCGGTTTAATCAGCAGGACTGGCACACTTTTACCCTGTGGGATGTAAACCATAAATACCAGGTGATTACCGCTGAACGGGCAGAGGTACGTGATGGTCTGATGGATGAAATTACCTTTCAGATGACCTGGCCGTTTGTTTTGCTGGTGCCGGTGCTGGGTGTGCTGGTGTGGTTTTTTGTCGGCAGGGGGCTGCGACCTCTGGAGCATATTGCCAGTGACATTGCCAGCCGTAAGGGCATACATCCTGATCCATTACATTTTGAAGAGATACCGAGAGAAATTCAGCCACTGATAGATGAACTTAACCGCTTATTCAGCTCATTACGTTATGCATTTGACAAGGAGCGAAGCTTTACCTCTGATGCTGCGCATGAACTGCGTACCCCGCTGGCGGCATTAAAAGTGCATTTGCAACTATTAGATAGCAGTGAAAATGATGAAGATAGAAAAACCGCACTTGATGCCATTCGCCAGGGCGTGGAGCGGGCTGCGCATCTGGTTGATCAGCTGCTGGGGCTGGCGCGGCTGGATCCGCAGGCGATTAGAACAATGCAGAATATTGAAACCATTGACCTGCATCGCTTATGTGTGGATTTGCTTACAGATATTTATCCACTGGCAAGGGAAAAGCAGCAGGAAATAAGCTTACAGGGTGATACGAAAGTGAGCCTTAAGGGGTATGTTTACCCACTTGAAAGAATGTTGAGTAATTTATTGAGTAACAGTGTTGCTTATACGCCAGAGGCGGGTGAGATTTTACTTGAGCTAAAACAGCATGAAAACTCGCTGGATATCTGGCTTCACGACAGCGGGCCGGGGATAGCTGAGTCGCAGAGGGACAATGTTTTGCAGCGATTTAAGAAAATAAATGGAAGCAGCCATTCTGGCAGTGGTATTGGTTTATCGATTGTGCGTCGGGTGGCGGAGCTGCACAATATGCAGCTGGAATTATTGCACTCAGATAAGCTGGGGGGGCTTTGTGTACATTTGAAAATGATGGCTGGTCGGGTCTGAGATAAGCGGGTAAAGTGGGGGAATTGTTTTGAACAAATTAAATGTTAATGCCCTGTTTTCAGGGCACCATCCCAATGCCCGGCAAGTTAAGCTAAATTAATTAGTTGAGCGCGAAAAAAATGTGAAGTTAGCACCATGGAAGGTGGGCAGGTAGAAAATGCAGGCGCTATTTTCTACCCCCTTACTGGGCGTTAGCGTCGTGAAGTGGCTGGAGATAAGCGCTTTTTTCATACCGCTATACGAACCAGGAAGTTGTGCAGACTTTCGTGACTCAACTGATTTTTCCAGGTTTATGCGCGTGATTCTGGATTGATCTTAAATTAACAGGCTTTTTCAGTATCTCAGGTTCGGTTTTTATATCGGGCTACACCCATCAGGCCAAACAATCCGGAGCCAAATAACCAGACAGCTGCTGGTACGGGTACAGCATGTATGATACTGCCTTCGAGATGCAGGCTATAGCCCGCACTGCCTTTACCGGTGCCGGAAGGGTCTGGTGGTACGTTGGCAAAATAGTCTAAAACATAAGTGTCACCTGTAATCGTGATGTTGGCGATGCCTGCATTAACAATATCGTCAGTGCCGTCCCGGTCGAGGTCGCAGCCACTAAAACCGCCATTATCTACTGGGTCTACCTGTTCGCATCCCCCTAAAATAATGTCCGGAATACCATTCCAGGTGACACTCCAGCCAGTAAAGTCCAGTTCAGTCTGAGAA
>UOFG01000177.1_pt1 | contig 18596 bp, 11 predicted proteins | sample 1988411 | NCBI WGS metagenome assembly UOFG01 (sample SAMEA4712194, study PRJEB27164) | hydrothermal vent metagenome | biome: marine basaltic hydrothermal vent biome; feature: marine hydrothermal vent; material: mineral | place: Pacific Ocean | collected 2011-06-14/2011-07-23 | depth 1689 m
GTGCCCCTTCAGGGGTTGCTTTGGTGAGCATGGGCGTTTCTATATCCCAGAAGTTATTATCTTCCATGTAGCGGCGCAGAAAACCACTCACCTGTGAGCGCATTCGCATGCGTTGCTGCATTTCATCGCGGCGCAGGTCGATATAGCGGTATTTAAGCCGGTTATCTTCGTGTACGCCTTCATCATCCAGCTGAAATGGGGGTGTTTCCGATGCATTGATTACCTCCAGCTCCAGTCCCAGCACCTCAATTTTACCGGTTTTAATATTCGCATTAATTGCTGCTTCATCGCGCAGGCGCACGCGTCCTTTTACCTTCAGCACAAATTCATTGCGGATTCGCTCAGCAAGTGCAAACATTTCTGGCTTGTCCGGGTCAAAAACCACCTGTATCAGCCCTTCACGGTCACGTAAATCAACAAAGATCACGCCACCGTGGTCACGACGACGGTTTACCCATCCACATAATTCTATTTCCTGATCGACCAGACTCTCATCTACCTGACCACAGTAATGACTGCGCATAATGTTTTCCAGTTTGTAAATATATTTTCAGTAGCTCATTGACACCCGTTTAAATTAAAGGGCGACAAGGCAAAAGGCTCGGTATTATAATCCTCTGCGGGGCTGCTGCCAAATTTATGATGTTTGCAGGCAGCATACAAAAATACATGCAAGCAACTTAAGAGCCTGATTTGAATACAGTAAAAAGCATACTCATTACCGGCTGCTCCAGTGGTATCGGCCTTTACGCTGCCCAGCAACTTCAACGCCAGGGCTATCAGGTCTTTGCCAGCGCCAGAAAACCGGAGGATGTTGAGCGCCTCGAGCAGCTAGGGCTAAACAGTCTGCAGCTGGATCTTAATGATTCTCTGTCGATTAAAAATGCCGTTATTCGTGTTTTAGAGCAAACACAGGGTGAGCTGCATGCGCTGTTTAATAATGGGGCTTATGGACAGACGGGTGCGATAGAGGATTTAAGCAGAGAAGTACTGCGCGCGCAGTTTGAAACCAATGTGTTTGGTACGCATGAGTTAACCCGCCTGATTTTACCAGTAATGCGCAGGCAGGGCTATGGGAGAATCATTCAGAACAGTTCCATTCTGGGGTTTGCGGCAATGCCATATCGAGGCGCTTATAATGCCAGTAAGTTTGCCCTTGAGGGCCTGAGCGATACCCTGCGACAGGAACTGTATGGCAGCAATATCCATATCAGTCTGATAGAGCCCGGCCCGATTGTCAGCCATTTTCGTAAAAATGCGTTGCAGGCCTTTAATGCGTTTATTGATGCTGAGAACAGTCCGCATAAACAACAATATGCATCTATGCTGAGGCGGCTGGAAAAAGAAGGCCCTGCCGCGCCTTTTACACTGGGCCCCGATGCGGTTTATAAAAAACTGCTTCATGCACTGCAGGCAAAAAAACCTCGTGCTCGATATTATGTTACGGTTCCAACGTATCTTATGGGCTTTCTCAAAAGAATTTTAAGCACACGGTTTATGGACTGGGTGCTGATTCGTGCAGGCGGTGGCGGCAGCCGATAGCGGAGTTTATGGGGCTGCCGCAAGTGCCTTCTGAAATATGTCAATCTGGGTTTAAGATGCCTCGCTTAAATACCAGTGCCTCCCCTTCAACATCAACATCAATCACATCGCCCGACAAAAACTCTCCCTGCAGTAATTTCTGCGCCAGTGAGTTTTCCAGGCGTTGCTGAATCGCTCTTTTCAATGGTCTTGCGCCATACACTGGGTCAAAGCCCGCTTCACCCAGCATATCCAGCGCTCGCTCACTGAGCTGTAAATCCAGACCCTTATCCTTCAAACGTACTCGCAGGTGCTCAATCTGGATTGCTGTAATTGAGCGAATTTGCTCACGCCCCAGGGGATGAAAGACCACAGATTCATCCACACGATTAATAAACTCGGGCCTGAAATGCTGGCCAACAACCGCCATAACCGCTGCTTTCATGCCCTCATAATCTCCCTTATCTGTGAATGCCTGTATCTGCTGAGAGCCCAGATTAGATGTCATCACAATTACCGTATTTCTAAAATCAACCGTACGGCCCTGGCCATCGGTCAGGCGACCATCATCCAGTACCTGAAGCAGTACATTAAATACGTCTGGATGCGCTTTTTCAACTTCATCCAGCAGTATCACTGAATAGGGTTTGCGCCGTACCAGCTCGGTTAAATACCCGCCTTCTTCATAGCCCACATAGCCTGGAGGTGCACCAATTAAACGGGCAACCGAGTGTTTTTCCATAAACTCAGACATATCAATGCGCACCATCGCCTCTTCTGTATCGAAGAGAAATTTTGCCAGTGCTTTGGTCAACTCAGTCTTACCCACGCCGGTTGGCCCCAGAAATAAAAACGAACCATTAGGTCGGTCAGGGTCTGACAGGCCTGCACGAGAACGACGAATTGCATTAGAAATAGATGCCACCGCTTCATTCTGACCGACTACCTGACGGCTGATTTCTGCTTCCATTCGCAGTAGCTTCTCTTTCTCACCTTCCATCATTTTAGAGACGGGTATACCGGTAGATCGCGAAACTACTTCAGCAATTTCTTCTTCTGTCACTCGATTACGCAGCAGCGTCATTTCCTGCATTTCTGCCTGAGCGGCCATATCCAGATTTTTTTCCAGTTCCGGTATGCGCCCATACTGTAACTCCGACATACGTGTCAGGTCATTGGCTCGCCGTGCAGTTTCCATTTCCAGGCGAGCCTGTTCCAGTTTTTCCTTAATACTGGCGGTTCCATGCAAAGCCGCTTTTTCAGAAACCCAGACTTCATCCAGTGCCTGATACTCCTGCTCCAGATTATCAATTTCATCCTGTAGATTTAACAGACGCTCTTTAGATGCACGGTCGTCTTCTTTGGTGAGTGCTTCGCGTTCAATTTTTAACTGTATTAAACGACGCTCCAGCCGATCCATTACTTCAGGCTTTGAATCAATTTCCATACGGATACGGCTGGCCGCCTCATCAATCAAATCGATGGCTTTGTCGGGCAACTGCCGGTCGCTAACATAACGGTGAGACAGGGTTGCCGCTGATACAATGGCCGGATCGGTAATATCCACACCATGATGCACTTCATAGCGGCCTTTAAGGCCGCGTAAAATAGCAATAGTATCTTCAACACTGGGCTCTTCAACCAGTACCTTCTGAAAACGCCGTTCAAGTGCGGCATCTTTTTCAATATACTTTCGGTATTCATCCAGTGTGGTTGCGCCCACGCAATGCAGCTCACCTCGTGCCAGTGCTGGTTTAAGCATATTACCCGCATCCATCGCGCCTTCTGATTTACCCGCGCCCACCATGGTATGAATTTCATCAATAAACAGAATAACCTGCCCTTCCTGTCTGGAAAGATCATTAAGCACCGCTTTTAAGCGCTCTTCAAATTCGCCTCTGAATTTTGCACCGGCAATCAGTGCACCCAGATCCAGCGATAATAAACGCTTGCCTTTTAAGCCTTCGGGTACCTCACTATTCACAATGCGCTGTGCAAGGCCTTCTACAATGGCGGTTTTACCTACACCGGGTTCACCGATTAACACCGGGTTGTTTTTTGTTCGGCGTTGCAGCACCTGAATGGTACGGCGAATTTCTTCATCACGACCAATCACCGGATCAAGCTTGCCCTGTTCCGCCCGTTCGGTTACATCAATGGTGTATTTTTCCAGTGCCTGTCGCTGATCTTCAGCATTGGGGTCATTTACGTTCTGCCCACCACGTACTTTATCAATGGCCGCCTCCAGCGCTTTTTTATTCGCACCAAACTCACGTAAAACTTCACCGATACGTGATTTTTCCTCCACACAGGCGAGGATAAACAGCTCGCTGGAAATATAATCGTCTTTTCGTTTTTGCGCGAATTTGTCGCAGATATTTAATATGCGCCCCAGATCACTGGACAGGTGAACATCGCCCTCATTGCCCTCTACCTGAGGGAAACGCTCAATTTCTTTGCCCAGCCTGGAGCGCAGGCCGTTTACATTCACATTGCTCATTGTGAGCAGGTGACGTGCTGTACCCCCATCCTGATCTAGTAGTGCCAGCATCAGGTGCATTGGTTCTATAAACTGATGATCCTGGCCTACGGCAAGTGACTGTGCCTCGGATAGTGCCATCTGAAATTTGCTGGTAAGCCTGTCCATTCTCATGGCATAACCCCATTAAAAATTTAAGTTACCTAACAGATAGGGCTGTTCTGGCTGAAATCAAGGTTTGAGGTGTTCTTTCTTTATGTACTGGTAGTAACGTCAGGCTACATCCTGCGGGCTATTCATTATTTTTCTCGCCTCTCTATTTGCAGTAATTTTTCTGGCAGCACAGGTTTTCCCATTAAATATCCCTGTGCAATATCGCATTTGTTTTTTTCAAGAAAATTCCAGTGTGCCTCAGTGCAAACACCTTCCGCGACCACTTTCAGACCCAGTTTATGCGCCATAGCAATGACTGCAGCAGATATTTCCATATCGTTTTTATCATCCGGGATATCCATAATAAATGTTTTATCAATTTTCAGGGTATCAATTGGCAACTGCTTTAAATAGTTTAATGATGAATACCCTGTACCAAAATCATCAATGGTAAGTGAGATACCCAGTGCTCTAATCCGATCAAGCAGCTCAACAGTACGATCAATTTGTTCCATTAAGGTTGTTTCTGTCACTTCAAGCTCTAACTGTACGGCTTTGAAATTTGTTTCTGTCAGGATATTCTGGATAGTATCAATTAATCCAGGGTCTCTAAACTGTGTGGTCGATAAATTAACCGCCAGTCTTACATTCGCCAGACCCTGTTGCTCTAATTTTTTGATATCTTTACAGGCGGCTCTCAATACCCATTCACCCAGTTTGATCATTAAACCTGTTGTTTCAGCTATGGGGATGAAATTCTCCGGGGACATTTCGCCCCGGGTGGGGTGTGACCAGCGTATAAGCGCTTCAACACCTGACAATGTTTTGTCTTTAATGGAAAACTGTGGTTGATACATAACATAGAGTTCATTATCTTTGTCTATGGCGTGGCGAAGATCATTTTCTATGCTGAGATGATCGACAATCTGTGTGTTCATCTCTTCGGTGAAAAACTGGTAATTATTTCGACCGGATGCCTTGGCTCTATACATGGCCATATCGGCATTTTTCAGTAATATATCTGCATTCAGGCTATCATCCGGTGCCAACGTGATACCAATACTGCAGGTGATTAAAATTTCCTTCTTTAATAACTTAACAGGCTGCTGCATAATGTTCAATATTTTTATAGCAACCAGTGATGCCCCTGACATGCCATCAACATCGGTTAATAAAATAACAAATTCATCGCCGCCCATGCGCGCCACTGTATCCTGGTGGCGCACACATTGCCTTAGCGATTCTGCAACTTTCATCAGTACCGCATCACCCACATCATGGCCCATTGAATCATTAATGCGTTTAAACTCATCTAAATCCAGATACAGTAGTGCGGCACCTCCCTCGGTTCTCTGCAACCCCTTTAGCACCTGTTCCAGCCTGTCGCGAAACAGCAGTCGATTAGCCAGCCCGGTTAAACCATCCACATAGGCGAGCTCTTCCATGCGCAGGTGTGCCTCTTTAAGTTGAGACACATCTTCAAAGACAACAACAAAGTGGCTGATCTGTTTTTTTTCACTGGTTACAGACGATATTGACATAAGTACCCAGATGCACTCACCATTTTTTTTGCGCAGTTGAATCTCTCCCTGCCATTCATGACCTGAATTTATGTTTTTCCACATATCAGAAACCATTTCCATATCGATATCATCTGCACGAAAAATACTCGCCTCTTCCCCATCCAGCTCATCTTTGCTATATTGTGTGATACTGCACAGTTTGGGGTTTACGTATTCAATTTTTGTGCGCCTGTCAGTAATCATTACCATAGAGCCACTTTGTTCAATGGCAGATGAGAGCATTTTCAATTTTAATTGCTGGCTTCGAATATCAGTCATGTCCTTTATGCCTTCAACGATACCGTCAAAATTCTCCTGCGAATCGAACAGCGGGGCTGATTCAAGCTGAATAAGAACGGAATGCCCCTTCTGGTGTATCACCTCCATTTCATACACATTTGACAGGGCTTTTTTACGTTCAGTGATCTGCTGTTTTAAAATGGCCTGATTTTCGCTATCAACATATTCAAAAATTGATTTGCCGTGTATTTCTTCTATGTTGTAGCCCAGCATATCGGCCAGCGCCTGATTAACAAACTGAATATTATTGTATCGGTCAATCACCCAGATGCCTTCGTTCAGGTTTTCAACAATCCGCTTATACCGGTTTTCGCTATCAGCAAGATCGCGCATAACCGTAAATACATGCAGTGCGCGTCCCTTTTTATCTCGCTTGATAACCACAGCAAACACTTCCACTTCACACCATGTCCGCTGTTTCGTTTTAATTCTAAAACTGCAGTTGATTTTTTTTAAATCACCGCAGTAGAGTTTATTAAACAGGCTGATAACCCGCGCATGGTCATTAGGGTGGATTTGCTGCCCCCACCAGCTCTGAAATATTTCTGTGCAGGGGATCTCTTCGGGCTTATAGCCAATTATCTGTGCCCAGGTGCTGGAAACATGCAGCGCGGGGGAGGGGGGCAGACAATAATCGCATAGACCAATATGGCACAGGCTTAACGCCAGGGCGCTGGATTGTTTATCATCTAAATTTAATGACTGCGACATAGCCCACTGATTTAAAAGAGTTATTCAATGGATAATAGGTGAATTTGTGAGCTTATGCAGGGAAGGGTTAAAAAAATTAGTACTCGTTAGTCAAAGGTAAAGATTAGTATACTACCTGGCGATTTATTGAATATGTACCGGTAGTATAATTCAGGGTGGCTCTATTAATTATGCCCTCTGCATGCTTCAGGCCGCGCCCTGCTGGGCTTTGCTCCCTGTCCAGGCTCTGCGATACGTTTTTTCACCAGGCAATAAGCATGCTTTCAAAAACAGGCCCTGATCCTGAGCAGGGAGCAAGGCCAGAGGATACAGGCAATTAATAGAAATGCCCTTTATTCATTTTTTATAGTTTTTGCGCTTAAATAAATCACTTCGCCGACTCACCAGCCGATCGAGAAATAACAGGCCATCCAGGTGATCCATTTCATGCTGTATCGCCCTTGCTTCAAAGCCACTGGTTTCGATTTCATGCGCCATGCCGGTTTCATCCATAAAATTTAATTTAACGGATTCTGCGCGTATTACATTGCCGGTAAAATCAGGAACGGACAGACAGCCTTCGCGGCCCATTGCCATGCCGTCCCATTCTGTAATTTCCGGATTCACCATAATCATGTGCCCATGGTTATCAACGGGTTTGCGCATGCCGGATACATCCACAATCACCACACGTTTGAACATATTCACCTGTGGTGCAGCGATGCCAACCGCGCCCGGCCCAGCCTGTCTTGTCTGTTCCAGTCGCTGTATAAAATCAAGCAGTGTCTCATCAAGCGTTGTAACGGCTTCTGATATTTGCTTCAGGCGCTGATCTGGATAGATTAAAATGTCCATTTTTCTGCGCTAGCCTCTCAGCGTGGTGATTTCATCAAGGTTAACTTCAATATCTGCATCCAGCCCTTCAAGGGCTTTTCGCAGGGGAGCGATGCCGTTTTTAGCCACGCCTTCCAGTGTCATAATATACAGGGGCTTCTTATCACTGCCACCAATGTCCGTTTCCAGGTCAATGATATTTAAGCCGGCTTCGCCAAGCACGGTGGTTACCTGAGCAACAATGCCCGTTCTGTCAGCACCATAAACAGTAATCTGTACATCTGGATCAACTGTAGGCTGGCCTGTAGTTACATCTTCATCAATATGGAAGTGCAGTTTCATCACTTCACATATAGGGGCGAGCACCTGATGCAGGTCTGTTTCTGCTGAATGAGATACGCGCAGCATAATGGCAAAATTAGCCCCCAGCTGCATCATGGATGCCTGTGCCAGACTGCAATTCTGTTTATAGAGTGCATCGGTTACCGCAGCAACAATGCCGGGCTGGTCTTCGCCAACCAGTGTTAATACCGAGAATTTCATACCTTTCACCCTTAATTAATTTCTATTTTTGGTTAAACTAGGCAAACCAGATCAGGCTCGCCTGACGGCCAGTTTTCACATCGCGGCGATAAGAATAAAACCGATTGTTATCAGTGTATGTGCAGTACTCTCCGCCGTAAACTGCACAGATACCCCGCTTTTTCAGTCGCAAACGGGCCAGTTGATAAATATCGGCCAGATAGTGCCCGGCGCGCACGCTACTAAAGGCGATTGCGGACTCTTTAAACTCATCAATAAACGCCCTGCGTACATTTTCACCGACTTCAAACACCTTTGGTCCAATTGCAGGCCCCAGCCAGACCAGCAGTTCAGATGGCTTTTCATTAAGTGCCAGGATGCTGGCCTCAATAACCCCAGCCGCCAGTCCACGCCAGCCTGCATGGGCGGCTGCTACTTTAGTGCCTTTTCGATTGCATATTAAAACAGGCAGGCAATCGGCTGTCATCACCACACAGATGTTATTCGCGATAACACTGTATGATGCATCTGCCTGCGGTATCCCCACCGGTATATCAGCGCTATTAAATACCCTGATGCCATGCATCTGTTCCAGCCAGAGGGGCTCCGCAGGTAAATTCAGCTGTTTTACCAGCTGCTGGCGATTGCTCTGAACATGCTGAGGGCTGTCCCCTACATGATTTGCCAGGTTAAAGTGCGAATAGGCCCCCTGGCTACAGCCTGTGTTTTCCGCGTCCAGGCGTGTGGTGCTGTATGCATAAACATTATCAGCGGCTGGCCAGTCAGGTATTATCAGCTGGTCTTCGCCTCTACTCATCGGTGTATTCGCCCATATACGCCTCATAAATATCATCTTCATCTGATGTATGAGCCGCTTCAATGTCTGTCTGTAATGCCGCAATCAGCTGTTTCATGTCCTCTGGAAGGCCTGCTTTCCAGCTCATTTCTTCGCCGCTGGCGGGGTGAATCAGGCCCAGTTTGCCTGCATGTAATGCCTGGCGGTTAAAGCCTCTAAGCATTTCTTTGAGCTCACCTCCCGTGCCAGCAGGAATTTGCAGGCGGCCACCATAGGTCTGATCCCCTACCAGTGGGTGTCTGATTTGTGCCATATGCACGCGAATCTGGTGGGTGCGCCCGGTTTCAAGCTTTACCTTTACCCGTGTATGCCCACGGTACCGGTCCAGCACACGATAATGGGTGATCGCCTCCTTGCCCTCAGGCTTAACCGCCATGCGTTTACGGTCTCGGCCATGCCGACCAATGGGTAAATCAATGGTATTGCCCGCTGTCATCAGCCCCAGAACAATTGCCTGATACTCTCTGTGTACCGTTCTTGCCTGCAACTGTTCTACCAGCTGTTTGTGTGCCCTGATATTTCTGGCAACCACCATCAGGCCAGAAGTGTCTTTATCCAGCCGGTGTACGATGCCTGAACGGGGAACTTCATGCAGTCTGTCGTCATAGTAGAGCAGGCCATTTTGCAATGTACCATCTGCATGGCCTGCCGCAGGGTGTACAACCATGCCCACCGCTTTGTTAATCACCAGAATATCCCGGTCTTCATATACAATATCCAGCGCAATATCCTGAGCAATCACATCCTGGTTGCACATATCAGGTTCAATGCGCAACTCAACTGTCTCAGCACCAATGACCTTGTCTCTGGCTCGCGGCTGCTGGTTATCCAGCAGAACATGCCCGGCCTTAATCCACTGTTGCAGGCGGCTTCGGGAGTATTCAGGGAACATTTTAACCAGTGCCGCATCCAGGCGCAGAGAGGCATATTCCAGTGGAATAACGGTTTTAATGATTTCCTCTCGGCTTTCGGCTGAAGCCAGCCTGGGAATTTCATCGGACATAAATAACTTCTCTTGTATAATAGACCTGTATAATATGACTTTTTACAGCAATACACACCTGAATTAATATTGAAACCCATGATACGAACATTTTCTCTGCTGCTTTCTCTGCTAATATCGTCCCTGCTCCTGCTCGCCTGTAGCGAAGAGGGTGTTAAAGAAGACATTTACGCTGACTGGACAGCTAAAGAATTCTATGATGAGGCGACCTCTGCACTGGAGTCCGGTGAGTTTGAAAAGGCCATCACAAACCTTGAAAACCTGGAAGCCCGCTTTCCTTTTAACCCTTATGCCAGGCAGGCACAGCTTGATATTGCCTATGCCTATTACAAGTTTGAGGAGCCAGAATCGGCCATTGCGGCAGCGGATCGTTTTATCCGCCTGAACCCCAGGGATTCGAATGTTGACTATGCCTGGTATCTAAAAGGGCTGGCAGATTATAATCGGGGCACCGGCTTTCTTGATAGTTTCTTTGCCCGTGATATTTCACTGCACGATAATAAATCGATGCAACAGGCGCTTGGCAGCTTTTTAACACTGGTAGAGCGCTATCCAAAAAGCCGTTATGCCATTGATGCATATCAGCATATGGTCTTTTTACGCAATAAGCTGGCGGAGGCTGAATTGCATGCCGCAAACTACTATATAAAGCGCAAGGCATGGCTTGCGGCGGCCAGACGAGGGCAGTATATCGTTGAAACCTACCCGACAACCCCGGCGAGTCGTAAGGCGCTGGATATTATGTTCAGGTCCTACACCGAGCTGGGTCTGAAAGACCTCGCTGAGGATGTCCAGCAGGTGCTTGATAATAATAAGTCAACGGATGACCAGCTTGCTCGTACGGATGACACCGGCACTTAATATTCTGAACCCACTGCCAGTAAGTTAAGCATTAAATTATTGATATTATTAAAAACCCCCTGAGTTATCCGTACGATTTTGCTGTTTTCCCGGCTTATACCGGTTGCAGATATCGGTTACAGGGGGTATTAATGAGCATCTCAGGGTAGCATACAGCGTTAATCAGGTGCCGTGGTCGGACTTCCGGTTAAAGCCTTTTTTTAGAAATATCAGTCACTTAATGTTTAGCTTACGGGTATCGCTGGATCTGAAAAAACACCTGAGAAAAATCAGCCGATCACAAAACTCTGAGCAAGTTCTGGTTTTGCGGGATAAGCAGGGGCACATGCTATTTTTACATAAGTTCTTTATTGCAAACGCCTTTTTCTGTACTATAAACAGTACTCCATATTTTTCTGTATATGGAAGGCTTTTCTGAAAAACAAACAAGTACTAATATTCATAAATTCACAGTTCTATCCAGACTCTATATCGTGTCCTGTCTGGCCAATTTTGTTATTGATGTACCACTAAAGCACGTAATAAAGCGACTTGAAGGGCAGGGCTTTAATATGAAAATAATAACCAGAGGGTGATGTGCTAAATGGCTATCATTGAAAATATAATGTCTGGTGAGAAAGTTGTCCTGCGCTCGCACCATGTTTTTGGTCGCCAGGCAAGCAATACAGATACTCGACTAACGCATCCTGAGGCATCTAATCTACATGCATCAATACGCTGGAATGGTGAGACATGGACCCTTAAAGACCACAGCCTTAATGGTACCTGGCTGGAGAACGAGCGGGTTCTTAAAAACAGAGATATTGAGCTGCAAGTGGGACAACAGCTCAGCTTTGGTTCGTTAAAAAGCAGTGTCTGGCGGATTCAGCACCTGAATGAGCCTGTTAGTGCATTAATCTCGATGCATAACGAGGGGGTTGATATTATGCTGGATCGTATCCAGGTGCTTCCCGATGAGCAGGATCCGCAGGTGAGCCTGTATGTAGCACAATCGGGCCAGTGGGTTTGTGAGCAGGACGACAGAACCTTTCAGCTCAGCAGTGGTGATACGATCAGTCTGGCGGATGGGCGTGAATGGCGTCTGTATTTGCCCGACAGCATTGAGTTTACCAGTGATGTCTCAACGAGTGCGTATCTTGCCAAAGAGAACTTTGGCTGCCATTTTAAGGTGAGTGCAGATGAAGAGCATATATTTTTAAAAATAAAACTTGAGGAACTTGAGTTTGACCTGGAGGAGCGAGTGCATCACTATTTACTGCTGCTACTGGCTCGCCAGAGAGACAGGGATGCACAGGAAGGTTTTGATGAGTCAAATCAGGGGTGGATTTATCTGGATGATATGAGTGAGAGGCTGGGAGTAACGCTTACACACCTGAATATTTTAATATTTCGTGCCAGAAAACAGGTGCAGCAGGTTCTTTCGAGCCTGCCTTTTGTGCCTCAACCAGTTGAGCGCAGGTTAGGCGCTATTCGTTTGGGTTTTAGCCAGTTTAGCTTTACGTGAGTCTTTTATAAAAGATGAAATCATCCAATGTGCTTCCAATGAAAACATCCTCTGATCAACGTGCTTCTGAGTGCTTTGAAAAGCAGCACGGTGATGTGTCGAATAATGACAGGGTGCCGGGTTATGAGTTATTAGAAACCATTGGTGAGGGGGGATTCAGCCTTGTTTATCGGGCAAAACAGAAGAGTACAGGTCAGATTGTCGCGATCAAGGTGCTGAGGGTCACAGATGGGCATGACTCTCCGCATTATCAGCGCAATATAGAGCGTTTCGAGAGAGAAGTTCTCTTATGTGCGGGAATGCAGCACCCTAATATCGTAAAAATACTGGATAAGGGAGAGATGGCAGATAAACGTCTGTTTGCGGTTTTTGAGTATGTTCCCGGACAAACGCTAACCCAGTACATTAGAAGTGAAGGTGCAATGACGGCATCTGAAGCGGGGCATATAATGGCCCAGGTGCTTGATGCGCTCGCCTGCGCGCACCGGCAGGGCGTTGTGCACCGTGATTTAAAGCCGCAGAATATTATGGTTGCAACTTCGGGTGCTAATACGCAGATTAAAATTCTTGATTTCGGTATTGGCACCATTGTGTCTCAGTCTCGACCGGCCGATTTTTTAACGCTGACGCGGGTGCGGGAATCTCTGGGTACGCCTTCCTACAGTGCGCCGGAACAGCTCAGGGGCGATCCTGCGACTATTCAGACGGATCTTTATGCCTGGGGGCTGGTGTTTCTGGAGTGCCTGATTGGAGAGCCTGTTATGCAGGGGGCTTCAGCGGCAGAGATTTATCATAAACAGTTAAGTGCACAGGAGGTGCCGGTTCCCCCTGCGCTCATTGGTCACCCACTGGCCAGTATATTGCGCCGAGTGTTAAAGAAAAAACCGACTGAGCGTTGCGTAGATGCAGAAAGCTTATGGCGTGAGTTAAGTGAGATTAATCTGGCCGATATTGTGGGTCAGGTGCAGAGCCAGGGCGGGCAATATATACCTGGAAATGAAGCAACGGTTATTAACAGTGGCGCGTTCAGGGAAAAGCGCCAGATCACCGTGCTTTGTTGCAGTGTGAGTGTTGTGCCGAGTTTTAATGAAGCGAGCCAGGAGCATGATATAGAAGCGCTTGAGATACTGCAGCAGGAGCAGTTTAATCAGTGTCGTGATATTGCCACACGGTTTGGCGGTGAAATTGCGGGCTGCCTTGCAGACAGGATGCTGGTTTATTTTGGCTACCCTCATGCCAGTGATACGGATGTGCGTCGAGCGGCGCGTACTGCGCTGGAAATAAATCGTGTAATGAAAAAACGAAGAGCCTTGCAGTTTGCAGCGCAGGATGGCCTGCAGTTGCATACTCGAGCTGGAATACACACGGGCTTAATGGTGATATATCGAGATGAAATGCCGCAGGGGCATATTGCGAATATTGCAATGCGACTGGAAAGCGAAGCACCGGTTGGTGGTATTCTGAGTAGTGAGTCCAGTTACAGGTGCCTTAAGCGGCATATAACATTTGAGAAAAATGAGCATCATAATCCAGCGAGTGCTTGCCTTGCTGTGCAAACCTGGCTTTTAATGGGGCAGCGCCATTCAGATAGCCATGATTTTTTATCGGAGCAAAGCACAGTACGGCAATTTGTCGGCAATCACCAGCAGCTGGAATGGATCAGGCGTAGATGGAATCGAGTGGCTAACAGGCTGGGCAATACCAGTGAGAAACCGCGAGGTGAAAGTACCGATGGGAAAATTTCGAGTGTGCTTATTCAGGGTGAGGCAGGGATAGGCAAATCACGATTGCTCAAAGAGCTGTTCTCGGTTGTGCATAATCAGGGGCATCATGTTTATGTGTGTCGTTGCCTGCCGGAATACAGAAACAATGGTCTGTTTCCTTTTCTTGAGCTGATTCGGCAACTACTGGATATATCAGAGTCAACGCCTGAGTCTGTTGCAGTGGAGCGCATTGAATCAGAGTTTGCGCAGGCGGGTTGCAATGTTGAGCATGTAGTGCCTGTTCTCTGCACATGGTTATCTCTGGCGAATGAGCGTTACCCCGCTCTTCAGGTTTCACCTCAGCGCCAGAAAGCCTGGTTGTTGCAGGCAATAATCGACTGGCTAATGTACCTCTCCAGAGAACAGGCACTTTTGTTTGTGGTGGAAGACCTTCACTGGATTGACCCCACGAGTTTGCAGCTGTTAAATAAATTATTTAGCCAGGCATCAGCACAGGTGTCAGACCAGCCACCCGATAAAACACAGAGTAAAGCACTGCTGTTAGTTATGACAGCAAGGCCTGAATTTAAACCGCCCACAGGTGATGAGTGCAATGAAAGCTGGGTGGGAAAGGTTGATGTTATACGGGTTAACAGGCTGGAGAGAACAGACACAGAGACGTTAGTCCATAAGCTGACAGCCAGTAGGAAATTGCATTCTGATGTCATGGAAAAAATTATTAGCAGCACTGATGGCGTACCATTATTTGTGGAAGAGCTAACACAGATGTTGCTTGCTAATCATCTGTTTGAGCGCAATGGCATCTGGCAACTGAAAAATAGCAGTGGTTTAAATGAAATACCGCTTACATTAAGAGATCTGCTTATTGGTCGATTAGATAATCTGGCTGAAGCCAGGGAAACCGCACAAATTGCCGCCTCAATTGGTCGTGAATTTGATTATGAATTATTAGCGGGTACAGGCTTTAAAAGTCGTGAGGATTTAGCCTGCGATATTGCAACACTGGTTAAGTCAGAGCTGGTTTACAGGTTAACAAAAGGGGATAAAAATCTATATGCTTTCCGCCATAGTTTAATTAGAGATGCCGCTTATGAAGCAATGCTTACAGATACGCGAGAGCAGATACATCGCCAGATTGCGTTTGCGCTGAAAACGGATTTTACAGATAGAATAAAATCACATCCCGAAGAAATAGCTGAGCATTATTCGTTAGGCGGAATGCCTGAAAAATCCAGCCAGTATTTTATTGAAGCGGCAAGGCTCGCCGCTTCAATATATTCTAATCAGGAAGCGCTAAATTTTTATAGCAGGGCGATAGAAGATATTAATAAAGTTGATCGAGCAGAACCGGCATATGACCGGGCAATAACTGCGGCTGTAAAAAAAATGGGTGGAGAAGCATATGAAGGGGCAGGGGATAGCGCAGGTCTGGTAGGGAGGCACTCGCGGGCGCGCCAGGCGTTTAACTGTGCGCTCAATTTAAATATGCAAAGAGTAGTTCAGGGGGGAAGTGAAACCCGTGCACGCATTTTAAGAAAAATAGCCAAGTCCTGGGAGATTTCTCATGAGCATGGAAAATCGCTACTACTCTATCAGCAGTCAGAGGATTCATTAGGTGAGTTTTCAGCCATAATGGAAAGTCGGGAGTTGTTATCTGAGTGGCTGAAAATAAGCAGTGGTAAGCTTTATGTCAATTACTGGGACAATAACTATGCGGCAATGAAAAAAATCCTCGATACTGTAAAACCCGTAGTCATGCAGCGGGGGAACCGCAGACAACAGGCAGCAGTCATACTCGATGAGCTGCTTTTTACATACAGGGAAACACGTTATAAGCTCGATGATAAAACAGTTAATCGTGCGCATGAACTGGTGGATATTGCAAGGCGGTGTGATGATTTTGAACTGATGGTTCAGGCTCAGCATGAGCTTGGCCTGTGTTTGCTCTTTAGTCGTCGATACGAAGAGTCTCAGTGCGAGTTAGAAACGGCAGTTAAATTGTCAAAAACAATTGATGATACGGTGCTTCAGTGTCGTAATCTGACATATCTTGCAGTTGCTCACAGAATGCTGGGCCAGATAGAGGCGGTTGAGCGCACAGCAAAAACCGCATTTGAAATAGCGGAACGAATTTCTATGTCGGATTATATCGGTGCGGCTCAGGCTAATCTGGCATGGGTTGCATGGCGGCGGGAAAACTATATTGATGCGTCTCACCTGGCAGAAAAAGGCATAGCTGTCTGGCATAGTTTAGAGAGCCGTTACCCTTATCCTTTTCAATGGCTGGGCCTGCTTGTTGTGATGGCAATCAAGTTAGAAAACCATGAAAATATTGCGGAAGAGTCTGTTAACGATAATATCAGGGAGTATATGAAAATTTTATTAAATAAAAATCAGCAGCTTCTTCCAGTGGAAATAAATCAGAGCTTACTTAATTCAATATGTGCAGAGGAGGTGTCAGTTAGTTTTTTAAGAAGTGTTGTAGATGTAGCTATATGTGAAAGTTTGTTGTGAATAAGGCCACCATCGGAGCATGAATGGATGGTGTAATATTGAGATGTAAAGATGTTTTTTGATAGATGAATTTTTATGAGTCATATTCTATGTTTCATTAATTTTAATTTAAAGGTTAAACATGAAAAATACAGATGATATTATATTAGCAGGTGAAAAACTTTGCCCAGTAACACATGAAAAGTGTCAGTCATTATGTCCAGCACCGATGGCGACATCAGATGGTTTTACAAAAAATACTGGATGGAGCGGTGGTAAAATTGGTAAATGCCAGGAAAGTATTTACCTTATGTTTGATTCCGATGATGGGAAATCTACCGAAATACGTTATTTGCCTGTGGAAGTTTATACCAATGCCAAGCTCCCTATGTTGAGTCAGCAAACCGATATAAGTGATGTAATTGGCTGGGGTAATTATGAAAAAGAAGCTAATAAAACTTACCGCAACCCATTTGAGTCGCATATTTTCTTTAAAGACCCTGTTACCCAACAGGAACAGAAAAATTTCATTGGGCAAACGATAACAAAAGTGACCCCGATGAACCTTCAGCTTGGTAATGTTCCTCGTCAGGATCTGGCAGAAATACGCTTTGGACAATCAGGGAAAAAAATAGATGAGAAATTTGAAAATTTCAGATCTGGATACCTGTTTGACCTGAGATCTATGAGAATGATTAAGGAGATAGAGGTCTTAAATGGTGTGGATAATATGCGCGGCAGCGCATCGGGTAAGGATTTGCAGGAAACATCTACGCCGTACGAAACACCGGTTGATTATAAGCAACAGTATCAGACGATAGAAAAAATGGAGTCGATTTATCTTAAAATTTTACAGGATACGCCACAACTACAGAAGTTGATGGAAATAGCAGATGGGCATGGTGATAATATAAATTATAAGGATGTGCAGTTAACCTATGAAGATCTGGAGCATATTGTAAAAGACAGTGGTAAAACGGTTCCTTATGAACAACTGCTTTCATTTGTGGTTGATAAAGTGATTAAGATATATATACAACCCAGTGTGTTTGCTCACTTTGCCGGGAAACCTCTTTTCACCGATAGCGAACCAGAATGCAGCTTCCCTGATATCTATATTTATGCATGGGATAATCCTTTCGATAATAATGATTTTAATTTTACGCTGTATCATTTGAGCGGGGAAGAAATAATACACAATAAAGTTGATTTTCCTGAAGTCAGTACACGCGTTCCCGAGGGCTGTAATCCACCTGCGGGAACGGATAAAAGTGATCCGCAGGGGCTGGAAAGTCCATCAGGGATGGAAGTTTTACAAAGCTACTTTATTGAGGCGGGTGTTCAGGCAGGGGCTATTTCAGCACCCATGCGCACTTACCTGAAGTTGCTGGGTTCAACTTATGTGGCGAACCTGACTAATTATAAAAAATAAGCCAGCCTGGCGGTTCAATCTGGGTGACCTCTAATCAGTTGATTGCATGAGCTGATTAGAGGACAGCTGAATATTTTTAAGGGGATAATACCGATGGAAAAACAATACTGTCAGGGGACTCACCGCAGCTGTTCACCGGCGGAAACGCTCTCAAGAATAAAGCCGTTTATGGCTGCAATGGGGATTACCCGAGTGGCCAATATTAGCGGGCTGGATCATATCGGCATTCCTGTGGTTACGGCCTGCCGGCCAAATTCCCGCGCCTTATCGGTGGCTCAGGGAAAAGGTCTGGATCTAGAGAGCGCCAAAGCCTCAGCGGTTATGGAGGCGATGGAATCTTATCATGCAGAATATATCGAGTTGCCATTAAAACATGCAAGCTATAATGAAATGGGGGTAAAACATGCGTTGATTGATGTGACTCGATTGCAGCAATTATCCATTAGCGCTTATCATCATGATCTTGCCATGTTATGGGTGGAAGGCTTTAGACTGGAGGAGAGTGAGCTAGATTCAGGCATTCAAAGTCAGTATGTGAGTTCAGCTAGCGGTTTATCGAGATGGGTGCCCTATGATGTGGTGCATACCAACTATACATTACCGCTGCCCTCAGGCAGTGGCTCTTTTATGATGAGCACCAATGGGCTGGCCTCTGGAAACTG
>UOFG01000242.1_pt1 | contig 18384 bp, 15 predicted proteins | sample 1988411 | NCBI WGS metagenome assembly UOFG01 (sample SAMEA4712194, study PRJEB27164) | hydrothermal vent metagenome | biome: marine basaltic hydrothermal vent biome; feature: marine hydrothermal vent; material: mineral | place: Pacific Ocean | collected 2011-06-14/2011-07-23 | depth 1689 m
TCGCGACCTGGTGATTCGAGTGGATGTTTACTCAGGCGACACCCTGTCTTTTCAGGGACAGTCGATCGTGCCCGCACTGCGCCCGGGACAAATCTTTCCCTTTGAAATTGAAGCCGATCCTGTGGGTGAAACAACGCTTCCCACACTCAACCTGGATCAGAATGCAGTCTCGGTATTTGAAGGCGATAACTTCACAACAACCACCAATATGACATTTACTGTTGAACTGTCTGAACTTGCTAACGGCGATGTAACAGCAGATTATACAGCAAGTGACATTACAGCCACTGCAGAAATACCCGACCTGGTAAGTGGTGACTATGCCGAGGCCACTGGCACTGTAACAATCCCTGCTGGCACTCTGCAGGGAACCTTTGATATTACCGTACTTGGTGACACTAGCGTAGAGCCTGATGAAACATTTAGCGTAACACTATCAAATGTTTCAGCTAACGCCGCACTGGGCACTGCAACAAACACTATCGGCACCATTATCAGTGATGATTTCCCAGGCCGACTAAATGACACCGGCATTATACAATGCGCCGATATCGGCATCACTGGCCAGGCTAATAATCTCGACTGCGCTGTCACAGGTGCCACAGCAACTGTTGATGGAGTGGACATAGATGATGATGTTGTACCCGCTGCTCAGGATGCACATTTTGGCCGTGATGCCGCCCTTAACAATCCCGTCGATGGTGCAGCGGGTTTCAACTTTACCAAACTGGATGCCAGTGGCACTCCACTGCCCGATCAGACTCAGCCTTATTCCACACAACCCTGGTCATGCGTTATGGATAATTACACCGGAATCATCTGGGAAGTAAAAACCAGAGACAACGGCCTTCAGGACAGTTTTAACAGGTACACCTGGTATAACTCAAGCGGCATCAACGATGGCGGCTCTGCCGGATCAGCAGACCCCGGCACAGGCACCTCCTGCAATAATACCGGAAACTGTGATACTGAAAAATATACAACGGCGATTAACACCTCGCAATTATGTGGGTTTATCGGCTGGCACCTGCCCACTGTAGAGGAACTACTTTCGATTATAAATAACAGCCAGTTATTTCCTGGGGGTACTTCAAATGCAGACTACTTCCCCAATGCGCCCTTTACTGAAGGCCCTGCTGAACTCTGGACATCGGCTTCGATTGCAGAGACTGCCAACGGTGAAGTCGGCAGCAGCAATCTCGCATGGATCGTTGCCAATGATGGCACGGTATCCACAGCCAACAAAGGTTTTCAGCGCTTTGTTCGCCTGGTTTCAAACGGCACTTTTTCACTTCTAACAGCCCCAACAGCTGCAGAATAGAGTGCCTGCCTCATGAAACAGCGACCTGAAACAACCTGTTATCACTCTGCATCAAGGATATTTTTATGAAATTTATTATTCAGTTAGCCGCACTGCTTGCGATTTTACCCGGCAGCACAGCCGTTTATGCCGTTTGCACCAGCCCTGGCACAAACCTTAATATAACAAAACCCGATAACCTGTATACCAATAATGGCGATGGCACAGTATCAGACAACAATACCGGCCTTATGTGGCAGGCCTGCCCACTGGGGCTATCTGGAACAGGCTGTGCTACAGGCACGCTACAGATCGAAACCTGGCAGTCTACACTGGCTACAGCCAGAACCGATACAACCGGCGGATACACAGACTGGCGCTTACCGAATAAGAACGAACTGATGTCTCTTATCGACTTTGCCTGCTTCTCACCCGCTATAAATAACGGCGTATTTCCGGCAACAACCCTTATCCCACCACCTGCGGGGGATTTTTACTGGACATCAACCCCTGTTCTCGGCAGCACCTCTGTCAACACCCTTATCTGGGCAATTGACTTTGATAACGGATCTACAACAGGGGCTAGCAAAGATAACGCCAACAGTGGACATGTGCGTCTGGTTCGCGGCATGGAGTTACTGGACTCAACTGCACCCGCGCCCACCCCCACCCCCCCCGAACTGATTGGGGGATGAGGGATAGAACAGGTTCACCGCCGCAGGCAGAAAAATATCTTATCCATTCTCTCTGCTCTTACCGATACAACCGGCACATTTTCTAACAGAAAATGTGCCGGAGCATAAAGAACAAAACCGAGAAAACATCTGCATTCATGCAATTTAGACAAAAAGCCGAATAAAATACCACTTTACCGGCAGGAAACTAAATGTTTTTAGTATCTTAGCCTGAATCTATGCAACAACCGACTTTCCCCAGCTATCAAAAACCACAAACAGCACAACGCAGCCCTTTCACCCTCCAGTTAAAACCCGCCCGGCTATTAACCGAACACTCACCCAGGCAATCTCATATTTATCACATCTTTTACAGGGGTATTAAAACTTTAAACTTTTTTTGGACGAACAATCATTTTTTTGCTAGCCTTAGGCATTGTTATTTCAATAAATCGGAACTTCCCCAATGATTGAGCAGGATAAATATACAAAGTTATTTATTGGCATTGACGTTGGATCAACGACCGTTAAGTGTGTAGTGATGGACACACAGAGCCTGGAAATAATCTGGCAGGACTACCAGCGCCACGAAACCCGCCAGGCAGAGAAACTGCTGGAAATGCTTGAAGCAATCCAGCAATCTTTCCCCGGCGCATCAAATCAGAGTATCCAGTCATTTATTACCGGCTCAGGTGCCGGCCCCCTTAAAGATGTTCTTGGCGCTGTTTTTGTACAGGAGGTGAATGCCGTTGCGCTTGCCGTAGAGCAGCTCTACCCCGATGTAAACAGTGTTGTAGAGCTGGGCGGACAAGATGCTAAAATCATTAATTTTGATGTGGATAAAGACTCTGGCGAGCGCCAGATCACCACCTCAATGAACGACAAGTGCGCATCTGGCACCGGAGCCACCATCGACAAATGCTTCCTCAAGGTCGGTATGAAGCACGATCAGGTAAAAGAGATAAAATTCAACCCCGAAGCACTGCACCATGTTGCTGCAAAATGCGGCGTTTTCGCAGAAACCGATATTGTTAATTTAATTAAATCCAGCATCCCCTCTGAAGAAGTAATGAATTCGCTGGCCGATGCCATTGTAATGCAGAACCTTTCGGTACTGACCCGGGGCAGCACATTAAAAGCAAAAGTATTATTACTTGGTGGCCCCAATGCCTACCTGCCATTTTTACAGGAGTGCTGGCGTTTAAGAATACCGCAAACCTGGGCCGAACGCGGCTATAATGCCCCTGACCTGCCACTGGATGAGCTCATTATTGTGCCCGATAACGGCCAGTATTTTGCCGCCTTTGGCGCGGTTATTTTCGGCAAGGATGAACCAGACAAATACCCGCCGTTTAGAGGTGCCAGTAGTCTCAGAGCCTTTATTGAAAAAGGTCGACAGGATCAGCTAAAAGACAATGCCGGCCCCCCACTGGTCAGCAGCAAAGAAGAACTCGATGCTTTTTTACACCACTATACTCAATCCGGGTTTAAACCCGTAAAATTCAGAAAAGGAACGGTCATTGATGCCTATATTGGCATAGACGGCGGCTCCACCAGCTCCAAAGCCGTGATGATAGATGAAAATGGCGAAATTCTTGCAAAAGAATACCAGCTATCAAAAGGCAACCCCATACAGGACACCCGAGAGATCCTGCAACGCCTGAAAGAATACGCCGTGAATCAGGGCTGCGAATTAAACATCAAAGGTTTTGGTGCCACCGGTTATGCCGCCGATGTACTGGAAAAATCGATGGCCTCAGATACCAACCTTGTTGAAACCGTTGCGCATATGATTAGCGCTAAAAAATACTGCGGTGAAGACATTGATGTGGTTTGCGATGTGGGCGGCCAGGACATTAAAGTCCTGTTTATGGAAAATGGACAGGTGAAAAATTTCCGCCTCTCCAACCAGTGCTCTGCCGGCAACGGCATGTTACTGCAGGCAATGGCTGATCAGTTTGGCATTAATATTAACGATTACGCCTCAACCGCTTTTAGCGCAGATATTTCACCGGAATTTAGCTATGGCTGCGCCGTTTTTCTTGACACAGACCGGGTTAATTTTCAGAAAGAAGGCTTTGCCAAACACGAACTGTTTTCAGGCCTGGCCCGCGTGCTGCCAAAAAACATCTGGCAATATGTTGTACAAATCCCACGTATGGCTGAGCTGGGCAATAAATTCGTACTGCAAGGTGGCACGCAATACAATATGGCCGCACTGAAAGCACAGGTTGACTACATTAAACAGCGCGTACCCAATGCCGAGGTTATTCTTCATCCACACAATGGCGAGGCGGGGGCCATTGGTGCTGCATTAGAAACCAGGCGCCAGGTTAAGCGCTGGGGACATTCCACCTTTATCGGTCTGGATGCTGCCATTAACCTGCATTACACCAGCCGAACCGATGAAAGCACACGCTGCACTTTCTGCGATAATAACTGTTCTCGCACATTTATTGACACCAGAACACCGACTGGCAATATCTCTCGATATATCGCAGGTTTTTCCTGTGAAAAAGGTACAGTTGAATCAAAAGAAGCCGTTGTGATTCTAAATAAAGAACGTCGCAAACTGAAAAAAATGTATCCCAACCTGGTTGATTATGAGTCTCACCTTTTATTTAAATCCTTTTATCAACCCGCGCCCATGCCAGAAGCGAACAGCCCGTACACCTATTATTTTTACAAACGCAGCATGATGGGCTTTGGAAAATTAAAGAAACAGGCCGCAAAACGTATATTTAATGCCTCACCCGAAAACATTCAGAGCATGCGGGAATCCATTCGCATAGGCATCCCAAAAGCCCTGAATATTTACACCGTTGCACCTTTCATGCTTTGCTACCTGCAGGCACTGGGCTTAAAGAAAAAGAATATTGTATTTTCTGAGTACACATCGGAAGAACTATGGAAAGAAGGTGGAAAATATGGCTCTATTGACCCCTGCTTTCCATCCAAGGTAATACAGGCGCATATTCATAACCTGATGCACAAAGCCCAGAGACGAAAGCCACTGAATGCAATCTGGTACCCAAGCATTACCCACATCAACAGTTTTGTGAGTCATACCATCGGCAAAACCACCTGCCCGATCGTTGCCGGTTCCGCCAATGTTGTAAAAGCCGCCTTTACAAAAGAAAAGAATTTTTTTGGCGATATTAGCTACTGTGATGCACCACTAAACTTCGTCGACACCGACCTTCTGGAACTTCAGCTATTCCAGCAATGGCAGAGCTTGCTGCAGCTCACTGGCGATGAAAACCGACACGCCTGCCAGCAGGCGCTAAAAGCCATGAACATTATTGATGATGAACTCCAGCAACAGGGCATGGAGATACTGCAAAAAGCGGAACAGGAAAACAGCGTTGCGCTTTTATTACTCGGGCGCCCTTATCATAACGACCCCGGTTTAAACCACGAAATTCTGGAAGAGTTCCAGACGCTAGGTTATCCCGTATTATCTATACGCTCCATTCCTAAATCAAAAGCATTTCTCGAACCCCTGTTTAAAAAAGATTTAGACGATGGATTAATTACAGATGTTTATGACATTAGAGATGTCTGGCCTGAAAACTTTTCCGTTAATAGCTGCCAGAAAGTCTGGGCTGCAAAATTCGCAGCTCGCCACCCCAATGTTGCCGTGCTGGATCTCTCAAGCTTCAAATGTGGTCACGATGCACCAACCTACGGCATTATTGATAAAATAATGGGCACCAGTAACACGCCCTATATGGCCATGCATGAAATTGATGCCAATAAACCATCCGGCTCAATTAAAATTCGCGTAAAAACCTATGCCTACACATTGCAGCTTTACAGGGAAAAACTTTTAGATGCCTTTACGCCAGATGCAGCACAGAAAAAAAATGGCAAAAGTCAGAACATAAAAATAGATCGCCTGTCAAAGCACTCTGAAAAAATTATTAAAGATCTTGAATTAGCAAAAATATCTTACCTTGAACAGGCTGATACTGATATCGACACTGAAATCAAGATTGATGGCTACACCCCCCCCACACCTGAATATGAAACACCCAATACCGTTGTTGTAGAATTTAACAGAAACATTAACAATGAGATATCCCTCTAATGAACATCCCCCTCTCCCAGAAACAGACCACCGATATTTCCTCACTTAAACCCTTTGACAGCATAACGGTTACGCCCCAGTGGTATGAACCCGCTAAAAAAAGCTTTAAAAAACACGAGAAAGACACAGCGACGATACTTTTTGGCGGCCTTTCAAATATGCATGACCAGCTAATGGAAGCAGCAATACAGTCCCTTGGCTATAAAGCGAAAGCACTCAACTGCCCTGACAGAGAAGCGCTGCAAACAGGTAAAGAGTTTGGTAATCGTGGCCAGTGTAACCCTACTTATTTTACGGTTGGAAACCTGGTTAAACACCTGATTCATTTAAGAGATAAAGAAAACATAAAAACACAGGACATTATAGATAACTATGTTTTTGTAACCGCCAGTGGCTGTGGCCCCTGTCGGTTTGGCATGTATAACACCGAGTATAGAAAAGCCCTCAGAGATGCAGGCTTTGAAAATTTCCGCACACTGACCTTTGAACAGGACTCGCCCGAAAATGCTTCTGAAAAAGACGATGGCCTTGAGCTTAACCTGAAATTTTATCTACGTATTATTCGTGTTGTTATGCTGGCCGATGTGGTTAATTTAATGGGTTACAGAATTCGCCCCTACGAGATAACCCCCGGAGATACTGACATAGCCATGGATAAATGTCGCCTCATACTTCAGGATACCATTTCTAAAAAGAAAAACCTGAGAAAAGCACTCAGAGAATGCAAGAGCCTTTTCAATGGCGTTAAAACAAATAAGCTTCAGGTTAAAGCCAAAGTTGCAATCATCGGTGAATTCTGGGCCATGACCACCGAAGGTGACGGAAATTATAAATTACAGCGCTTCCTGGAATCAGAAGGTGCGGAGTGCGATATTCAGCCCATTACGAACTGGATACTCTATATGATCTGGCTAGCTAAGTTTGATTCTAACAAAGCCTCTCAGCTTGAGAAAAATGCCCTCAATCAAACAGGGAACAGTGCTGTCAATCAGTCCTTTCTTCGGTTTTTGCTTAAAATGGGCGACCTGTTTATGAAAAAAACATTTTACCGCTATGCAAAGCATATCGGACTTACCCATTATAAACTTTCCGATATGAATAAAATTGCCTCACTCGCCGGCAAGCACTACTATAATGAGTTAACGGGCGGCGAAGGGCATATGGAAGTAGGCAAACTTATTTATAATTTTTCAGCTAAAAAAAGCCACCTTGTTATTAGCGTAAAACCATTTGGCTGTATGCCCTCATCTGGCGTATCCGACGGTATTCAGTCCCTTGTTACCAAACAGTATCCGGGCATTAATTTTCTACCCATTGAAACATCAGGCGACGGCGCAGTTAATGTATACAGCCGGATTCAGATGGCCCTTTTTAAAGCGCGCCAGTTTGCTCAAAAAGAATATGAACAGGCACTCAACGACAAAAACATAAGCCTGGATACATTAGAGAAAAAAGTAAACGCCGATAAAAAAATGCGCCATGCCACAACCTACGCCCCACACACCGTAGCAGGAAGCATGGCTAATATCATTTATCAGCAAAAAACGGCCTGAAAAAAGTCCTTAACCTTTAACTGGGAAGGGAGCCAAAGCACTGGATGAAAATCTGAAAAACGGGGGACTAACGACCAACAGGCATCTCTATTCATTGCTTGCAGAGAGCATAATCAATGAATAGAGATGCCCCAGTAACTAATGACTTTATAAACCTCTACCCTTAATGCCGCCATTCAGGTACCATGGCGCTTGATGTTTTTCTATAAACCTGGACTCGGAGATTCAATATGAGCTGGATTCGAGGTATTTTAATCGCTATAGATCAGTTAGGTAACGCACTAGCCGGTGGCAACCCTGATTCCACTGTCTCCGCCAGAGTAGGCCACTTCGCCCGTAAACAGAATAACATACTGCACTTTTACTGGAAAACCATGGAAGCGGTTATTAACCACACCTTCTACCCCATTCATGGCCCGGATCACTGCTATAAATCTCATCTGGCAGACAGGGATGAAAAAAACATTGCAGGTAGTGATACCATGCGTGCAATCCTGGGCTTAATTATTATTGCATCCTGCCCACCCTTCTATATTTTTATCCGTGCCTATGTCCTGGTTTCACCGGGCGCAAAATTCATCACTTCCGATAAATAACAACCGTATCAACAATGCTCAATAACCCGTAAAAAATTCAATTTTTTATGTCAAATCACTATCATCCTAAAAAAATCAAAGGATGATTTTCTATATAACACCATACAGCAGCCATAGCTAATAAACCGGAAGAGTGAACAGTGCCGCACTAATACATCGACTGAAACACCGCGATAATGTTAGAATAGCACCCTATATTGCTTACACCGCGAACCCGAATACCTATGACAGATGCTTGCTTACAGTTAAAAGGCAGCGTAATAACCACTTTTATACTGGAGCTCTATCGCTATTCCACCAGAGAGTTTTCTCATCAGCTGCAAAACAGAATAAGCCAGGCACCCGATTTTTTTGAAAACTCCTCGGTTGTAATCAGTCTCGATAAAGTTGATGAGAGCGTTGAAGATATCGACCTGGAAGAACTATTGCAACTCTGTCGCCAGTTCGGCTTGCAGCCTATGGCATTCAGGTGCACGGACAGCCGTTTTTTAGCCAGTATCAGTGTCACGGGCCTGACCCTTTTAACTCATTCGCCTTCCCGAGCAGCCACAAAAGAACCTGCACCACCCGTTGCCATTGCTGCAAAAAACACGGCCATTAAAGAAGCAATACCCCCCCGCAAAAGCCGAATAATTACCAGACCCGTACGCTCAGGCCAGCAGATATACGCCGAGGGTTCAGATTTAATTATTCTATCTCAGGTAGGCGCAGGTGCAGAAGTGCTGGCTGATGGCCATATTCATGTTTACGGTCATTTGCGTGGCCGCGCACTTGCCGGGGTTAAAGGGGATACAGATGCCCGTGTATTCTGCAATAAAATGCAGGCCGAACTCATTTCAATTGCAGGTAATTTTTTACTCAGCGATGCGCTGCGTGAAAAGGTGTGGATGCAACCCGCACAGATATACCTGGACGAACAGCGCTTGCATGTAGAAGCACTTTAATGAATACTCTACCCGGTGGAAACCCACATTCTATATAAACAGCTAGAGGAACCAGCCATTGTCCGAAATCATTGTAGTCACATCAGGTAAAGGCGGTGTTGGCAAAACCACAACAAGCGCAGCAATTGGTAGCGGTCTGGCACTGCGCGGGCATAAAACAGTCATTATAGATTTTGATGTTGGCTTAAGAAATCTCGATTTAATTATGGGTTGCGAACGCCGGGTTGTGTACGATTTTGTGAATGTATTAAATAATGAAGCCAACCTGAATCAGGCACTGATTAAAGACAAACGCAATGAAAACCTGTTTATATTGCCCGCCTCACAAACTCGCGATAAAGATGCATTAACCCAGGACGGCGTTCAGGCCATACTTAATGAGCTGGCAGAAACCTTTGAGTACATTATCTGCGATTCGCCCGCAGGCATAGAGAAAGGCGCACAGATGGCCCTGTACTACGCAGACCAGGCCATTGTAGTAACCAATCCTGAAGTTTCATCGGTACGCGATTCTGATCGCATTCTGGGCATTTTACAAAGCAAGTCCCTGCGCGCCGAAACAGGCGATGAGCCCGTAAAAGAACACCTGTTGCTCACCCGCTACAACCCGCAACGAGTCGCGGATGGTGAAATGCTCAGCGTCTCTGATGTTGAAGAAATTCTGGCGATTCCTCTGCTGGGTGTTATTCCAGAATCTGAAGCGGTACTAAAAGCCTCCAACCAGGGTGAGCCGGTTATTTTTAATGAATCAGCCGATGCGGGCCTGGCTTATCACGATGCAACGGCCCGCCTGCTGGGTGAAGAAGTCGCGTTTCGTTTTTTAGAAGCACAGAAGAAGGGACTTCTGAAAAGGCTACTGGGAGCTAAATAGTGAGCATTTTTGATTACTTTCGAAACAACAAAACAAACTCCGCCTCTCTGGCAAAAGAAAGACTCCAGGTTATCGTTGCCCATGAAAGAGGCCAGCGAAAACAACCCGATTACCTGCCAAAAATGCAGCAGGAAATTATTGAGGTAATTAAAAAGTACATTACCATCGATAACGACCAGATAAACATCACCCTTGATAACAATGATAACTGCTCGATTCTGGAATTAAATGTGACCTTGCCAGATCAGAATTAACCCCATGACAGTTAAACCTAAAAAGATCAGTTGAGCGCCCTGGAGTGTGCTTCTGGGTGTACGGCTGGCGTAATAAAAAAGTGAGTGAATGGCCCAGTCCTTCGCGAATTTTTTTATATAGCCAGGCGTGCTCCCAGAGGTGCAATTCAGGGCGCAGCGCATTCATCAGATGGGTAACGTGCAGGGATGCACTAATATCGCGGTTGCAGGATGCAAGAGAGCGTGGATCTGGAACATTTGATAATATTAAATATTATCAAATGCTTACAGCACTATTACGCGGTCAACTGATTTTTTTAGGTTAAAGACTAACGACTTTCTCTTATTTCACTTCAGGCAATTCATCTGGATCGGCTGAAAAGGTTAATGTTTCATCATGTCGCTGACTGCCAATTTCTTTTACGCCACCGCCGAAGTTAATCTTCCATTCCAGATTGCTTCGAGAATCCGCATAAGACAGGGCGGTTTTAATCTCAATTTTACCCTGCTGAAAGAGAAGATATAGCGACTGATCGAATGTTTGCATACCATCGGCTTCGCCTTTTTCCATGATTTCCTTAATTTCATGAAAGTCACCCCGACGAATTAACTCCGATATATACGGCGAGTTAATCAGTATCTCAATGGCCGCGATTCGTTTTCCATCCAGCCCGCTAACCAGGCGCTGCGAGACAATAGCCTGCAAATTAAGCGAGAGATCCATTAAAATCTGGTTGCGTGCATCCGGTGGAAAGAAACTTAAAATACGATCGAGCGTCTGGTTCGCATTCACCGAGTGCAGGGTGGTTAAGCACAGATGCCCGGTATCTGCATACTGTATTGCCGCTTCCATTGTTTCTCGATCCCGCACCTCACCAATCATAATCACATCGGGGGCCTCGCGCATCGCCTCGCGCAGGGCGTTTTCATAGGAGAGCGTATCCAGCCCCACCTCGCGCTGCCCGACAATTGATTTCTGGTGATCAAACATATATTCAATGGGATCTTCAATGGTTAAAATATGCCCTGGCATATTCTCACTTCGATAGTTTATCATCGAAGCCAGCGAGGTGGACTTACCCGAACCGGTAGCCCCCACCACCAGCACCAGCCCCTTGCGAAGGCAAACAAGCTCTTTTAACTTGTGGGGTAAATTAAGCTCATCCAGCCCGGGCACTTCAGATTTAATGTAGCGAATAACCATCGATACTTCACCGCGTTGCGTATAGATATTAATACGAAAACGCCCGATGTCTTTTATCGACATACCCAGGTTCATTTCCATTGTCGCCTCAAAACCCATTTTCTGGTTTTCATCCATTACACTATAGGCAATGTCACGGGTCATACCCGGTTCCAGAGGCGTTTTACCAATGGGGTGCATTTTACCCTCAATATTCATACTCACCGGCGCACCGGTGGTAAAGAAAATATCCGAGCCACCACGCTCTGCCATTAATTTCAGATAAGGTTGTAAATTCATAACACTAGTGCCTCTATAACTTTACCTTAAACGATTTGGGTTGCTGTCCGTGTCATCTTCAGCCATTTTCATCCCCGACACTTCCTTCATCAGATCTGTATTTTGCGCCGCCTTGCCCTTAAGTTTTATACGCAGGCGCAGGTCGTTTATTGAGTCTGCATTGCGCAGCGCATCCTCATAGGTGATGTAATCCGTTTCATATAATTCAAACAATGCCTGGTCAAATGTAATCATTCCATATTCATTGGATTTTGACATAAGCTCTTTCATCTCATGTACATTGCCTTTGAAAATCAGGTCCGACATCAGGGGAGTATTAAGCATTACTTCAACCGCAGGCACCCGGCCCTCACCACCTCTTAATGGAATCAGGCGTTGCGAAATAAGCGATTTCAGATTCAATGACAAATCCATCAGCAACTGAGGCCGACGCTCTTCCGGAAAAAAGTTAATAATACGATCAAGTGCCTGGTTTGTACTGTTAGCATGCAGAGTGGTTAAACACAGATGACCCGTTTCTGCAAACGCAATGGCATATTCCATGGTTTCACGGTCGCGCACCTCACCGATCAGTATTACATCGGGAGCCTGGCGCAAGGTGTTTTTTAATGCGATATCATAGGTGTCCGTATCAACGCCCACTTCTCGCTGAGTCACAATGCAGTTTTTATGCTGATGCACAAATTCAATCGGGTCTTCGATGGTAATAATATGACCATACGAATTTTCATTTCTATAGCCAATCATCGACGCTAACGAGCTGGACTTACCCGAACCGGTCGCCCCCACAAAAATCACCAGCCCCCGCCGAGTCATGGCAATATCCTGCAATATATCTGGCAGACTGAGTTCTTTGAAACTGGGAATTTCCGAGCGGATAACACGCAGCACCATGCCCATAGAACCACGCTGGGTAAAGGCATTCACACGAAAGCGTGACACACCCGGCAAACTAATCGCAAAATTCACTTCCTGGCTGGCTTCAAACTCCCCCAGCTGCTTGTCGTTCATAATAGAGCGCACCAGCGTCTGTGTGTGATTGGGTGAAAGCGCCTGATTAGACAGCGGTGTCATTTTGCCATCGATTTTCATCGAAGGCGCGGCCCCTACTGTAATAAATAAATCAGAACCATCTTTCTGCACCAACATGCGCAATAAATCGTGCATGTAGCGGATGGCCTTATCTCTATCCATTGATCACTCCGGTAATAGTCGTTTTAAATCTTAATGTTAGAATGAGTCTTTATTTGAGGCCTTCGATTTCGCATCCTCTTTGCTGATAATACCACGAGTCAGCATCTCTTTTAGATTCTGATCCAGCGTTTGCATACCCAGCCCCTGGCCTGTCTGTATTGCAGAATACATCTGCGCCACCTTGTTTTCACGAATCAGGTTACGTATTGCCGGCGTGCCAATCATAATCTCATGCGCCGCAACACGGCCACCACCAATTTTTTTCAGCAATGTCTGTGAGATAACCGCTCGCAAAGACTCCGATAACATGGCCCGCACCATTTCTTTTTCTGCGGCCGGAAACACATCCACAATACGGTCAACGGTTTTTGCCGCCGAGCTGGTGTGCAACGTACCAAACACCAGGTGCCCGGTTTCAGCCGCCGACAGTGCCAGACGAATCGTTTCAAGGTCACGCATTTCACCCACCAGAATAACATCGGGGTCTTCACGCAATGCTGAGCGCAACGCTTCGCTAAACCCCATAGTGTCACGATGCACTTCCCGCTGGTTAATCAGGCACTTTTTGCTTTCATGAACAAATTCAATCGGGTCTTCAATAGTTAGAATATGCCCATAGTCATTCTCATTAACATGGTTGACCATAGCCGCCAGTGTGGTCGACTTACCCGAACCCGTGGGCCCCGTCACCAGCACAATACCTCGGGGTGTATTAGAAATTTCTTCAAAAATTTTCGGCGCATCCAGCTCCTCCAGCGTCAGAATTTTTGAAGGAATGGTTCGAAACACCGCACCGGCACCCCGGTGATGATTAAAGGCATTCACCCGAAAACGGGCGAGGCCCGGAATTTCAAAGGAGAAATCCACCTCCCAGTATTCTTCAAATGTTTTTCGCTGCTTATCATTCATGATGTCGTACACCATGGCGTGAATTTCTTCATGCGGCATGGCATCTACATTAATACGCCGCACATCACCATCAACACGGATCATTGGTGGTAAACCCGCCGACAGATGCAGGTCGGATGCGCCGTTCTTAACACCAAATGCCAGTAATTGTGCAATATCCATTAAGTTCCCCCCTGGCTATACCAGGTATTCTGCGCTGACCCGCCACTATTAAAGTCGAGCCAGCCTGAATGAAGTATGCTCTACGCAGAGCATATCGTTATTATTAGTATAATGCATGGTGTCTCAGACCATCTGTTACACTATACCATTTATAGTCAATATTTTAGCAAGCTTCAATTTTGAGACACTATTTAAATGCCCGACATAATCACCAGCCGCTCCAATATTGCAGAGAATCTGCAGCAAATCCAGAAAAATATGACTGCTTTATGCCATAAATATCAACGAAACCCAAAAACTGTGAAGCTGCTGGCGATTAGCAAGACAAAGCCGATTGAATTCATCCAGGCCGCATTTGATGCAGGACAAACCTGTTTTGGTGAAAACTACCTGCAGGAAGCACTGCTTAAAATAACCTCACTCAAAAAGCTGCCCATTGAATGGCATTTTATCGGCAGCATTCAATCCAGGAAAACCCGCGAGATTGCTGAAAATTTCGACTGGGTACACAGTGTCGACCGCCTCAAAACAGCACACCGTTTAAGCACTCAACGCCCATCCACACTAACCCCTTTAAATATTTGTCTACAGGTAAACATTAGCGAAGAAGCATCTAAATCGGGTTTAGGGCTCGATGAAACTGAATCGGCAGTGGATGAAATTATTGCCCTGCCAAATATATGCCTACGGGGTCTGATGGCCATTCCAGCCAGAGCAGACAGCCTGAATGAGCAACGCGCTGTTTTTTCCCGGATGAAAGCCCTGCTAAAAAACCTGCAGAAAAAACACCCTCAGCTCGACACCCTGTCAATGGGCATGAGCAATGATATGGAAGCCGCCATTGCCGAGGACAGCACACTGCTTCGAATTGGTACCGCCATTTTTGGTGCGCGCACCCTTACCAGGGTATAATTTAGTCGCCTCGCTCACCGGCGATGAATACGCGTGTTCAAAACCAGCACCCTCTTTAACTTATGCCCACTTAACTTATGAAAGACACATGACAGATCAAATTTGCTTTATCGGCGGCGGCAATATGGCCAGCAGCCTGATCAGTGGCCTGATCAATAACCGCTATGCCGCCGATAGAATCACCGTGACCGACCCCGACCAGCAGAAACTGGCTCAACTACAGCAACAATACTCAATAAACACCTGCGCCGATAACACACAGGCCGTAAAAAACGCCGAGGTTCTGCTGCTTGCGGTTAAGCCTCAGGTGCTGCACGCCGTTTGCGAAAATATCAAAGCCCCCATACAGAACAGCCGGCCACTGGTAATTTCTATTGCCGCAGGCATTCGCTCTACCGATATTGACCGCTGGCTGGGAGGCAAAAATGCCGTTGTGCGCTGTATGCCCAATACACCCGCACTGATCCAGGCCGGTGCCAGCGGCCTGTTTGCAAACGAGCACACCGATGACTCCCAGAAACAGATCGCTGAAAAAATTCTGTCTGCCGCAGGAATAACCCTGTGGGTTGATAAGGAAAACCAGTTAGATGCCGTAACAGCCGTGTCCGGTTCAGGCCCCGCCTATTTCTTTCTGTTCATGCAGGCCATGCAGAAAGCCGGTTGCCAGCTCGGATTAAGCGAACAGGCCGCCCGTTTGCTCACACAGCAAACCGCCCTGGGTGCGGCACGCATGGCACTGGAAGGCAAAGAAGATGCCGCAACCCTGCGTGCCCGAGTCACCTCAAAAGGTGGCACCACGGCAGCAGCCATTGCATCACTTGAAAACAGCCACTTTAGCGCCATTATAGAAGAAGCACTCACCGCAGCAAGAGATCGAGCCATTGAACTTGCTGATGAATTAGGCAAACAATAACAGGCCAACCCGTTGACACATGGCCCACCTTGTACCCGGCCATCTTTTAACCAGGATAAAACCATGAACCCACTTGTTTTTTTAATTAACATATTATTTCAGCTTTACGCAACGGCGCTGCTCATCCGCCTGTTGCTGCAATGGGTGCGTGCCGATTTTTACAATCCGGTTTCTCAGTTTATTATTAAAATCACCGACCCTGTCGTCAAACCCCTGCGACGGATCATACCCGGATACGCAGGCATTGATATAGCCACACTGCTGCTGGCACTGCTGGTAATGATTATAAAAACCATCATGGTGCGCCAGACACTCGACCCGTTGGTTATTATATTATTTGCCTTTCCTGGAACACTAATGCTGATTATCAGCATTTTTCTCTACTCAATCATTATCCAGGCCGTACTCAGCTGGGTTAATCCCGACCCATACAACCCCATTGTCGGCCTGCTGAACAGCATCACAAACCCCATTCTAAAACACGCCAGGCGTTTTATTCCCCCTGCGGGTGGCGTAGATCTGTCCTCCCTGTTTGCAATAATTGCTCTTATGACGCTACAGTATTCTATCAGTTATATATTTCTCAATACTTTTGGCATTCCGCTATAACCATAGCGCAGCGCTGCCCGTCAAACGGGGCACAGGTACAGATTACTTATGAAATCCACATTCTACGAATGGCACAACGCCAACCTCCTGCTGCGCATTAAGGTGCAGCCCAGAGCCAGCAAGGATGAATTCTGTGAAGTGATGGGCGACAGACTGAAGGTGCGAATTACAGCCCCCCCTGTAGATGGCAAGGCAAATCAGCATTTAATTAAATACCTGTCCAGGCAATTTCAGGTCAGCAGGTCCCGGGTGAGTTTAGTATCCGGTGAGAACCACCGCGAAAAACGTTTCAGAATTTCAGCCCCTGGCAAGCTGCCTGATTTTATCTCGCCACCAGCGGCTTAATGGCAAGCAACAGGCTCCAGAGCGCAAACAATATCACCACCCCACCTGCCAGCGCACGCACAGGCCGCTGCTGTACAAACTGTTTAATCTGCCCTGCAAACAGGCCCATTGCCAGCAAATTGGGCAATGTTCCCAGACCAAAGCTGAGCATCAGCAGCGCCCCCTGCTGAAAACCTCCCGCCGACACCGACCACACCAGCACACTGTAAACCAGGCCGCAGGGCAGCCAGCCCCACAACAGGCCCAGTAATGCCGCCTGCATCGGACTTTTAATCGGCAATATTTTCTGTGCCAGCGGACGAATGTATTTCCACAAACCGGCCCCTGCCCTTTCCAGTTTAGCCAGCCCCATCCACCAGCCCGATATATACAACCCCATCATGAGCATAAAAATACCTGCAATGAGTTGCAATACCCACTGAATTAACTGAATATTACTCCACGCAGCCACTAGCCAGCCCAGTGAACCCATTAATCCACCCGCCAGCATATAGCTCAATATTCGACCTGAGTTATAGGCAAACAATAACCCGAACAGAGCAAATTTTGAACAATTATTCTGCGCCTGAGAAGCAAAGCTTAAAGCACCCACAATGCCACCACACATACCAGCACAGTGTACGCCACCCATTAATCCGACCATAAATGCCGTTATATACGTAAAATCATGCATTTTTTTGAAAGTTTTTAATAAAACCCTTGTATTACAGTGCAAAAGCACTAACAATCAGGTATTGAATAGTATCTACTTATTATTCAAACTTAATTGACTAAATAATTTTACCCATAGGAGCATCCTAGTATGGCGGTTAAAAAGAAAGCTGCAAAGAAAAAAGTAGCCAAAAAGAAGGCTGCGGCCTCAGCTGTGAAAAAGCCACCAACCAAAAGCGAAATATTGAATCATATTTCTGCTGATACTGAATTAAGCCGCAAAGAGGTTTCTGCTGTACTGGAAAGTCTATCTGGCCTGATTGAAAAAAATATCAAGCCCCGTGGTGCTGGCTTTTTTAACCTTCCTGGCCTGTTAAAAATTAAGGTTGTCAGGAAACCAGCAACCAAGGCTCGCAAGGGAACCAATCCATTCACCGGAGAGGAGATGATGTTTAAGGCAAAACCGGCGCGTAAAGTTGTTAAGGTACTGCCATTAAAAGGTTTAAAAGATATGGTGTAACGCCTGATCCATGCTTTAAAAAAGGAGGGGCTGTGAATTATTTCAGCTCCTTCTGTTATAGCCCTTACGGCTAATATTTGTCACGAATGCTTCACAATTCCGCAAAACGCTGCTGCATATTGACTTTTGAGTAACTAAAGCCCTTTGGATCAGCCTGCACTGTCTTTATAATCCATCTGATATGCACACATTGGTAAACAAACTCCCCAAAGCATTACAACCTGATGCGCTTAATCTGGCAACAATAAACCAGACGCTGCCCCCTGTTCTAATGCTTTTGCTAACGATTGCCTGCAGCTACACCCTGGCACAGATCACATGGGCATTTTTCCCTGACGATGATCAACAGGCAGCGGCACCGCACAACCTCGCTTCCAGCCAGCAAAATGCACAGAAAGCCCCCGATTTCAGCCATATTAGCGATG
>UOFG01000037.1_pt1 | contig 18311 bp, 14 predicted proteins | sample 1988411 | NCBI WGS metagenome assembly UOFG01 (sample SAMEA4712194, study PRJEB27164) | hydrothermal vent metagenome | biome: marine basaltic hydrothermal vent biome; feature: marine hydrothermal vent; material: mineral | place: Pacific Ocean | collected 2011-06-14/2011-07-23 | depth 1689 m
TAAGCCCGGGCCTGAGAAATACTGGAAGCAGGAAAACTGGGCATCACTGCCTGTTGTGTCGATAAACTGGTATATGGCGCAGCGATTTGTAGAAGAAATTAACAAAATGGATAAAGAGTACAAATATCGCCTGCCAACCGAAGCTGAGTGGGAGTATGTCGCGCGCGCCGGAAGCCATGAAGACCGGCCCATTGCAATAGATGCGCTGGACAGCTACGCCTGGTTTATTAATAACTCCGGCGATGAGCAACACCCGGTTGCCAGCCGCAGGGCCAATGCCTTTGGCGTACATGATATGCTGGGTAATGTCTGGGAGTGGGTGGCCGACTGGTATGCGCCTGATAGCTATAGCAGAAGTTCCGGAACCGATCCACTCGGCCCCGAAAATGGCAGAGCCCGAGTGCGCAGGGGCGGCTCATATCATTGCCAGATTCACCTGATGAGGCCCGGCTACCGAGCTGCAAATAAGCCCGATGTGGCTTATGAGGTCACAGGATTTCGCCTGCTTGCCGAGAGAAAACAGGCGCAATAGTAAAAAAATAACAGTTTTTTTAAAATTCATCAGTACGGCCAGATAACAGGCTCTCGTGTAAAGGACGGCCTGTATCTCATCGGGTTGTTTTTCTCTAACATATTGTTTTATATAACTTTATAGGGAGCCAGTATGCTTCTGAAGGGATACTGAACAGAGCCCCTTTTACTTGAAACCAGGCATAAGTATCTGATTTACAGGGTAATATTAAACTTCATACTTAATGTAATACTTTAAGTATGATCTATAATCAGCTACACTCATTAACAGTTATGAGTTCATATATTAAAACAGCTACATGTGGGGGTTGCTGTAGTGAATGTAAATCAGGTTAAATCAGCGGTAAAATGGCAGGTTTATAAAAGTGGTATCCGAAGTGGTTTGCTGGCGGGTGCAATACTGGCGGCATTAGGTGGCTGTGCAGAAGAGCCATCTCCCTGGACAAAAAGCTCGTCCCCCTGGGAGCGCAATGAGCGTCAGGCTAAAGCGCCTGCTGCAGAGTCATATAAAGCTGATCTCGAAATGTCGGAAGAGCCAGCTACAGCAAGTGAAGTTGAGCTGAGTTATCAGGCTGAGCCAGTAGAAAGTTTTGTGCCAGAAGCTGAGGACGAGGTGGTTTCAGCGCAGGCAGAGCCAGAACCAGTAGCCTATGATCCAGAGCCTGAAGTTTCATCGGGAGAGGCAGTGGCCAGTGGCACAGGTTTATCTATTTTAGATCAGCCGGCAAATTATTATACCGTGCAGTTAATGGCTTCAGTGGATATAGATCGTGTGCATCGTTTTGCCGAGGAAAACCAGATTTCCACAGAATTTATCGTTGCGACTCAGCGAGATGGGGTAACATGGCATGTGCTGTTACTGGGCATCTATGAAGATTATTCGGCAGCATCGGCGAGTAAGAGCGAAGTTGCCCCTCTGCTTAAAACGGAGCCGTGGATACGCCGTGTTGGTTCGGTACAAAAATTAATGCAGTAAGACTAATGATAACTGTTTGATACAATTTAAAAACACTATTAAATAGTTACACAAAATTAACGCTCTAAAAATAACAGAGTTTCAAATTAATATGACTAGAGGATAATACAGTGATTCCCACAAGTAAGAAAATATTATCATTTGCATTGGTGTTAATCGCCAGTGTGATGTTAGGTGCATGCTCATCAAAGCCGTCTCCATGGGCTGAGGCATCATCGCCCTGGGATAACAAAGAAGAAACATCTCAGGAGCCGGAACCCCTTGAAATTGCCGACATTGAGCCAGTAGAGCCTGTACAGGTAGAAGATACGATTGAGCCCATAGATGCTGAACCGGTAATAGATGAGCCGGTATTCGAAGAGGCTGCGGTGGTAGAGCCGGAGCCGGAGCCTGTTACAGATGAACCTGTACTGGCCGCCTCTGGAGAAGGCCTGTCGGGTCAGCCAGCAGGTTATTATGCGGTACAGGTTGTCGCATCAGGCTCAATGGAGCAGCTAACCGACTTTGCCAGTGCGCATCAGATATCGGATCAATGGGTTGCGGAAACAACGGTTGATGGCAGAGTATGGTATGTGCTGATGCTGGGTGTGTATCCGAGCAAGGAAGAAGCGGAGCAGGCAATGCAAAGCGTAATGGATCTGGAAACACTGCCCTGGGTCAGAACTATTGCATCGATTCAGTCTGTAATGAATTAACTTTAATTACGGCTGGTTTAAAAAAGCCCCTTTTCAGGGGCTTTTTTGTGGGCAGGGCAGTCGCTTCTGGAAAGATCTGCGCATTCCCGCAGGTGTAATCCTAAATTCATCTCAGTTGACCACGCAATAGTGCAGTAAGTTATTGAGACTATTGAATATTCTATAATCTCGCTATTCACACGTTCGGTTTTGTGCAGGGATGCACGTCCATGCTCCTTTGTATCCATGCAACTGCGATATTGGTGCATCCCTGCACGTCCACGCTCCTTTGCATCCCTGCAACCGCGATATTGGTGCATCCCTGCACGTCCACGCTCCTTTGCATCCCTGCAACCGCGATATTAGTGCATCCCTGCACGTCCACGCTCCTTTGCATCCCTGCAACCGCGATATTAGTGCATCCCTGCACGTCACTCGCAAGCGAAGGGGTTCTTTAGATGCCAGAAATAATTAGATCGATGGCATCAATAAATTCAGATCTATAGTCTGGAATATTTGTGACTTTAGTGCCTAATGAAACTCTCTCTATACCGGCAATTTGCTGAGTGAGAGCTGCATACTTAGTACCGTTAATTTCTATAATTGGGCAAAGTTTTGTTATAACCTGTTCTTTAACTATTGAGTACTTGCCAAGAGGGATAACGATTGTTGTATGAAGTTGACCTAATAAATCAGATTGAATGTCGAGTAAAAGGGGGAAGTTTTTTTTAGTTCCAGAATTTTTATTTTTATAAACAGTAAATTGGCTCATTAGAAGCTTCTAATGCCGTCACTAAAAACACCTTCATTCTCAACAAAATCGTTATAAGCTTGAATAGCCTCAGTATTTTCCTGAAGCCATTGCTCTCTCTGCTTAATTTTTAGTTGCCTGGCTAGCTCGTTTTCAAGTGTGGCTGAAAGGTTGATATTCATTTCACGCGCTTTTGAAAGTAAGTCGCTGTTTATAGAGAGATTTGTTGGTTTTTTGGGAGCCTGAGTATCGAAAGCTTTCATAATCACAACTCTTGCAAATGATGATGCGTATAGTATATGCGCATTTCAAATAAAGGTCAATAAGGAGGCTCTTTTCAAGGGACTGAGTTTTCTATATCCAGGCGTTGAAGACTTGCTGAGATACCCATATATAAGAATAAGATTTATTAATGTATGTTGATATATTTATATTGGTATCACTACGATATGTCTCACTCAGTCCCTAAGTCTCTAAGTCCAGGTCACTAAGGCTCCGAGATCAAAATCGGTGGAGGCAAAATTCAGAACAGCAGAGCCGGTGGATAAATCAATGTCTTTATCTGCACTCGCTACAATATAGGTAATACCACCGGTTGTGTATTCATAACGAATTAAAATGCTGTGCAGCGCACGGCTTAAACCGGGGATAGAAACCGAGGCAGAGCCTGCACCCGCCGGGTTAATACTCATTATTATTCTATTGTCGGCATTACCATCTATTGTCGCATAGGCATTCAGGGTTCCGCCACCGCCCAGCGCCAGTTTCTGTAAGCCTGCGGGCAATTCTGTGGTTGTTTTATTTTCCTCGACAGGCGGGGTTGTATTATTGCTGGAACTGCCGCAGGCATACGTGTTAAAAATACAAGGCCTGTTATTAGTTTTTTAAGATGCATTTGTTTATTTCCTTTAAAATCAGCCCTGCTGATTTATCCGCATTTAGTTTCAGATACAAAAGTGAATTGACAAATAATATTTTTATAACGTATTTTGAATAGCCCCTGAATGCAACCAGAAAAATACAATAAGGAGAAAACAGACCCTGGTCCTGAACAGGGAGCAAAGCCAGAAGGCACCGGCAATTATATAGAGGTGGCCTTAAACATTTATGTTTTAATCTACTCGAGTTTAGAGCGGGTATTTTAGCTCTACTTTTTTTGATTTAATTTCCCATTTTTCCGCTCTTCATATGCCACTTCAAACGGCACAGGCTGAAAATCAGTCTTTTTTCGTTTATCTGGCGGCCTGAATATTTTGCATTTACTATCCCACCACCCACGTATACTAACATGCCTTAAAATACGCACAAGTCCTTTACGAATTTGTCTCGCTGTTTCAGGTTGATCCACTCGCCAGGGCGAGTGACAGCATAAGCTTGTGATTGTCCCGGTCTTTCATGCAGCTAAGCAGTTGCACTAAACCATAACTTTCTATCACCTGTTCTGCATTCAGGCTTGTATCGGTGCTCAGTAATAAGCAGGTTGATTTCCATCGCCCACTTTCACTTTTAAACTCACACCAGAGTAGGCTCGGCATCCGCATCCCTGCGGCTGACGCTTTTAAATTTCGGGTATCCTTTCTTTCCGACTTATTAGTATATTAACCGTCACCTAATCCGAAAAAACAACCCTGCAAGGCCACTAATAAACAGCCATACAGCGGCAGGCACCGGTATGGGTGATGCCTCAAACGTAAAGCTTATCTCACTGCCACGGATTGTGCCTGTGAATATCTCTGAAAAAGCAGCATATGAAAGCACATATTCACCCTGTGCCAGATAAACTCTGCCTGATGAGCCCTGGGAGCAAAGAACCGTCGTTCTACATTCTAAAATAAAATCACCCGACTCATTTTCCAGGAACAGGCTGGCAGTATCAGAATTAAATAAACCAGGTGCCTCCCCCCAGCTATAATCAAAGAGGCTATCTTCAGCTACATTAAACACCAGGCTGCCTCTATTTGAAACGCTGACTCTATTTAATGTACCGCCATCAGAGCCCGAAAAAAAATACCGGGATTATTGGTCGCATCAACTCTAATGCCCGACTCACTAATAGTTACTGATGACTCAGAATCAGCTACTGCTCTATTTTCAACTCCAGATACACCAGGTTCTATTACACTAAAAGCATCAGCAAATAAAACACTTGAGTTAACCGTGGACCCTCGATAACCAGCCTGTAGTGTTACATCAAGATCGCCTACATTTATACTGCCACTAACAATTTCTACAGGTGCCGATATTGACTGGAAAGAGCAAAGCATTAACAGTGCGATATAAAATGTTACTAATCGATTTTTCATCTTCATTCACCTTTTATTATATAATATTTTAAATATGTGACTCATTTACTTCAAACTGAAAAATCAGTTGAACGCAAACAAAAATACGTAAACCATTGATCTGGATGACGTAATGAAAAAACGTGTAACTATCTCCTGAGAGAATGGACGGGTAGAAAATACAGTTCTTCCCTCTTATTGAGCGGTAGCGCCATAAAGCGCCTGAAGGCAGGCGCTTTATCACATAGCCAGAAAACTTGTGCAGATTTTTGTGATTTAACTGATTCATCCAGATTTAGAGCAACAATCATACCATCCAGTAAAATCAGTAACTGTTTCAAGCGCTTATCATGTTTTTTTAAAAAAATCAGTGCGCCAATCCAGGGGAATGTAAAAAAAATCGACATCCAGTATTGATGAGGCATCCATATAGTAGAAGCTTCATTAATACATACCGATATTTTTATTGTGAATTATTATGCAGGGTGTCTCGTCAAGCCTTCAGCCGCACCTGTTTTCTCGGTGCAGGCGTACTGCGGTGGTTGCAAAACTTAATATTGTAAAATCGACCTGTCCTCTGCTCCCTGGCTTTAAGCTGTCCTGATGCAAGCAGGCGGAGTAGCTTATTTTCTAGTTCATTTTAAAACAGGCAGCTTAAAGGAAGCGGAGCCTGGGTGGCCAGGTCAGCCGCAAAATTCTGTGCAGTTTCAAAAGCGGCGAAGCCGTTATTTATTGAGCCTTTATAGGTTTTTATTCCATAGCCGCTATTATCATCTGAGGCGTGTGCATTCATGTGTGCACGTATGATTACAATCTGGTTATTAGAAATATCTACTGACTCTTCTCCTGCGCGAGCAAAAGGCTGCTCGTCTATATGGCTATGCCTGAGAACTCTGCGATAAATTAGTTCGCCACTTTCGGATACAATCTCCCACCAGTCTGCGTACTGGTTGCAGCCTGTATCGGGGCTTAATACGCCGACAGTAATAGTATAATTGCGCTCAGTCCCTGAAGTCTCAACTGATACAACTTCAGCCAAATTTTCATGCTTTATTGCGGAAGAAAGTGCCTTTAACTGTACAGGTTTTTTTGCAGGACTTGAGCCGTCCGTTGCAGGCGAGCTTAGATCGCCTGTATATAACTCAGTGATAGTGTCTACTTTTATGGCAATAAGATCAAAAAAAGGTGCGGGTGAAGAAGAATTGTCCGGCTCGAATTCGATGCTGGTAGCAGTGGATAAGCCGGTAACAGAAACATCAATAGCTATATCAGTGCCAAGTATATAGTTCGCATTAGTCGTCTCCATTGAGCTAATTGTTGAACAAAGAACGTCTGAATAAAAAACTTTTTCAGTGGTGCGGGCACCATTTAAATAAACATCTGAGACCGTAAGTGAGGTGCCAGCATCAACTATACAGCCAGTTTCCCAGGTGCCGTTTAATGTGGTGTGCGTCACTTCCTGTCCTGTGGGTTGCCCAGTGAGCTGTCCAGTTGTCGAGTCTGAGCTACTGCAGGCACTCAGTAATAATAAACCTGATATAAAGCATCCTCTTATGCTCGCAGCTTTTGATTGTCTCATAGATATGGATAGCTCTCTGGAAAGAATAAAAGATGTAGCTATTATAACCATTATAATTTTTTTATATAGTTTTTTTAGATCAGAGAGGAAACGGTAATTTAAGATTTTCTAATATACCGCGCTCCCTGAAATAATAGTGTTTAGCAGGAAATTATGCATAAGTAATAAAAAAACATTGTGAGCCAGTATGAAATTTCTGTAAATAAATCAATCAGATTGTGGTTTTCAGACCTGCAGGGTGAGTTTATAAAGAAAGAATGTATGAAAAATATAAACTTCAGGCAGCGGGAAATACTAATCAACGATGTTTTAGAATTTTACTGGTGTTTTTTGAGAAAAATATTTTTTAAATATTGAGGTGTTGTAGAGCAGGTGATCTGGTTGTGTCGATTTTTCCTTTCCTGTACCCTGCACTGAGCAGGGATGATCTCATCATGGATTTTAGCATAAGCGATGTACACCGGGTAACTATCGGTGACCAGTGTTCCCTGAAAACCACACAGCAACTCATCCACCATTTTACGGCGCGTGAGACGCTAAAATGAAAAGCAATTTCTCCCTGATCACCTGATAATGGCCAGAACCAGGCTTGCTACAAGCTTGAATAGACACCCAGCTTAATAGGACACCCACGGCAGGCAGGTAGGTGATATTATGTCTGAGTGAGTATAAGTTATTGATTAACAGGTTAATATTTGTGATTTCTAAGGTGGGTGTACACATAAGTATTATTGAACTGTTATGAAAAATACCAGTAAGTTACAGCAATAGCTGCAATAAAGCCTGCCAGATCTGCGGCTAGTCCTGCCTGTACGGCATAACGGGTATTTTTAATATTAACGGCACCAAAGTAGACGGCCAGCACATAGAATGTGGTTTCGGTGGAGCCAAAGATCACCGCTGCGGTTTTTACAGTGAGGGAGTCTTCGCCGTGAGTGTTGATGAGCTCTGCGAGTATGCCTACGGAGCCGCTACCGGTGAGGGGGCGAATGATGCCCATGGGGATGATCTCCGGGGGGAAGCCAAGTGTGTTTGCAATGGGTGAGAGCAGGCTCAGTATAAAATCCAGCGCGCCGCTGGCACGAAAAATGGCGATGGCAAATAACATGCCTACCAGCCAGGGAATGATATTAACCGCAATGGAAAAGCCCTCTTTTGCGCCATCGACAAATACTTCGTACACGGCGATGTGTTTTATCAGACCGTGGCTGATAATAAACAGAATGAGCAGTGGAATAATTAAACTGGTTAGCTGTTGCACGGTGTTTTCCGATGTTTCGCATAAAATTTGGCGACACTTACAGCGGTAATGGTTGAGCAACTGGTGGCCAGAATAATGGGAATAATTAGCTCGGAAATCTGTGGGCCCATGAGTGCAATTAATGTTACCGGGGGGAGTAGCTGTACGCTGGAGGTATTGAGCGCGAGAAACATGCACATTTCGTCGCTGGCGGTGTTTTTATCGGGATTTATATCCTGTAATTGTTGCATGGCTTTTATGCCGAGGGGTGTGGCGGCATTACCCAGGCCCAGTACATTGGCGGCCATATTCATACTAATGCTGCCAAATGCGGGGTGTCCCCTGGGGATGCCGGGGAAAAGCCAGTGTAGAACAGGTTGAACCCCTTTTACCAGAATCTGAATAAGACCACTTTTTTCGGCAATCTGCATAAGACCCAGCCACAGGCACATAACGCCCACCAGCCCCAGTGCGAGTTTTACAGCAAATTCTGCAATGTCAAATGCGGCCTGTGTAACGCTACGGAGCTTAAGCCAGTGCAGCTCAGGGAGTAATAAATTTAAATGCTGATGGTTTTTTGAGATTATACTGGCAACCAGCGCATGCTGTTTACCATTGGCCAGTGCTCTATTGCGCAAATGAGCCGGGCTTTGTTTATTCAGAAAAATGGTGATGTGTTGATCGGGCTTAAGCTCGGCACTTAATTGCACATTATCAAATGAAAGCTGGAGGTGCGTGGATGATGTGTTGGCATCATCGGCTGGCAGGTATGTGAAGGGAATGGATTGTAATACACCGTTCTGGTGACTATTATAAACTTCATCATGTATATCCTGTCCAACAGCGAACAGAATTCCGGTGATGATTAAACCCGCCCAGATTTTATTAAGCATTAAGAGATAATAAGGAAAAAGTATAAAATGTACAGAGTGTTGTGGTTATTTGCCGGTTTGTTGTTTGCTACGGTTTCACAGGCTGATCGAGAACGGGACTGGTCCAGGGTCATTAACCGTGTAACCGATTCTATTGTAACCATACGCGTGGATGCGGCGAGAGCCTTTGATACGGGGACTAACAGCTCTTCTCAGGCGACAGGCTTTGTGGTCGATGCGCAGCGGGGCATTATTTTAACCAACCGGCATGTGGTGCAACCAGGCCCGGTGATTGCGGAGGCGTTATTTTCAAACCGTGAAGAAATTGAGCTAAAACCCATCTATCGTGACCCGGTGCATGATTTCGGTTTTTATCAGTATAACCCCGAAGACCTTAAGTTTATTAAACCCAAAACGTTACCTATAAAGCCTAAAGAGGCGGTGGTGGGTAAGGAAATTCGTGTGGTGGGCAATGATGCTGGTGAGCAGCTTTCCATACTCGCGGGTACACTGGCAAGAATTGATCGCCAGGCACCTTATTATGGCCGAGGCCAGTATAATGATTTTAATACCTTCTATTATCAGTCGGCTTCCGGAGTGTCAGGTGGTTCTTCAGGTTCGCCCGTATTTGATATTCATGGCAATGTTATTGCGCTGAATGCGGGTGGTTCGTTAAAGGCGGCGTCGAGTTTTTTCCTGCCTTTGCAGCGGGTGGAGCGGGCTTTAAAACTGATACAGAAGGATCAGCCGGTGGTTCGTGGGTCGCTGCAAACTACATTTGACTATAAGCCTTATGACGAGGTCAGACGCCTGGGACTGCGCCCTGAGCTTGAGGCGAAGCTGCGCAAAGTGAATCATGGGGTGGGCCTGCTGGTGGTCAGACGGAGCTTGCCTGAAACCGTTGCGCACAAACGGCTAATGCCCGGTGATATATTAATTAAGGGTGGCGAGAGTGGTGATAAATTGCACTGGCTAAGACGTTTTGATGAACTTGAAGCGTTGCTGGATGATAATGTTGGCCGTTCGGTTAAATTATTGCTTGAGCGCAGTGGGCAGGAGGTTGAGGTGAATATCAGGGTGGATGATTTGCACGAGCTGACCCCAGATCGGTATTTAACCTTTGGCCAGGCGATTGTGCATAACCTGTCCTATCAGCAGGCAAGGCACCTGAATCGCTCTGTGAAAGGTGTGTATGTGGCGCAGCCGGGCTATATACTATCTACGGCAGGGATACCTCGAGGGGCGGTTATATTGTCAGTTAAACAACAGCCAGTGAATAATATAGATGATGTTGAGGCGATTCTTAATGAGCTAACAGACCGACAACAGGTTTCAGTGCGATACATTACGTTCAATGAGACAAAGCGAGTTAAAGTGAGTGTTATACGAATGGATCGTCGATGGTTTACGCTTAAAAAGTGTTATCGTGATGACACAACGGGTGTCTGGCCCTGCGAAACCCTGGCAGATAATCAGTCTGAGCAGATAATAGATACAGCAAAAGTGAAGTTTATTAAATATAAAGATGAAAGGGCGAATCGCCTGTCTTCATCAATTGTCTCGGTGCAGTTTGATATTCCCTATAATATTAATGGTGTAGAGGAATCGCATTATTACGGTGCGGGTTTAATTATAAATAAAGCCGATGGTCTTGTACTGGTTGATCGTAATACGGTGCCAGTGAGCCCCGGAGACGTGAGGCTTGTATTTGCCGGTGCGCTGGATATTCCCGCAAAAGTTATCTTTATTCATCCGTTGCATAACTTTGCAATTGTGCAGTATAAGCCTGAATGGCTGGGTGATACCGAAGTGGAAGAAGCCAGTATTTCTGACAGGGTGCTGGAGGCGGGAGATGATGTGTGGCTCATTGCGTTAAAAAATACTCAGGAGTTACTGGTTGAAGAGACAAAAATTTCTGCAATTGATGCGCTTGAATTTGAGATGCCAAAAATCCCTTCTTTCAGGGAGCTAAACCTGGATGTGATGAGCCTGAAAAGCCCGTCTCTTAGCCGTGGAGGTGTGCTGAGCGATGAAGATGGGGAGGTGCTGGCGATCTGGGCCAGTTTTGCGTATAACAGCGGGGGAAAGTTAAAACAACATGAATGGGCGGTGTCTGCTGAGTTTATTAACGATTTGCTGGAGCAGTGGGATTGTTGCAAAAAATTTGAAATTCGATCACTGGAAGTCGGGCTCGCCACATTGTCCATTGCGCAGGCACGAAAGCTGGGGCTTTCTGATGAATGGACAGAACGAATGCAGGTAGAAAATGTAAAACGTCAGGTGCTTGCTGTTTCAAGAATTGTTGCAGGCTCTGATGCCTCGAAGCAGCTTCAGGAAGGTGATTTAATTCTGACAGTTGATGGCGAGGTGGTAAGAACATTTCGTGATATAGAGAGGCTTACACAGAAAGATAAGGTACTATTAAGCATTAATCGCCTTGGAAATGAAATGCGGGTGAGTGTTAAAACAGAATTGATGGATGGATCAGGAACACAGGAAATAATACAGTGGGCAGGTGCGTTAATTCAGAGACCACACAGGGAGCTGGCCCTGCAACGAGGTATTGAGCCGCAGGGCGTGTATGTGAGTTATGTGTTTCATGGTGGCCCGGCAAATCGCAGCAGCCTGAATGCACAGCTTAGAATTGTTGAGTTTAATAGTGAGATGGTGGAAGACTTAACGCAGTTTAAAGCGCTTGCTGAAAAGTATAAAAACGATAAATTTGTACAGCTAAAAGTGCTGGATTTAATTAACCGTGAATCGGTAATTAGCCTGAAGCAAAACCAGTATTACTGGCCGAGCAGGCAGGTGAGTAAAGTGAATGGGGAATGGAAGAGTTATTGATATAATGAACTGCGCCTGTGGCCATTATATCAATATTGATGGGAATGTTAATGGATTGGGTGTAATAGGGTGTAATAAAATGTAATTTTTCAATAAACCTGTAAAAATGTAAACAATGTTAGTAGAGTAAATGCACAGAGAACGTGCATATATATTCATGTCCTCTCTCCTTTTCCAATATTCTGTATAGAGGTGCCCTTTAGTATTTATAATAATATCAATAGCTTGTATCTATTTTCATAAGGCGCAAGGGAGTGAAAGTAATGCCGGTAATCTAGTGATTCCGTGTACTGTGGGAATGCAACATCGTCTGTCACTTTTCAGTAAAACACTGAAAATCAACTAAGCTTATCAATATCAATGTGATTCTTGCCTTTTCGTTAAGAGTCTGCATACACGTCAGGGCATAATCAATTAATAGAGTTGCCCTTTATCAGCCTGTATAAATAGAAATAACGGTGAGGTTGCTATGACTTATTTCTCCAGGGTGCCGGTTCAAAACCATTGCTATGAACTCAGATAAAAAGAGTACAGGTGGATCATATGGGTCATTAAGGCATAGTTTGTTGCTATGGTTTCTAGTGATTGCTCTATTGCCGCTGGGCTTTGTTTCGTGGTTTAGTTATCAGCAGGCCAGGGCGAGCCTTATGAGTGCAGCAGAGGCAAGGCTGGTTCAGGCATCCAGTTTAAGCATCAGTCATTTTAAAAACTGGTTTAAATACCGTATTGTAGATTTAAATGTTCAGTCAAAGTCAGAAAATAATATAGATTTTTTTGAAGTGCTGGAAGAAGGTTTAAAGAAAAGTAACAAGCCACTGGCGAGTTATGTTAAAAGTGATGACTGGCTTCAGCGTGCTAATGAAAAGAAGAACGGTCTGATATCTCTTGGTGAGCGTTATGATTACATAACTGATATCTATATCATAGATATAGAAGGTAATATTCTCTTTAGTGTTTCAGGTAATTCAGATCTTGGGAAAAATATTTTTTCAGAAGATCTTGTCGATACGTTGTTTTCTAAAAGTGTAAAAAAAACCATTGACAAAGGCAGTGAAATATTTTCAGACCTTGAGAGGTACTCGCCAGCCAATAATATTATTGTGGGTTTTTTAACAGCGCCATTACTAAATAGAAATGGCGACACTCAGGGTGTGATAGCAATTCAAATTCGTGTGGGGCAGATACTACAGGAGTTAAGAGGCAGTAAAGTAAATAGTGGCCATCAGATATTGTATTTAATCGGTGAAGATGGTCGTTTACGCACCTCAATGAACAATAATGAGGAAGAAATACTTAAAAGAGTAATAGATACTCAGCAAATAAGCACCTGGCGTGAGCACAGCCATTCAATGGAAGAAAATGAACATGTCAGAGCTATAAAATATACCGGCCCTGATGGTGATGAAGTTATTGGTATTCACCATGAGCTTTATCTGCCGAATGTGAGCTGGGCTCTGGTGAGTGAAGTGAGTAGCCGTGTTGCACTGGAACCTGCCAGTTTGCTGGCAAAGGTTACTCTTGTGTTGTTTCTAATCACGGCTATTGTTGTGATTGTGCTGGTGGTTTATCTATCTGGGCGTATAACGCTGCCGATTGTTCAGCTGGCGGATGCGAGCATGAAGATAGCGGCAGGTGAGAAGAGTCAGCAGGTAGATATTTCCGCGAAAAATGAGATCGGGCGCCTGGCAGAAGCATTTAACTATATGGTAGAAAGGCTGGAGGTGTCTGAGGAGAAAAATAAAGAGTATATGCGGCAAACTGATGAGTCGCTTAATGCATTAAAAGAGCAGAAGTTTGCGCTAGATCAGCACAGTATTGTTGCAATCACTGATGTTCAGGGCACGATTGTATTTGTTAATGAAAAATTCTCTGAAATAAGTGGTTATAGTAAGCTGGAACTCATTGGTCATAATCATCGAATGCTTAAATCAGGTTCTCATTCAATAGAGTTTTTCAGGGAAATGTATCGCACAATTGCTTCGGGAAAAGTCTGGAATAATGAAATCTGCAATAAGGCAAAGGGTGGTGGGCTTTATTGGGTAGATACTACTATTGTGCCGCTAAAAGGTGAGGATGGAAAACCTGAAAGGTATATCGCAATACGTACAGATGTGACAGCAAGAAAAAAAGCGGAAACAGAAATGATTGAAGCTAAAAATATTGCTGAAGAGGCGGCTATGGCCAAGGGGCAGTTTCTGGCAAGCATGAGCCATGAAATTCGCACGCCGATGAACGGTGTGCTGGGAATGCTGGGCCTTTTGCAAAATTCAGAGCTTGATGATGAGCAACATCATCGATTAAAAGTTGCGCAAAGTAGCGCAAAGTCTCTTCTCAGCCTTATTAATGACATTCTTGATTATTCAAAAGTAGATGCAGGTAAGCTGGAACTGGAAGTTCTTGATTTTAATTTGCGCAGTATGTTAGGTGAATTATCGGAGATCATGGGATATCAGGCACAGTTAAAAGATCTTGAGCTGGTATTAGATGCGAAAGGTGTAGAGCATACAATGGTGAGAGGGGACCCGGGAAGAGTGCGCCAGGTAATTACTAATCTGGTTTCCAATGCTATTAAGTTTACAGATGAGGGAGAAATTATTATTCGTATTGAACTGCATGAGGAAACGGCTAATCGCTTAAGGTTAAACGGTCGTGTGAGTGATACGGGTATTGGAATACCGGAAGATAAGGTGAAAGGCCTGTTTAGTATGTTTAGCCAGGTTGATGCCTCTACAACGCGGAAGTATGGGGGCACAGGCCTGGGGCTTGCGATTGCTAAAAAACTATGCCAGCTGATGGGGGGTGATATATCGGTAACCAGTAGAAAAAATATGGGTAGTTGCTTCACCTTTAATATGATGCTGGAGGAAAGCAAACTGTCGCAACTAGCTGTGCCGGAGGTTAAGATAGATGAGCTTTGTATTCTCATTGTAGATGATAATCACACCAACCGGGAAGTGTTATGCGGCCAGCTGGATAACTGGGGAGCAGAGGTGGTCGAGGCAGAAGGAGGTGCACAGGCATTGCAGATTTGTGAGCAACGGGTTCAGGCAGATAAAGCATTATTTGATATCGCGATTCTTGATATGCGTATGCCAGAAATGGATGGAATTGAGTTGAGCAAAAAGCTAAAAGCAGATGATAAATACAGGGAGATGAAGTTAGTGATGATGACTTCTATGGGGCATCAGGGTGATGCGAGTTTTTTTGCGGATCTTGGGTTTAGTGCTTATTTTCCAAAGCCGGTAACCACGGCAGATTTATTTGATGCGCTTGCGGTGGTAAAGGAGAATGGTGAGGCTCTGCATCAGGCTAAACCGTTGCTAACGCCGAGATATCTGAAAACGCTAATGCATAATGGTGATCGTAACAGTGAGGGCCAGTCGGATCAGGCGCTGGAGAATATTGTATGGCCTGATGACTGTCGATTATTACTTGTTGAGGATAATCACGTGAATCAACTGGTGGCAACCGGAATTTTAAATGAAATGGGTTTGCAGGCTGAGATCGCGGGTAATGGTCTGGAAGCGGTACACAGTTTGCAACATGCGCCCGAAGATGCGCCTTATACGCTGGTGCTTATGGATTGTCAGATGCCTGAAATGGATGGTTATGAAACGAGTCGAGTGATCCGTGGGGGCAGAGCGGGAGAGCGGAATAAACATATTATCATTATTGCAATGACGGCTAATGCGATGGACGGCGATCGGGAGAAGTGCCTTGATGCGGGCATGAGTGATTATCTGGCGAAACCCGTTGATGCAGATAAATTGCTGGTAAAACTGATTCAATGGATACCAGGTATGCAGAAACAGGTGTCAGCGCTTCCAGTGAAAAAGTCGGTTGTCGGTGTTGCCTCGGGAGGAGGTGCCAGGGCTGTAACGTCTGTAATCTGGGATGAAGATGCTGTGCTAAACAGGATATTGGGAAACCATGATCTTTTAAAGACGCTGGTAGATATTTTTATTAGTGAAACACCGTCCCGTATGTTGCAGCTTAAGAGCTCAGTGCAGAATAGTAATGCAGAAGATGTGCGGATTGTTGCTCATACTCTGAAAGGCGTGGCAGCCAATTTGAGTGGTTTGCGTGTGCAGTTTCAGGCAGGGTCTATAGAGTGCGCAGCTAAAGAGCACAGGCTTTCTGTCGTTCAGACATTAATGCCCGATCTGGAAATTTATATTGAGCAATTAACGGAGTGTTTTAAAAGCTATTCTGAATCATTAAGTACGGGGGGGAAAAATGAGGTTTGTATTCTGGATGATGATACGTTAGGTGAAAAGCTGAAAAACCTTGCCATCAGGCTTAAAAATAGTGATTTTATTGATCCCGATGAGCTTGATATGCTTCAAAGTGCAGGTAAAAACACTTCCACTCAGCGCTTATTATCTGAATTATGCGATCAGATTACACAGTTTGATAATGATGCGGGGTTAAAAACAATTGAAAAATTGAAAAAAATGGCATGGAACCGTGAGTAATAAAGCGGTTGTATTAATTGTGGATGATGCGCCATCTAATGTGATGGTGCTGGCAGCATGTTTAAAGGATAAATATCATATTAAAGTGGCCAGCTCAGGAGAGCAGTGTCTTGATGTTATTATCTCGGGAGCTGGTGTGGATCTGATTTTGCTGGATATTGAAATGCCCGGAATGAATGGTTATGAGGTGTGTGAAAAGCTTAAGAGTGATTCGACAACAAGCTTTATTCCCATTATTTTTGTGACGGGGAAAGATGATGATGAGGATCAGGAAAAAGGCCTTGGCATGGGGGCCGTTGACTATATTATAAAGCCGATTCGCTCGGCGATTGTTGCAGCACGTGTGGATACGCATATCACTCTAAAGCAACAAAGGGATAAACTTGAGCAACTGGCTATGCGGGACCAGTTGACTGATTTATATAACAGGCATTATTTACTTGAGACGGCAGATCACAAAGTTGCCAGATCGCTACGACATGGCACGCCGTTGAGTTTATTGATGATTGATATTGATCTTTTTAAATCGATTAATGATACAAGGGGGCACTCGGTTGGAGATCGGGTGTTACAGGAAATTTCCGCGCTGCTACAGAAGAGAAACCGCACTGAAGATATAGTGTCACGTTATGGCGGAGAGGAGTTTGTTATTTTGATGGATCAGTGTGATATTCGTATGGCTGAAATAGAGGCACATAAATTACTGCAGGATATTGAAGGTTGTAAACCCTGTGATCTGGTAGTTACAGCAAGTATTGGTGTTGCTCAGTTATATGCAGAGAACGATAGCTTTGATGGCTTGTTGAAACGGGCAGATACAGCGGTTTACCTGGCTAAAGAGCAGGGGAGAAATCGAGTAATTACCGATGGTGAGTTATGTTGATGTTTAATTTAAATGTTCGTTGGCATGTCTGATTAATAGCTTTTATGCAGTTTTTTTTATTTATTCTATACTATCAGGAGGGTACAGAGCAGAAAACATTTGAAACCTTATAAACAGGTTTGGCAAAAGGGCTGTTAAGTTATGAAAAAAAATTTACCTGTTAATGATCATGAAATCAATTTTCCTGAACAGGCGCAAATTATATCCACGACAGATCTAAAAGGCGCAATAAATTATTTTAATCAGAGCTTTCTGGATATTAGTGGCTTTTCTTATGAAGAGCTACAGGGTAAAAATCATAATGTAATTCGTCACCCGGATATGCCCCCTGCGGCTTTTCAGGACCTCTGGGATACGCTAAAGCAGGGTGGATCATGGATGGGCATTGTTAAGAATCGTTGTAAAAATGGTGATTATTACTGGGTAGATGCTTATGTGACACCCGTATACAGTGGTGGACAGGTTACTGGTTATCAGTCGGTAAGAACCCGACCGGACAGGAAAAATGTAAATCGCGCACATGCGCTTTATCAGCAGATACTCAGCGGGAAAAAATCCTGGTTTAGCTGGTTAACAGGTAAAGTAATAAATAAGTTGTTATTGAGCCATCTATTAAGTGCAATATTTGCATTAACAGGGTTTGTCCTTATTCAGCAGCAGTCTGAGCTGAGCAGTACTGGGGAGTGGTTAGCCGTTTTTGCCATCAGTCTGGGATTATCCTTTATCTTTGCCAGATGGCATGCCGCGCCCTGGCAAAAAGCGGCTAAACAGGCCAGACAGGTTTTTGATAATGATATTGCATGCCGGGTATATACCGGTAGAAATGATGAGCTGGGGTATTTGCAGTGTACAATTGCTGCGCTGCAGGCTCGACTAAATACAGTGCTGACACGGGTTGATGACTCAAATTCCAGTCTGGTGAAAACTGCGACTCAAACAGATGATGTCTTGCAGACTGTCCAGCAGGGTGCCCAGCAGCAGCAAAGTGAGCTTGAACAGTTGGCTACAGCACTGGAAGAAATGACGGCAACGGTTCGTGAGGTGGCAACCAGTGCGGTTACCACATCAGAGCAGATCCATGCGGCCAGAGACAGTGCTCAGCATGGCTCTCTGGGAGCGGTTGAGGTGCTTGGTGCGATGGATGTCATGATGAGTAAAATAACAGATACAGTGGAGGTCATTCAGATTCTGGAATCCAATAGCA